>Ga0073934_10000872_pt1 | contig 79132 bp, 79 predicted proteins | sample LarsenN4metaG_FD_76834 | JGI IMG/M metagenome (GOLD analysis project Ga0073934, IMG submission 76834) | Hot spring sediment bacterial and archeal communities from British Columbia, Canada, to study Microbial Dark Matter (Phase II) - Larsen... ...
GCCGGGCGCCAGCGCCGCCTCGATCGTCGCGACCGCGGGCAGCGGCTCGTATTCGACCGCCACCAGCGCCGCCGCCCGCTCGGCGGCCGCGCGCGATTCGGCGACAACGGCGGCGACCGGCTGCCCGACGAAGCGCGCCGCGTCGGTCGCGAGCGGGTAGTACGGCGGCGTGGTCGGAGGCTGGCCCTTGGCGCCGCGCAGGGCCGGGTTGGCCGGAAAGGGCGCGACCCCGCTGGCGACGAGATCCGCACCGGTCAGCACCGCGACGACCCCTTCGGCCGCGTTCGCCTCGCTCGCGTCGATCGACGCGATCCTCGCGTGCGCGTGCGGCGAGCGGACGAAGACCGCGTGCAGTTCGCCGTCGAGGCGCAGATCGTCGACGTAGTTGCCGCGCCCTGTGAGCAGCCGGTCGTCCTCGATGCGCGTGACCGCCTGGCCGATGCCGAATTTCATCGTTGCGTTGACTCCGGGAAAGTGAACTCGATCAGCGCCGGCGCGTCAGCAGCACGGTGGCCGCGACTCCGGCGATGGCCAGCAGCCCGACCGCGATCCATGCCGCGCCCGAGCCGGTCAGCAGCAGCGCCAGCGCCGCGCCGACCGCGAGCCCCGCCGCCCACAACAGCACGAAGGCGAGCGGGCCGCGCAAGCGTCAGCTCTTCGGCGGGACGTAGCCCTGCGCGACGTCGGCGCCTTCGCCGAAGAAGTGGCGCTCCATCTGCGTCTGCAGGTACTTGCGTGCGCGCGGGTCGGCCAGGTTCAGGCGGTTCTCGTTGAGGAGCATCGTCTGATGCTTGAGCCACTGCTGCCACGCTTCCTTCGAGACGTTCTCCCAGATGCGCTTGCCGAGTTCGCCGGGCACCGGCGGGAAATCCAGCCCCTCGGCCTCGTGCCCGAGCTTCACGCATTTGACCATTCTTGCCATGACGCCTTCCTTCGTTGTCGATGCCGCCCATTGCGGATCGACGGTTCAAATCGTCTTCATCAACACCTGCGAGCGGCGCTGCCAGTTGTACAGCTTCTTGCGCTCGACCGGCAGGTCGTCGACATCGGCCAGCACGAAGCCGCGCTTCAGGAACCAGTGCGCGGTGCGCGTCGTCAGCACGAACAGCTTCTCCAGCCCGGCGGCCTTCGCGCGCGCCTCGATGCGCTTGAGCAGCCGCGCCCCGTCGCCGTAGTTCTGGTAGCTCGGGTGAACGGTGAGCGCCGCCATCTCGCCCATCTTGGACTCGGGAAACGGATACAGCGCGGCGCAGCCGTAGATCACGCCGTCGTGCTCGAGCACGGTGAAGCGGTCGATCTCGCGCTCGATCAGCTCGCGCGGGCGCTTGACGAGCGTGCCGTCGGCTTCGAGCGGTTCGAGCAGCTTGAGGATGCCGCCGACGTCGTCGATCGTCGCCTCGCGCAGCGCCTCGAGGTTCTCGGTCGACACCATCGTCCCGACGCCGTCGTGCGTGAACAGTTCGATCAGCACGGACCCGTCGAGCGCGTACGGGATCACGTGTGCGCGCTGGACGCCGCCGCGGCAGGCGCGCAGCGCGAACCGCAGGTTGAACGCCGAGTCCGCGTCGATGTCGTCGCTCGCGAGCAGGTTCTCGGCCTGCGCGATCGTCAGTTCCTCGTGCAGCCTGCCTGCCCGGTCGCGCACGCCGTCGATGTCGGTGATCAGAATCAGCTTGTCGGCGCGGATCGCGGTCGCGATGCTGGTCGCGACGTCCTCCATCGTCAGGTTGAACGCCTCGCCGGTCGGCGAGAAACCGAGCGGCGAAGCCAGCACGATCGCGTCGGCCGCGAGCGCGCGCCGGATCGCTTCGGCGTCGACCTTGCGAACGACGCCCGTATGCAGGAAGTCCACCCCTTCGAGGATGCCGACGGGGCGCGCGGTGACGAAGTTGCCGCTGACCACGCGCACCTTCGAGTGCGCCATCGGCGTGTTCGGCAGACCCTGCGAGAACGCCGCTTCGATGTCGAGCCGGATCTCGCCGGCCGCCTCTTTCACGCACTCGAGCGCGGCCGCATCGGTGATCCGCATGCCCTGCGCGAAGCGCGCCTCGATCCCCTTCAGCGCGAGCTGCGCCTGAACCTGCGGGCGCGAGCCGTGCACGATCACGAGCCGTATGCCCATCGCGTGCAGCAGCGACAGGTCGTGAACCAGCGCGTTGAGCCGCCCCGCCTCGATCAACTCGCCGCCGAAGGCAACGACGAACGTGCGGCCGCGATGCGCGTGCACATAAGGCGCGACATCGCGCAGCCACGCGACGAACTGCGCGTGCGTGGCGGCGACGAGCGAGGAGGGCAGCGAGGCGTCTGCGTCGTTCACGCCGAAAGTATACTTTCGCGCCCCGCGAGTCCGATGCGGACTTGCGCCGTTCGCCGACCGCCGCGCCCGCGGCCGCCCAGCTCGCGACCGACGCCGAACCGCGCCGCGGCCGCACCCGATGCAAGCACCCCCAGCCATTACCCGTCCAGCGACACGCGCCACCGCGATCAGCGCACCGCTGCCGCCGATCGCCTTCCCCGAGGAGCTGCCGGTCTCGGCGCGGCGCGACGAGATCGCGCGCGCGATCGAAGCCAACCCGGTCGTGATCGTGTGCGGCGAGACCGGCTCGGGCAAGACGACGCAGTTGCCGAAGATCTGCCTCGCGCTCGGCCGCGGACGGGACAAGCTGATCGGCCACACGCAGCCGCGTCGCATCGCCGCGTCTTCGGTCGCCCGCCGCATCGCGCAGGAACTGAACACGCCGTTGGGCGAAGTGGTCGGCTACAAGGTGCGCTTCACCGACCACACGCGGCCCGGCGCGGCGATCAAGCTGATGACCGACGGCATCCTGCTCGCCGAGACGCAGAGCGATCCGCTGCTCGCCGCCTACGACACGATCATCGTCGACGAGGCGCACGAGCGCAGCCTCAACATCGACTTCCTGCTCGGTTACCTGAAGCAGTTGCTGCCGCGGCGGCCGGATCTGAAGCTGATCGTCACCTCGGCGACGATCGACGCCGAGCGTTTCGCCGCGCACTTCGGCACCGCCGGCACGCCGGCGCCGGTGATCAACGTCTCCGGACGCCTGTATCCGGTCGAGATCCGGTACCGGCCGGTCAAGGACGAAGACGACGCCGACGATCGCACGCTGATGGACGCGATCGTCGACGCCGTGGACGAATGCGCGCTGGCGGGGCCGGGTGACGTGCTGGTGTTCCTGCCCGGCGAGCGCGAGATCCGCGAGGCGGCGGAAGCCTTGCGCAAGCACAGGTTTGGAGCCGCGGGGCCCTCACCCGCGGCTGGGCCCGGCACTGAGATCCTGCCGCTTTACGCACGGCTGTCGGCCGAGGAGCAGGAGCGCGTCTTCAAGCCGGCCGGCGCACGCCGCATCGTGCTCGCGACCAACGTCGCCGAGACGTCGCTGACGGTGCCGGGCATCCGCTACGTGGTCGATACGGGACTCGCGCGCGTGAAGCGCTACTCGTATCGCAACAAGGTCGAGCAGCTCCAGGTCGAGCCGATCTCGCAGGCGTCGGCCAATCAGCGCGCCGGCCGCTGCGGTCGCGTCGCGGCGGGTGTGTGCATTCGCCTGTACGACGAGGCGGAGTTCACCAAACGACCGAAGTTCACCGATCCGGAGATCCTTCGCTCGTCGCTGGCCGCGGTCATTTTGCGCATGAAGTCGCTGGGGCTGGGCGATGTGCGCGCGTTTCCTTTCGTCGAACCGCCGCCGGCGCGCGCGATCGCCGACGGCTACGACCTGCTGGCGGAACTGAACGCGGTCGACGAGGACAACGAACTGACGCCGATCGGCCGCGAGCTCGCGCGGCTGCCGGTCGACCCGCGCATCGGCCGCATGCTGCTCGCCGCGCGCGACCACCACGCGCTGACCGAGGTGCTGATCATCGCCGCCGCGCTGTCGGTGCAGGATCCGCGCGAGCGCCCGCTCGAAGCGCAAGCGGCGGCCGATCAAGCGCACAGGAAATTCGCCGACGAGAAGAGCGACTTCCTGTCGTTCGTCAAGCTGTGGAACTTCGTCGCCGAGCGCTTCGAGCACAAGAAGTCGAACCGCAAGCTGACCGACGAGCTGAAGTCGAACTTCCTGTCGCCGCGCCGTGTGCGCGAATGGCGCGAAGTGCATTCGCAACTGGCGGCGATCGCCGGCGAAATGGGGTGGCGCGGCAACAGCACCCCGGCGACCTTCGAGCAGGTGCATCTGTCGCTGCTGGCCGGGCTGCTCGGCAACGTCGGCTTCAAGACGCTCGACGCCGATTATCGCGAGCCGCCGTACGTCGGCGCGCGCGGCATCAAGTTCTTCGTCTGGCCCGGCTCGCCGTTGGCGAAAAAGGCGGGGCGCTGGGTGATGGCGGCGGAACTGGTCGAAACGACGCGGCTGTTCGCGCGCTGCGTGGCCACGATCGAGCCGCAATGGCTGGAGCGCGTGGGCCACCATCTGCTGAAGAAGTCGTGGAGCGATCCGCACTGGGAAAAAAAGCCCGCGCAGGTGATCGCGTTCGAGCGCGCCACGCTGTACGGCCTGGTCGTCTACAACCAGCGGCGCGTCGAGTTCGGTTCGAAGGACCCGCGGGCCGCGCGCGAGATCTTCATCCGCGAAGCGCTGGTCGAGGGCGAGTACGAAACCCAGGCGCCGTTTTTCGCTCACAACCGCCGGCTGGTGCGCGAGATCCGCGAACTCGAACACAAGACGCGCCGCCCCGACGTGCTGGTGGACGACGAGTTGATCTACCGCTTCTACGACGCGCTGATCCCCGCGGACGTGGTCTCGGGGGCGACGTTCGAGAAGTGGCGCCGGCAGGCGGAGCAGGCGCAACCGAAGCTGCTGTTCCTCAATCGCGACGAGCTGATGCGGCACGAAGCGCGCGGGGTGACGACCGAGCTGTTTCCGAAGCAGTGGGAGATGCGCGGCGTGACGATGGCGCTTTCCTACCACTTCGAGCCCGGCAGTCCGCGCGACGGCGTCACGCTGACGGTGCCGCTGGTGGCGCTGAATCAGGTCGATGCCGTGCGCTGCGACTGGCTCGTGCCCGGCATGCTGAAGGAGAAGATGCACCTGCTGCTGAAGAGCCTGCCGCAGAAGTTGCGTCGCCACTGCGTGCCGCTGCCCGAGTACGCGGCCGGATTCGTCGAGCGGCATCGGCAGGAGCTGGCCGCGCCGCAGCGGTCGTTGATCGACGCGTTGATCGCCGACCTGCGCGAGCAGAACAACGTCGTTTGCCAACCCGGCGACTTCAAGCTCGAAACGCTGCCGGCGCATCTGACGATGAACTTCAAGGTCGTCGACGAACACGGCCGTCAGCTCGGCATGGGCCGCAGTCTGGCCGCGCTGCGCGCCGAACTGGGCGAGCAGGCGCAGCAGCGGCTGCGCGAGGTGGCGGCGCAGGATGCGAAGGCCGCCGTCGGCTTGCACGAGAACATCACCGACTGGGACTTCGGCGAACTGCCCGAGCTGCTGGAAATCGAGCGCAAGGGCCAGAAGCTGATCGGATTCCCGGCGCTCGTCGACCGCGGCGATCGCTGCGAAGTCGAAGTGTTCGACGACGCCGAGCAGGCGCGCGCCAAGCATCGCGACGGGTTGCGGCGGCTGTTTCGCCTGCAACTGAAAGAGCAGGTGAAGTTCGTCGAACGGAGTTTGAGCGCCCTGCAGACCGTGCAAATGCAGGCGAGCGTCGTGCCGACGCTCGCCGCCGCGCTTCCGAGCTTCGAGGACCTGCGCGATCAGGTGATCACGGCGGCGATCGATCGCACCTGCCTCGCCGATCCTTGGCCGACCGACAACGCGAGCTTCGTCGTCCGCAAGAACGACGCGCGCGGAAAGCTCAACCTGATCGCGCAGGAAGTGGCGCGGCTCGTGGCCGCGATCGTGCAGGAAGCGGCGGCGCTGCCGAAGAAGCTCGCCGCCGCGCGCGCGTTTGGCGCCGCGGTCGCCGACATCGAGCAGCAGCTCGCGCGGCTGTTCCCGAAGCGCTTCATCGTCGATACGCCGGCCGCGCAGCTGGCGCACTACCCGCGGTATCTGAAGGCGATCGCGCTGCGGCTCGACAAGCTCAAGACCGATCCCGCGCGCGACGCGCAGCGGATGAGCGAAGTCGCGCAATTGCAGACGCCGTATCTGCGCGAGCTGGCCGCGCGCAAAGGCGTGGCCGATCCGCGGCTGGAGGAGTTCCGCTGGCTGCTGGAAGAGCTGCGCGTGTCGCTGTTCGCTCAGGAGCTGCGCACGCCGATGCCGGTCAGCGCGAAGCGTCTGGCGAAGGCGTGGGAGAGCCTGCGCCGCTGACGAGCGGCCGCAGCAGCAGTCCGGTCGTCGACACGCGCAACTCGAGCACTTGCGCCTTGTCCGCCGCGGCGAACGTTCCCGATCCGTACTCGGCGTCGAACATCGGTGCCAGCCACGCGTAACGCTTGCGCAGCGCGAACAGGTCGATCGGGCGCTCGGCGCCGAGCGCGTGCACGGTGCGCGGCGCGCTGCGTTCCTTGTCGATGTCGTCGTAACGGCCGGCGACGCGCGCCAGTTCGTACGCCGTGTGCAGGCCCAGCACGTTGGCCCATGGCTTCCACTTCAGCACGTGCGCGTCGACGTAGATCGCGTCGCCGGCGAGCGTGTAGCTCGCGCTGCGGCCGTCGGCGAAGCGAAATGTCGCCGCGAAGCGCTGCGGACCGAGCGGCTTGACGTCGATCCGCGCGGCGATCTCCTCGTGCGTCAGCGCGCGATAGCCTTGGACTCCGATCGCGACAGCGCTGATCAGTGCACCGGTCGCGATCAGCAGCGCGCCTGCGAGCAGGCGCATCAACGCGCGCAGCGGGCGCACACGAAACAGCGCGACGACGCCGGCGACGACGAACAGCAGGCCGAATGCGACGACCGAAAGCGCGGCGATGGTGAGCGGAGTCGGCGTCATCGGGTTCTCACGGGTTCAACCGGAGCGGGTCGCGTTGCCGTTAGAGTAGCGGCGGTCGGCCCTCTCGTCTCATCCAGGTGTGCATAGGAACCAGCGCGTGCGGGACATCCGGTCGGAAGCGGACGGCGGCGACGACGCGGTGCGTGAGCATGCGTCGCCGATCGTCCGCGGGCTGCTGCTCGTCGCCGGCACCGCGTTCGTCGCGCTCGGCTTGATCGGCCTGTTCGTGCCGGTACTGCCGACGACGCCGTTCATGCTGCTCGCAGCGGCCTGCTACGCGCGCGCATCGAAGCGCTTCTACTACTGGCTGCTGTCGAACCGAACCTTCGGTCCGATGATCCACGAGTGGCGCAAGCATCGCTCGATTCCGTACCGGACCAAGGTGGCGGCGATCGGGATGATGCTCGTAACGCTTTCGCTTTCGATCATTCTGTTCGTCCGGCCGGCGTGGCTGCAGGTCGCGCTGGCCGCGGGTGGACTCGCGCTCGCCGTGTGGATGTACCGGCTTCCTTCACGCGACCGGGTGCGGCGCTGAACCGTCTTTGACGGCCGCCTCAAGACGGTCCGGCGGTTCTCGGCGAGTGTGCCCCACGCGGACTTCGCGCCCTTGGCCTATTCGACGGCCTTGGCGCGCAGCCGTGCAAGCCGCTCCGCTTCGTTCTTGGCCAGCCACTCGTCTGCGCCGAGGATCTCGGCCGCCCGACGGAAATACGGCCTCGCCTCGTCGGTCTTCCCGCTCGCGTCGAGGAGTTCGGCGATCTCCTCGAACACGTAACCGCTGGGCTTGCCGGCGGCGGCGTATTCGCGCTCGAGCGCGCGCTGAATCGAAAGCGCTTCGCCGCCGCGGTTCAGCAGTCGTAGGCAGCGGCCGACCGCGTACTTCGCGAAGCGGATCTGCTCGGGTCGCCGTCGCGCGGTCCATTCGGCAAGCGCCTCCTCGAACAGCGGCAGCGCTTCGGCGTAGCGCCCGAGGTCGTGCAGATCCCAAGCGGCGTTGTTCAGCATCGCCGGGATCAGCGTGCGTGCCTTGGCATCGTGCGATGCACGCGCGATGGCGAGCCCGCGGCGGTTCCACTCGACCGCGTCGAGCGAGCCGGCGTAGGTGATCGCGACCATGTGCGCGGCATCGACCGCGAGCCCTTCGATTCCGGCGGACTGGCCGAGCTCCCATGCCTGTACGAACACCGCCCGCGCCTTTTCGCGCTCGCCGGCGGAATTGAAGCTGCGCCCCCGCTCGAGCAGGTAGCGCACCTTCGGGCGCGGTCCTGCGGAGGAAAGCTGCGGTTCGACTTCGTCGAGCAGCGCGTGCGCCTTGGCGAAGTCGCGCCGCAGCGAGAACGTGCGTGCGATCTGCGTCAGCAGTTCGAGCCGGTCGTCCCCCCGCGTGCTTTCGAGCGCTGTGCGGAAGCGCGACTCGCTCGCCGCCGGATCGGCGTACTCCCACAGCGCGTCGATGTCGATCGCCGACGCGATACCCGCGGCCGCACTCAGCAGCACAGCGAGCGCGCTCGCGCGCAGCGTTCGCAAAGGGATGCCGATTCAGGTCGTCGATCCGCCGCGGCGCGGCCCATGCGGGTTGCGCGGTCCGCCGCGGTCGCCGTCCGGCGCTTCCTCGATGTCGAACTTGAATTCCTTGATCAACTGGCCGTCGATGTAGACGCGCATCGCGTGCGACCCGATCGGATCGCCGGGCGCGTAGCGCCACTCGTTGGCGATGAAGCCGAGCCGGGTCGGGATGATGCGCTCGGTGACGGCCGTCTTGCGGTCGGGCGAGATCGTGTAGATGCCCAACGCTTCACCCGGCCCCCAGGTGGGCGGTGCCTCTGGCAGCTCGAATTCCTCGCGCCAGATCACCGTTGGCTTGTCGGCCTTGAAGACGATGTACCAGCCGTACGGCGCGGCCGTGATCGCGGGGAACTTGTTCGTTTCGAACAGGATGCGGCGACCGGTCGGATCGGCGCCGAACACACCGAACTGCGCGGAAACCACCTCGACGTGGGCTGCCTTGAAGGTGGTCGGCGCCGCCGGCGCAGGGTTCTGGGCGCCCGGGGTCGCGCATCCGAGGAGCGCAACGGTCAGGGCCGCGGGAGCGAGTGAACTGAACTTCGTCATGGTCGGCCTCCCTTGGCGGAACGCGTGATGCGGAACTGCCGGGCCATTCTAAGCGCAGGTCACTGCGCGGCGCAGCCTCGAAAAGCGCGCGAGTTCCGTGTCACGCGTCAGGCACGGCGCATGCACAGCGGTTCGCTCGACGCGAATGACCGCGGTCGCGTGTCACTCCGGACGCATCTGCAGCTTGCCTCGACGCTCGTGACCGGCCTGCTCCGCGGGCGCTTTGGGCTTTGGCCCGCTTTCGACGGGGCCGCGCTCCTTGGGCTGCGGCCGGACTTCGCGCGGCGGGTCCGCAGCGGGCGGCGCGGCACGCGGTTGCTCGACCCGCGGAGCATCGACACGCGGCTGCGGGCGACCGCCCGGAGCGGGAACGTGGGTCGGCGGGGGCTGGACGCCTTCGGGAACAGGCGCGACGCGCTTTGGCGGTTGCCGCGGTTCGCCTTCGACGCTGCGTGGCCTGGGGAGAACTGGCGGAGGCTGCGTGGGCGTCACGGCGGGCGGTTGGGCGGGCACCGTCGGCGCAGGCTGTGCGCGCTTAGGCGACAGCTCGTGCGCACGCTCCGGCGTGGGCATCGCGCGGACGCGTTCGCCGTCGGGGCGCCGCTCGGCAGCGGGCGGCGCGGCTTCGCGCGGCTGCGGCCGCACGTGCCGATCCTCGCCTTGGCGGTCCGGCTTGGGCCCGCCTGCGTCGCGCGGGACGGGTGCCGGGGCGGCGACGGAATTGGCGATCAGTCGCTTCTTGCTCGCTTCGCCCGAGACGATGACCGGCGGCGTCGTTCGGGTCGGGATCTTCACCCAGTCGTTCGGCGCCGGACGCGCGACGTTGTGCACCGGGATGCGGCGCAGCAGCGCATCGCCGGGCGCCCAGGTCGAGTGCCCTGGCTGCTGATGCACGTAACGCGGCGGCGGGTTGATGACCGTGATCTGGGTGATGTTCGTGACGTGCTGGACGTTCACGTAGTTGATGTGGCGGCGCGAGCACCGGTAGTAGGGGATGAACACCTCGCGCGGACCGAGCGGAAACCAGCCGACGGGGCCGCCGATCGTCACGCCGACGCTCACGCCGGGCGTTCCGTACCAGACGACGAGCGCCGGCGCGTAAACGGGGCGCGGCACGATGACGCCGGGCACCCAACCCCACACACCGCCGACGAGCACCCACCGGCCGTAGTGGAAAGGCGCGAAGCCCCACGGCGCTTCGTCGATCCACGTCCAGCCCCAGGGCGCGATCCATGCCCAGCGGCCGTAGCGATACGGGGCCCAGCCGACCGGTACGCCCGACGGGAACCAGACCGGGCCGTAGCTCTCGACCGTGCGCCACTCGCCGAAGTCGTCGAGGCTTTCGACGCCGGTCGTTTCCTCCGAAACGTAGTGCCGGCTGCGCAGCGCGTCGTCGCGCCGGTCGCGGGCGGCGACCCAGTCGTCGAACGTATCGGGCGCAGGCGTGACGAGCTGAAACGACACCATCGGATACGAACTCAACTCGCCGCGCTGGCCGCTTTGCACGACGAAGGTATTGCGGCCGGCGCTGATGCGCGCGTAGCCGACGTGCGCGGTGACCGCGGTGATCCCGGCCGCGCGGTCGACATCGACCCGGTAGCGCCCTACGTCGTCGAACGCGATGCGTTCGCGCGGAGTGAGGAGGTCGATTTCGCGCAGCAGCTCGCGATTGCGCACGCGCAGCGCGGCGGTCCCGCGCTGGATGACGATCTGGATCAGCTCGTCGTCGATGCGATTGAAGTCGACGACGGTATCGCTGTCGAGACGGACCGCGAGCGAACCGATCCGGACTTCGGCGCGACCGACGTGGCCCGTGCTCAGTCGCTGCTGCGAGGTGATCGGCCAGTTCAGCGTGGCGGCCTCGGAGTCGCCGTCGAGCAGGTCGGTCAGCGTCACGGGCCCGGACAGCAGCGCGATGCGGCCGACGCGCGCGGGCGGATCGACGGCGTCTTGGGGATCGGTGCGCGCACTCGGCGCCGTGACCACGCAGCCGGTGGCCAGGACGAGCGCCGCGAACTTCAGCAGACCGATGCGAAGCCATCGATACCGGCGTTGGGCGATGAACATGCTGGACCTCGAAGGGCGTTGACGTCTTCTAGCACGCATCCCGGTTCGGGTGCGTCTGTTCTGTCAACGGCCTGCCGGTCTGCGGCGTGGACGGATGAAACAACTGGTTGCAGTCGGCAAACGGGGCTATTCCGGGCGCGGCGACGACTCGCCTCGCAGCTAGAATCGCCGCCCAGAGAGAGGGGGTGCCGTGTACGTGCTTGCTGGAAGATGGGCCGCCGCGATGGCCGTGCTGCTGGCGTGGCCGATCGCGGCCTGGAGCAATGTCGTCGTCGTGCTGAACTCCGGGGAGGCGTCGGTCAGCGTGATCGACCCGGTCACGCGCACCGAGGTTCGGCGTTTCGACGCGGGCAAGGAGCCGCACCATCTGATGCGCACTCCGGACGGTCGCGCGTTGATCGTCGCCAACGCCATGAGCAACGACCTGCACTTCCTCGATCCGGTGACGGGCGAGGTGCAGCGGCGTATGCGCAACGTGCCCGACCCGTATCAGCTCGGCTATTCGCCAGACCGCAAGTGGTTCGTGACCGCGGCGTTGCGGCTGGACCGCATCGATGTCTACTCGGTCGAGGGCGAAGGCGCGCGGGTCACGTTCCGTCCCGTGCGGCAGATCGCGCTGGCGAAGGCTCCGAGCCACCTGACCTTCTCCGCCGACAGCCAGTTCGTTTTCGTCACGCTGCAGGAGAGCCACGAAGTGGCTGCGGTCCGGCTAGCCGACCAGAGCGTCGCCTGGAAGCTCAAGGTCGGCGACCTGCCCGCGGGGATCTGGATGACGCCGGACGACCGCTACCTGCTCGTCGGCGTGATGGGCAGGGACTACGTCGAGGTGATCGACTGGCGTGCGCAGAAGAGCGTCAAGCGCATCGTCACCGGCAAGGGTGCGCACAACTTCCGGCCGCTCGGCGACGGCCGGCATGTCTTCGTCAGCAATCGCGTCGATGACACCGTGAGCCTGGTCGATCAGGTGACGCTCGAGAAGAAGTTCGACATCGCGGTGCCGAACGGCCCCGATTGCATGGACGTCACCGCCGACGGCAAGCTGCTATGGGTGACCCAGCGCTGGGCCAAGCGCGTGGCCGTCGTCGATATCGCCGCGCGCAAGGTCGTGCAGACGATCCCGGTCGGCAAGTCGCCGCACGGCGTTTTCCTGGCGAATTCCGCACCGTGGCGATGACGGGGCGGTCGTCCCGTCGCGCCTGGTTCGCGGCGGCGTGGCTCGTCAACGCGTTGGCCGCGACGATGCCGGCGGTCGCTTCGGACTGCCGGGGTGTGGTGTTCCTGACCTTCGACACCGGCGACATGCGCCACGCGGAGGAGATCGCGCGGATCCTGCGCAGGCACGAGGTTCGGGCCACTTTCTTTCTGGCCAACGAACGCACGTTTCGCGGCGACGACGCGCTTGGCCCGAGCTGGGGCGCGTACTGGAAAGCGCGTACCGACGAGGGACACGCTTTCGGCAGTCACACATGGCGGCATGGCCGCTTCGCGGCGGACACGCCGGGCGGCGGCGTGCGTTACCGGCCGCAGTTCGGCGAGTCGGCGGGGCACGCGGTCGTGCTGTCACCGGCGCAGGTCTGCGAAGAGCTGGGCCGCGTCAACGACGCGTTCGCTGCGCTGACCGGCCGTCGGCTCGACGCGCTATGGCGCGCGCCGGGCGGCACGACGACGCCCAACGCGCTCGCCGCCGCCCGCGCTTGCGGCTATTCGCACGTTCATTGGGCCGATGCCGGTTTTCTGGGGGACGAGTTGCCGTCGGAGACTTATCCGAACGACAGACTGCTCGCGCGTGCGCTCGAGCGCGTTCGCGACGGCGATGTGCTGATGGCGCACCTGGGCATCCGGTCGCGGCGCGAGCCGTTCGCGCCGATGATCGACCCGCTGATCGCGGGGCTCAAGCGCCGCGGGCTGTGCTTCCGCACGTTGCGCGAGCATCCGCAATACCGTGCCGAAGCCGGCGCGGTCCCCGCGCAGCTGGCGGCGGCGACGAGGTAGCGGGATGGAAGGCTGGCGGCAACTGTTCGACGCAGCACAGACAGCGGTGTTCGAGGCGGTCGTGCAGCCGCTGTTGTACGCGATTGGCGGTATGCGCTACGTCGAGGACGCGTATGCAGCGACGGAGTGGTTCCTGCTCGGCGCGCTTCAGGTCGTGCTTCTGTACGCGGTGCTGCGGCCGCTCGAAACGCTGTGTCCGGCCGAGCGGTGGATCGATCGGCGCGGTGTCGGCGTCGACGTGATCTACACGCTGCTGCACAGACTCGGCGCGTTCTCGCTGCTGATGTTCTTCGTGATGACGCCGCTCGTCGATCGTGTCACACAGGCGTTGCGCGGTGCCGGTTACACGCCTTTCGAGCTCGACGCGCTTTGGCCCGGCGTCACCGACGGCCCGCTCGTGAGCTTCACGCTCTATCTGATCGCGCTGGACTTCACCGACTATTGGCTGCATCGCGCGCAGCACCGCTTCCGGTGGTGGTGGGCGCTGCATTCACTGCATCACTCGCAGCAGAAGATGTCGTTCTGGACCGACAGCCGCAATCACCTGCTCGACAGTTTCATCGTCGATGGAGCCAAGGCCGCGGTGGCGTTGGCGATCGGAGTCGGTCCGTCGCAGTTCGTCGGGCTGATCATCGCCACACGCGTGCTGCAAAGCCTGCAGCACGCCAATGTCGCTTGGACGATGGGGCCGCTGAGACGAGTGCTCGTGGGGCCGGTGTTCCATCGACGCCATCATGCGATCGGCGTCGGACACGAGGGTCGGCGCTACGGTTGCAACTTCGCCGTACTGTGTCCGCTGTGGGACCAGTGGTTCGGCACGGCCGACTTCGGCCGCGCGATCGAACCGACCGGTGTTCGCGATCAGCTCCCGTCACCAGCCGGGAGCGGACGCGATTACGGGCGCGGCTTCTGGGCACAGCAGTGGCTGGGCTTGAAGCGTCTGTTCGACGCATCGGCATGAGGTGAGCGCGTGGTCCCACGTTTCGGGCTGTACGTGATCGGCGACGAGATCCTGTCTGGGAAGCGAACGGACAAGCACTTCCCCAAGGTCATCGAGCTGCTCAACGCCCGCGGACTGCGCTTATCGTGGGCTCACTACCTTCCGGACGACCGCGCGATGATCGCCGATCCCTTGCGCCGGTCGTTCGGCACTGACGACGTCGTGTTCAGCTGCGGCGGTATCGGCGCGACGCCGGACGACCATACGCGGCACGCCGCGGCCGAGGCGCTTGGCGTGGAGCTCGAGTTGCATCCCGAGGCGGCGGCCCTGATCGCGCAGCGCTGTGCCGAGATGGCCGCAGAGGGGCGCGGCAGCGCCGACATGAGCACGCCGGAGAACCGGCAGCGGCTCAAGATGGGTGAGTTCCCTCGCGGCGCGCGCATCATCGAGAACCCGTTCAACCGGATCCCGGGGTTCGCGGTGGCGCGTCACTACTTCATGCCAGGCTTTCCGGTGATGGCCTGGCCGATGATCGAGTCGATCCTGGACAGCGAGTACCGCGCATACTTCAACCGGGTTCCTCACGTCGAGCGCGCGATGCTCGTCTTCGAAACGCCCGAGTCGGCGATCGCCCCGCTCATGGAGGAGGTCGAGGCGAAGTTTCCCGAGGTCAAGGCGTTCAGCCTGCCCTCGGTGGGCAATGGCAGCGACGGAAGGGTGGCGCGTCGCCACATCGAGCTCGGGGTCAAGGGGCCGCCGAAGGCGGTGGAGCCTGCTTTCGGTCTGTTGCTCGACCGGGTGCGGCAACTCGGAGCGCCGTTCGAAGTCGTGCCCGTGTGATAGCGGGGGCGAAAAAAAAGAGCCCGGTCAGAGACCGGGCTCGAAAAGCACCACCAAAGGAGGAGACAGAAGGAGTTTGGACGTCGCGTCCAAACAAGTGGTGCCAAGGAGACAACCGTTACAGGATACGAGGCTAAGTTACCTTATGCGTTCGTTTCCGATGCGTGAATCTTCGACCATTTTGCGGCGGCATATCTGACCAATGACAAGATTCCGTCGTCTTCCGCCGCGCTTCGCACCTCTCGGTACGTGGATAAACCTCTTCAAGATGGGGCGAAGATCCGCTTCATCAAGGGGCTAGCCCGTTTGTACTCGCGCCGTCGCTCACGCGGCTTTGCGGCCTTTGGCCTTGACGGCGTCATTTGCCGCGGCTGCGGCCTTCATCGTCGCCGACGTGGCAGCAGTGACGTTCGACTCGACCATTTCAACGGCCTGTTTGGCCGCCTTGCTGAACGTGTCGTACGCGGTGTTGGCGGCGGCCAGCATGCTCTTGAGCATCGCCACGGCAGGCTCCGAGCCCGCAGGCGCATTCTTCGCAGCGAACTCGATCAGTTCCGACACCTTCTTGTTCGTGTCGGCGATCTGCGTCTCGACGATCTTCGACACTTCCGCGCCGGCGCCGCTCGCGATGCCGTACACGGTGCGGTTGTAGCTCGCCAGCTTTTCGACGGTCGGCTGCGCCAGCCCGCCGGTGAGTGCGAGCAGTTCCTGCACGTCCTTGACGCTCATCAGCGCTTGGGCTCTCTCGGCGGTTTCTTCCATCACGGCCTTCGTGGCGGCGAGGTTGAGGTCGACGAGCTTTTCCGTCGCGTCGAACATGGCGTGCGACAGTGCGTACAGCGCATCCATCTGGCCCTTCTGCAGTTCGGCGAACTGGGCGGGGGTTGCAATCATGAACTTCTCCTCTGGTCCCTGTGGCTCCGATTCCCGGGCGGGTCCCGGGTCCCTGACTCATTGCGTCGCACACTGGAATGGTGCGACGCACAAACCGAATTCTATTGATCGGACATCCGCTGTCAAGCGATTTTTGCTGCTTTGCGGCAATCCTGGGGTCGATCGGCAAGATTGTCTGCAATTCTCTTATTTATCAATGCATTATCCAATGAGCTGGAAGTATGTTTACTGGCCGGATGGCCGTCGACTGCCGCGTCGCGGCGTGGATCTGTGTGAGGCGCGACGGTTCGGGCGAGGCTAGCTTGCTGCAGGGCGCCATCCGTTGAAGGCTTTTCACTGCGACCGCTGCCCGCTGCCTCTGCCGGCCGGTCACCGCTTTCCCGCGGCTAAGTACGGGCGGTTGCGGGCGCGTGTGGCCGCGGAGCTGGCGTCCGTACATCTGATTGACGCGGTCGCCGCAACCGTCGACCAACTTCAACTTGCGCACGACCGCGAATACATCGGCCGGGTCGTGCGCGGCGAACTGTCGGCGGCCGAACAACGCGCGATCGGGTTCCCGTGGTCGCCGGCGTTGGTCGAACGATCGCGGCGTTCCGTCGGCGCGACGATCGCGGCTGCTCGCGCGGCGCTGTCCGAGGGGGTGGCCGTCAATCTCGCGGACGGCACACATCATGCCCAGCGCGACCGCGGGCAGGGCTACTGTGTGTTCAACGACGCCGCAGTCGCGGCCCGAGCCATGCAGGCCGAGGCCGGACGCGCGCTGCGCGTCGCCATCGTCGATCTCGACGTGCATCAAGGAAACGGCACGGCGGCGATCCTCGCCGGCGACGCGACGACGTTCACGCTGTCGCTGCATGGCGAGCGGAACTTCCCGTTTCGCAAGTCGCGAAGCGATCTCGACAGAGACCTGCCCGACGGGACCGGCGACGCCGAGTACCTGCGCGTACTCGACGAGGCACTCGACGAGATGTGTGCGCGCTTCCGTCCCGAGCTGATCGTCTATCTCGCCGGCGCCGATGCGCACGAAAACGACCGTCTCGGCCGGCTCGCGCTGACAACGGCCGGAATGGCAAAGCGTGATGCACGCGTGTTCGACCTCGCATTCCGCCTGGGCGCGCCGATCGTCGTGGCGATGGCGGGCGGCTACGGCCGCGACATCGACGTCACGGTCGATGTGCACTTCAACACGGTGCGCGCTGCGTACCTACACTGGCGGAGGTGTTCTGCGCGCATGGATCCGGAGCCGGCCCGTGCCTGAGCCGGCGACCACGTCGGCGCGCGGGGCGCGGCAGCGCTGGCTGGCGGCGATGCCGATCGCGTTCGTGCTCTTGTGGAGCACGGGGTTCATCGTCGCCAAGTACGCGGCGCCGCATGCGCCGCCGTTGACGTTCCTCTTGTATCGCTTTGCCGGCATCGTGGCGCTGCTGCTTCCGATGATCTGGGCGAGCGGCGCCCCGTGGCCGCGCGGTCCCCTTCAGTGGCTGCATGTCGCGGTCGCCGGCGTGCTGCTGCAGGCGGTTTATCTCGGCGGGGTGTGGTACGCGATCGCGCAAGGTATGCCGGCCGGTGTGTCCGCGCTGATCGTCGGTGCGCAACCGCTGCTGACCGCGCTGCTCGGGATCGCGGTCGGAGAGCGTGCTTCGCTGCGGCAGTGGGCGGGGCTTGCGCTGGGATTCGCTGGCATCGCGCTCGTTCTGTCCGATCGGCTGACGTTGGCCGGCGCCGGCTGGCATGCGACGGCGGTAAATGTCTTGGCGCTCGTCGGCATCACGGCAGGAACGCTGTATCAGAAGAAGTTCTGCGGACCGGTCGATCTGCGCACCGGCAGCGTGATTCAGTTCGGCGCATCGTTCGCGCTGCTGCTGCCGTTCGCGCTGGTCACCGAGACCCTGCGCGTGAACTACACGCCGGAGTTCTGGCTCGCGCTCGCCTGGGCTGTCGTTGGCCTGTCGCTCGTGGCGATCAGCCTTCTGCTCGCTATGATTCGCCGCGGCCGCGCCACCGAGGTTGCGAGTCTGATGTACCTGACTCCGCCGGTGACCGCGCTGATGGCCTGGACGTGGTTTGGCGAGCGGCTCGCGCCGCTTGCCTGGTTGGGGGTGTTCGTGACGATCGCCGGCGTGGCGCTGGTGCTGAAGAACAAGCGCGTGGGAAATCGACCGTGAGCGAGCGCCAGGCACCGAATCGCCGGTCGGACTATCGGCATTTCCTGTCCATCCAGACGCGCTGGATGGACAACGACGCGTACGGCCACGTCAACAACGTCGTCTACTACAGCTTCTTCGATACGGTGGTCAACGAATACCTGATCCGTTCGGGCGTCCTCGATGTCGCGCGAGGCGCCACGATCGGGCTGGTTGTCGAAACGCAGTGCAACTACTTCAGCGAGCTGGCGTTTCCACAGACCGTCGTCGGCGGATTGCGCGTCGCTCGCATCGGCACGTCGAGCGTGCGTTACGAGATCGGCATCTTTGCGGACGACCGGCAAGACGCGTGCGCGCAGGGGCACTTCGTTCACGTGTATGTCGATCGCGCGACGCGCCGGCCGACGCCGTTGCCGGCGGCGCTGCGCGCTGCGCTCGAGCCGATCCACGTTTGAGCGGCATCGTTCCAAGAATGGGCCACAGCGGCACAACCGGATGCGAACCCGCCGGACGGTTCGCGCAGTCGATGGAGTAGCGAGATGGGCAAACACAGGATCGCCGTCATCCCCGGCGACGGCATTGGCAAGGAAGTCGTCCCCGAAGGGCTGCGCGTGCTCGACGCGGCGGCGCGCCGGTTCGGCATCGAGCTGCAGCTCGATCACTTCGACTTCGCGAGCTGCGACTATTACGCAAAGCACGGCGAGATGATGCCGCCCGACTGGAAGGAGCGGATCGGCGGCCACGACGCGATCTTCTACGGTGCGGTCGGCTGGCCCGCGACCGTGCCCGACCACGTCTCGCTGTGGGGCTCGCTGCTGAAGTTCCGGCGCGAGTTCGACCAGTACGTCAACCTGCGTCCGTGCAAGCTGATGCCCGGGATTCCGTCGCCGCTCGTCGACCGCGACGGCCGGCCGCGCAAGCCCGGCGAGATCGATTTCGTCGTCGTCCGCGAGAACACCGAGGGCGAGTACTCGTCGATCGGCGGCCGCATGTTCGAGGGGACAGAGCGCGAGGTGGTGATCCAGGAAACGGTGATGACGCGGATCGGGATCGACCGGGTCGTCCGATTCGCATTCGACCTGGCGGCGAAGCGGCCGCGCCGGCACCTGACCTCAGCGACCAAAAGCAACGGCATCTCGATCACGATGCCCTATTGGGACGAACGGGTCGAAGCGATCGCGCGCGAATTTCCGGCCGTTCGGCACGACAAGTACCACATCGATATCCTGACCGCGCACTTCGTTCAGCGGCCCGAGCAGTTCGACGTGGTCGTGGCGAGCAATCTGTTTGGCGACATCCTGTCGGACCTCGGTCCGGCGTGCACGGGAACGATCGCGATCGCGCCGTCGGCGAACCTCAACCCCGACCGCAAGTACCCGTCGCTTTTCGAACCCGTGCACGGCTCTGCGCCCGATATCGCGGGCAAGGGAATCGCCAATCCGATCGGTCAGATCTGGAGCGCTGCACTGATGCTGGACTGGCTGGGGCACCCGGATGCCGGCGCCGCGATCGTGCGCGCGATCGAACGCGTGCTGGAAGCCGGGCCAAAACACGCGCCGCTGACGCGCGACATCGGCGGCACGGCAGGTACCGCCGAGCTGGGCGCAGCGATCGCTGCGGCGATCTGATCGATCGAAGTGCAATGGGTCCGCGCACTCCCGCGTACGCGCAAATGCGGATGGGCAAGGGGCTTGGCGGCAACTCGTTCGTCAGTAGAATCGCCGTGCCCGACAGCTAAACAGGGCGAACTCGAAAGGAGACATCCGTGGGATTCCTGCGCCGCCTGTTGTCGTTCTCCGCCGCGTTTGCGGTGAGTACCGCTGCGCTCGCACAAGCCTATCCGTCGAGGCCGATCACGATGATCGTGCCGTTCACTGCCGGCGGACCGACCGACACCGTCGGTCGCTCGCTGGCGCTCGCCATGAGCAAGCATCTCGGCCAGCAAGTCGTGATCGAAAATGTCGGCGGTGCCGGCGGTACCGTGGGCGTCACGCGCGCGAAGAACGCGGCGCCGGACGGCTACACGATCCTGCTGCATCACATCGGCATGTCGACGGCGCCGACGCTGTACCGCAAGCTGCAGTTCGATCCGCTCAAGGACTTCGAGTACATCGGGCTGATCGTCGACACGCCGATGACGATCGTCGCGCGCTCGGACTTCCCGCCCAAGAACATCGGCGAATTCATCGCGTATGTGAAGGCGAACAAGGACAAGCTCAACTACGGAAACGCGGGCGTCGGAGCGGCGTCGCATCTGTGCGGGCTGCTGTTCATGAGCGCGATCCAGACCGACGTGACCACCGTGCCGTTCAAGGGAACGGCGGACGTGATCAACGCGTTGCTCGCCAAGCAGATCGATTTCACTTGCGATCAGACGACGAACACGACCGGCCAGATCCAGGCCAACCGCGCGGACCCGACCAAGGGCGTAAAGGTCTACGCGACGACGAGCTTGCGGCGCCTGGCCGTGCTGCCTGACGTCCCGACGCTCGACGAAAGCGGTCTGAAGGGCTTCGAAGTCGGCGTCTGGCACGGTGTCTACGCGCCGAAGGGCACGCCGAAGGCGGCCGTCGACAAGCTCGTCGCGGCACTGCAGGCGGCCGCGAAGGATCCCGACTTCGTCAAGCGGATGGCCGATCTCGGCGCGACGGTGTATCCGCCCGAACGGATTACCCCGGCGGCGCATGCCGCTCATCTGAAAGCCGAGATCGATAAGTGGGCGCCGATCATCAAGAAAGCCGGCGTTTACGCCGATTGATCGCGCGAGTCTCTTGAATTCCGGCGTGTGAATCTCGATCGGTGCGAGGCGCGGCTGGCGCGCCTCGCGTCGGGCGCGCGTCGCAGCCGACCCGCCCGATCGATCGCACCGCCCGACCGTTTCGCCCGAACGGCACTCGACTGGGGGAAGAAGTGAGCAGGTTTTTCGTACTCGTGCTGGCTTTCTGCCTACCAACACTGGCGTCGGCTCAGACCGCAAAGCGAACCGATGCGCCGGCGCAGCGGACCGCCAGTGCGGCCGCGGTGTCGGGCGGCGCGCAGAAAACGAAGGTCGCGAGCCGGCCCGCCGCCAAGCAGGCCAAGCGCAAGGTCGTCCGCCGGCCCGCGGTCCCCAGCGAGGGGATGCGCGCGGGGCTGCACAGGGTCGACGATCCGCTCGACCTGCGATCTTCGGTGGCGCTCGTCGTCGATCAGGACACCGACGAGGTGCTGTTCGAGAAGAACCCGGACGCGGTGCTGCCGATTGCGTCGATCACCAAGCTGATGACAGCGATCGTCACGCTCGACGCCGAGCTGCCGCTCGACGAGCAGCTCGTGGTCACGCGCTACGACCGTACGATCGACCGCGTGCGCTCGCGCCTGACGCCGGGGGTCAAACTCACGCGCGCGCAGGCGCTGCAGCTCGCCTTGATGTCGTCCGAGAATCACGCCGCGCAACTGCTTGCGCGCACCTACCCGGGCGGCGTGCCCGCGTTCGTCGAGGCGATGAACGCCAAGGCGCAGATGCTCGGCATGCACGACTCGCACTTCGCGGATCCGACCGGGCTTTCGCCCGAGAACCGGTCGAGTCCCGGCGACCTCGTCCGGCTCGTCAAGGCCGCCTACGAACATCCCGAGATCCGCGAGTACTCGACCAGCGTCGAGCTGAGCCTGCCGCTCGGCAGGCGCGTCGTTCGTTACGCGAACACCAATCGCCTCACTTCGCAGCCGGAGTGGGACATCGGCGTGCAGAAGACCGGCTACATCTCCGCCGCCGGGCGCTGCCTCGTGATGCAGGCCGTGATCGAAGGCAAGCGGGTCGTCATGGTGCTGCTCGACTCGGTCGGCAAGTATTCCCGCATCGGCGACGCGCAGCGGCTGCGCCATTGGATCGCCGAACAGCGGTCGAACCGGTCCGCGGACGCCGGCAGTTCGCAGACGAAGCCGATCTGAGTGCGGTTCCGCGGGCGCGGAATCAGGCCGCAGCCGATCCGCCCGCGTAGCCGAGCCGCGCCGAAATCCTCGCCGCCGTCGCCTGCAGGTCCTCGATCCACTCCTCCTGCAGGCGCTCCGCCGGGGCCGAGACCGACAAGCCCGCGACCACGCGTCCGGAGTCGTCGCGGATTCCAGCCGCGATGCAGCGCACGCCGAGCTCGAGTTCTTCGTTGTCGCGCGCGACGCCGCGCGCTCGCACCAGCGACAGCTCGCGTTCGAGCTTGGACAGCTCGGTGATGCTGTTGCGCGTGTGACCGCCCAGTCCGGTTCGCGTCGCGTACGCGCGGACGAGCCGCGGATCGTCGTGGGCAAGGAAGAGCTTCCCGCTCGAAGTCAGGTGCAGCGGCGCGCGACCGCCGATCGCGCGCACGACCTGCATGCCCGAGCGTTCCGAGTACGAGCGCTCGATGTACACGATCTCGTCGCCCTGCCGGACCGACAGGTTCACGGTCTGTCCGGTCTTGCGATGCAGCTCCCGCATCGGCTCGAGCGCGGCCTCGCGCACTGACAGCCGGGCCTTGACCAGGTTGCCGAGTTCGAGCAGGCGCATGCCGAGCCGATAGGTGCCCGGCGCGTCGCCGCGATCGACGAATCGGCCGAGGACCATGTCGTTTAAGATCCGATGCGCCGTCGACGGATGCAGCGCGGTCGTCCGCGCCAGTTCCTTCAAGCTCACCGGATCGGCGTGCGCGGCCAGCGCATCGAGCAGCTTCATCATTCGCTCGATCACTTGGATCGCCGTCTTTTCGCGCGGCGTCGGGGGCGGCTCAGGCGGGCGAGGGGGCATGGTGCGACGCAGAAAAACAGTACGCGCGTCTTATATCACGATACGAAAAGGCCGTCGAGCCGCGCCGGCCGCGGACCCTGCGGGTCCAGACAGGCGCGCGTCACGAGCGCACGGCTGCTGCAGAGCAGCATCTTCGCTTTGACCTGAAACGTCCATGCGCGTCGGGCTCTTCGTCACCTGTCTCGTCGATCTGGTTCGCCCCGAGATCGGATTCTCCGCGCTGAAGCTGCTCGAGCTGGCCGGATGCCACGTCGAAGTCCCCGAGTCCCAGACCTGCTGCGGTCAACCGGCATACAACAGCGGCGATTCGGCAACGGCCCGCGCCCTCGCCGAACGCGTGCTGCGCGAGTTCGAAGGCTTCGACTATGTCGTCGTTCCGTCGGGCTCGTGCGGTGGCCAGATCGCGACGCACTACCCCGATCTGTTCCGCGACGATCCGGACCTGAAGGCGCGCGCCGATGCCCTGGCCGAGAAGACGTACGAGCTGACCGACTTTCTCGTGAATGTCGCGCGGATTGATCGGCTGTCGTCGAACTTCCGCGGCATCGTGACCTACCACGACTCGTGCAGCGGCTTGCGCGAACTCGGCGTATCGGCGCAGCCGCGGGAGCTGCTGGCCAAGGTCCCCGGGGCCAAGCTCGTCGAGATGAAGGACTGCCGCAACTGTTGCGGGTTCGGCGGCACGTTTTCGCTGAAGTACGGCGAGATCTCGGCGGCGATCGTCGACGAAAAGTGCCGCAACATCCGGGCGACGGGCGCCGATGCCGTCGTGCTCGGCGATCTCGGTTGCATGCTGAACATCGAGGGCCGGCTGAGACGCGTCGGCGACGAGCGGACGCGCGTGCTGCACATCGCGCAGGTCCTCGCGGGGGATGCGTGATGCAGGTTCAGTCGATGCACTTCAAGTCGCGCGCGGCGATGAAGCTGGCGGATGCGCGGTTGCAGAAGAACCTGACCAAGCTCGCCGACAAGTTCGTCACGGCGCGCGCGCGCGCCGTCGCGGAGCTGGACGACTTCGAGGCCACGCGCACCGCAGCGGTCGAGCGGCGCAACCGCGCGCTCGCCGCGCTCGACGTCTGGCTCGACATCTTCGAGCGCAACGCCACTGCGCGGGGGGCGACCGTCCTGTACGCGGAGACGCGCGAGGAAGCCGCCCGGCTTGTCGTCGAAATCGCTCGCAAACACGGCGTGCGCAAGGTCACCAAGTCCAAGTCGATGGTGTCTGAGGAAATCGGCCTGAACCGCGCGTTCGCCGCCGCCGGGATCCGGCCGGTCGAGACCGACCTGGGCGAATACATCCTGCAGATCAACGACAACGAGCCGCCGTCGCACATCATCGCGCCCGTGATCCACAAGGACAAGGAAGAGATCGCCGATCTGTTCGCGCGCACGCACGGCACCGCGCGCAAGGACGAGATCACCCAGCTCGCGCGCGAGGCGCGCGCGGTGCTGCGCGGCCACTTCCTGACGTCGGACATGGGCATCTCGGGAGGCAACTTTCTCATCGCCGAAACCGGTTCAGTGGCGCTCGTGACCAACGAGGGCAACGAAGGCATGTGCACGATCGTGCCGCGCGTTCACGTCGCGCTGACCGGCATCGAGAAGGTGCTGCCCACGCTCGAAGACCTGGCTACGCTGCTGCGCCTGCTCCCGCGCTCGGCGACCGGCCAGTCGATCACGAACTACGTGTCGCTGCTGACCGGAACGCGCGCTGCGGGCGAGCCCGACGGTCCCGAGCACATGTACTTCGTGCTCGTCGACGGCGGCCGCACGGGGCTCGTCGGCGGCGAGTTCCAGGAGATGCTCCGCTGCATCCGCTGCGGCGCGTGCATGAACCATTGCCCCGTGTACCAGAAGATCGGCGGGCATGCGTACGGCTGGGTCTATCCCGGCCCGATGGGCTCGGTGCTGACGCCGAGCTACGTCGGGTTGGAGAATGCGCTCGATCTGCCGCAGGCTGCGACGCTGTGCGGCGAGTGCCACGTCGTCTGTCCAGTCAAGATCCCGCTGCCCGAACTGCTGCGCAAGCTGCGCGAGCGGCAGTTCGAGCGCGGCTTGCGACCCTGGTACGAGCGCGCCGCGCTGAAGGCCTGGGGCTATGCGGCGCGGCGGCCGCCCCTGTACCGCGCGGCGAGCCGCGTCGCCGCGCGTGTGCTCGCGTGGATGGGCGGCGAGCGACGGCGAATCCGCACGCTGCCGTTCGCGTCAGGCTGGACCGATCATCGCGACTTTCCTGCGCCGAGCGGAAAGACCTTTCACGAGCTGTATCGAGCGCGGCGCGGCGCGCGCTGAGCGTTACTGCGGCAGCGCCTCGGCGACCAGCTCGGCGATGTCCTTGTTCTGGATCTCGCCTTCGCGGCCGAGCTGCGCGAGCCCGTCCCTGATCATCGTCGCGCAGTAAGGGCAGGCGGTCGCGATCACGCGAGGCGCGTGCGGCAGCGCCTGCTCGACGCGCGTCACGTTGATGCGCTTGCCGATGCGCTCTTCCATCCAGAAGCGCGCGCCGCCGGCGCCACAGCACATCGACTTCTCGCGGTTCAGCCCGAACTCGATCGGACCGTCGGCCGTCACGGCGGCGAGCGCGCGGCGCGGCGCTTCGTACTCGCCGTTGTGCCGGCCGAGGTAACACGGCTCATGGAAGATCACGCGCTCGAAGCTGCGCGCCGGCGCGATGCGTCCGCTGCGGATCAGCTCGTCGATCAGCTGCGTGTGATGGATCACCTCGTAACGCCCGCCAAACTCGGGATACTCGTTCTTCAGCGAGTTGAACGCGTGCGGATCGCAGGTGACGATTCGCGTGACGTTCATCGCATTCAGCGTCTCGATGAGCCCCTTGGCGAGCGTCTGGAAGAGCATCTCGTTGCCGGCGCGGCGCACGCATTCGCCGGTCGAACCTTCGCGCGGGCCGAGGATCGCGAAGCGAACGCCGGCTGCGCGAAGGATCTTCACGAACGCGCGCGCGACCTTGCGGTTGCGGTCGTCGAACGACTGCGCAGATCCGACGTAGAAGAGGTAGTCCAGTTCCTTCGCCTGCTCGGGCGAAGCGAGCAGCGGAACGTCGAGCCCTTGCGCCCACTCCGCGCGCGCGTCCGCCGGCAGCCCCCAGGGGTTGCTCTGGCTTTCGTAATTGTCGAACACCGTCTTCAGCTCGGCGGGGAAGTTGCCTTCCATCAGCACCTGGTGCTGCCGCATGCGGAAGAACTTGCCGAGGTGTTCGAGTGCGATCGGACACGCACGCTCGCAGTAGCCGCAGGTCGTGCAGGCCCAGAGCGCCTCCTCCGGAATCGCATGGCTCACCAGCGGCGGAAGCTCGGCGTCACGGTGCGCGACGATCGCCTCGCGGTGCGCGAGAAGGTGACGCTTGATGCCGTCGTGCACCCACTTCAGCGCGAGCGGCTTGCCCGTCAGAAAGGTCGGGCAGGCGTCCTTGCAGCGGCCGCACTCGGTGCAGGTGAACGCGTCGAACGCGTCCTTCCACACGAGGTCGGCGGCGGTGCGTACGCCGATCCTCATTTCGCCGGCGTCGTCCTCGCTCATGATGCGTTCCAGGTCGAGCGAAGGCACGCGGTTCAGCGGCGTCTCGCGCGCGAAGAACAGCGCGGGCAGCGCGGTGACGATGTGAAAGTGTTCGCCGACCGGAAGCCACACGAGGAAGCCGAACACGGTGAGCATCTGGATCCAGTAGCTCGCGTGATAACCCAGGGTCAGCGTCTCGGTCGGAAGGCCCGACAGGCCGGCCGCGACCAGCGAACCGAACACGGCGAACGCGCGCTCGTGCGCAATGCCGGCGTCGGCGTCGGCGAGCAGCGCGAACTTGAAGCCGTCGTACAGGAAGTCGGTGACCATGATCGCGAGGATCAGCGTCAGCACCAGGATCGCTTCGCGGTTCGGCTCGAGCCGTTTCGGCTTCAGAACGAAGCGCCGCCAGAATGCGTACAGCACGGCGACCGTGACGGCCACCTCGACCAGGTCCTTGAACGCGGCATAGATGCCGCCGACCGTGCCGGGGAAGACGAAACTCGCGTCGTAGCCGATGACGATCAACTGCAGCTTGCGCACGAGCAGCGAGACGAAGCCCGCAAAGATCACCGCGTGCATGATCCCCGGCTTCCATTCGCCCGCGATCATGCGCGACTGCAGCAGGCCGAGGCGCAACACCTTGCCGAGCCGCTCGACCGGGCGATCCCAACGCACTTCGGGCTGCAGCGCCGCGACGATCGACAGTTTGCGCCACGCGAGCCAGAAAAAGCCCGCGAAACCCGCGAGCGTCAGCAGGGTGATCGCTACCGGGCCCACGTGCGGCCTTCATCGCGGGCCGCGTGCCGGACCCGCCTCGCATTTCGCGCGTTGCGCATGGCGCGAGGATCGGTTCAGGCGTCGTGCTTCGTCAACGGACGATTGGCCAAGGTTTGATCCGGGCCAAAGTGGTCGCCCTCGGTGACCGCGGGCACAAAGGGTTCGTAGCGCAGCCGGCCGTCGCGGTGGACCGAGCACAGCAGTTGCGGGCGGCCCGCCTGCCACGTGATCGGCGGAACGATCGGCGCTGCCGCGCGCTGCGCGTCGCTGCGCGTCAGGTCGCGCAGCAGCGTGACGTGCGCGATGAAGGGTTTGCGGTCGTACGGAACACGCAGCGCGTCGAGCACCGAACGGACCCGTTGTGCGAGCTGCGAGAGCGGCTCGCAGTCGGGACCGGCGGCCCACAGTACGCGCGCACGGTCGAATGCGCCGACCGCATCGAGCGTCCAGACGAAACTCTCGAAAGGCAACGCATCGAGCGCGCTCGTCACCTCCGCCGCGCGCACCGCGTCGAGTTCGCCGATGAACGCGAGCGTCAGGTGCAGGTTCTCCGCGCACATCGCGCGCGCCCGCGGAAAACGCCGCTGCTGTTCGCGCACGACGGCGGCGAGCCGCTCGCGTGCCGCGTCGTCGGGCCACAGCGCAACGAAGCAGCGCATCGAGCGTTACCGACGGCGCGCCAGCAGGGCGCGCCGGCACTCGGCGACGAGCGCCGGGCCGCGGTAGATGAGGCCGGTGTAGATCTGCACGAGCGTTGCGCCGGCTTCGACCTTGGCCACGGCGTCCGCACCGCTCAGGATGCCGCCGACCGCGATGATCGGCAGGGCGCCCTTCAGGTGCGTGGCGAGGATCCGCACGACCGCCGTCGAGCGCGCGAACAGCGGTGCGCCCGACAGCCCGCCTGCCTCGTCGGCGTGCTCGAGTCCGGCGACGCCCTCGCGTGCGATCGTCGTGTTCGTCGCGATCACCGCGTCCATGCCGTGCGCGACCAGCGCATCGGCCACGCGCGGCAAATCCTCGTCGTCCAGGTCCGGTGCGATCTTGACCGCGACCGGGACGCGCCTGCCGTGTCGATCCGCGAGCCGCGCGCGTTCGGCGGCCAGCCCGCGCAACAGCGCGTCGAGTTCGAAGCCGCCCTGCAGATCGCGCAGGTTCTTCGTGTTCGGCGACGAGATGTTGATCGCGACGTAGCCGGGCCGCTCGACGAGCAGCGGATACACCGCGCGCAGCCCGACGACATAGTCGTCGAGCGCGTTTTCGATCGGCGTGGCCGCGTTCTTGCCGATGTTCAGCCCGAGCACGCCGCCGGCGGCGGAGAACGTCCGGCTCGCCGCGACGTTGGCGACAAAGCGCTCGAGGCCGTCGTTGTTGAACCCCATCCGGTTGACCAGCGCGGTTGCTTTCGGCAGACGGAACAACCGCGGTTTCGGATTGCCGGGTTGCGGTTGCGGCGTCACGGTGCCGACCTCGATGAAGCCGAAGCCGAGATCGCCGAGCGCGTCGATGCACGCGGCGTTCTTGTCGAGCCCGGCAGCGAGTCCGACCGGATTCGGGAAGCGCAGCCCCATCGCGTCGACCGGATCGGCCGGCACGCGCGGGCGCGCCAGCTTGGTCATTCCGAGCGCGTGCGCGCGCGCGAGCCCGGCGAGTGCGAGATCGTGGGCGGTTTCCGGATCGAGAGCGAAGAAGAGCGGGCGGGCGAGGTCGTAGAGCACGCGCCGATTCTACGGGCGGTGCTCCGGTCCGACCGGCGCCGCGTGCCGCACCCAGCGCCCGTTCTGCAGCAGCTCGACCGGCCGAAAGCGCGCCTTGTACGCCATCTTCGAGCTGTGTTCGATCCAGTAGCCGAGGTACAGGTGCGGCAGTCGCAGCGCGCGGCACTGCTCGATCTGCCACAGCACGTTGAACGTGCCGTAGCTCGCCCGCGGGACGTCGGGATCGAAGAACGTGTAAACGGAGGACAGCCCGTCGTTCAGGATGTCGATGATCGACACCATGCGCAGCGTGCCGAGCGCGTCGGTCGCCTCCGGCGGCGCCGGGTCGCGGAACTCGACGAGCCGGGTGTTGACCTTGCTCTGCAAGAGAAACTGCGAGTACTGCTCGCGGCTATCGTTGTCCATGCCGCCGCCGGCGTGCCGCGTCGACTGATAGCGCAGGTAAAGGTCGTAGTGCTCGTGATCGAACGCGAGCCCGACCACACGGGTCACGAGCGCGCGGTGCTGGATCCACGCGCGGCGCTGGCTGCGGTTGGGCCGGAAGTCCGCGACCGGAACGCGCACGGGGATGCACGCGCGGCATCCATCGCAGTGCGGCCGGTACGTGAAGATGCCGCTTCGACGGAAACCCATGCGGACGAGTTCGCTGTAGACGTCCGCGTTGATCAGATGCGCGGGTGTGGCCACCTGCGAGCGCGCCTGCCGGTGCTCGAGGTAACTGCAGGGGTACGGCGCCGTCGCGTAGAACTGCAAGGCCGCGAACGGCAGCTCCTTCAGGTTGGCCATCTGCTCAGTAGCTTCCCAGCAGGCGATTCAGCGTCGTTGCGCGATAGCTCGACCAATCGATCGGCGTTCGGCGCGTCGCGACGGCAACGTGCGCACAGAATTCAGCGCGCGGGATCTCGCGCGCGCCCAGCGACGCCAAGTGCGCCGTGTTCTGCTGGCAGTCTATCACCGGCACCTCTTCATCTCGCAGGAGTTTCACCAGCGCAGCGAGCGCGATCTTCGAGGCGTCGGTCGCGCGCGTGAACATCGACTCGCCGTAGAACATGCGTCCCAGCGCCACCCCGTACAGTCCGGCGACCAGTTCGTCGTCGCGCCAGACCTCGATCGAGTGCGCCAGGTCGCGCCGATGCAGCGCGACGTAGGCGCGCACCATCGCCTCGGTGATCCACGTTCCGTCCTGGCCGGGGCGCGGCGCCGCGCACGCACGCATGACCGTCTCGAAGGCGGCGTCGCAGGTCACGCGCCACGCGTCGCTGCGCGCGACGGCGCGCAGCTTCTTGCGCAACGAACGCGCGACCCTGAACTCGTCGGTGAACAGCACCATACGCGGATCGGGGCACCACCACAGCACCGGCTCTCCCTCCGCGTACCAGGGGAAGATCCCGCGCCGGTAGGCGTCGATCAGACGGTCGACGGAGAGATCGCCGCTGGCGGCGAGAAGCCCGTTCGGGTGCGTCAGCGCCGCCGCGACCGGCGGGAACGGGTCGCCCGGACGCAGCCAGTCGATCATTCGGACGCCGGCGGCTGCGGCGGCAGCGGCGCGATCGCCCCCGTGTGCACGCCGAAGACGCCGCGCGCGCGATCCTCGAGGTACAGCCGCAGCGTCATCGCGACCGTGCGGAACGCAATCTCGCTCCAGGGGATTTCGCGTTCGGCGAACAGGCGGACTTCGAGGCTTTCGGCGCCGGGCGCGAAGTCGAGGTCGAGCAGTTGCGCGCGGAAGAAAATGTGCACTTGCTCGACGTAGGGCACGTCGATCATCGTGTACACGGGGCCCAGCTCGATTCGTGCGCCGGCTTCCTCGACGGTCTCGCGCAGCGCGCCCTCGGCCGTCGTCTCGCCGATCTCCATGAAGCCCGCGGGCAGCGTCCACTTGCCGTACCGCGGCTCGATCGCGCGCTTGCACAGCAGGATCCGGTCTTGCCAGACCGGGATGGTCCCGACGACCGGTCGCGGGTTGACGTAATGGATCGTTCCGCAATGGTCGCAGCAGTCGCGCTCGCGGTTGTCGCCTTGCGGCACGCGGCGCACGACCGCGTGTCCGCAGACCGAGCAGAAGCGGGGATTGGAGCGCGTCGACACGCTCGCAGTCTAGCGTTCCCGCGTCGAACGGCGCGCTGCGGCGGCTCACGGACGGGCAGCGCACCGGCGTCGGGCGGAACCTCGCTGAACGGGTCGGCGGATCTGACCTGAATCAAGCAAATCGGTATCGGCTTACCGATATTATGCGGCCATGAACCTAGACCGTCATACCCAGACACTGCTGCACCAGGAGCACGAGGCCAACCTCGATCTGCTCGGCCGGATCGAGCAGGCTTTCGCAGGCGCGTTTCGCCGCGATGCCGATCTCGTCGCGCTGCTGCGTACGCTCGGCGCGCATCTGGCGAGCGATGTCGCCCGCCACTTCGGCTTCGAGGAGCGCGAGCTGTTCGGCCGCATGGCCGAGTCCGGCGAAGGCGATCTCGCCTCGCTGCTGGCCGAGGAGCACGCGACGATTCGCGCGGTCGCCGACGACCTGACTCCGCTGATCGCGCGCGCGGGCGCGGGTACCCTCGACGACGCGGGCTGGGAGGCGCTGAAACGGCTCGCGCTCGAACTCGCCGAGCGCCTGACAGCGCACATCCACAAGGAGGAGTCCGCGCTGCTGCCGCTGCTCGCGGACCTGTTCGACGACGACGCCGACCGCGCGCTCGCGCTGGCGTACGCGGCGTCCTGAACGAGCCACGCGGAGCCGGTCGATGAACCAGACCCCCGCGGCGCGGCAAGTGACGATTCGCGCGCTGCGGCCCGACGATCTCGATGCTGTCGTCGCGATCGACCGGGCGATCGCCGGACGGCCGCGCCGCGCCTACATCCAGCGCCGGCTCGATGCGGCGTTGCGCGAACCGGCGAGGCACGCCCAGTTCGCTGCCCAGGACGCGGGCGGCCTGACGGGCTACATCCTCGCGCGCGTGCTGCGCGGCGAATTCGGCCGCAGCGAACCGGCGCTGCGCATCGAGCTGGTCGGCGTCCGGCGCGAAGTGCAGGGGCAGGGGATCGGAACGCGGCTGCTCGACGCGCTGGTCGAGCACGGGCGGCGCAAGGGTGTGGCCGAGCTGCGCACCGCCGCCGCCTGGAACGACCACGCGATGCTGCGCTGGTTCGACGCGACCGGGTTCGCGCTCGCGCCCGATCGCATCGTCGACTGCCCGGTCGCCGACGGCAGCGATCGGACCGAGCGCGACGCCTCGGCCGGCCAGTCGGATGAGGCCGAGCCGCGCCGCGAGATCGACTACGGCGCACCCGCGGGCAACGACTACGAAAAGCTCGCGCGCGACCGCGCCGACCTGCGTTCGATGACGGCGGACGACCTGCCCGCGATCGTTCGCATCGACCGCGCGCTGACCGGCCGCGACCGCACCGAGTACATGCGCGCGCAGCTCGCCGAAGCGCTGGACGACTCGGCGGTCCGCGTGTCGCTGGTCGCCCGGCTCGATGGCGCGGTCGTCGGTTACTTGATGGCACGCACCGACCTCGGCGACTACGGCCGCACCGAGCCGGTCGCGGTGATCGACACGATCGGCGTCGACCTCGACTACGCGCACCGCGGCATCGGCCACGCGCTGCTGTCGCAGCTCTTCGCCAACCTCGGCGCGCTTCGCGTCGAGCGCGTCGAAACGATCGCCGCGCCGCGCGACCTGGCGCTGCTGGGCTTCCTGTACGGCTGCGGCTTCGCGCCGTCGCAGCGGGTCGCCTTCGTCAGGACCCTCGCGTAGGCGACACCGGCCTTCCGGTCCGACCGCCTCCGGCGTAGCGTCCCGCCGGACGCTTGGCGATCGCGGGAGGGGGCGATGAGATACGAGCTGTACTACTGGCCGACGATCCAGGGCCGCGGCGAGTTCGTTCGGCTCGCGCTCGAGGATGCGGGCGCGGATTACATCGACGTCGCCCGCTCGCGGGCCAAGGGCATGGGCGTTGCGGCGATGCTGCGCGTGCTGGAAGGCGCGGGACTCGCCCGCCCGCCGTTCGCCCCGCCTTTCCTGAGGGCCGGCGCGTCGTGGATCGCGCAGACGGCGAACATCCTCTTCTATCTCGGCCCTCGCCTCGGGCTGGCGCCCGCGGGAGAAGCCGGACGGCTGTAGGCGAACCAGTTGCAGTTGACGATCGCCGACCTCGTCGCCGAAGCGCACGACGTCCACCATCCGATCGCCGGCAGCCTGTACTACGAGGAGCAGAAGCGCGAGGCGCGCAGGGCCGCCGCGCACTTCACGCGCGAGCGCATCCCGAAGTTCCTCGGCTATTTCGCGAACGTGCTCGCGCGCAACCCGAGCGGACCCGATCATCTGGTCGGCGCGCGGGCGACCTACGTCGATCTGTCGATGTTCCAGGTCATGGCCGGCCTCGAGTACGCCTTCCCGAAAACGATGGCGCGAATCACGAAGAAGACGCCGAAGCTCGTGCGGCTCGCGGAGCGCGTGGCGGCGCGGCCGCGGCTCGCCGCCTATCTCGCCTCGCCGCGCCGGCTGCCGTTCAACGAAGCGGACGTCTTTCGGCGCTATCCGGAGCTGGATGCGGCGTGACGGGTCGGTGGCACCGGCGGACTTGTGCGGTCGCCGCCCGGCACGGTTTCGACCACTGGCGCACGAGGTCGAGCACGGCCGCTGCCCGCAGAGTGCCACGACGCCCGTTCGAAGATAGACTGCGCGCTCCATCCCGACGGGAGCGACCGATGGTTGCACCGCTCACCTCGACCGGCAGCACGGCGGCCGAGCACCGCTTCTTCACGGCGATGACGCTGGCGATCCTGGCGACGGTCTTCGTCGGCTTCTCGCGAAGTTTCTTCCTGCGGCCGATGTTTCCGGACTGGCCCGCACCCCACGAAGCGATCTTCTACGTGCACGGCGCGGTGTTCGCCGGGTGGATCGGTCTGCTCCTCGTGCAGACATCGCTGGTCGCGGGCGGACGGACCGATCTGCATCGCAAGGTGGGCGCGCTCGGCGCGCTGCTGGCCGTCGCGATGCTGATCCTCGGCGCCGTCGGCGCGCTGATCGCCGCACGGCGTGCGACCGGATTCGTCGGCGTTCCGGTTCCGCCGCTGCAGTTTCTCGCGGTTCCGCTGTTCGACATGGTGCTGTTCCCGGCATTCGTCGCGCTCGCGCTCTCTTACCGGCGCAGGCCGCAGTACCACAAGCGCCTGATGCTGCTGGCGACGATCGTTTTGACCACGGCGGCCATTGCGCGCTGGCCCGGTGTGCTCGAACTCGGCCCGCCGGCGTTCTTCGGCCTGACCGACCTCTTCGTCGTGGCGCTCGCGATCTGGGATCGCCGCGTGCTCGGCCGGCTGCATCCGGTCACGCTTTGGGGCGGGGCGGCGCTCATCGTTTCGCAGCCGCTGCGGCTCGTCGTGTCGGGCACCGACGCGTGGCTCGCGTTCGCGCGATGGGCGACCGGGCTGCTGGGTTAGCCGACGCGCCCGGCGCGTTCGAACGCGGCGCCCGTCACGACGTCCGCGCGCCATCGCGCGATCGCCGGCGCGACAAATCGGTCGGGGCCGCCGATGTTCGCGCATGTACCCGCCAAGGAGGCAAGCCATGCAACTGACCACCGTCCGCATCGAAAAGCCCGCCGACCTCAACTTCATCCTGGGCCAGTCGCACTTCATCAAGACCGTCGAGGACCTGCACTAGGCGATCGTGCAGACCGTCCCGCAGATGAAGTTCGGCATCGCCTTCTGCGAGGCGAGCGGCCCGTCGCTGGTGCGCTTCAGCGGTAACGACGACGGGCTCATCGATCTGGCGAAGAAGAACGCGCTGGCCCTTTCCTGCGGCCACTGCTTCATCGTGTTTCTGAGCGGCGGGTTCCCGATCAACGTGCTGAACACGATCAAGGCCGTGCCCGAGGTGTGCAACATCTACTGCGCAACGGCCAACCCGGTCGAAGTCGTCGTCGCCGAGACCGAAGGCGGGCGCGGCATCCTCGGCGTGATCGACGGCGAGAAGAGCAAGGGCGTGGAAACGGACGCCGACATCGCCGCGCGCAAGCAGCTTTTGCGCAGGTTCGGCTACAAGCTGGGCTGAGTGCGCAGCGGATGGCCGACGCGATCGATGCCTGCACCCGCGAAGCGCTGCGCCTGCTCGAATCCAACCTGACGCCGCAAGGCATCCTCGCGGCGCGCCGCAGCGCCGCGGCGGAGAAGCGTTCCTACACGCGCATCTTCGCGCGCGACGCCGGCGTGTGCGTGCTGGCGATGGCCGGCAGCGGCGCGGCGGCGCTCGAAGCCGGCGCGATCGCGAGCGTCGACGCGCTCGCGCAGGCGCAGGCGCCGAACGGCCAGATCCCGAAATACGTCGATCCGGCGGGCAAGGACGCGGACTTCTGGTACCTGGGCTGCATCGACGCGACGCTGTGGTGGCTGATCGCGGTCGACCACCTGCGCCGCCGCGGCGCGGTCGCGCGCGGGCGCTGGCAGGCGAAAGTCGAGCGCGCGCTGCAGTGGCTCGCCGCGCAGGAGCACCAGCGCTTCTATCTGCTGCAGCAGAACGAGGCGAGCGACTGGGCCGACATCATGCCGCGTTCGGGCTTCGTGCTGTACACGAACGCGCTGTGGTGCCGCGTGAAGACGCTGTTCGACTTGCCGCACCTGGACGACACGCACCATCACTTCAACCACCTGTTCCACCCGTTCCGCGACGACCTGCCCGAGTACCGGCGCGCGCGGCTGCTGCGCCACTACGCGCGGCGCGGCAAGCACGCGCGCGAGCTGTACCTGAGCTTCGTCAACCTGTCGTTCGCCGGCGACGAGGGCGACGTGTTCGGCAACGTGCTGGCGATCCTGTGCGGGCTGGCGGGCGACGCGCGCGGCCACCAGATCGTGCAGGCGCTGCTGGCGGCGGGCGCGTCCGACCCGTATCCGATCCGCACCGTCACGGCGCCGATCGACGCGCGTCACCCGCATTGGCGCGCGTACATGGCGCGCCACGGGCAGAACCTCCCGCACCAGTATCACAACGGCGGCATCTGGCCGTTCGTCGGCGGCTTCTGGGTGATCGCGCTGGCGCGGCTCGGCTTGACCGATCTCGCACACGCGGAGCTGGTCAAGCTCGCGCACGTCAACCGCCTGGACGACTGGCGCTTCACCGAGTGGTTCCACGGCCGCACGCTGGGGCCGATGGGCATGGCCGGGCAGAGCTGGAACGCCGCCGCCTTTCTCCTCGCGCGGCAGGCGGTCGAGGACGGGCGGTTTGCGCTCTGAAGCGCGAAGGCCGAAGCGCTTCATCACGGCCTTCTCGATCCGCCTCGATCGATGGGGACGCCGTTGCCGCCTCTAGAGTTGGGGGTTGCCAACACTGACGAGCGCGGACGATTGGCGCCGTACGGGATCCGACCGATGCAGCCGCTACCCAGCTATCCAGCGAACGAGCTGTTCACGACGGACTTCCAGCCGCACCTGGCACTACCCGGGTTCTTTCCCGGTGCGGGTGGCTTCTTCCACGGGTATCCATGCGCCGAGAAGCGCTTCCTGTTCTTTGGCACAGACTTCGGGCCGTTGAGTTATCAGCGAAGGCTCCCAAGCACCGGCGGTGAGCCCGAAGCGGTCGTGACCCTCCGTCAGTTGCGATCAATCGTCGCGCTGGCCAAGTTGTGTCTCAACCACTGCTTTCTGACCAATGCGTTGCTCTGCATGAGGAAGGGTGAATCCGCCACCAGCACATTTCCAATCTGGCGTGCGTACCGTGACTACGTGCGGGCCTGCGCCGATTGGCACCGGCGAGAGATCGCCGACTGTAGGCCCAAGGCAGTTGTGCTGATGGGACGGCCTCATCTGGCCCACTTCGGCAGGCTCCTCTTCCCGGAACTGGAAAGCCATTGGCGCGGCCTCAAGACGATGGCAAGCGTCTACGCACAGGGCCGGGAGGCACTCACGCTTTCCGACGGGACCAATGTTCTGCTCATGCTCCATCCATCTTTCTGGCACGCCTATCCGGCGGAGATCAAGGCGCGAACCATCAAGCATCTGGATGCATGGGGTCGCAAAGGGTGAGCGAAGCGCCGGTGATAGGCGAGCTCTGGGTTAGCCGGATCATCTGCAAGCTACGACTGCTGGTCGCCTCCGCGAACTTGGGCTCCGGTTACTGGTTCCCCCAAGCGTTGAGCGTCCGCCATCGGTGGCGGCCCGAACGACATCGCCCGGCGGACTGGTAGTCCGCTCGGGATCGGTTACGGACGCGCAAGACGGAATTGTCCGCAGCCGCGCCGTCACCCGTGCAACGCCTCGTACTTCGCGAGCAATTCTTCCTTCGATTCCTGGAAGTCGGGATTCGGCACGATGCAGTCGGCGGGGCACACGTCCATGCACTGCGGTTCATCGTGCGCACCGACGCATTCGGTGCACTTGAGCGGGTCGATCACGTAGATCGGGCTGCCTGCGCTGATCGCTTCGTTCGGGCAGGCGGGCTTGCAGGCGTCGCAGGCGGTGCAGTCGTCGTTGATGAGCAGGGCCATCGTGGTCTCCTCGGAGATGGGATTCAGGCGGCGGCCGCCTCGAGCTCGTTGAGCTTCGCGTGACGGTATGCGCCCCACAGCGCCGCGCCGATCGCGCCGGCGTAGATCGAATCGGGGTGCGACACGGCGGTGACGTTGACCTTCTCGTTGGCCATTTCCTCCTGGATCGCCGCGAGCAGTCCGGCATCGAGCGCCAGCCCCCCGGTCAGCAGCGCGATGCCGTCCTTGATGCCGGTGACCTTCAGCAGCTTCACGATGCGCGATGCCATCGACAGATGGATGCCTTTGAGGATGTCCGGTGTCGCGATGCCGCGGCTCACCATGTTGATCACGTCGGTCTCGGCGAGCACCGCGCAGATCGAGCTGACCTTCTCCGGGTTCTTCGAGCTTTGCGACAGCGCGCCGATCTCCTCGACCGCCACGCCGAGGTAGCGCGCGATGTTCTCGAGGAACTGGCCCGACCCCGACGCGCACTGGCTTGTCATCTTGTACGACAGCACCTTGCCGCGCTCGTCGACGTAGATCGCGCGGCCGTTCAGCGCGCCGATGTCGACGATCGCGCGCGCGCGCGGCTCGAGGTACACGCCGCCGCGCGCGTGCGTGGTCATCGAATAGAAGTGCCCGGTCGCGAACTTGACGTTCTCGCCTTCGCCGGTGGTGGCGATGTAGTCGACATCGTCGAGCGCGAGCCCCGCCTCGGTCAGCACCGCGTCGCGCCCTTCCTGCGCCAGCACCATCGGGTCGCGCCGGCGGATGCGCTCGCAGCGCTTGGCGAGCCATTCGTGCCGGCCGCCTTCGGTGCGGAACAGGGCGGTCTTGACCGCGCCCGAGCCGATGTCGATGCCCATCGTGATCGTCATGTTGCCCCCTTTGGCGCTTCGCGCCGCCCCCCCGAGGGGGCTTCGCGCTTGAGTCGGCTCGGCGCGCTCATTGCCTTGCCTCTGCGGTCTTGCCTTCCTCGACCACGGCGCGCCACGCGAAGGTCGCGCCGCCGAGCGCACCGGTGTAGATCGAGTCGGGGTCGATGTTGATCGTGAGCTTGCCGTAGTTCTCCTCGACCAGCTCGCGCAGCGCCTTGACGGCGGCTTCGTTCTTCGCGACGCCGCCGGTGAACGTGAATTCGTTGCGGATGCCGCCCGAGCGCGCCAGGATCGACATCGCGCGCAGGATGATCGCGCGGTGCAGCCCGGCCATGATGTCCTCGCGCTTGTCGCCGAGCGAAAGGCGGTCGCGCAGCTCGGCGCCGGCGAACACGGTGCAGGTCGAGTTGATGCGGATCGTCTTGGTCGACTTCATCGCCAGCGGGCCCAGCTCGTGCAGGCCCATGTTCATCTCGTCGGCGATGTAACCGAGGTACCGTCCGCATCCGGCCGCGCAGCGGTCGTTCATCTGGAAGCTCTCGACGATGCCGTGCGGGTCGACCTGGATCGCCTTGGTGTCCTGGCCGCCGATGTCGAGCACGGTCGCGGTGCCCGGATACATCACGTGCGCGCCGAGCCCATGGCACAGGATCTCGGAGCGGATGTGCTCCTTCGAAAACGGCAGCCGCGCGCGCCCGTAACCGGTGCCGACGATATAGGTCTCCTCCAGTTCGGTGTCGAGCACGCCCTTGATCGGCGCCTCGATCTGCGCGCGCCGCGAGCGCGTCTCGGGCAGCGCGGTGAAGGTGCGCTCGAGCGCATCGAGCAGGTGCTTGCGGATCGAGTCGCCGTAGACGCGGTTCTCGACCTCGATGATCGAGCGGTCGAAGAGATTGAGCAGGAAGTCGTAGCGGATGCCCGCGTCCTTGGCGACCTGTTCGCCGATCGCGAGGTACTGGCTGCCGGCGATGTCGCGGAAGAAGTCGCTCTTGCGCTTCGCACCCGGTGCGAACAGCGCGTGCGCCTCCGCGTACAGCCGCTTGAAGACTTCGGCGAGCGCTTCGCCGACCGCCTTCGTCATGTCGCCGAAGTGCGCGGTCGCGAGGTTGCGCTGGCAGGTCGCTTCGAGATCGCCGAGCTGTTCGACGTACTGCTCGGCGCGGAAGTCGCGCTCGAGCTGCGCGATGAACGCATCGAGCCCGCCGTTGAGCGCCTTCGTTTCCGCGAGTGCGCGGCGGAACAGGTGGAAGCGGCCGTTGACCAGCGCCTCCTGCTTGGCGACCGCCGCCGCGGTGTCGTAGTTCGACCGTGAGTTGGTGATGCCGCGGCCGAGCACGTGCTGGTTCTCGTCGATGACGACCGCCTTCGTGGTCGTCGAGCCGAGGTCGATGCCGATGAAGACTCGCATGGTGTCCTCCTGCCGCGGCTCACTGCGCGGCCGCGATCGGCACGAACGGCGCCGGCGCATTCGCATGCGCGAGCCGCTTCTGCTTGACCATCTGGAAGTAGCTCTCGAGCCGATTCTTGACGTTGGCCGCCGAGAAATAGCGCGGGTCGACAAGGTCGGTCTCGATGAACGCCGCGGGCTTGCCGGTGCGCTTCTCGACCTCGCGCAGGATCAGGAGTTGCCCGGCCGAGAAGCTGTTGCAGCTCTTGATCGAATTGATCAGCAGACCGTCCGCCTGGTACTCGTCGATGTACTTGCAGATCATGTCGATCCGCGACGGCAGGTTCAGGTTCGTGTAGCAGCCGAGGCAGTACTCGGCGAGCGATTCGAGCGGCCGGTCGGGATCGTGGCGGAAGCCGAAGTCGTAGACGCCGCCGACCTTCGCGTAGGTCGACGCGACGACGACCGCGCCTTCGTCGTAGAACATCTTCCAGAAGTCGCGGAAGCTCGTCCAGTTGGGTGGGCCTTCGACGACGAGCCGGTACTTTTCTTCGCGCATCTCGCCTTCGGGCGTGATCGGGCCCTTGCCTTCGCGCACGCGCTGCTCGATCTCGGCCCTGAGCACGCGGTAGTACTCGGTCGCCTCCGGCGTGCCGCGGAAGGCGGTGAAGATCGGTCCGATGTAGTAGACGGCGCCGAAGTAGCCGTCGATCGGCGAGGGACGGTTCTTCGCGCTCTGCAGCACGGCGACCAGGTCTTCCTCGGCCTTCTGCGACTCCTTCATGTACTGGCGCAGCCGGTCGATGTCGAACTTCACGCCCGACACGCGCTCGAGCGCCGGAATCACCGTCTCCTTCAGTTGCTTGACGACGTAGTCGCGCATGTTCGGGTTGATCCTGCCTTCGCCCTGGTACGGCACGTGCAGCATCACGGTCTCGCACCCGTACTTGTGGCGGATCAGCTCGAACCACTTCATGAACGTGAAGCAGCCCGTGTAGGACAGCAGCAGGATGTCGGGCTTGGGCAGCGGATCGCCGGTCGGACCGATTTCGCCGCCGAGCATCATCCCGAGGTCGGCCTTGACGTACGTGCAGACGTCCTCGCTCTGCCCGTCGCGCTCGGCATCCATGATGAACTTGCCGCTTTTCTTGCGCATGCCGTTTTGCAGCGCGTTGGTCTCGGGCAGCGAGCGGGCGAAGTCGAAGCACATCAGCAGCTCGTTGAGATTGCCCGGCACGAAGGTCGCCGACACCTTGCGGCCGAGCGCGCGCGCCTGCGCGAGCTCCGCGTAGTTGCGGTTGATCAGCTCCTTCTGCAACCACATCGCGTCCTCTTTCTGGACGTTCTGCGGCTTCTTGGTTGGGGCCGGCATCGCGATCGTGCTCATCGTTCGTCTCCTACGCCGCATTCCACAGCTTGATCGAGTCCGCGAACGTTCCGGCCTGCTCGCGGATCGGCGCCATCTGGCCGGTGTTCTCGGCGTACTTGAAGGCGGTGTGCGGGATCTTGTGCTTGGATAGCACGTCCTGCAGCATCGGCCGCTCGAGCAGCGCCGGATCGCAGAACGAAGGCGCGGCGAAGATCACACCTTCGGCGCCCATGCCCTTGACCTGCTTCAGCAGGTACTGGCCCTTCTCCTCGCGGCGCGTGTCGTACTTGGCGGCGGTCGTCGCCGAGCGATGCAGGAAGGCCTTGGACAGCTCCTCGAGCGGTTTGCCATCGGCCGGCACGTCGTCGAGCAGCCAGCGGTGCACGAGCATGAAGTCGTCGTCGACGATGTAGCAGCCGGCCATCTCGATCGACTTGATCAGCGCGAGCGGCGGCTGCTCGCAGAACGTGCCGTTGATGACGACACGTGCGTTGTCGCGCTTCGGCCGCGGCAGCGCGTCGGCGGCGGCGATGTAGTCGCGGACGAGCCGCGTGTGCTCCTCGGGCGGGAGCACCATGCCCGCGCGCAGCACGAGGTAGACCTCGGAGGTCGGCGCCTGCCACGGCTTGGCGGCGCGGTACCTGTACAGCTCGCGGATCGCGGCGCGATTGTCGTTGTACACGGCGATCGATGCGTTGAGCATGTCGTCGGTGATCTCGCGGCCGGCCACGCGCCCGAGATCCTCGCGCAGCACCTCGAGCTCCTGCACATAGAAGCGGCCGCCGATCGCGTCCTCGTAGTTCTGCGGCACGTCGAAGTAGCGGACGTACTTGTCCTTGAACAGGATCTGCCACATCCCCGACAGATTGCGGATCACGTCGCAGATCGACGGGAACAGCATGCCATCGAGGCAGTCGAGCCGGCCCGTCAGCCCGAGTTCGATCGTCGAACGCGGGATGCGGCAGATGTAGCTCTGGTAATAGGCGTCGCCCTGGATCACCTCGAGCTGGTCGCCGCCACCCAGGATGCCGACCGGCAGCATGCCCGCCGCGTGGATGAGCTCGCGCGGCACGTAGATCGGCATGTAGCCGATCGCCTTGCGGCCGGGTGCCGCCGCCTTCCACTCCTTGACGGCGTTGAAGTGCAGGTCCTCGAACAGCGCCTCGCAGCGCTGGACGATCTGGACGACGGGCGGGATCGCGGCCATCGCGGTGCTCCTATCGGTGTTCCCACTGAGGCCGGCGCTTGGCGAGAAAGGCGGTCAGGCCTTCGTTGGCGTCGCGCGTGGCCATCAGTCGGTCGAGGTAGATGCGTTCGACTTCGGCGAGCCGCTGGCGCACGTCGCGGATCATCGGTCCGCGCGCGGCCGCCAGCGCGCAGGCGAGCGACGATGCGCTCTTGCCTGCGAGGTGGTCGTTGAAGTAGGTCAGTGCCGCCGTCTCCGGGTCGGCGAAGACCGTGTGCACGAGTCCCGCGGCACGTGCCTCCTCGGCGCCGATCGACCGGCCCGAGAACAGCAGGTCCTCGGCCATCGGCTGGTTGACGCGGTAGGGCAGCAAGAGCGAGGCGGCCGGCGCGAATACGCCGAGCTTCATCTCGGGCTGGCCGAACTGCGCGTCGGGCGAAGCGAAGATCAGGCTGCCCGCGAGCGCGACTTCGAGCCCGCCGCCCAGGCACTGGCCGCGCACCGCGACCAGGATCGGCGCCGGAAACTCGATCATCGCGACGATCAGCGCGTGCAGCGACGCGAGCATCTGCGCGCACTGCGCAGGCAGGTGCTCCTCGACGCTCGCCCCGAAGCTGAAGTTCGGCCCTTCGGCGTCGAGCAGCACGCCGCGTAGTTTGTTGTTTGCGCGATGCGCGAGCAGCGCGCCGTCGAGCGCGGCGATCATCGCCGCATCGACGATGTTCGCGCGCGGCCGCGCCAAGCGCAGGCGCAGCAGCGCACCGTCGAGTTCGAGCCAGTCCTTCACGCTCATCCGACCTCCTCAGCCGGGCGAAGATCGCTGTTCGAACACGGAGACACAGAGCGCACCGAGAAAAGCGCTTCTGTCCTGCCTTGACTCTGTGTTCTCTGTGTCTCTGTGGTGAACATGGCCTTTGCCGTCATCGCCGTCAGCCGCGACGCTTCGCTTTGGGCTGGATCGAGTCGTGCAGCGGACCGACCCACGACTCGCCTTGCGCGAGCTTCTGGCGCAGCAGCACGAAGTCGACCTCGCGGTCGTCCTTCGCACCTTCGTTGAACGCCGTGAAGCCCGCGCGCGCCTCGGTCATCATGTTCAGCGCGAGCCACGCGCGCGAGTCCTCCTTGTTGCGGTTCCACGCCTCGAGCTTCGGCTTGCGCAGCTCCTCGAGCGTCTTGGTCGTGCAGTCGGGGAAGGTCAGCAGGATCTTGGCGGCGAGTTCCTCGACCTTCGCATCGAGCAACGACAGGTCCACGGTGCCGCGCGCGAGCAGCGCCTTGCCTTCCTTCAGCGCGTCGCCGGTCTTGGGTTCGCCGTAGACGAAGCGGCCGTACTCGTCGACGATGCGCTGTGTCTCGACGAGCGGGTTCGCGACGAACTTGCCGTCGACCTTCAGCGCCGGGACGACGTCGGTCAGGATCCCCATGTGATAGGCCTTGTGCGCCGAGAACGGCTCGCACAGCACGCACGCGGCCATCGCGCGCTCGGCGCCGACGGCGACCGGAAGGAAGTCCGTCGCGCCGCCGATCGGTGCCGAGCCGTGTTTCGGGCCCGCCTGGCCGAAGCGCGCCAGATCCTGAGCGACCGAGAAGTCGCACGCCATGCCGATCTCCTGCCCGCCGCCGATGCGCATGCCGTTGACGCGGCAGATGACCGGTTTGTCGCAGGCGAGGATCGCCGAGACCATGTCGTTGAACAGCCGCATGTACTGGCGGTACTCCTGCGGGTGCCCGGCGTAGTACTCCGCGTATTCCTTCGTGTTGCCGCCGGTGCAGAACGCCTTGTCGCCGACGCCGGTGAACACGACGCAGTTGACGTCGCGCGCGTTGCTGGCGGCGCGGAACGCGAGGATCACGCCCTTGACCATGTCGGTCGTGTACGAGTTGAACTGGCTCGGGTTGTCGAGCCAGATCCACGCGTTATAGAGGCCCTCAACCTCCTTGCCGTCGGGCGTGCGGGCCGGGCGCTTTTCGTAGCGGACGCCGGGTTTGCGGATGTCGTCGACGAGGTCGTGGTTCTTGAATTCGCGCATGGTGGGCGGTCTTTCGTGCGGGAAGTTCAGGACGGCACCAGCACCGCGCGCTTGCGGATCTCGCGTTCGTGCACGGCGTGGAAGACATGATTGATGTCGTCGAGCGGGTGCAGCTCGACGAAGGGCGCGATCGCGACCTTGCCTTCGAGGACGAGGTCGAGCGCGGCCGGGTAGTGCTCGGGCGGGCAGCCCCAGTTGCCGATCGCGCGCGCGTCGAACGCCATCAGATTCGACAGCCGCACCTCGACCTTGTCCATCGTGAAACCGACGACCGAAAGCGTCGCACCGTGGACGAGCAGCCCGAACGCGGTGAGCTGTCCGGCGGCCGTGCCCGAGCACTCGAAGATGCGCCATTCGGTCGAACGCAGCCCGTTCTTCTTCGCGAACGCGGCGATTTCGGCTTTCAGGGCCTTGGCGTCGTGGTTGCGCGCGTTCAGCGTCAGCGCGGCGCCGTGCGGCGCGATCGCGGCGAGCTTGGCGTCGTCGACGTCGATCGCGACGACCTGCGCGCCGAAAGCGCGCGCGACCTGCACGCAATAACCGCCGACGCCGCCGACACCGATCACGATCGCCAAGCAGCCGGGCTCGACGCCCGCGCGGCGCACCGCCTGGTACGGCGTGGTCAGCGCGTCGGCGACGATCGACACCTGCGGCAGCGTCAGCCCCGCGGCGGCGAGGCGCTGCGAGTCGACCTCGCACAGCCCTCGTCCCGGCACGACGATGTGCGACGCGAATCCGCCTTGCACGTCGTTGCCGGGCATCTTCTGGCTGCGGCAGATCGGCGCGAGCCCGCGCTTGCACAGATCGCACTCGCCGCACGGCAGCACCGCCGGGACGATCACGGTCTTGCCGAGCCAGCGTTCGGCGCCCGCGCCGGCAGCAACCACCGTTCCGCTGATCTCGTGGCCGAGCGCGAGCGGCAGCGGCGCGTTGGTGCGGACGCCGTCGTAGTAATAGCCGAGGTCCGTGTGGCAGACGCCGCAGCCGGCGACTTCGACGACGACTTCGCCGGCGCCGGCCTTCGCGCTGAACGAAGCGCGCTCGAGCGGCGCCTTCGGCGCGGTCATCAACCAGCGGTGTGCCCCGATGCTCATCGAACGACTCCCCCTTTTGCGCCAGATCACGGTTCGACCGTCCTGCGATTGACCCGGCCGTCCATCCGCGGCTATTCTGGCATAGCGGTACCGATTTACCAGTTCAGGTGCGAATGCTGCGCGAGCACAGTGCGGATTCAATGATCTGCGTCAAACCGGGCCGGTCGTCAGCGCGGATGTAATGGGCGCCGAAGGAGGTCGACGTGGGCGATGACACGGACGCGGCGCGCGCGGGCAGCGCGCCGCGCGGCGTTTCGATTGCGCTCGCCGGTAGCGGCGGCAGCGGCGTGATGACCGCGGGGACGCTGCTGCTTTCGGCGGCGGCGAAGGCGGGCAGTTACGGCTTGATGGTGCGAACGAGCGGTCCGCAGATCCGCGGCGGCGAAGCGGCCGCGCTGGTCCGGCTGGCGGACCGTCCGGTCGACACGCTCGGCGACGCGTTCGATCTGCTGCTCGCGATCGACTGGGGCAACGTCAACCGCTTCGCCGACGAGATCCCGCTCGCCGCCGGGAGCGTGATCATCGGCGATCTCGACGAAGGCGAACCGCCGGAGGTCTACGCGGGCACCGGCGCGCGCTTCGTGGCGCTGCCGATGAAGAAGATGGCCAAGGGCATCGCCGGAAGCTGGGTCAACATGATCGCGCTCGGGCTCGCCGGCGCGCTCGCCGGCTTGCCGCAATCCGCCCTCGAAGACGCGGTGCGTGCCGACTGGAAGCGCGGGGAAACCGCGCTCGCCGCCAACCTCGCCGCGCTCGCAGCCGGTTACGCCGCCGCGGGCGGCATCTCGCCGCCGCTCGCGCTGCCGCAGGTTCCGCGCGGCGCAAAGGCGCGCGACCGGTGGCTCATCAGCGGCAACGAGGCGGCGGGCTTCGGCGCGATCCGCGGCGGCGTGCGCTTCGTCGCGGCGTATCCGATCACGCCGGCGACCGAGATGCTCGAATGGATGGCGCCGGCGCTCGCGCGTGTGGGCGGCACGCTGCTGCAGGCCGAGGACGAGCTGGCTTCGATCAACATGATCATCGGCGGCGCGTACGGCGGCGTGCCTTCGCTGACGGCGACGGCGGGGCCGGGGCTCGCGCTGATGGCCGAGGGCATCGGGCTCGCCGTCGCGTCAGAGACGCCGGTCGTCGTCGTCGACGTGATGCGCGGCGGTCCATCGACCGGGATCCCGGCGAAGTCCGAGCAGAGCGACCTGTCGTTCGCGGTCAGCGGGCTGCACGGCGACGCGCCAAGGCTGGTGCTGGCACCGACTTCGATCGCCGATTGCGCGACGACCACGCAGTGGGCGGTTCATCTCGCCGAGGCGCTGCAGGCGCCGGCGATCGTGCTGTCGGACCAGTTTCTCGGCCAGTCGCGCGCGATCATCGATCCGCCCGCCGATCCCGGACTCGTGGCCAAGCGGCTGGTCGCCGAAGCGAACACGCCGGGCTACAGGCGCTATCGCAACACCGAGTCGGGCATCTCGCCGATGGCGATTCCGGGGACGCCAGGGGTGACCTACACCGCCGACGGGCTCGAACACACCGAAGCCGCCGTGCCGAGCAGCGCCGCGCGAGACCATCGGCTGCAGCTCGACAAGCGCGAGCGCAAGCTGCTCGCGTACGACTACGGTGAACGCTGGGCCGACATCGAAGGCGAGGGCGACGCGGCGGTGATCACGTTCGGCTCGACGACCGCCGCGGTACGCGAAGCGGTCGCCCGCGCGCGAGCGCAGGGGCACGGCATCAGGCTCATCGCGATGCGGCTGCTCGCGCCCGCGCAGCCCGAACGCCTGACCGCCGCGCTGCAAGGTGTGCGACGCGTGATCGTCGTCGAGCAGAACCACGGCGCACAGTTCTATCGCTACCTGCGCGGCCACTTCGAGCTTCCCGGCAGGCCCGCGAGTTATCACCGCCCCGGCCCGCTGCCGCTGCGGCCGGGCGAACTGCACCAGGCGCTGGTCGAGTGGACCAACGATCGGAGGGCCACTGCATGAATGACATCGGCATCCAGCCCGCGGCGTTGGCACCGGCCGATTTCAAGTCGGCGATCAAGCCGATCTGGTGCCCGGGCTGCGGCGACTACTCGGTGCTGAGTTCGATCACCAAGGCGCTCGCGATGATCGGGCGCCCGCCGCACGAAGTCGCGATCGTCTCGGGCATCGGCTGCTCGTCGCGCATCCCCGCGTACACGAGCTGCTACGGGTTTCACGGAGTGCACGGCCGCGCGCTCGCCGCGGCGACGGGGCTGAAGCTCGCGCGGCCCGACCTGACGGTGCTCGTCACCGGCGGCGACGGTGACGGCTATTCGATCGGCGGCAATCACTTCCTGCATGCGTGCCGGCGCAACGTCGACATGACGTACATCGTGATGGACAACCACGTGTACGGGATGACCAAGGGCCAGCCGTCGCCGACCACCGAGCCTGACTGGGATTCGAAGCTCGCGCCGGGCGGAACGAAGATCCGCGTCTTCCATCCGCTCGTCGTCGCGCTCGCGGCCGGCGCCAACTTCGTCGCGCGCGCGTTCTCGGGCGATCCGAACGGCACCGCGGCGCTGATCGCGCAGGCGATCCGGCATCCCGGCTTCTCGTTCGTCGAGGTCCTGAGCCCCTGCGTGACGTTCCGGCCCGAGCAGCGCGACTGGAAGACCCAGGTGCACGCCTCGCCGGTCGAGGAGACCGACGATCCGGTCCGCGCGGCGCGCCGCGTGATGACCGACGACGGCTTCAACATCGGCGTGCTGTACGCGGGCAACCGCGCGCCGTACTCGCCCGAGCGGCGCACGCCGCCCGCCGCCGTCGCAGAACTCGAAGCGGAGTTTCGCGTATGAGCATCGACGTACCGCAGACGCTCGAAGCGTTCATGGCGCAGGCGCTGGCGATGGAACACGAGGCGATGCAGCGGTACGCCGAACTCGCCGACGTGATGGAGACGCACAACAACCGCGAGGTCGCCGAGCTGTTCCGCAAGATGTCGGCGATCGAGAACCGGCACGCGGCGCAGATCATGGCCGAGATGGGCTGGAAGGAGCCGCCGCCCGCGTCGGCGCCGGCGTGGGAAGGCTTCGAGGCGGCCGAGACGATCGCGCCGGACGACGTTCACTATCTGATGCGGCCGTGGCACGCGCTGCAGCTCGCGTTGCGCGCCGAGGAGCGCGCCGAACGCTTCTTCGGCAGGCTCGCGCAGGCGGCCACCGTCGACTCGGTGCGCAAGGCCGCGCTCGAGCTGCAGCAGGAGGAGCGCGAGCACGTCGAACTCGTTCGCGCGTGGCTCGCCAAGGTGCCCCAGCCCGAACCGGACTGGGCGGTCGACCCGGATCCGCCCCGCTACGACGAATAGCGATGCCGCATCGGACCCTGCTGCCGCCCGGATGGGACAAACCGGTCGGCTATGCGAACGGCATCGCTGCCGACGCCGGCCGCATCGTCTTCGTCGCGGGACAGGTCGGCTGGGATGCGCAGCAACGCTTCGTTCGCACCGATTTCGTGTCGCAGTTCGATCAGGCGCTCGCCAACGTGCTGGAGGTGCTCGCGCAGGCGGGCGGTGCGCCCGAGCACATCTGCCGCATCACCGCGTACTGCTGCGACAAACCGGCGTATCTGGCCGCGCGCCCCGCGCTGGGCGACGTCTGGCGCAGGCGAATGGGCAAGCACTATCCGGCGATGAGCATGATCTTCGTCGCCGATCTGCTCGATCATCCCGCGGTGATCGAACTCGAAGCGACCGCAGTCATACCGGCGGCCTGAGCGCCGCAGCGAGGTCCGCATGAGCACGACACTGAGCACGAAACCGGTCGAGACCGGCCGCACCACGCGCAACGTGCCGACCTATTGCTACAACTGCGTGGCCGGCCCCGACCTGCTGACGGTCAAGGTGACCGACGGCGTGGCCACCGGCATCGGGCCGAACTTCGACGGCATCGGCCTGCATCCTTCGGACGGCCGGCCCTGCGTGAAGGCGTACGGGCTGATCCAGAAGACGTATCACCCCGCGCGCATCCTGACGCCGATGAAGCGCACGAACCCGAAGAAAGGCATCGACGAGGATCCGGGCTGGGTGCCGATCTCTTGGGACGAAGCGCTCGATACCATCGCCGCCAGGCTGCGCGAGATCCGCAGCCGCGGGCTGCGCGACGAGCACGGGCTGCCGAGGCTCGCCGCGACGTTCGGCCACGGCGGCACGCCGGCCAACTACATGGGCAGTTTCCCGGCCTTCCTGGCTGCGTGGGGCGCGGTCGACTACAGCTTCGGCTCGGGGCAGGGTGTCAAGTGCGTCCACTCCGAGCACCTGTTCGGCGAGTTCTGGCATCGCGCGTTCACCGTGTCGGCCGACATGCCGTACACGCGCTTCAACATCTCGCTCGGCAACAACAACGAAGTCACCGGCGGCCCGTGCGCCGTGACGCGACACGCCGACGCGCGCGTGCGCGGCGCGAAGCGCGTGCAGATCGAGCCGCACCTGTCGGTCACCGCGGCGACCTCGGCCGAGTGGATCCCGATCAAGCCCAAGACCGACGCCGCGTTCATGTTCGCGCTGATCCACGTGATGCTGCACGAGCATCCGCGCGAGCGGCTCGACCTCGCGTTCCTGCGCGACATGACCTCGTCGCCGTACCTGGTGGGGCCCAACGGCTACTACCTGCGCGACGCCGAAAGCGGCAAGCCCCTGCTGTGGGATACCAAGTCGGGCGCGGCGGTGCCGTTCGATACGCCCGGCACCGAACCGCTGCTCGAAGGCCGCGTGCGGGTCGCTCGCGCGATCGAACTGGGTGCCGACGGCGAGCGTTGGACGCACGAGGATGTCGAAGCCGATACCGCGTTCGCCAAGCTCGTCGCGCACATGCGACCGTACAGTCCGGCGTGGGCGGAGGCGATCTGCGAAGTGCCCGCCGCGACGATCCGCCGCATCGCGGGCGAATACCTCGACAACGCCTGCATCGGCGAGACGATCGAGATCGACGGCGAGGTGCTGCCGTTCCGCCCCGTCGCCGTCACGCTCGGCAAGACGGTCAACAACGGCTGGGGCGCGTTCGAGTGCGTGTGGTCGCGAACCGTGCTCGCGGTACTCGTCGGCGCGCTCGAAGTGCCGGGCGGGACGCTCGGAACGACGATCCGGCTGAACAAGCCGCACGACAACCGCCACGCCAGCGTCAAGCCCGGCGTCGACGGCTTCATGAACACCAACATGAACCCGACCGGCAAGGACACGTGGGTGCGCCAGCCCACCGGCCGCAATGCGCACCGCACGCTCGTGCCGCTGTCGGGCAATTCAGGCGCGTGGAGCGAAGCGCTCGGACCGACGCATCTCGCGTGGATGTTCACCGACCGCAAGCCCGAGGCATGGCCCGAGGCGAGCCTGCCCGAGATGTGGTTCGCGTACCGCACCAATCCCGCGATCTCGTTCTGGGACACGCGCAAGGTCGCCGCGATGATGGCGAAGTTCCCGTTCACCGTGTGCGTCGCGTACACGCCGGACGAGACGAACCACATGGCCGACATCGTGCTGCCCGAGGCGACCGACCTCGAATCGACGCAGTTGATCCGCCTGGGCAAGACCAAGTTCGTCGAGCAGTTCTGGCATCACCAGGGCTGGGTGCTGCGCCAGCCCGCGGTCGCGCCGCGCGGCGATTCGCGCGACTTCACTTGGATCGCGACCGAACTCGCACGCCGCACCGGACTGCTCGAGCCGTACTTCGAGGCGATCAATCGCGGCGCGTGCGGCGTCCCGCTGAAGACCGACACGCGCGACTTTGCGCTCGACCCGACGACACCGCATTCGGTCGACGAGATCTGGGACGCGGTGTGCCGCGCCGCGAGCCACGAGCTGTCGGGCGGCGCCGAAGTGCACGACCTCGACTGGTTCAAAGAGCACGGGCTGATGGCGCGGCCGTACAAGCAGACGGGCTGGTACCTGTATCCGACGCTCAAGCGGCAGGGGCTGCGCTTCGAGCTGCCTTACCAGGAAAGGCTCGCGCGCGCCGGGCGCGAGCTGGGCAACCGTTTGCACGAAGCGGGCGTGAAGTGGTGGGACCGCCAGCTCGACGAGTACCAGCCGCTGCCGGTGTGGCACGACTTCCCTGCGATGTGGGAAAAGGACCTCGTTCGCCGCGGCCACAAGCCGCAGGACTTTCCGTTCTGGCTGCTGACGACCAAGAGCATGCAGTACCACGCGGGCGGCAATGCGGCGATCCAGTTGATGGACGAGGTGGCGAGCAACCTGCGCGGTCATCGCGGCGTGGTGATCAATGCGCGCACCGCCGCGAGGCTCGGCATCGACGACGGTGACTGGATCGAGGTCCGCTCGGTCGTCGGCACCACGCAAGGCCGCGCCGTCCTCTCGCAGGGGATTCACCCGCAGACGCTGCTGATCATCGGCCAGTTCGACCACTGGGCAACGCCGTACGCGAAGGACATGAAAGCGCCGAGCCTGAACACGATCGCGCCGATGTCGCTCGAGCTGACCGACGCCACCGGCTCCGGCGCCGACGTCGTGCGCGTGGCCGTGCGCAAGCTTGCTCGCGGCTAGAGCCCGATCCACCTTCCTTTGCAAAAGGGGGCAGGGGGGATTTCTCCGGCCTGTCTCGAAGCGAAGGCCTCAAAATCCCCCTCAGTCCCCCTTTGCGAAAGGGGAAGGATTCCGAACGGATGCCTCGCCATCACCACCTCCTTTCCCCGCTCGACTTCGGCTTCGTCACGCTGCGCAACCGCATCGTGATGGGCGCGATGCATACGCGGCTCGAAACGCTCGACCGCCCGGTCGAGCGGCTGAAGGCCTTCTACGCCGCCCGCGCGCGCGGCGAGGCGGGGCTGATCCTGACGGGCGGATTCGCGCCGAACGCCGAAGGCTTGATCGAGCCCGGCGCGCCGATCCTCGACCGCGAGGATCAGCTCGATGCGCATCGCGCGATCTGCGATGCGGTCCACCGCGAAGGCGGACGCATCGCGCTGCAGATCCTGCACGCGGGCCGCTACGCCAAGGTGCCCGAGTGCGTCGCGCCGTCGGCGGTCAAGGCGCGGATCAATCGCTACGCGCCGCGCGCGCTCGGCACCGACGAGGTGTGGCGAACGGCCGGCGACTTCGCGCGCACTGCGGCGCTGGCGCGCGCTGCGGGCTACGACGGCGTGGAGATCATGGGCTCGGAGGGGTATCTCATCAACGAGTTCACTGCGCCGGCGACCAACCGGCGCGACGACGAATTCGGCGGCTCGTTCGACCGCCGGGTGCGCTTCCCGGTCGAAGTCGTCAAGGCCGTGCGCGAGGCTTGCGGCGACGACTTCCTGCTGATCTACCGCATCTCGTCGATCGACCTCGTCGAAGGCGGACTGTCGGCCGAGGAGATCGTGCGACTCGCGCAGCGCATCGAGCGGGCCGGCGCGAACGTGCTGAACACCGGGATCGGCTGGCACGAATCGCCCGTGCCGACGATCGCCGCGAGCGTGCCGCGCGCCGCATGGACCTTTGCGATCCGGCGCATCAAGCAGGCGGTGTCGATCCCGGTGATCGCGTCGAACCGCATCAACGACCCCGATGTCGCCGAAGCGCTGCTCGCTGCCGGCGACGCCGATCTGGTGTCGATGGCGCGCCCGCTGCTCGCCGATCCGGACTTCGCGAGGAAGGTCCGGCTCGGGCGTGCCGACGAGATCGCCACCTGCATCGCCTGCAACCAGTCGTGCCTCGACCGCATCTTTACCGAACAGCCGGCCACCTGCCTGGTCAATCCGCGCGCAGGCCGCGAGATCGAGTTCGTCGATGCGCCTGCCGCGCGGCCAAAGCGCATCGCGGTCGTCGGCGCCGGTCCCGCCGGCCTGGCCTTCGCCGTCAACGCTGCACAGCGCGGTCACCGCGTGACGCTGTACGAGGCCGCCGATGCGCTCGGCGGCCAGCTCAATCTGGCGAAGGTCGTTCCCGGCAAAGGCGAGTTCGCCGAGCTGCTGCGCTACTTCCGTGTCCGGGTCGGGCGCCTGGGCGTGACGGTGAAACTCGGCGAGCGCGCCGACGCCGATGCGCTGATCGCCGGGGGCTACGACGAGATCGTTCTCGCGACGGGGGTCAAGCCGCGCGTGCCCGCGATTCCTGGCATCGAGCATCCGAAGGTCGTTTCGTACGTCGACGTGCTGAGCGGCGCGAAGCGCGTCGGCGAGCGTGTGGCCATCTTCGGGGCGGGCGGCATCGGCTTCGACGTCGCCGAGTACCTGCTGGGCGATTCGGACGAATCGCGCGATCCCGATGCGTTTCTCTCGGCGTGGGGCGTGGACACGGCGATCCGCGCGGGCGGTCTGGAGGATCGCGCCGCCGAGCGGCCGCGCCGGCGCTCGCGCCGGGTGACGATGCTTCAGCGCAAGACCGACAAGCTCGGTGCGAACCTCGGCAAGACGACCGGCTGGATTCTGAAAGCGCGGCTGCGCGAAGCGGGCGTCGAGATGATCTCCGGCGCGAACTACACGGCGATCGACGACCGCGGGCTGCACTACCGGATCGACGGCGAGGACAAGTTGCTCGATGTCGACCACGTCGTCATCTGCGCCGGCCAGGAGTGCGACCGCGCGCTCTACGACGCGCTCGTCGCGCGCGGCGCGAGGCCGTACCTGCTCGGCGGCGCGAGGCTGGCCGCCGAGCTCGATGCCGCTCGTGCGATCGACGAGGCGACCCGGCTCGCGGTGGCGATCTGACCGCCGGCGGGGAGCCGAACCCCGGCGGAATGAGCCGACAATGGCGGCATGAAAGGAGGGTGCGAATGAACGTCGATCAGTTCCGCGACTTGCTCAAACCGATCACCGACGCCGTTGCCGGCAAGCCGCTCGCGCCCGAGCTCGGCGCCGAGCTGGACCGCCGCTTTCCGCCGACTTCAACCGAATTCAAGGCGATCGAAGCGGCGTGCCATGCGGCGATCGCGGCGGGCTGGATGTGCACGCAAGGCGGCGCGGGCCGCCGCTTCGGCCGCGTGATCGAGCCGGGCCCGCAGACATCGAACCTGAGCGTCGATGTCGTCGACCTCACCGACATCGTCGGCCCGCATCATCGGCACCCGACCGGCGAGATCTGCATGGTGATGCCGGTGACGCCGACCGCGCGCTTCTGCGGCAAGGGGGCAGGCTGGAAGGTCTACCCGCCCGGTTCCGCTCACCATCCGACGGTGACCGACGGCCGCGCGCTCGTGCTCTACATGCTGCCCGAGGGCAGGATCGAGTTCACGCCGGCCAGTTAGACGCCGGTGGCGGGCGTTTCGTTGAGCTTCTGCAGCACGAAGTTCTGCAGCAGGACCTGATCGCTTTCGCTCAGGTTTTCGAACTGCAGGCCGTGGGCGTGGCTTGGCGGCGCGTCGTCCGTCGCCGCGATCGGCTTGACCGCGCGGATCGTCGCCTTGACCGCGATCTTGGCTTCCGCGCCTTGAGCGCGCGGAACGTCGAACGCGAGTTCGATCGTTTGCCCACGCTCGCCAAGCGGCTCGGGCGCGAGCACCTTCGCGCCGTACGTGCTCAGATCGATCAGCCGGACGGGCACCGCAGCCGCCGCGCCGTTGCCCTGCGCCTGCGCAGCGAGGTCGACGCGCGCGCGCGGCGCGGCGCGCAGCGTGGCGACGCGCACCGCCTCCGGATAGCTCAGGTGCCAGTACGACATCGGCGCGCTGAACTGGCGCAGCAGCGAAGTGCGGAACTCGACGACGTGCGTTCCGGTGAACAGCCGCACGTCGATCGGTTCGCCGTTCTGCAGCCTGACCGCGAGACCGCCTTCGACGGGCGTGCGCACGATCAGAAACTCGTTCTCTGCGTAACCCAGCAGCGTCGACGTGAGGTGGGTCTTGCGTGCGAACGTGGCCACGACGAGTTGAAGCCGCGCTCCCACCCGGATGTTCAACGCATCGAAGCGCGCGCGGTGCGCACCGGCTGGCTCGACCGATTCCTGCTGCATTGTTGTTTTCCCTCGGGCCGCGTCTTGTGCGGATTCCACGTGCCGTATTGTGACCTGTCGGCGCAAATCGCGGGAATCGACCGGCGGCCGAGCGGCTCTCGGCGCCCCGCGTGCGGCAACGAGTCGCAGTCGGTCCGATCCGGCCTTCGTCCGCGGCCTTCATCCTGCGCGATCCGCGTGCGTCGGATCGACGGCCATGAGATCGAGACGGCCGCTGCGATAGCGCGCCGGCATGTGCATATGAGAATGCGTTGGTCCTCGCTCAGGTACCGCCCCGCATAATCGCGGCACGGAGCGAACCATGAAACACCTGACACCGCAACAGGCCTACGAGGCGCTGGAGGCCAACCCCAACGCGCTGCTGATCGACACGCGCACGGAGATCGAGTTCTGGTACGTGGGCCATCCCATCGGCGCGATCAACGTCGAGTGGCAAACGGCGCCGGACTTCGAACCGAACCCGCACTTCGTCGAGGAGGTGCAGCGCATCGCCGTACGCAAAGACCGGCCGATCATCCTGATCTGCCGCAGCGGCAAGCGCACGCTGGACGCCGGTGCCGCGCTCGAAGCGCACGGCTTCACCGACGTAGCCAACGTGCTCGAAGGCTTCGAAGGCGAACTCGACCACGAGCATCACCGCGGCACGCTCGGCGGCTGGCGCAAACACGGGTTGCCTTGGCGGCAGACTTGATCGCGCCCATCACGTCGCGTGTGTCAGCTTTGACGGTGTGCATTGCGGCGGTGCCGCTACTTCGCCTTCGCCCTCAACACTCGTCCCGCTCGATTCACGTCCTTCGGATCGACCCACAGGATCGCGCCCCAGCGGCCCTGGCCGGCGGACAGTCCGTCGACCGCCGCGACGTTGATGCCCTTGTCGGCCAGCAGCTTCAGGTTGTCGGCGAGCGCGCCGGGGCGGTCTTCGCCCTGGATCAGGAAGCCGGATTTCTTCGGGGAGAACTTGAGGCCGGCCTTTTTCACCGCGGCGTTGAACTTGCGCGTGTCGTCGGGCACGACGTCGATCTGCGCGCGGCGGCCGCGCGGCGTGCCGGTGCATGCGAGCAGATTGATGCCGGCGCTGACCAGCGTGGCGAGCACCTTGAACGCCTGGCCGGGCCTGTTGGGCACCAGGGTTGCGTAGTGATGCACCTTGCGCACGGTGTCGCCCATCGCTTCCTCCGCGGTTCTGGTTGCGATCCTGCCGGCGTGATGCAGCGTAATTCGGTGCGGCGTGCCGCGCATCCCCGGAACGCGCGGGAGACGGCGCTCCGGCCGGCCGCGACGCGCGATCAGGCGCGGCCGCTCCGCGAGAAGAGCTTCTTCACCTGCGCGCGCAGCCACGCGTGCGCCGGATCGCCGTCGGCCGACGGGTGCCACAGCATCCGCACCTCGTACTGGGGCGCGACGTCGGGCAGTTCCCAAATTCTTACCGCGTAGCGCGGCGCGAGCGACTCGGCGAACATTCGCGGCACGATCGCCAGCAGATCGGTGCGGGCGACGAGTTCCGGCAGCGCGCCGAAGTGGCGCACGTGCAGCACCGCGCGATCGGCGAGCTTCAGTTGCTTCAGGCGAGCCTCCACACTGCCGTGAACGGTCGCGGTCGGCGTCGCCACCGCGATCGCGGCCTTGGCGAGCTGCGGTGCACTGAGGGTCTTGCCGCTTCTGCCGGCAGGCGGCGACCAGTCGGGCGAGGTGATGCCGACGAATCCTTCCTGGAACAGCGGTTCGCTGGCGATGCCGCGGTGTCCTGGCTTGAGGATGCCGATCGCCAGATCGATGTCGCGCGCTTCGAGCGCGGCGCTCACTTGCTCGGCGGCGACCGCGACGTTCGACAGCGCGCAGTTCGGCGCTTCGCGCCGAAGCACCTGCGCGAGCGGCGGCAGGAACAGGATTTCGCCGAGGTCGGACAGCGACAGCCGCCAGTGCACGCGGCTCGTCGCGGGGTCGAAGGCCTCGGCCGACAGCGCGGTCGACTCGAGCGCCTGCAGATGCGCGATCACCGCCGGCGCGACCCGCTGCGCAACGTGCGTCGGATGAAGCCCGCGCGGCGAGCGGACGAACAGTTCGTCGCCGAAGAACTCGCGCAGCCGCGCCAGCGCGTTGCTGGTCGCCGGCTGCGACAGCGCGAGCTGCTGCCCTGCCGCCGTCACCGAGCCGGTGCGATAGACCGCCGCGAGCACGCGCAGGAGGTTGAGGTCGAGCTGGCGGAAGTTCATGCGCCGCATGCGCACTCACCCCGCTTCGAAATGGGAGCGGCGGAGACTTCGACGGCGCCCGCGCGAGCGCGGCCGACATCGAATCCCCCTGGGTGGCGCTTTGCAAGCTGGGGACGCCGAGCCAGCGGCACCGCGGCGCTCCTTATCCGAATCGTGAATACGCCGGATTCTGACAATCAATTCGACGAATGGCCACAGGTGGCCTAGATTGACCCGAGGCAAAGCGTTCGAGGAGACGCGCTTGCTGCAGATCATCATCCAGGGACGCGGCGGGCAGGGCGCGCAGACGGCGGGCAACCTGCTCGCTGCGGCGTTTTTCGCCGAAGGGCGCCAGGTGCAGGCGTTCTCCAGCTACGGCGGTGCGCGCAGGGGCACGCCGGTCACCTCGTACATCCGCGTCGACGACCGGCCGATCCGCCTACGCTGCGACATCGAGCAGGCGGACGCGATCCTGTGCTTCGACGCGAGCCTGCTCGCGAAGCCGCTGCTCGCTGCGGCTCGCCCGGATACGCTGATCGTCGTCAATTCGTCGCGATCGCCCGAACACTACGCAGCGGCGCTTCCGGATCTTCGCGTGATACCGGTCGACGGGCTGTCGATCTCGCGCCGCCACGGGCTCGGCCGCATCGTCAACTCCGCGCTGCTCGGCGCGTTCGCGCGCGCGGTCGAGGCGCCGGCGCTCGACGTGCTGACGCGCGTGCTGACCGGCGAGGCGCCCAGGCTGCACGACGAGAACATCGCCGCGTGCGAGGACGGCTATCGCTGGGTCGACGCGCAGATGCAGAGGCTCGCGGCATGAACGACCTCGTCCCGCCGATCTGGACCACGGGAACGACGGAGGTCTTCAAGACCGGCACGTGGCGCGCGGCGCTGCCGCAGCACATCCGCGCGCCGTCGCCGTGCCATGCGGCGTGCCCGGTCAACGGCGACATCGCCGAGTGGATCGGCCGCGCCCGCGCGCGCGACTTCCGCGGCGCGTGGGAGATCCTGACGCGGCACAACCCGTTTCCGGCGATCGCCGGCCGCATCTGCCATCACCCGTGCGAAGCGGCGTGCAACCGCGGCGGCTACGACGAGCCGCTCGCGATCTGCAAGCTGGAGCGGTTCGTCGGCGACATGGCGATCGAGCGGGGCTGGGCCTTCGAGCCGCCGCCCGTCGAGCGCGCCGAGCGCATCGCCGTCGTCGGCGGCGGGCCGTCGGGGCTGTCGGCCGCGTTTCAGTTGCGCCGCCACGGGTATCGCGTGACGGTGTTCGAAGCGCGGCCCGAGCTCGGCGGGTTGATGCGCTACGGCATTCCTTCGTATCGGCTGGTGCGTTCGGTGCTCGACGCCGAGATCGGGCGGATCGTCGCGCTCGGCGTGGACGTGCGTTGCGGCGAGCCGACGGCGACGCACGAGGAGCTCGAGCGGTTGCGCCGCGCGTTCGACGCGGTGTATCTCGCGACCGGCGCGCAGCGGCCGAAGCGGCTGCCGCAGCTCGACTACGCGCAGCCGTGGGTGATCGACGGTGCTGATTACCTCGCGCGCAGCAACACCGGTGCGCCGCCCGCGCTCGGCCGTCGCGTGGTCGTGATCGGCGGCGGCAGCGCCGCCTTCGACGCGGCGCGAAGCGCGCGCCGCGCGGGACACGACGTGACGATCCTCGCGCTGGAATCGCGCGCGCAGCTGCCGGCGCAGCGCGAGGAAGTCGTCGAGGCGACCGAGGAGGGCGTCGAGATCGTCGATGGCGCGATGCTGCGTGGCGTGCGCGAGAGCGAGAGCGGACGGGGGCTGAAGCTCGACTGCATCCGCGTGCGCTTCGCGCCCGGTGTGCAGCGCGGCCAGTTCACGGTCGAACCCCTCGCCGGCACCGAGTTCACGCTCGCCGCCGATGCGGTCATCACCTCGATCGGCCAGGACCCGGACCTCGCGCCGCTGCGCTCGCTCGACGTGCAAGGCGCGCTGCTGAAGGTCGATGCGCGTCAGGCCACGAGTGCGGAACGCGTTTACGCCGGCGGCGACGTGGCGAGCATGGCGCGCTTCGTCACCGAGGCGGTCGGCATGGGCAAGCGCGCTGCGCTCGCGATCGCCCGAGAATTGCACGCGGCGCCGGCGCAGGGGCGGACTGGCGAGGCAGTCGTTCCTCTCGCCGGGATCAACACCTACTACTACCCGAAGCAGCCGCGCGCCGCGGAGGCGCGGATGGACGCGGCGCAGCGGCTCGCGTGCGCCACCGAAGTCCAGCTCGGCCTCGATGTCGAACAGGCGCTCGCTGAGACGGAAAGGTGCTTTTCCTGCGGCACCTGCATCTTCTGCGACAACTGCGTCGACTACTGCCCCGACCTCGCGGTCAAGCGCAATGGCGCCGGCTACACGGTGCTCGCCGACTACTGCAAGGGCTGCGGACTGTGCGTGCGCGAGTGCCCGACCGGGTCGATGAAGATGGTCGAGGAGGCGCGATGAACGCGCGCGACGAACTCGCGGCGCTCGAGCGCGCGGCCGCGCAGGGCGGCGCCGTGCTGCTGACCGGCAACCACGCGGTCGCATGGGCGGCGCGGCTGGCGCGGCCGAAGGTCGTTCCCGTCTATCCGATCACGCCGCAGACGCCGGTGCTGGAGAAGCTCACGGAGTTCCAGGCCGCCGGCGAGTTCGACGCCGAGATCATCACCCCCGAGTCCGAGCACTCGGTGATGGCCGCGTGCATTCCCGCATCGCTGGCCGGCGTGCGCGTGTTCACCGCGACCGCGTCGCAGGGGCTGTTGCTGATGCACGAGCTGCTGCACTACGCAGCCGGCGCGCGCGCGCCGATCGTGATGGCCAACGTCAACCGCACGGTCGCTTCGCCGTGGGCGTTCTGGCCCGACCAGACCGACAGCCTCGCCCAGCGCGACACCGGCTGGGTCCAGTTCTACAGCGAGACCGCGCAGGAGTCGCTCGATACGACGATCCAGGCGTTTCGCATCGCCGAGAGCGTGCTACTGCCGGTGATGGTCAACCACGACGCGTTCTACGTGTCGCACGCGCTCGAGCCGGTGCAGATCCCGTCGCAGCAAACGGTCGACGAATTCCTGCCGCCGTATGCGCCCGAACACCGGCTCGACACCGAACGCGTCGAGTCGTGGGGCAACGTCGTCACGCAGGACATGTTCTGTCGCCATCGCCAGGCGCTCGAGGATGCGATGGCGCGGGTGCCGCCGCTGACCGACGAGGTGGGCCGCGCGTGGGGCGAGCGCACCGGCCGCGGCTATGGCGCGCTCGAGCGCTATCGCTGCGAAGACGCGTCGACCGTCGTCGTGACGATGGGCAGCCTGTGCGGCACCGTGCGCGTGGCGATCGATGCGCTGCGCGATGCGGGCGAAGCGGTCGGACTGTTGAAGGTGCGGCTGTTCCGTCCGCTGCCGGTGCAGGCGCTGCGCGAACTGCTCGCGGGCGTGCGCGACGTCGTCGTTCTCGACCGCAACCATTCGCCCGGCGCGGGGGGCGTGCTGCACCAGGAACTGCGCGCCGCGCTGTACGGCCTCGCCGGCGCGCCGCGCGTGCACGGTTATCTCGCGGGCGTCGGGGGCGTGAACGTACCGCCGGAGCGCATCGTCGAGTTCATCCGTCGCGCGCGGGCATGCGAGCCGGCGGTGCAATCGATGTGGGTCAGGTGAGGCCGATGCGCGGACTCGAACTGCACGAAACCCCGATGCTGTGCTCCGGCCACGCCGCGTGCCCGGGCTGCATCGACGCGCTGTCGGCGCGGCACGTGCTCGCCGCGCTGGGCCCGAACACGATCGCGGTGATCCCGCCTTCGTGCATGGCGATCATCGCCGGGCCGCAGCCGTACAGCTCGATGAAGATCCCCGTCTATCAGCCGACGCTCGAAGCGAGCGCGGCGGCGGCGTCGGGTCTGCGCCGCGCGCTCGACGTGCAGGGCAAGCGCGACACGCAGGTCGTCGTGCTCGCCGGTGACGGCGGCACGTACGACATCGGTTTCCAGTGCCTGTCTTCGGCGGCGGAGCGCAACGAGGATTTCATCTACGTGTGCTTCGACAACGAGGGCTACATGAACACGGGCGCGCAGAAGTCGTCGTCCACACCTCACTACGCGCGCACGGGTTCCACGCCGGCCGGCAAGACTTCGCGCAAGAAGAACCTCGTCGAGATCATGGCCGCGCACGGCGTGCCTTATGTCGCCACCGCGAGCGCCGGCCATCTGCCCGATCTGATCCGCAAGGTCGAAAAGGCGAAGTCGCTGCGCGGCACCCGCATCCTCACGTTGCTGATCCCGTGTCTGGACGGCTGGGGGCTGCCCGACGACGCGGGGCTGACCGCGGCGCGCTATGCGGTCGAGTGCGGCGCGTTTCCGCTGTACGAGGTCGAGAACGGGCGCACGTGGACGGTCAACCACACCGCGAAGACCCGGCCGGTCAGCGATTATCTCGCGCTGCAGAGCCGGTACCGGCACATGACCCCGGGCGAGATCGACGCGCTGCAGGCGGAGGTCGACGAAGGCTGGGAGCGGCTGCTGCGGCAGGCCGAGGCGAGCCGCGCCCCGGCGGCGCAGAGGTAGTCCCGATGCCGACCGCCGGGTCTACGGGGCTACGCCGCGCGGCGCGCGTTCTTCGCGACCGCGCTCGCGGCGGCCGGCTCCTTCGCGTCGACCTTGCGCTCGGCCAGCCGCAGCAGCGTGGCGAGCGTGATCGACTGCAGCGTGGCCCGGGTGATCTCGTCGATCTCCGACAGCACGATCGCGAGCGCACGATCCGCGGGGGTGCGGTCGCGTCGCTCGTCGGCTCCGCTCGAGATGTCCTCGAAGCGCGAGATCACGTCGAGCAGCGTCAGCCGACGCGCGTTGCCCGCGAAGCGGTAGCCGCCGCCCACACCGCGCACCGACTGCACGATGCCGGCGCGCGCGAGTTCCGCGAGCACCTTGGCGAGGTGGTGCGGCGAGACCTGATACTTCTCGGCGATCTCGGCGGCCGAAATGTGCCGCAGCGGGTCGGCGGCGAATTCGAACAGGCTGTACAGCGCGAGCATGCTGTTCTGTTGCAGCTTCATCGGCGTTCAGCCCTCGAGGTCCATTTCCAGCGGGATGAAGCGGCCGGCCATCATTCCCTGGCTGCGGAAGAACGACAGGATCAGCGTGTTGTCGGCGGCGAGCATCGTGCGAACCTTGCGAACGCCGGCGCGCCGAAAGCCGGCGCAGATCGTCTCGAGCAGCCGCGAGCCGATTCCGGCGAGCCGCGCGTCGGGCCGCACGTCGATCGCGAAGACCCACCCGCACGGCGGCGCGCCGAACTCCCAGTCGCGCACCTCGCCGATCGCGAAGCCGACGACCTCGCCGCCCGACTCGGCGACGAGAAATTGCGCGCCGGGCGCGGCCGACTCGCCGTAGCGGCGGTAGATCGACCGCCAGTAGTCGCGTTTCTCGATGCCGGTGACCTGCGCATCGATCGCGATCACGGCCTCCAGATCGTCGCGCCGGACGGGCCGGATCGTCAGGTCGCGGCGCTGCGGCGCTGCGGCAAGCGCGGCTTGGGCCGCGCTCGGCTTTCTCCTGCGGGCTGCGCCGGCGGGCGCAGCGTTTCGACGAGGCATCGGGTTGACCTGAATTAAAGAATATCGGTATCGAGTTGCAAGAATAGCGTGAGTCTGTATCCGCAGCGAGACCGCGCCCCGCGACGGCGCGCGGATCGTAACAGCGGCACCGACCGCAACGACGAAGGAGGAGACGATGAAGCCATCGCTGGTCGCCGGCATCGAAGCAACCCGGCGCGTGACGGTCGACCGCGAGCGGACGATCGACTTCATGGGCGAGGCGGCGCGCGTGTACGCGACGCCGATGCTCGTGCGCGACATCGAGATGGCGTGCCGCGAGCTGCTGCTCGAGCACCTCGACCCGGGCGAGGACTCGGTCGGCACGCGGGTCGAGATCGATCACATCGCGCCGACGCTGCTCGGCATGCCGGTCGAGCTGCGCGTGCGCATCGCCGGCGTGGAGGGCCGTGCGGTGAGCTTCGACGTCGAAGGGCGCGATCCGGTCGAGACGATCTGCCGCGCCAAGCACGCGCGCTTCGTCGTCGACGTCGCCAAGACCGCGCAGCGGCTCGCGGCCAAGGCGCAGAAGGCCGCTGCGTGAAGCGGCTGCCGCGCGCGGACCGGGAGACCTTCCAATGACCCGCTGGGCGATGGTCGTCGACCTGCGCCGCTGCGTCGGCTGCCAGACGTGCACGGCCGCGTGCAAGGTGACCAACGCCACGCCGCCGGGCGTTCAGTGGCGCCGCGTGCTCGACATGGAGTTCGGCGAGTACCCGAACGTCAGGCGCGCGTTCGTTCCGGTCGGCTGCCAGCACTGCGACGATCCGCCGTGCGCGCAGGTCTGTCCGACCACCGCGACGAAGAAGCGCGCCGACGGCATCGTGACGATGGACTACGACCTGTGCATCGGCTGCGCGTACTGCGCGGTGTCGTGCCCGTACCAGGCGCGCTACCGCACGCTGCGGGCGACCTTCGCGTACGGCGAACCGATCGAAAGCGAGGCGCGCACGCTCGACGAGGATCGTCTCGCCGTGGCGACCAAGTGCACGTTCTGCGTCGACACGATCGACGCGGGGCTCGCGCGGGGATTGACGCCGGGCGTCGATCCCGCGGCGACCCCCGCCTGCGTCAACGCCTGCATCGCCAAGGCGATGGCCTTCGGCGACCTCGACGATCCGGCGAGCAACGTGTCGACGCTGCTCGCGGAGAACGAGTCCTTCCGCATGCACGAGGAACTCGGCACGGGCCCCGGCATGTACTACCTGTGGGATCGGCATACGCCATGAGCTACGGACCGCAACCCTGGCAGCAAACCGCGTGGGACTGGCGGGCGGCCGGCAACTTCATCGGCGGCGGCGCGGGCAGCGGGCTGATCATGTTCACCGCGCTGGCGGGCGCCGACGGTGCGGCGGCCGCCGCGCTGCTGCTGGCGGGGCTCGCGCTGATCGGACTCGGGCTCGCGTGCGTGTGGGCCGAACTCGGACGGCCCTTGCGCGCGCTGCACGTGTTCTTCAATCCGCGCACGTCTTGGATGACGCGCGAGGCGATCGCCGCGACCGTCCTGTTCCCGGCCGGTGCGGCTGCGGCGCTGCTGGCGTACACGGGCGTGAGCGGCATCGCGTGGTTGCCGGCGGTGTTGGCGTTTGCGTTCATCTATTGCCAGAGCCGGATGGTGCAGGCTGCCCGCGGCATTCCGGCGTGGCGCGAGCCGTGCGTCGTCGCGCTGCTGCTGGCGACGAGCCTCGCCGAAGGCGCTGGCCTGTTCTGGCTCGCGCAGCCCTGGCATCGGCAGGGATCGACGCCGCTCGCGCTCGTTTTCGGCGCCTTGCTGCTCGTGCGGATCGTCGTCTGGTACGCGTATCGCGCGCGGCTCGACGGTCACGCGGCGCCGCGGGCGCTCGCCGCGCTCGACCGCGCGGGCCGCGTGCTTCTGCTCGGCGGGACGGTCGTGCCGCTGGCGCTGCTCGCGGTCGCGCTCGTCGGGGGCAGTGCCGCGGCTGCGGCATGGGCGGGGTTGGCAGCCGCGCCCGCGGGCGCTTTCGTGAAGTTCACGCTGATCACGCGCGCGGGCTTCAACCAGGGCTTCGCGCTGCAGCGGCTGCCGGTGCGCGGCCAGGCGCCGCGGGCGACGCCGTGATCGCCGCCGCGCGGGCCGATTCGCGGCGCGCGCGCGCCGCCGGCGCGTATTTCGACCGCGCGATCGAAACGATGCCGCGCGAGCGGCTCGCCGCGCTGCAGCTCGAGCGCCTGCGCCGGACGCTGCGCCACGCCAGCGAGCGCGTCGCGCTGCACCGGCAACGGCTGGCCGACCTCGGCGTCGAGCCCGACGACGTGCGCTCGCTCGACGACGTGCGCGCGCTGCCGTTCACCGCCAAGTCGGATCTGCGCGACCACTATCCGTTCGGCCTGTTCGCTCGGCCGGTCGCGGAGCTGTCGCGCCTTCACGCGTCGTCGGGAACGACCGGCAGGCCGACGGTCGTCGGCTACACGGTGGGCGATCTCGACACATGGGCGCAACTGATGGCGCGATCGCTCGCCTGCGCCGGCGCACGGCCCGGCGACATCGTGCACAACGCGCACGGCTACGGATTGTTCACCGGCGGGCTCGGCGTTCACGCGGGCGCGGAGCGGCTCGGCGCGGTGGTCGTTCCGGTCTCGGGCGGCGCGACCGAGCGCCAGATCGCGCTGCTGATGGACTTCGGCGCGAACGTGCTCGTGGCCACGCCGTCGTACGCGCTCGTGATCGCCGAGACCGCCGAACGGCTCGGTGTCGATCTGCGCGCGAGCGCGCTGCGCACGGGCGTCTTCGGCGGAGAGCCGTGGAGCGAATCGACGCGGCGCGCGATCGAAGCGCGCTTCGGCCTGCGCGCGCACGACCTGTACGGGCTGTCCGAGATCATGGGTCCCGGCGTGGCCTGCGAGTGCGACGAACAGGGCGGACTGCACGGCTGGGAGGATCACTTCCTGTTCGAGCTGATCGATCCCGAAACGCAGCAGCCGGTGCCCGAAGGGCAGGCGGGCGAGCTGGTGATCACGACACTGACGAAGGACGCGCTGCCGATGCTGCGCTATCGGACGCGCGACATCACGCGGGTGACGACCGCGCCGTGCGACTGCGGCCGCACGCACCTGCGCATCCTGCGCGTCGCCGGCCGCAGCGACGACATGCTGATCGTGCGCGGCGTCAACGTGTATCCGTCGCAGATCGAAGCCGTGCTGGTCGGCAAGCCGAGGCTGGCGCCGCACTACCAGCTCGTGCTGCGCAGGAACGGCCCGCTCGACGAAGTGACGCTCGAAGTCGAGGCGCTGCCCGGTGTGGCGCGTGACGCCTGTCCCGAGCTGGCGCGCGAGGTCGCGCATCTGGTCAAGGCGATGGTCGGCATCACGATGCACGTCGTCGTCAAGGCGCCGGGCGAAATCCCGCGCTCGGACGGCAAGGCGGTGCGCGTGCGCGATCTGCGGCCGAAGGATTCCGCGTGACCACCCGGCTGCTGCGCTTGACCGTCAACGGTCGCGCGCGAGAGCGCGCGGTGCCCGACCACGCGTTGCTGATCGACGTGCTGCGCGACGACTTCGGACTGACCGGCACCAAGCGCGGCTGCGACGGCGGCGAATGCGGCGCGTGCACGGTGCTGGTCGACGGCGAGCCACGGCTCGCGTGCATCACGCTCGCCGTGCGCTGCGATGGCGCGGAAATCGAGACGATCGAATCGCTCGCCGCCAACGGCCGAATGAGCCGGCTGCAGCAGGCGTTCCACGAGAAGCTCGGCGTTCAGTGCGGCTTCTGCACGCCCGGGATGATCATGGCCGCCGAAGCGCTTCTCCGGCGCAATCCCGCCCCCGACGAGACGCAGATCCGCGAAGCGCTGTCCGGCAACCTGTGCCGCTGCACCGGCTACGTGAAGATCGTCGAGTCGGTGCAGGCGGCCGCCGCGGTCGGGGGCGGCGGATGAACAGCGGTTTCAACACCGGGGCACGGAGAACGCGGAGAAGAGCCCTGGGTCTGGGTGCGCTGCCTGCTGCGTACTTCGCGGCGGCATCGCGGACTTGGACCGCCGGAGGGTTGACCATCGAGACGCGGAGAACACGGAGAAACGAGCTGAAGCCCTTGGTTTTCTCGGTGTGCTCGGTGTCTCGGTGGTGAATACGATTCTATGAACGCGCCAAAGGATCAAGCGCTGCGCCATGCCGCACCGGCCGCGGTCGGCGTGCGACAGCCGCTGATCGACGGGGTCGAGAAGGTGACCGGCCGCGCGCTGTACACCGCGGATCTGCCGGCGCAGACCGGGCGTGACGGCGCGCTGGTCGGCGCGATCCTGCGTAGCCCGCTCGCGCATGCGCGGATCCGCGGCATCGAAATGCGCGCGGCGCGAGCGGTTCCGGGTGTTCGCGCGGTCGTCACCGGCGACGACTGCGACGTGCCGTACGGCGTGATCCCGATCGCGCAGAACGAGTTTCCTCTGGCGCGCGAGCGCGTTCGCTATCGCGGCGAACCGATCGCGGCGGTCGCCGCGGTGGACGAAGCGACCGCGCGCGCGGCGCTCGATCTGATCGAGCTCGACCTCGAACCGCTGCCGGCCGTGTTCGATGCGAAGGCGGCGCTCGCTCCCGACGCGATCCGGCTGCACGACAACAAGCCGCGCAATATCGAGCGCGAGGTCGATCAGACGTTCGGCGACGTCGACGCGGGTTTCGCCGCGGCGGCGCTCGTTCGCGAGGCGAGCTTCCATTACGCGGAGGTGACGCACGCGATGATGGAGCCGAACGCGGCGCTCGCCGAATGGGATGCCGAGCGCGAGCGGCTGACGCTGCACTCGGTCACGCAGGTGCCGTACTACGTGCACCTGGCGCTCGCGCGCTGTCTGAAGCTCGACGAGTCGCAGATCCGCGTCGTCAAGCCCTTCGTCGGCGGCGGCTTCGGCCACCGCACGGAGACGCTGAACTTCGAGATCATCGCCGCGCTGCTCGCGCGCGCGGCCGCCGGCGCGGTGAAGCTGGAGCTCTCGCGCGAAGAGACCTTCCTCACGCATCGCGGCCGGCCCGAGACCGACGTTCGGCTGAAGATCGGGCTCGCCGGCGACGGCGCGATCACCGCGGTCGATTGCGAGGTGATCCAGCGCGGCGGCGCCTACGCCGGCTACGGCCTGGTGACGATCCTCTACGCCGGGGCGCTGCTGCACGCGATCTATCGCGTGCCGGCGAGCCGCTATCACGGGCTGCGCGTCTACGCGAACACGCCGCCGAACGGCGCGATGCGCGGCCACGGTTCGGTCGACGTTCGCCATGCGTTCGAGTCGCTGCTCGACGAGATGAGCGCGGAGCTCGGGCTCGATCCGTTCGCGGTGCGCCGCGCCAACCTGCTGACCGCGCCGTATCGCACGATCAACGAGCTGCAGGTCAACTCGTGCGGGCTGGCGGAGTGCCTCGACCGCGTCGAAGCCGCTTCGGGCTGGCGCGAGCGGCGAGGCAGGCTGCCGAAAGGCCGCGGGCTCGGCATGGCCTGCTCGCACTACGTCAGCGGATCCGCCAAGCCCGTGCACTGGACCGGCGAGCCGCACGCGGTCGTCAACCTCAAGCTCGACTTCGACGGCGGCATCACCGTGCTGACCGGCGCGGCCGACATCGGCCAGGGTTCGTCGACACTGCTCGCGCAGGCGGTCGCCGAGGTGCTGGGGTTGTCGCTCGCGCGGCTGCGCGTCTTCGCCAACGACAGCGCGGTCACGCCGAAGGACAACGGCTCGTATTCGTCGCGCGTGTCGTTCATGGTCGGCAATGCGGCGATCCGCGCCGCGCGCGCGCTGCGTGCCGCGCTGGTCGAAGCGGCGGCGCGCAAGCTCGGCGTCGCCGAGGACGAGGTCGAGTGCCTCGGCGAGCTGTACCGCGCCGCCGGCACCGACCGCACGTTGAGCTACAAGGAGGTCGTCGCCGCCGCGCTCGTGGACACGGGCACGCTGACGGTCAAGGGCGTCTGGTCCACCCCGGTCGAAGTGCAGGGCGGCAAGTTCAAGGGGGCGGCGGTCGGCACGGGTGCCGGTTACTCCTACGCGGCGCAGGTCGTCGAAGTCGACGTCGACGAGGACACGGGCGTGGTGAAGGTCGTCCGCGTGTGGGTCGCGCACGACTGCGGGCGAGCGATCAACCCGCTCGCGGTCGAAGGCCAGGTGCAGGGTTCCGTCTGGATGGGCATGGGGCAGGCCTTGTGCGAGGAGACGCAGTATCACGACGGGTTGCCGCTGCGCGCGAACTTCCTCGACTACCGCGTGCCGACGATCGTCGAGTCGCCGCCGATCGACGCGTCCATCGTCGAAGCGCCCGATCCGAACGGCCCGTTCGGCGCGAAGGAGGCGGGCGAAGGTTCGCTGTCGAGCTTTCTGCCCGCGCTGACCAATGCGATCGCCGATGCGACCGGACTGCGTGTGCACGAGCTGCCGGTCACGCCCGACCGGTTGCTCGCGGTGCTGCAGGAGCGAGCGCGCAAGCGGCCGGTCAAGCAGGCGATCGCCGAGGGCGCGCAAAAGCCGGTCGCCGCATAGGCGGGTAGGGGAACCCCGAGATGCCGACGCTCGCACCCTTCACCCTGCACCGGGCCGCATCCGCGACGCACGCGGCGGCGCTGCTGGCGCGGCTCCCCGGCGCGCGGATCGTCGCCGGTGGAACCGACCTCGTGCCGAACCTGCGGCGCGGCATCGGCGCGCCGGCCGCGCTGGTCGACGTGACTTCGATCGAGGGCTTCGATTCGATCGCGCGCGAAGGCACCGGCTGGCGGATCGGCGCAGGAGCCACGCTCGCAGCATTGGCGGCCGACGCAGCGATCGCGCGCGATCTGCCTGCGCTGGCGCAGGCGGCCGCGAGCGTCGCGGGCCCAGGACATCGCGCGGTCGCCACGCTCGGCGGCAACCTGTGCCTCGATACGCGCTGCGTCTTCTACAACCAGAGCGAATGGTGGCGGCGGTCGAACGACTACTGCCTGAAGTTCGGCGGCTCGACCTGCCACGTCGCCCCGCAAGGCAGCCGCTGCCACGCGGCGTTCAGCGGCGATGTCGCGCCGGCGCTGATCGCCTACGAGGCCGAAGTCGAGGTCGCGGGCGCGCAGGGTGCGCGTCGGCTGCCTCTGTGCGAGCCGTATGCCGACGACGGCGCGAAACACCTCGCGCTCGCGGGCGACGAACTGATCTTCGCCGTGCGCATTCCGCCGCAACCGGCGGGAGCGCGCTCCGGCTACCGCAAGGCGCGCGTTCGCGGCGCGATGGACTTTCCCCTGGCGGGCGTGGCGATGCGAGCGACCTTCGACGGCGCCGCGCTCACGTCGCTGCGGGTCGCGCTGACGGGAACCAACTCGCGACCCTTCGCGCTCGCCGATACCGATGCGCTGTGCGGCGGGCCGGTCGACGATGCGCTGCTCGCGCTGCTCGCCAAACGCATCGGCAAGCAGGTGAGCCCCATGCGAACGACGGTCACCTCGTCGCACTACCGGCGCCAGGTCGCGATCGTGCAGGCGCAGCGGCTGCTGCGCGAGCTGGCAGCTTGAAAGGAGCGATGCGATGGGCGCAGCGGAACCGATCGACCCGGCAGCCGAACCCGCCGCGCGCGACGCGATCGAGCTGCACGCGCACGAGCGCTGGGTCGCGAATGCGGCCGTCGCGCTGCCGGCCGAGCTGGCGCAGGAAGTGCCGATCGCTTTCGAATACAACGGCATCTCGCACGCGGTGATGCTCGCCACACCGGCCGATCTCGAGGACTTCGCGCTGGGCTTTTCCTTCAGCGAGGGGATCGCGGCGCCGTCGCAGATCTTCGGCGTCGAAGCGCACGACTCCGCGGCGGGCATCACGCTGGCGATCGATATCGCCGCCGAAGCCTTCGCGACCCTGAAGGCCCGCAGGCGGACGCTGGCCGGCCGAACCGGCTGCGGCATCTGCGGAACCGAGAGCCTCGGACAAGTGCTTCGGCCGCTGCCCGATCTGTCCGCGGTCGCGCTGCGCGTGGCGGCGGCTGCTGTGGCGCGCGCGCACGGAGGGCTCGCTTCGGTGCAGCCCTTGCAGCGCGCGACCGGCGCGGCGCACGTCGCCGTCTGGTGCGACCGCGATGGCGCGATCGTGCTCGCACGCGAGGACGTCGGGCGACACAACGCGCTCGACAAGCTGATCGGCGCGCTCGCCCGCGCGCGAATCGATCCGGGCGCTGGGTTCGCGCTGGTGACGAGCCGCGCGAGCGTGGAGATGGTGCAGAAAAGCGCGACCGCGGGAATCGCGGTGCTGGCCGCCGTCTCGGCGCCGACCGCGCTCGCGGTTCGAACGGCCCGATCGTGCGGCCAGACGCTGATCGGATTCGCCCGCGGCGCCGAGTTCAACGTGTATACGCGACCGGATCGCCTCGCCGCCCGTTGAACGGGCGCCGTCTACACCGGCGCGATCCGCACGATCTGTTTGAGCAGTTCGTCGAACGGCGCGTCGGGCGGCAGCCCGTGCAGCGGATCGCGCTCGCGCGCGAGCTCCTGTGCGATCGACGCCCACTCGGCGTCGGACAGAAGCCGCTCCGCCGCCGGAAACACCTCGCGCTCCTCGCGTTCGATGTGCGCATACCAGTCGGCGACGAAGCGCTCCGCATCCGCGCGGTAGCGTTCGCGCTCTTCCGCGCCGCCGAACTCGGCGCGGTTCAACTGATGCGCCAGCAGCAGCACGGTGGCGAGACTCTCGTCGTGCTCGCGCTCCAGCCGGCCGAGCGCGGCATCGAGCGCGGCGTCGCGGCCGCGCAGCCGCGCGAAGAGCTCTGTCTCCTCGCGCCGGTGATGAACGCGCTGCGGATAGTCGGCCAGATACACGAGCATCGCGCGGGTGGCGCGCAGATCCTCGGCGCGCGGCTCGGCCGCGATCTGCAGCGCGAGCTGCTTGACCGTCTGCAGCACGGCGGCGAGCGTCTGGTGCTCGGCGAGCCATTGCAGGTGCGCGGTGTGCATCGGATTCCCCGTCAGACGCCGAGATGCCGCTGCAGCCGGGCTTCGTCGTCGAGCAGTTCGGTCGAGCGGCCTTCGAGCACGACGCGGCCCTTTTGCAGGACGACGCCGCGGTCGGCGTGCGCCAGCACGGCGCGGTAGTTGCGGTCGACGACGAGCGAGGCGATTCCGCTGGCGCGCACCAGGCCGATGATGCGCCAGATCTCGGCGACGATCAGCGGCGCAAGCCCCTCGGTCGCTTCGTCGAGGATCAGCACGTCCGGATTGGTCATCAGCGCGCGGCCGATCGCGAGCATCTGCTGTTCGCCGCCGGAGAGCTGGTTGCCGCCGTGTTCGATGCGGTCCGCGAGTCGCGGAAACGTGTCGAGCACGCGCTCGAGCGTCCAGTCGGCGCGACCGTCGCGTCCAGGCCGCGCGGCCATCACGAGGTTCTCGCGCACCGACAGGTTGGGGAAGATCGCTCGCCCCTCGGGCACGTAGCCGATGCCCAGTTGCACGATCCGCTCGGTCGGCAGCCCGGTCACGTCGCGTCCGGCGACGCGGACGCTGCCGGCGCTGGCGCGCACGAGTCCGAGGATGCAGCGGATCAGCGTCGTCTTGCCCATGCCGTTGCGGCCGAGCAGGCCGACCGACTCGCCGCGCCCGATCGCGAGCGACACGTCCTGCAGCACATGGCTCGCGCCGTAGTGCGCGTGCACGCCGCGCGCCTCGATCAGCGGGGCGGCCGAGGTCATGACGCCGGTCCCTGCGGGGCGTGCGTCGCCGCGAGTCCGTCGCCGAGGTAGGCGCGCTGCACGTCGGCGTTGGCGCGAACGGCGACCGGCGCGTCGCTCGCGAGGACGCGGCCGTTGACCATCACGGTGATGCGGTCGGCGACGCGGAACACCGCGTCCATGTCGTGCTCGACCAGCAGGATCGCGTGGCCGGGCTTCAACTGCTCGAGCAGCTCGAGCATCCGTTCGCTCTCGTCGGGCCCCATGCCGGCGAGCGGCTCGTCGAGCAGCAGCACCTGCGGCGACGTGGCGAGGCACACGGCGATCTCGAGCTGGCGCCGTTCGCCGTGCGACAGCGTGCCGACGATGCGGTCGGCCACACCGGTCAGGCCGACGCGCTCGATCGCGGCGTGCGCAGCGCGCATGCTGAAGCGGCAGCGCTCGGCCGGCGTGATCCAGTCCCACGGGCGCTGCAGCTTCGCCTGCGCGGCGAGGCGGCAGTTCTCCAGCACCGTGAAGCTCATGAACAGCGTGCTGCGCTGGTAGCTGCGCCCGAGGCCCGCGCGCGCGCGCTTCGGCTGGCTCCAGCGCGTGACGTCCTGCCCGAGCAGTTCGACGCGGCCGCCGCTGACGGGGATCTCGCCCGCCAGCACGTTGATCAGCGTCGACTTGCCCGCGCCGTTGGTCCCGATCACGGCGTGAAGCTGCCCGCGCTCGAGCGTCAGCGAAACGTCGTCGACGGCGGTGAGCCCGCCGAAGCGGCGCGAAACGCCGTGCGCGGCGAGCAGCGTCGCCGGTCCGGTGATCATCGGACCGCCCGCCGGTCGATGAGCCCGATCAGCCCGCGCGGCATCAGCGCCACCGCCGCGATCATCGTCAGCCCGAGCGTCAACTGCCAGTGCTTGGCGAGCGGGCCGAACAGCGCGGACGACTGGAACAGCTCCTGCAGCAGCGTGAAGGCGAACGCGCCGAGCACCGCGCCGCGCAGATGGCCGATCCCGCCCAGGATCACCATCAGCAGCACCGCGCCCGACTGGTGCCACGACAGCAGTTCCGGGTTCACGTAGCCGTCCTTCAGCGCGTGCAGGAAACCGGCGAGCCCGGCGAGCATCGCGGCGAGAACGAACGCCGCGAGCTTGTACGCGTACGTGTCGAAGCCCGCGGCGCGCATGCGCTGCTCGCTGACGCGGATGCCGGCGAGCGCGCGGCCGAAACGGCTGCGCAGCATCACCGCGAGCAGTCCGAAGGTGCCGACCAGGCAGGCGAGCACCGCGTAGTAGAAGGTGTGGCCCGCGTCCAGATCGAAAGGCCGCCAGCCGAAGATCGCAGCATCGGGGCGGAAGTACAGATAGATGCCGTCGCTGCCGCCGCCGAACGGCGTGTCGTGGAAAACGAAATACGCCATCTGCGCGAAGGCGAGCGTGATCATGATGAAGTACACGCCGCGCGTTCGCAGCGACAATGCGCCGACCGCGAGCGCGTACAGCGCGGCCGCGCCGATCGCGGCGGGCGCGACGAGCCACAGCGACGCCGCTTCGCTCTTCGGCGTCACCAACGCAGCCGCGTACGCCGCGATGCCAAAGAAGGCCGCATGGCCGAAGCTCACCAGCCCGGTCTGGCCGACCAGCAGCTCGAGGCTCAGCGCGAAGATCGCCAGGATCATGATCTTCGCCGCCAGATCGACGTAGAACTTGCCGCCGACCCACGGGAAGACCGCGAGCAGGATCGCGGCCACGGCGAGCGGCGCGACGCGCACGAGCGCGCGGCTGTCGCGCCAGGCGCGCGCCTCGGCGGCGGCGCCGAGTGCGGACGTCGTGGACGAGGCGGGCGGGTTCATACGGCAGCGCGCGCCGGCGTCAGCCGACCTTGAACAGGCCTTCGGGCTTCCACAGCAGCACCGCGGCCATCAGCAGATACACGAGCATGCCGGCGGCGGCGGGAAACAGCACCTTGCCGAAGGTGTCGACCAGGCCGACCAGCAGCGCGGCGACGAGCGCGCCGCGGATCGAACCGATGCCGCCGATCACGACGACGACGAAGCAGATGATCAGCACCTGGTTGCCCATGCCCGGATAAACGGAGCTCACCGGCGCGGCGATCATCCCGGCGAGCGCGGCGAGCGCCACGCCGACCGCGAACACGAGCCGGTACAGCAGGCGGATGTCGATGCCGAGCGCGCGAACCATCTCGCGGTTGCTCGCTCCCGCGCGCACGCGCATGCCGAGCCGCGTTCGCGCGATCACGAACCACATCGCCACCGCGAGCGCGAGGCACACGGCCGAGATGAACAGCCGGTAGACCGGATAGCTCAACACTTCCGAAAGCGGAATGCTGCCGGCGAGCAGCGCGGGCGCCTGCACGCCGTGCACGTCGTCGCCGACGAGCAGGCTGCGCAGTTCCTCGAACACCAGGATCAGCCCGTAGGTCATCAGCACCTGCTGCAGGTGTTCGCGCTCGTACAGGAAGCTGAAGAACAGCCACTCGAGCAGGTAGCCGAGCAGCACCGACAGCACGATGCCGACCGCGAGCGTTGCGAAGAAGCCGCCGCCGAGCCAGCCCTGCACCCACGGCGCGAGCCCGTAGGCCATGTACGCGCCGATCATGTAGAAGCTGCCGTGGGCGAGGTTGATCACGCCCATGATGCCGAAGATCAGCGTCAGGCCGCTCGCGACGAGAAACAGCAGCAGTCCGTACTGGACCGCGTTGAGGCACTGGATCAGGAAGGTGGCGAAGTCCATCGAGGCGTGTGCCCTGCGGGCGATGGGCGCCCCTCACCCTCGGTCGCTCTGCCGGGCAGAGCGACGCGCGGCCGCCGTTGCCGCGGACAGCGGCCCGGGTGAGGGGGCTCGTTGCGTCTGCGCGAGACGCCGCCTTACATCTTGCACCCGCGCGCGGGGTCGGCCAGCGCTTTCACCGCCACGCCGACGACCTTGTTCTGCGTTCCTTCGACCTTGCGCAGATAGAAGTCCTGGACGGGGTTGTGCGCCTTGGACAGCGTGAAGGCGCCGCGCGGGCTGTCGATGCGCGCCTTTTCCATCGCCGCGATCATCTCGCTGCGCTTGCTGGCATCGCCCTTGACCGCGGCCAGTCCGATCGCCAGCAATTGTGCGGCGTCGTAGCCCTGCACCGCGTACACGTCGGGCTGCAGCTTGTAGGTCTTGGCGTAGTTCAGGCGGAATGCGTTGTCGCGCGGCGTGTTCAGGTTGTCGGCATAGTGCAGCGCTGTCAGGATGCCCTGCGCCGCCTCGCCCTGCGCCTCGAGCGTGCCGTCCGTGAGGAAGCCCGTTCCGTACAGCGGGATCGACTTGTTCAGCCCCGCTGCCGCGTAGTCCTTGACGAACTTGACCGCACCGCCGCCAGCGAAGAACGCGAACACCATGTCGGGCTTCAACGCGGCGATCTCGGTCAGCAACGCCTGGAACTCGACGTTGGGGAACGGCAGCGTGAGGTCTTTCAGCACCTTGCCGCCGCCCTTCTCGAAGGCTTCCTTGAAGCCTTCGACCATCTCGTCGCCGGCGGCGTACTTCCACGTGATCGTGACCGCCGTCTTGTGTTTGCGCTCGGCCGCGGCCACCCCGGTCGCAAAGCCCGTCTGCCAGTTCGAGAACGACGTGCGGAAGATGTTCGGTGCGCACATCGCGCCGGTCACCGCGCCCGCGCCGGCGTTCGGCACGATCAGGATCGCGTTGCTGCCGCGCACGGCCTTGGCCATCGCCATCGCCACACCCGTGTGCACGGTGCCGACGATCACGTCGACCTTGTCGCGGTTCAGCAGCTTGTTGACGTTGTCGGTCGCCTTGGCGGGATCGGACTCGTCGTCGACGACGAAGTATTCGATCTCGCGGCCGCCGAGCTTGCCGCCCTGCTCCTGCACGTACAGCTTGAAGCCGTTGTCGATCGCGGTGCCGAGCGCCGCGAACGTGCCGGTGAACGGCAGCATCATGCCGACCTTGAGTTTGCCCTGCGCGTGCGCGGCGCCCGCCGCGGCGAAGAGGGTAGCGGCCAGCACGCCGGCCAGGATCCTAAGTCGCTTCATCGTGTCTCCTCCTGTCGTTGGAATGCATGCTTCGGTAATCAACTGTCCGGTGGCGCCCGACGAACTCGACCGTCGCCCGCGTGACGGCCTCGGGCCGGTCGCGGTGCGGCGAGTGCGCGCAGTCGTCGAGCTTCAGCACTTCGGCCTGCGGCACCTGGGCGGCGAGGTCGTCGACCTGCGCCATCGTTCCGTATTCGTCATTGTGCCCTTGCACGGCCAGCACGGGCACGCGGATCGCGGGCAGCAGCGCCTCGATGTTCCAGTGGCGGAAGGCGGGGTCGAGCCACACGTCGTTCCAGCCCCAGAAGGCGGAGTCGACATCGGCGTGATGGCGCGCGAGCCTCGCGCGCAGGTCGGTCGCCTGGTACGCGTACTTCGCCTGCTCGATGCTGCGGACCGACAGATCCTCGACGAAGATGTGCGGCGCGAGCACGACGAGCCCGGCGAGCCGGTCCGGATACGTCGCCGCGTAGATCAGCGCGATCGACGCGCCGTCGCTGTGGCCGAAGAGCCACGGCGGATCGGCCGCGACGTCGACGCCGACGGCTTCGAGAAAGGCGGGCAGCACTTCGCGCGCTTGCACGTGCATGTAGTCGGTGGCCCACCGTTCGCCCGGCGCGCGGGGCGTGGAGCGGCCGTAGCCCGCGCGCGAGTACACGAGCCCGCGGAAGCCGCCGGCCTCGCACAGCCGCGCCGGATAGTCCTTCCACATCGACGCCGAACCGAGTCCCTCGTGCAGGAACACCAGCAGCGGCGCGGCGCGATCGTCGACGCCGACGCGGCGGTACTCCAGCCGCACGGGGCGGCCGCGCTGGGTGACCGCGGCGAAGTGCACTTCAGTGGCGGCGTTGTCGGGCATCGTCCGGCGATTCGTTGAACGGCCGAATCGTAACGGGCGCACGCGCATCAGCGCGGCGCGCGAGCCTTCTCGCTATCCCGCAGGCGGAAGCGCTGGATCTTGCCGGTCGCGGTCTTCGGCAACTCGTCGATGAACTCGAGCAGGCGCGGGTACTTGTGCGGCGCAAGCCGCGTCTTGACGAACTGCTTCAGTTTCTCGGCCAGCGCGTCGCTCGCCTGCTTGCGGTCCTTGAGCACGACGAACGCCTTGGGCCGGGTCAGGCCGTGCTCGTCGGCAATGCCGATCAGCGCGGCTTCGAGGACGGCAGGGTGCTGCACGAGGGTCGCTTCCACCTCGAACGGCGAGACGTACTGGCCGCTCACCTTGAGCATGTCGTCGCTTCTGCCCGAGTACACGTAGTAGCCGTCGGCGTCGCGCTCGTACTTGTCTCCGGTGCGGGTCCACGCGCCCTGGAAGGTCGCCGCGCTGCGCGCGCGGTCGCCCCAGTAGAGCAGCGCCGACGACGGCCCGCGGACGTACAGGTCGCCGATCTGGCCGTTGCCCTCGATCACGCGGTCCGCTTCGTCGCGGATCTCGACGTCGTAGCCCGCAACCGGCTTGCCCGAGGTCCCGTAACGCACGTCGCCGGGCCGGTTCGAGATGAAGATGTGCAGCATCTCGGTCGATCCGATCCCGTCGATGATCTCGCAGCCGAAGTGCGCGGTGAAGCGTTCGCCGATGTCGCGCGGCAGCGCTTCGCCGGCGGACGAACACAGACGCAGCGCGACCTTGTCGCGCGCGGGCAGGTTGGGCGACGCGAGCATGCCCGCGTAGCCGGTCGGCGCCCCGAAGAACACCGTCGGCCTGCGCTCGGTCCAGCGCTTGAAGATCGCATCGGGCGTCGGTCGCTCGGCCATCAGCAGCACGCTCGCGCCCACGGCGAGCGGAAACGTCAGCGCATTGCCGAGCCCGTACGCGAAAAAGAGCTTCGCCGCCGAAAAACAGAGGTCGTTTTCCGTGAGCCCGAGGACCGGCTTGCCGTACAGCTCGGCGGTCCAGTACGGGTTCGCGTGCGTGTGCACGGTGCCTTTCGGCCTGCCGGTCGAGCCCGACGAGTACAGCCAGAACGCGATCTCGTCGGCGCCGGTGTCGGCGGCCTCTGCCAGTGGCGCATGCGCGCCGAGCCACGCGTCGAAATCGAGCGCGCCGGCGGGCAGATCCTTGCCGCGCGAGACGATCACCGACTGCACTTCGTTCTTGCCCCGCGCCATCGCTTCCTGAAGCACCGGCACGAGCGGCGCCGACACGAGTGCGGCCTGCGCGCGGCTGTGCGCGAGCATGAACGCGTAGTCGTCGGCGGTCAGCAGCGTGTTGACGGCGACCGGGACCACACCTGCGTAGAGCGCGCCGAGGAACGCGACCGGCCAGTCGCCGGTGTCGTGCATCAGCAGCAGCACGCGCTCCTCGCGGCGAATGCCCAGCGCGAGCAGTGCGCCAGCGCAGCGTCGCGCGCGCACGGCCAGTTCGCCGTAGGAAAGCTGACCCGCGTCGTCCAAGTACGCGACCTTGCCGGCGCGCGCGGCGTTGAGGTCGATCAGATGGCGGGCGAAGTTGAATCGCTCTGGGGGCGGCAGCGGCCGGGCTGCAGCGTTGTCGGTCATCGCGGACCTCCGGAACCACGCGGGGGAACGTCGGAACGACGGCGCCGTCGGCGGTCGCGCCCGCGCGAACGCTCGTCGTCTGACCCGCGGCACGGGCCCTCCGCATGCCCGCGACGCCGGGTCCGGCCGCGGTCCGCTTCGACCGTCGACCGAAATCGGTATTAGGGTACTATATTTGCGCCCGCCTGCACCGTGGAACCCGCATGAACGCGCCCGATGTCGCCTCCTTTTCACGCATCGATTACCGGACCGACCCGTCGCA
>Ga0073934_10000875_pt1 | contig 78897 bp, 95 predicted proteins | sample LarsenN4metaG_FD_76834 | JGI IMG/M metagenome (GOLD analysis project Ga0073934, IMG submission 76834) | Hot spring sediment bacterial and archeal communities from British Columbia, Canada, to study Microbial Dark Matter (Phase II) - Larsen... ...
AATGGCCAAAGGCAAATTTGAGCGGACGAAGCCGCACGTGAATGTAGGGACGATTGGGCACGTGGATCATGGCAAGACCACGTTGACGGCGGCGATCACGACGGTGTTGTCGGCCAAGTATGGTGGGGAGGCCAAGAAGTACGACGACATTGACAATGCGCCGGAGGAAAAAGCGCGCGGCATCACGATCAACACGGCGCACGTCGAGTACGAGACGGCCAAGCGGCACTATGCGCACGTGGACTGTCCGGGGCATGCCGACTACGTGAAGAACATGATCACGGGGGCGGCGCAGATGGACGGAGCGATTCTCGTGGTCTCGGCCGCTGACGGACCGATGCCGCAGACGCGCGAGCACATTTTGCTGGCGCGGCAGGTGGGGGTGCCGTACATCATCGTGTACATGAACAAATGCGACATGGTGGACGATCCCGAGCTGCTTGAGCTGGTCGAGATGGAAGTGCGCGAGCTGCTGTCCAAGTACGAGTTTCCGGGCGACAGCATTCCGATCATCAAAGGGTCGGCCAAGCTGGCGCTGGAAGGCGACAAAGGCGAGCTGGGCGAGCAGTCCATTTTGAAGCTGGCCGAAGCGCTGGACAGCTACATTCCCACGCCCAAGCGCGCGATCGATCAGCCGTTTTTGATGCCCATTGAGGACGTGTTCAGCATTTCCGGGCGCGGCACGGTGGTGACCGGGCGGGTTGAGCGCGGGGTGATCAAGGTGGGCGACGAGATCGAGATTGTCGGTTTGCGGCCCACGCAGAAGACCGTGTGCACCGGGGTGGAGATGTTCCGCAAGCTGCTTGACGAGGGGCAGGCGGGGGATAACGTCGGGGTGCTGCTGCGCGGCACCAAGCGCGAAGAGGTCGAGCGCGGGCAGGTGCTGGCCAAGCCCGGCACGATCACCCCGCACACCAAGTTCAAGGCCGAGGTGTACGTGCTGAGCAAGGAAGAGGGCGGGCGGCACACGCCGTTTTTCAACGGATATCGGCCGCAGTTTTACTTCCGCACCACCGATGTGACCGGCTCGATCCAGTTGCCGGCGGGCACCGAGATGGTGATGCCGGGCGACAACATCACGATGGACGTGGCGCTGATTGCGCCCATCGCCATGGAAGAGGGCCTGCGCTTTGCCATCCGCGAAGGCGGCCGCACCGTCGGCGCCGGCGTCGTGGCAAAAATCATCGAGTAGTCCGAAGCAATTCTGCTGAAACCGCGGGCCGCCGCCCGCAATCGCGGCCGGCGACCCCTCGCTCTTTGAAGGGACTGACATGCAAAGCCAACGCATCCGCATCCGCCTGAAGGCGTTCGATTACAAGCTGATCGACCAGTCGGCGCTGGAGATCGTCGATACGGCCAAGCGCACCGGGGCGGTCGTCCGCGGCCCGGTTCCGCTGCCGACGCGCATCCAGCGCTTCGACATCCTGCGCTCGCCGCACGTGAACAAGACGTCGCGCGACCAGTTCGAGATCCGAACGCACCAGCGGCTGATGGACATCATCGACCCAACGGACAAGACCGTCGACGCGCTGATGAAGCTCGATTTGCCGGCGGGCGTGGACGTCGAGATCAAGGTTCAGTAGCGCAGTTGCGCCGGCCCGCCTGACTTGGATACAATCGCGGGCTTTCCGCGACCGGGCAGCAGGTTCGGCGCGCAGGAACACGGTCCTGGCCAATCGAAGCCGGGGTTTGGAGAAAACGATGAGTGAAGCGAGTTCACAGGCCCGCGCGTCGCGTCTGGGCCTCGTCGGCCGCAAGGTCGGCATGACGCGCATCTTCACGGACGACGGCGAGACCGTTCCCGTGACCGTGCTCGACGTGTCGAACAACCGTGTCACGCAGGTCAAGACGGTCGAAGCTGACGGCTACGCTGCGGTGCAGGTCGCCTACGGCAGCAAGAAGCCGTCGCGTGTTGCCAAGCCCCTGGCCGGGCACTATGCCAAGGCCGGTGTCGAAGCGGGCTCGGTGCTCAAAGAATTCCGCATCGATGCCGCCAAGGCGGGCGAGTTCAAGCCCGGCGCGACCCTGAGCGTCGAACTGTTCCAAGTGGGGCAGAAAGTCGACGTCACGGGCGTCACGATCGGTAAAGGCTTCGCGGGCGCGATCAAGCGCCATCACTTCTCTTCGAATCGTGCGAGCCACGGCAACTCCGTGACCACCAACGCGCCGGGGTCGATCGGCATGCGGCAGGATCCCGGTCGCGTCATGCCCGGAAAGCGCATGGCGGGCCACCTGGGTGACAAGCAGCGCACGACGCAGAACCTCGTGGTTGCGCGTGTCGACAAGGACCGCGGGCTCCTGATGGTGCGCGGCGCGGTGCCCGGCGCGAAGGGCGGCAGCGTGATCGTGCGTCCCGCGGTGAAGGCGTAAGGAGCGGGCGATGGAACTCAAAGTACTCGACGCCCAAGGCCAGACGACGGGCACGACGCCGGCGCCGGCCACGCTGTTCGGCCGCGACTTCAACGAAGCGCTCGTGCACCAGCTGGTCGTCGCCTACCAGGCGAACGCGCGCCAGGGCACACGGGCGCAGAAAGACCGCGCGACGGTCAAACACTCGACCAAGAAGCCATGGCGGCAGAAGGGCACCGGTCGCGCGCGCGCGGGCATGACTTCGTCGCCGCTGTGGCGCGGGGGCGGCCGTGTGTTCCCGAATTCGCCCGACGAGAACTTCACCCACAAGGTGAACAAGAAGATGTACCGCGCCGGCGTGTGCTCGATCCTGAGCAAGCTGGCGAAGGACGACCGAATTGCGGTCATCGACGGGCTGACGGTCGATTCGCCGAAGACCAAGCTGCTCGCGCAGAAGCTCAAAGCCATGGGGCTCGGCACGCCCGAGTCGTCCGTGCTGATCATCACCGACAACGTCGACGAGAACCTGTATCTGGCGTCGCGCAACCTTAAGGACGTGATGGTCGTCGAGCCGCGCTACGCGGATCCGATGTCGCTGATCCAGTTCAAGAAGGTCGTCGTCACGAAACCGGCGATCGCCAAGCTCGAAGAGATGTGGGGGCAGTCATGAACCAGGAGCGTCTGTACAGCGTGCTGGTCGCGCCCATCGTTTCCGAGAAGAGCACGATGATCGCCGACAAGCACGAGCAGGTCGCCTTCCGCGTCAAGCAAGACGCGACCAAACAGGAAGTCAAGGCGGCGGTCGAGCTGCTGTTCAAAGTGCAGGTCGAGCGCGTGTCGATCCTGAACCAGAAGGGCAAGCAGAAGAAGTTCGGCCGTTTCGTGGGTCGGCGTGACAACGTGCGCAAGGCGTACGTGTCGCTGAAGCCCGGTCAGGAAATCAACTTCGCGCAAGAGGTGAAGTGATGCCGCTGGTCAAAGTCAAACCCACATCGGCCGGGCGGCGCGGCCTCGTCAAGGTCGTCAACCCGGATCTGCACAAGGGCGGGCCGCTGCCGTCGCTGACCGAAAAGAAGATCCGCGGATCGGGCCGAAACAGTGCCGGGCGCATCACGACGCGCCATCAGGGCGGTGGGCACAAGCGCCACTACCGGCTGGTCGATTTCAAGCGCGACAAGGACGGCATCCCGGCCAAGGTCGAGCGCCTTGAATACGATCCGAACCGTTCGGCGCACATCGCGTTGCTGTGCTACGCCGACGGCGAGCGCCGGTACATCGTCGCGCCCAAGGGATTGTCGGTCGGCGCCGAGGTGCTCAGCGGACAGGAGGCCCCGATCAAGGTCGGCAACACGCTGCCCTTGCGCAACATCCCGGTGGGAACGACGATCCACTGCATCGAGATGCAGCCGGGCAAGGGCGCGCAACTCGCGCGTGCGGCCGGCGCATCCGTGCAGCTGCTCGCCCGTGAGGGCAGCTACGCGCAGCTCAGGCTGCGCTCTGGAGAGATCCGCCGCGTGCTGATCGAGTGCCGCGCGACGATCGGCGAGGTCGGCAACGAAGAGAACAACCTGCGCCAGTTCGGCAAGGCCGGCGCAATGCGCTGGCGCGGCATCCGTCCGACCGTGCGCGGCGTGGCGATGAATCCGATCGACCATCCGCATGGCGGCGGCGAGGGCCGCACCGGCACGAAGCGCGATCCGGTCAGCCCGTGGGGCAAGCTCACCAAGGGCTATCGCACGCGCAAGAACAAGCGCACCGATTCGCTGATCGTGCAGCGCCGTCGCAAGTAAGGGGTCCGCATGTCGCGTTCACTGAAAAAGGGCCCGTTCGTCGACGGGCATCTGCTGAAGAAAGTCGAGGCCGCGCAGGCCACGAAGGACAAGAAGCCGATCAAGACCTGGTCGCGCCGCTCGACGATCGTTCCCGATTTCATCGGGCTGACGATCGCCGTGCACAACGGCAGGCAGCACGTCCCCGTCTATATCACCGAGCAGATGGTCGGCCACAAGCTCGGCGAGTTCGCGCTGACGCGCACTTTCAAGGGGCATGCTGCGGACAAGAAGACCGCGGTTGCGCCCGGCAGAAAGTAAGAGGGCACGATGGAAACCACAGCATCCGTCCGCGGCGTCAGGCTGTCGGCACAGAAGGGCCGGCTCGTCGCCGACCTGGTCCGCGGCAAGCCGGTCGACAAGGCGCTGAACATCCTCGCTTTCACGCAGAAGAAGGCGGCGGGAATCATCAAGAAAGCGCTCGAGTCGGCGATCGCCAACGCCGAGCACAACGATGGCGCCGACATCGACGAGTTGAAGGTCACCAAGATCTACGTCGAGAAGGCCGCGACACTGCGCCGCTTTTCGGCGCGCGCCAAGGGGCGCGGCACGCGCATCAACAAGCAGACCTGCCACATTTTCGTCGCCGTCGGCGACGGCAAGAACCGCTAGGAAGCTGAGGGGCACGCATGGGTCAGAAGATCAATCCCACCGGTTTCCGGCTCGCGGTTTCGCGCAACTGGAACTCGCGCTGGTTCGCGTCGGGTCCGGAGTTCGCGCGCATGCTCGGCGAAGACCTGAAGGTCCGCGAGTACCTGAAGAAGAAGCTTCGCAACGCGTCGGTCGGCCGCATCCTGATCGAGCGTCCGGCGAAAAACGCGCGTATCACGATCTACTCGGCGCGCCCGGGTGTGGTGATCGGCAAGAAGGGCGAGGACATCGAGTCGCTGAAGACCGAGCTGCAGAAGATGCTCGGCGTGCCGGTGCACGTCAACATCGACGAGATCCGCAAGCCGGAGATCGACGCGCAGCTCATCGCCGACTCGATCACGCAGCAGCTCGAAAAACGCATCATGTTCCGCCGCGCGATGAAGCGCGCGATGCAGAACGCGATGCGGCTTGGCGCGCAGGGCATCAAGATCATGAGCGCCGGACGGCTGAACGGCATCGAGATCGCGCGCACCGAGTGGTACCGCGAAGGCCGCGTACCGCTGCACACGCTGCGCGCGGATATCGACTACGGGCTTTCGGAGGCCAAGACGACCTACGGCGTCATCGGCGTCAAGGTGTGGGTCTACAAGGGCGACACGCTCGGCCGCAGCGAAGCACCGGCGGCCGAAGCCGTGCCGGCGCCCGAGCGCGAAGAGCGCCGGGCACGGCGTCCCGAGGCCCGACCCGAAACCAAACCGGCCGGCCGGCCGGCGGCCAAGCGCGCCGCACCCCGGCGAGTCGAGCCGAAGACCGAAGCCAAGTCCGAAGCGCCTCCCGTCGAGGCGCCCAAGGAAGAAGCCGCCAAGCCGGCCGTCAAGCGCGTGCGAAAGGTCGCGGCCAAGACCACCGGCGACGCCAAGGGCGGCGGCAAAGACGGAGAGTAAGCGATGCTGCAACCCGCCCGACGCAAGTACCGCAAGGACCACAAAGGCCGCAACCGTGGCCTCGCCACGCGTGGCGCCCATGTCGCTTTCGGCGACTACGGCCTGAAGGCAACCGAGCGCGGTCGCCTCACGGCACGCCAGATCGAAGCGGCCCGCCGTGCGATTTCGCGCCACATCAAACGCGGCGGCCGAGTGTGGATTCGCATCTTCCCGGACAAGCCCGTGTCGAAGAAGCCCGCCGAGGTACGGATGGGCAACGGCAAGGGAAACCCGGAGTACTGGGTCGCGCAGATCCAGCCGGGCAAGGTGCTGTACGAGATGGACGGCGTCGACGAGGCGCTCGCGCGCGAAGCCTTCGCGCTGGCGGCCGCCAAGCTGCCGCTGAAGACGACCTTCGTCGTGCGCCAGCTCGGCATGTAAGGGGAGCGCGATGGAAGCGAAAGAACTCCGCACCAAGGATGTCGCGGCACTGAACAAGGAGCTGCAGGACCTGATGAAAGCGCACTTCTCACTGCGCATGCAGAAGGCCACGCAGCAGTTGCAGAACACGGCCCAGCTTCGCAGCGTCCGGCGCGACATCGCGCGGGTCCGCACCGTGCTGGCGCAAAAGGCGGCATCGAAATGAACGCTGACAAGAAATCGCTGCAGCGGACCCTCATCGGTCGCGTGGTCAGCAACAAGATGGACAAGACCGTGACGGTCCTGGTCGAACGCAAGGTCAAGCACCCCGTTTACGGCAAATACGTCGTGCGATCGACCAAGTTCCACGCGCACGACGAGAGCGACCGGATCAACGAGGGCGATCTGGTCGAAATCGCCGAGACGCGGCCGATCTCGAAGACCAAGGCTTGGACCGTCACGCGCGTGGTCCAGGCGGTGCGCACCGTCTGACCCGGCTGCGGCTTGCGACGAGGACCACATTACGAATAGAATTCCCAGCTTCGCTGCGGGCTGCCGGTCCGGCTTTTCGGAACGACAACGCGGCGGAACTCCGGAGTCGAGACAGCAAGCGTTTGAGTTCGGCACTGCGCGACCGCGCAGCTTCTAGTCCGAACGCTCCTCGGCTCATCCACCCGGACGGGACCAAGACTGTCCGCAGCGCCAGGCGAACGTCGGGCGCAGCGGGATAAGTTGGGACAGGAAGCCATGATTCAGATGCAAACGATGCTCGACGTCGCCGACAACACCGGCGCGCGCTCGGTGATGTGTATCAAGGTGTTGGGCGGCAGCAAGCGGCGTTACGCCAACATCGGCGACGTCATCAAGGTGAGCGTCAAGGACGCTGCGCCACGGGGCCGCGTCAAGAAGGGCGAGGTCTACAACGCGGTGGTCGTGCGCACCGCGAGCGGGCTGCGCCGCGCCGACGGCTCGGCGATCAAGTTCGACAACAACGCCGCGGTGCTGCTGAACAACAAGCTGGAGCCGATCGGCACGCGTATCTTCGGGCCGGTCACGCGCGAACTGCGGACCGAGCGATTCATGAAGATCGTGTCGCTCGCGCCCGAGGTTCTCTGAGGAACGGCCATGGAACGGATCCGCAAGGGCGACGAAGTCGTCGTCATCGCCGGCAAGGACAAGGGCAAGCGCGGCGTGGTGCTCGCGCGCGTCGACGATCGTCACGTGACCGTCGAGGGCGTCAACGTCGTCAAGAAGCACGTGCGCCCGAACCCGATGAAGGGTGTGGCGGGCGGCATCGTCGACAAGACCATGCCGATCGACGAATCCAACGTGATGCTGTTCAACCCGGCGACCAAGAAGGGCGACCGGGTCGGGTTCAAGATCGTCGACGGCAAGAAGGTGCGCGTGTTCAAGAGCAACGGCGCCGTCGTCGGCGCCAAGCAGTAAGGCAATGGTGGAGTAGGCGATGGCCCGCTTGCAGACGCAGTACCGCGAGAAGATCGTGCCCGAGCTGATGCAGAAGTTCGGCTACAAGTCCGTCATGGAAGTCCCGCGCATCACCAAGATCACGCTGAACATGGGGGTGGGCGAGGCGGTCAACGACAAGAAGAACATCGAGAACGCCGTGACCGACATGACCAAGATCGCCGGACAGAAACCGGTGGTGACCAAGGCGCGCAAGGCGATCGCGAACTTCAAGATCCGCCAGGGGCTGCCGATCGGCTGCATGGTGACGCTGCGCGGTGCGCGGATGTACGAGTTCCTCGACCGTCTCGTGACCATTGCGTTCCCGCGGATGCGCGACTTCCGCGGCGTGTCCGGCCGCGCTTTCGACGGCCGCGGCAACTACAACATCGGCCTGAAGGAACAGCTCATCTTCCCCGAGATCGAGTACGACAAGATCGACGCGATCCGGGGCCTGAACATCAGCATCACGACGACCGCGAAGACGGACGACGAGGCCAAAGCGCTGCTCGCCGCCTTCCGGTTTCCGTTCCGGAACTAAGCGGGGTGTGAATTGGCGAAGCTCGCACTGATCAATCGCGAAGCCAAGCGCCGGGCGCTCGTCAAGAAGTACGAGGCCAAGCGCAAGGAACTGAAGGCCATCATCGCGGACCAGACGCGGTCGATGGAGGAGCGCATGGACGCGCAGGCCAGGCTGCAGGCGCTGCCGCGCAACGCCAATCCGACGCGGCTGCGCAACCGCTGCGCCCTCACCGGACGGCCGCGCGGCACGTTCCGCAAGTTCGGGCTCGGGCGCAACAAAGTCCGCGAGGCGGCGCTGCGCGGCGACATCCCCGGCCTGATCAAGGCGAGCTGGTAAGCGAGGAGATTGCACATGAGCATGAGTGATCCGATCGCCGATATGCTGACCCGCATCCGCAATGCGCAGCGGGTCGAGAAGGCCGAAGTGACGATGCCCGCGTCGAAACTGAAGACCGCGATCGCGCAGGTTCTGAAAGACGAGGGCTACATCGACGGTTTCCAGGTCGTGACCCAGGACGGCAAGCCGGAACTGCGGATCGGCCTGAAGTACTACGCCGGCCGGCCGGTGATCGAGCGGCTCGAGCGCGTCTCGCGCCCGGGGCTGCGCATCTACCGCGGCCGCGACGCGATTCCGCAGGTGATGAACGGGCTGGGGGTGGCAATCGTGTCGACGTCGCGCGGCGTGATGACCGATCGCAAGGCACGCAGCCAGGGCGTCGGCGGCGAAGTGCTCTGTTACGTAGCCTGACGGGGCGAGGTCAAGATGTCGCGAGTTGCACGCGTTCCGGTCACGCTGGCCAAGGGTGTCGAGGCCCAGGTCAGCGCGACCGAAATCACGATCAAGGGTCCGCTCGGCACGCTCAAGCATCCGGTGCCGAAGCTCGTCACGGTCAGCGTTGCCGACGGCAAGGTCAGCTTCGCCGCCGCAGATGCGTCGCGCGAAGCCAACGCGATGAGCGGCACGCTGCGCGCACTGGTCGCAGGCATGGTCCAGGGCGTCTCGAAAGGCTTCGAGAAGAAGCTCGCGCTGGTCGGCGTCGGTTACCGTGCGCAGGCGCAGGGCGACAAGCTCAACCTGTCGCTGGGCTTCTCGCACCCGATCGTCCATCAGATGCCCGCGGGCGTGAAGTGCGAGACGCCGTCGCAGACCGAGATCGTGATCAAGGGGATGGACAAGCAGAAGGTCGGCCAGGTCGCCGCCGAAGTGCGCGGCTACCGTCCGCCCGAACCGTACAAGGGCAAGGGCGTGCGTTACGCCGATGAGACCGTGGTCCTCAAAGAGACCAAGAAGAAGTAACGCGAGCGTCGGAGTTCAGCATGATCGACAAGAAGGAAGCCCGCCTGCGCCGCGCGCGCGCGACGCGCGTTCGGATTGCACTGCAACGCGCGCATCGCCTGACGGTGCACCGGACCAACCTGCACATCTACGCGAATGTGGTTTCGCCCGATGGCGCGCGGGTGCTGGCGTCGGCGTCGACGGTCGAGCCCGAGGTGCGCGCGCAGCTCGCCGGCGCGAAGGGCAAGGGCGGGAACACCGCGGCGGCCAAGATCGTCGGCGCGCGAATCGCGCAGAAGGCCAAGGCGGCGGGCATCGAACAGGTGGCGTTCGATCGCGCTGGCTTTCGTTTCCACGGCCGCGTCAAGGCGCTGGCCGAGGCCGCGCGCGAAGCCGGCCTGAAGTTCTGAGCACGAATCTGAGGAACTGAGCGATGGCAAAGGTTCAACCCAAAGGGATGCCCTCGGAAGAGCGCGACGACGGTCTGCGCGAGAAGATGATCGCGGTCAACCGCGTCACCAAGGTGGTGAAGGGCGGCCGCATCCTCGGCTTCGCTGCGCTGACCGTCGTGGGCGACGGCGACGGCCGCATCGGCATGGGCAAGGGCAAGGCGCGCGAGGTTCCCGTCGCCGTGCAGAAGGCGATGGAAAAGGCGCGGCGCGGCATGACGCGCATCCCGCTGAAGAACGGAACCTTGCATCACCTGGTCGAAGGCAAGCATGGCGCTTCGAAGGTGATCCTCTCGCCGGCGCAGGAAGGCACCGGCGTGATCGCCGGCGGACCGATGCGCGCGGTCTTCGACGTCATGGGCGTTCGAAACGTGGTCGCCAAGTCGCACGGCTCGACCAATCCGTACAACATGGTCCGCGCGACGCTGAACGCGCTCGAGCAGTTGCGCACGCCGTCGGAGATCGCCGCCAAGCGCGGTATGACGGTCGAGCAGATCACCGGCTGAGGTCGTCGCGATGAACAAGAAGACCCTGAAGGTCACGCTGGTCAAGAGCCCGATCGGCTGCAAGGCCGATCACCGCGCGACCGTGCTCGGGCTCGGGCTGAAGAAGATGAACCAGACGCGCGAGCTGGAGGACACACCGGCCGTGCGCGGAATGATCAACAAGGTCGCGTACCTCGTGCGCGTGGCCTGACGAATCCGGGACGATCGAAATGCGTCTGAACTCTCTGAAACCCGCGGCCGGCAGCAAGCGCGTGCGGCACCGCGTCGGCCGCGGCATCGGCTCGGGCTGGGGCAAGACCGCGGGGCGCGGTCACAAGGGCCAGAAGGCGCGCGCCGGCGGCTTCCACAAGGTGGGCTTCGAAGGCGGGCAGATGCCGCTGCACCGGCGGCTGCCGAAGCGCGGATTCAAGTCGATGACGCGTCGTTACGTCGAGGCCGTGCGGTTGTCGGAACTCGACAAGCTCGGCGCCGACGAGATCGACCTAATGGTGCTCAAGCAGGCCGGCATCGTGTCGTCGCTCGCGCAGGATGCGCGCGTGATCAAGTCGGGCGAGATCAAGCACAAGGTGACCGTGCGCGGAATCGGCGTGACCGCAGGCGCGAAGGCTGCGATCGAAGCGGCCGGTGGCCGCGTCGAGGCCGTCGCCGTCGCCAAGCCCGCGGGCAAGAAGGCGGCGCAATACGCCGAGCGGCGCGCGGCGAAGGAAGCCGCGATCAAGGCGGCCACCCAGGCTCCGGCCAAGGCACCGGCACCGGCCAAGAAGGCGGCGAAGCCGGCCGTCGAGGCCGCGCCGAAGAAGCCGGCCAAGCCGGCGGCGAAGTAGGCGCAGAGCGCACGGCAAAGGAATCCGCGTGGCGAGCCTTCCCGGCACCCTCGGCAAGACGGGCAAGTACGGCGACCTCAAGCGTCGCCTGGTCTTCCTGTTGCTCGCGCTGGTCGTCTATCGGATCGGCACGCACGTTCCGGTGCCGGGCATCGACCCCGACCAGCTTCGCCAGCTCTTCAACACGCAGCAGGGCGGCATCCTGGGGCTGTTCAACATGTTCTCGGGCGGCGCGTTGTCGCGCTTCTCGGTGTTCGCGCTGGGGATCATGCCGTACATCTCGGCGTCGATCATCATGCAGATGCTGACCTACGTGCTGCCGTCGCTCGAGTCGCTGCGCAAGGAAGGCGAATCGGGCCGCCGCAAGATCACGCAGTACACGCGCTACGGCACGCTCGCGCTCGCGACGTTCCAGGCGATCGGGATCTCGATCGCGCTGGAATCGCAGCAGGGGCTGGTGCTCGACCCGGGCATCATGTTCCGTTTCGTCTGCGTCGTGTCGCTGGTCACCGGAACGATGTTCCTGATGTGGCTCGGCGAACAGATCACGGAGCGCGGGCTCGGCAACGGGATTTCGATCCTGATCTTCGCCGGAATCGTCGCCGGGCTGCCGAACGCGATCGGCGGGCTGTTCGAACTCGTCCGCACCGGGGCGATCGGTCCGCTCGCGGCGCTGTTCATCATCGCGCTGATCGCCGTGGTCACGGCGTTCGTCGTGTTCGTCGAGCGCGGTCAGCGCAAGATCCTGGTCAACTATGCCAAGCGGCAGGTCGGCAACAAGATCTACGGCGGGCAAAGCTCGCACCTGCCGCTGAAGCTGAACATGTCGGGCGTGATCCCGCCGATCTTCGCGTCGTCGCTGATCCTGTTCCCGGCGACGCTCGCGAGCTGGTTCACGACGGGCGATGCGACGCGCTGGATCCGCGACCTCGCAGCCGCGCTGTCGCCCGGGCAGCCGCTGTACATCCTGCTGTACGCAGGGCTGATCGTGTTCTTCTGCTTCTTCTACACGGCGCTCGTCTTCAACAGCAAGGAAACGGCCGACAACCTGAAGAAGAGCGGCGCCTTCGTGCCCGGAATCCGTCCGGGCGACCAGACGGCGCGGTACATCGACAAGATCCTGATGCGGCTGACGCTGGCCGGAGCGATCTACATCACGTTCGTGTGCCTGGTGCCGGAGTTCCTGAACCTGCGCTGGAACGTTCCGTTCTACTTCGGCGGAACGTCGCTGCTGATCGTGGTCGTCGTGACGATGGACTTCATGGCGCAGGTTCAGGCCTACCTGATGACGCATCAGTACGAGAGCCTGCTGAAGAAGGCCAACTTCAAGGGCTTCGGACCCGGCATGCCGCGATGAAGACGGGTTGCGCGCGCGCGAACGGAGCGATCTAGATGGCGAAGGACGACGTCATCCAGATGCAGGGAGAGGTCCTCGAGAACCTCCCGAACGCGACTTTCCGCGTCAAGCTGGAGAACGGGCACGTGGTGCTCGGCCACATTTCCGGAAAGATGCGGATGCACTACATCCGCATCCTGCCGGGCGACAAGGTGACGGTGGAGCTGACGCCGTACGACCTGACGCGAGCGAGGATCGTTTTCCGCGCCAAGTAGCGCGGTGGAGAAAACCATGAAAGTCATGGCAAGCGTGAAAAAGATGTGCCGCAAGTGCAAGATCATCCGACGCAAGGGCGTCGTGCGCGTGATCTGCAGCGACCCGCGTCACAAGCAACGTCAGGGGTAACGAGGTAAACGATGGCCCGTATCGCCGGTATCAACATCCCGCCGCACCAACACGCCGAGATCGGCCTGACCGCCATCTACGGCATCGGCCGCGCGCGCGCGCGCGCGATTCTCGAGGCGTGCAACGTGCCCCCGACCAAGAAGGTCAAGGAGCTGACGGATGCCGAGCTCGAGCGCATCCGTGAGGCGGTCGGCCGCTTCACCGTCGAAGGCGACCTGCGGCGCGAGGTGCAGCTGTCGATCAAGCGGTTGATCGATCTGGGCTGCTACCGCGGTGTCCGGCACCGGCGCGGGTTGCCGGTGCGGGGCCAGCGCACGCGCACCAATGCGCGCACGCGCAAGGGTCCGCGCAAGGCCGGGGTCGCACTGAAGAAGGCCGCGACCTGATCGCGCGACGCCCACGAATCGAGGAACACTCAGATGGCTAAGAATCCGACCGCCCAGCAAGTCGCCGCGCAGCAGCGCGCCCGCAAGAAGGTCAAGAAGAACGTGGCCGAGGGCATCGCCCACATCCACGCGTCGTTCAACAACACGATCATCACGATCACCGACCGGCAGGGCAACGCGTTGTCGTGGGCCAGTTCGGGCGGGTCCGGCTTCAAGGGCTCGCGCAAGTCCACGCCGTTCGCCGCGCAGGTTGCCGCCGAGAGCGCGGGCCGCGCCGCGCTCGAGTGCGGCGTCAAGAACCTGGAAGTCCGCATCAAGGGCCCGGGCCCCGGCCGCGAGTCGTCGGTACGCGCGCTGAACGCGTGCGGATTCCGCATCACGTCGATCCAGGACGTCACGCCGGTGCCGCACAACGGCTGCCGGCCGCCGAAGCGCCGGCGCGTGTAGGCGCGTTGTTCCTTTGACTGAGGGCACGAACTTGGGACTGGACAACATCTAGCAAAACGGCGGCCACCGGTCGCCATCGGTGTCCGCGGCCGCGGCTGCGGACTGAATGCGGGGCTGCCCGCAGGATGAAAGAGGAAATCAAGTGGCACGGTATACCGGAGCAAAACTCAAGCTTTCGCGTCGCGAAGGCACCGATCTGTTTCTGAAGAGCGCGCGCCGCGCGCTCGACACCAAGTGCAAGGCCGACTCCAAGCCCGGCCAGCACGGACGCATCTCGGGCGCACGCCAGTCGGACTACGGCACCCAGCTGCGCGAGAAACAGAAGGTCAAGCGCATGTACGGCGTGCTCGAGCGCCAGTTCCGCCGCTATTTCGCCGAGGCTTCGCGGCGCAAGGGCAACACGGGCGCGCGGCTGATCGAGCTGCTCGAGTCGCGGCTGGACAATGTCGTCTACCGCATGGGGTTCGGTTCGACCCGCGCTGAAGCGCGCCAGCTCGTGTCGCACTGCGCGATCGCCGTCAACGGCGAGACCGCCACGATCCCTTCGATGCTGGTCAAGCCGGGCGACGTGATCACCGTGCGCGACAAGGCCAAGAAACAGGCGCGCATCGCAGAGGCGCTGTCGCTGGCCGAGCAGTCGGGATTTCCGTCGTGGGTCGAAGTCGATCCGAAGAAGATGGAAGGCAAGTTCAAGGCGTTGCCGGAGCGCGGCGACGTCGCGCAGGACGTCAACGAGTCGCTGGTCGTCGAGCTGTACTCCCGCTAACCGGAGTCGCCGGACGCAACGATCCGTGCTTACCACAGAGACACGGAGAACACAGAGAAAGGCGCAGAGTTCTTTCTCGGCGTTCCCGGTGTCTCGGTGGTTCAAACGGGTTTTCTGTCGGCGGGGTTTCGGGCCGCTCGCCGACCAATGTATAGGCCCCGACCACCCATCAGCCTTATCGGTGTAACGAGCCGAGGGTATTGAAAAGGGAACGTCAATGACCGCTACTGCATTACTCAAACCGCGCGCGATCGAAGTCGAGTCGATCGGACCCAACGCGGCCATCGTCACGATGGAACCGTTCGAGCGGGGCTACGGGCACACGCTCGGCAACGCGCTGCGCCGCATCCTGCTGTCGTCGATGGTGGGCTACGCGCCGACCGAGGCGCAGATCGCCGGCGTCGTCCACGAGTACTCGACCGTCGACGGCGTTCGCGAGGATGTCGTCGACCTGCTGCTGAACCTCAAGGGCGTCGTCTTCAAGCTGCACAACCGCGACGAGGTCTCGCTGACGCTGAAGAAGGAAGGCGAAGGCATCGTCACCGCCGGCGACATCGAGCTGCCGCACGACGTCGAGATCATCAACCCCGATCATGTGATCGCGCACCTGCAGGGCGGCCGGCTCGAGATGCAGATCAAGGTCGAGAAAGGCCGCGGCTACGTGCCGGGCAACGTCCGCGCGTTCCGCGACGATCACAGCAAGACGATCGGCCGCATCGTGATGGACGCGTCGTTCTCGCCGGTCAAGCGGGTCTCGTACACGGTCGAGAGCGCGCGCGTCGAGCAGCGCACCGATCTGGACAAGCTGGTGATGACGATCGAGACCAACGGCGCGATCACGCCTGAGGAAGCGGTCCGCCAGTCGGCCCGCATCCTGATGGATCAGCTTCGCGTCTTTGGCGAACTGGAGGGCACGGCCGAACCGATCGCCGCCGCGCGCGCCGCGCCGCAGGTCGATCCGATCCTGCTGCGCCCGGTCGACGATCTCGAACTCACCGTGCGCTCCGCGAACTGCCTGAAGGCCGAGAACATCTATTACATCGGCGATCTGATCCAGCGCACGGAGAACGAGCTGCTGAAGACGCCGAACCTCGGCCGCAAGTCGTTGAACGAGATCAAGGAGGTTCTCGCCGCGCGAGGGCTCACCCTTGGCATGAAGCTGGAGAACTGGCCGCCCCCGGGCCTCGAGAAGTAGACGTCGGGACCAGCTCGGCCGGTCGCCAAGCTCGGCCGGCCGGATTGACAGGCCCGACCAGCGGGCGGCCGGCCAAACTGGCCGCCCCGAACCCCAACCGACCCGCCCGCTCAGGGATCGAAGAGTCGGATCGACCGAAGATCGAAAGGAAGAACGATGCGTCACCGTCACGGACTGCGGAAACTGAACCGCACGACCAGCCACCGGCTGGCGATGTTCCGCAACATGTCGAACTCGCTGCTCCGGCACGAGATCATCAAGACCACGCTGCCGAAGGCCAAGGAGCTGCGCAAGGTCATCGAGCCGCTGATCACGCTCGGCAAGGAGCCCACGCTCGCGAACAAGCGCCTCGCCTTCAACCGGCTGCGCGACCGCGAGATGGTGGTCAAGCTGTTCAACGAGATCGGCCCGCGCTACAAGAACCGCAACGGCGGCTACACCCGCATCCTCAAGTTCGGATTCCGGGTGGGAGACAACGCGCCGATGGCGCTGATGGAACTCGTCGACAGGCCCGAGCCGAAGCAGGACGAGGCTTCGACCGAAGCCGCCAGCTAGGGGCAGCGCGTCGTAGGCCGGCTTCGCCCCAAGCGAAGTCGAGCGGCGCCGCCGCGGCCGAAGGCACAAGGCGCCGATCAAGATTCGAGGCCCGCGCAAGCGGGCTTCGTCATTTCGGCGCCGCAGATCGCGAGACCGCATCGAACGGAGAGATCCATGCCCGAAGTCGTCCTCGTCTTCACCAACTGTCCGGACGAAGAAGTCGCCGAACGCATCGCGCGGGCGCTCGTCGATAACCGGCTGGCGGCCTGCGTGAACCAGCTTGCGCCGGTCGATTCGATCTACCGCTGGCGCGGCGTCATCGAAGAGGCGAGCGAGATTCCGCTGCTGATCAAGTGCACGCGCGAACGCTACCCGGCGGTCGAGGAGGCGATCCGCCAGCTTCATCCGTACACGGTCCCGGAGATCATCGCGTTGCCGGTTGTCGCCGGCTATGCGCCGTACCTGCGCTGGGTCGACGACGAAACGCAGCCGCCGCTGACGGCGTGACTCGCGGGCGCTAACCGGCGCCGCGGGTGAACGCGGCGATCTCCCATTCGTCGCTCGGCTCGTCGTGGCGGAGCACGTAGACGTGCCCGTCGTCGGCGTCGACGCGGAACCAGCGTTGCGTCGGCGCGAACCAGCGATCGAGGATCGCGCGGACGACGAGCCGGCGGTCACCCAACCAGAATGCAACCGGCTCCTGTTCGCCGCGATAGCCGGCGTAGCACTCGACGCGGATCGGCATGTCGGGAAGATACGCGCGTCGCGTGGGAACGACAGCGCGCCCCGACGACAGCGCGGTTCGGGCTGCCGCACCCCATCGACGTCGGCCGCGTCGCCCGCGCAGCGAGGGCTATTCTGTCGGCCGATGCAGTTCGACGTTCCCGATCCCGCGTTCACCGGGTCCGCGCAGGCGCGCGCGCACTTCCGGCTCGCCGTGAAGCTCGCGCTCGGTTTCGTCGCTCTGCTGTGGCTGATCCAAGGGATGAACTGGGCGACCGATCTCGACCCTGCGCCGTTCGGCGTCCGTCCGCGCCAACTCGCCGGCGTCCTGGGCATCCTCACGGCGCCGCTGGTGCACGCCGACTTCGTGCACCTCGTCGCCAACACCGCGCCGCTCGCGGTCGCCGGCACCGCGATGCTGTTTCTCTACCCGAACGCGTCGCTGCGGGTGCTGCCCGCCATCTACCTCGGGCCGGGAATCGCCGTCTGGCTGTTCGGCCGGGACTCGGCTCACCTCGGCGCAAGCGGGCTCGTCTACGGCCTTGTCGCCTACGTGTTCGTCGCCGGCCTGCTGCGCCGCGACCGACGCGCGATCGCAGCGTCGCTCGTCGTCGCCTTCATGTACGGCTCGCTCGCGTGGGGCGTGCTTCCGACGCGTGAACCGGTGTCATGGGAGACACATCTCGCCGCCGCGCTGATCGGCGTCGTGCTCGCGTTCGCCCTGCGCCGGCGCGACGTTCCGCCGCGCAAGCGGTATGCGTGGGAGGGCGAAGACAGCGCAGGTGCCGAAGAGCCATCGCCCGAACCGACCGACATCGACGAGTCGGCGCGGCCGTCGTAGCGCGCGATCACGCGCGCAGAAACCGGATCTGCGATGCGTCGATGCGCATCCGCACAGCGGCGCCCGCCGGCAGCGTGGCCTGCCCCGCGAGATGCGGCTGATCGGCGGTGAGCTCCACGCTACCGGCACGCACTCGGTAGCGCGTGAACTCGCCGAGGAACTCGGCGGAGACGATCTCGCCTTCGAGTCGGATCGTTCGCCCGTCGCCCGCGGTGTCGACCGCGCGCCCGCACGGTTCGAGCACGGTCGTGTGGGGCCGAAAGCTCAGCGTCGCGCGGCCGGGTTTCGGCGCGTTCTCGGAAGCCGGCAGTTTCAACTCGCCCACGCCTTCGGCCTTGAACACCAAATGGCCGTCGCCGGCGACGACCTCGCCGTGCAGCAGGTTTGCGGTGCCGACGAAGCCGGCGACGAAGGCGTTGGCCGGGTGGTCGAACAGCTCGGCGGGCGTGCCGACCTGCTGCAGCACGCCGGCTTCGAGCACGGCCATGCGGTCGGCGGTGGTCATCGCCTCCTCCTGGTCGTGCGTGACGAAGATCGTCGTGATGCCGAGCTGGCGTTGCAGCCGAAGCAGCTCCTGCCGCATCTGCTCGCGCAGCTTCTTGTCGAGGTTCGACAGCGGCTCGTCGAGCAGAAGCACCTGCGGCTCGATGACGATCGTGCGCGCGAGCGCAACGCGCTGCTGCTGCCCGCCGGAAAGCTGGTGCGGCCGGCGCTGCGCGTAGTCGGCGAGATCGACGAGCGCCAGCGCCTCCTCGACGCGGCGCTTGATCTCGGCGCGCGGCAGCCTGCGCTCGACGAGCCCGAAAGCGACGTTGTCGAACACCGTCATGTGCGGCCACAGCGCGTAGTTCTGGAACACCATGCCGATATTGCGCGCGTGCGGCGGCACGCCGGTGATGTCCTGCCCGTCGACGAGCAGCCGACCCTGGTTGTGCTGATTGAAACCCGCGATCAGCCGCAGCAGCGTGCTCTTGCCCGACCCCGAAGGGCCGAGCAGCGCGAAGAACTCGCCCGGCTCGATCCTCAGTGTGATGTCCTTCAGCACCTGGTTCTTGCCCGCTCTTGACTCATAAGCCAGGCCGATGTGGATGCACTCGACGGCGACTTTTTTCATGGTGCTTTCCGCGTGGTCGTGTTCGCCTGCTCGACCAGCCGGTGCGACAGGTAGGTGCCGAGTGCGACGATCGCCACCGCCAGCACGCCGAGCGCCGCCCCCGGCCCGCGGCCGGCGACCGACTGCATGTACAGATAGATGCCGTAGCTCATCGGCGCCTGCGACTCCTGCACCGTGAGCAGGATCGTCGCGGACAGTTCGACGGCGGCGGTGATGAAGCTCGACACGAACCCCGCGAGGATGCCGCCCGCCATCAACGGGATCACGACGCGGCGCACCGCGCGCCAACGGGTCGCGCCGAGCATCTCGGCGGCTTCTTCGAGGTTGACGTTGATCTGCTGCAGCGCGGCTACGCACGAGCGCAGCGCGTACGGCATGCGCCGTACCGCGAGCGCCAGCATGATCAGCACCCACGTCTGCGTAACCGGGATGCCCGCGACCTGCAGATGCTGGAACGTGCGCAGATAGCCGATCGCGAGCACGAGCCCCGGCACGGCGATCGCCGCGGTCGCGATGAAATCGAGCCACTGCCGCGCGGGCAGTTTCGTGCGCAGCATCAGATAAGCGATCGCGGTGCCGATGACGACATCGATGAGTCCTGCGAGCCCGCAATACAGCAGCGTGTTCCTGATCATGTGCGCCGAGTCTTGGAACACCGTCGCGTAGTGCGCCAGCGTCCACGCGTCGGGCAGCACCGAAAAGCTCCACACGCGCGCGAACGACAGCAGTAACAGTCCGAGGTGCGGCGACAGCACGACGGCGAGCACGAAGGCGATGCCCGCATACGCGACCGCCGCTTCCCACCGCTTGAGCCGGCGGCGGGCGATGCCGGTGCCGCCTTTCTGCAGCGTCGAATACTCCTTGCCCTTCATCACGCGGATCGACAGCCATAGCGCGACGATCGAGAAGCCGATCAGGATCACGCTGATCACGTAGCCGATCGGATCCTCGAGCCCCACCTGCGTGATGCGCAGGTACGCCTGCGGCGCGAGCAGATTGGTCTGCCCTAGCACGAGCGGCGTGCCCAGATCGTCGAACACCTTGATGAACACGAGCGCGGCGCCGGCGATGTAGCCGGGAGCCGCGAGCGGGAAGACGACGCGGCGGAACAGCCGCCAGCCCTTGGCACCCAGGTTCAGCGCCGCTTCCTCCATCGCGCTGTCGATGTTGCGCAGCGCGACGACCAGGTTCATCAGGATGAACGGGAAGTAGTGCAGGCTCTCGACGAAGATCACGCCGGTGAGCCCCTGCATCAGCGGCAGCGTGAAGCCGAGGTACTCGTCGAGCAGCAGGTTCACGGAACCGTTGCGGCCGAAGATCAACTGCATCGCCACCGCGCCGACGAAGGGCGGCATGATCAGCGGCAGGATGCCGAGCGTCTGGATCAGTAGTGCGCCACGGAACTCGAAGCGCACGGTGATGTACGCGAGCGGCACCGCGACCAGCGACGCGATCGCCACGCTGACCGCCGCGACGTAGAAGGAGTTGCCGAACGCCTCGCGCATCAGCGAAACGCGGAAGAACGAGCCGATGTGCCCGAGCGTGAACGCGCCGTCGGCGTCGCGGAACGCGGTGACGAACACGGTGCCGACGGGAATCAGCAGCAGGAGCAGCAGGAAGCCGAGCACGCCCGCGGCGAGCGCGAGCGTGCCCCAGCCCGCGTTCAGACGCGTGCGCAGCCAGGCGCCGAGGGTGCCGCGTGCCGGCGGGCTTGTGGAGATGGCGCTCATCGGATGGTCGAGAGCGTCGGCAGACGCAGACGCCGAGTGGCGCTACCCCTCACCCTAACCCTAACCCTAACCCTGTCCCCGTGTCCGGGGAGAGGCGACGAACTTGCGTTTGAACGCCTGCCCCGGAATCGGGGAAAGGGCGGGGATGACGGGCACCTTCCTCGGCAGACGCTACTTCACCGCTGCGGCAGCCTGCTTCGCCAGCTCGAGCGCGCGCTCGTAGTTGGCGCGCGCTTTGCTGTTCCACTGCTCCTCGAGCGCGGTGATCTTGCGCGAAACGTCGACCTCCTTCTTGTTCGATGCGAACAGCTTCTGGAAGTCGGGCTGTCCCGCGATGTGTCCCGACAGCACCGGCGAATACGCGAGCGCTTTGGCCTGGTTCAGCAGCTCGCGCGCCTGCGCGCTGCTCTTGCCCGCGAGTTTCGCTTCGGCGTCGTGGATCGCCTTGGTCGCCGCCTGCAACTCCTTGAGCCGAAACGTAATCGTCTGATCGAACAGCGCCTGAACGATCGCGTAGCGGTCCTCGGAAAGATCCGCGTTGAACTGCACCTTGCTGCGCTTGGCGATCGCCTGCGGGTCCGGATAGCCGGGCGGAATCTTGCCGCCGAACGCGCTGTACGGCAGCACCGGCAGCCGCGAGATCTTCGGATCGAGCAGGATCTCCTGTCCCTCCTGGCTCAGCGCGAACTGGACGAAGCGCTTCGCGCCCGCGGGGTTCTTGCCGCCCGCGACGAGCGCGATGTTGGCCGGCACGATCGAGGTCATCGTCGGATAGACGAACTCGACCGGGAAGCCCGAGTACTTGCCGGCGAGGCCGAAGAAATCGATCACCGGTCCCGCGCCGAACTGGCCATTGTTGATGCCGTCGGGCACGCCGAAGCTGCGCTCGGTGATCTGAGCGCTGTTGCCCGCCATGCGCAGGATCGTCTCCCAGCCCTTGTCCCAGCCTTCGCCCTGCAGGATCGTCTCAACAGTCAGGTGCATCGTGCCTGAGCGCGACGGCGAGGTCATCGCCACGTGGCCGAACCACTCGCGGGTCAGCAGGTCGCTCCACTCCTTCGGCGGGTTGAGCTTGTTCGCCTTCAGGTAGCGCGTGTTGTACATGATCCCGTAGCCGGCGAGCGCTTGGCCCTTGTAGAAGCCCTTCGGGTCGTTGATCGGATAGTTGCCGATCTTTGCGGGGATCTTCGGGTTGTCGACATCGGACGCGGCGACGAGCAGGTTGTCGCGTTTGAGCACTTCGAACGCGTCGGGCGCGCTCGCCCAGAACACGTCGGGCCGCTGGCCGGCAGCAGTCTCGCGCACGAAAGCGATGCCCGCGACCGTGCTCTTGTTCAGGATCTCGAGCTTGAGGTCGGGGTTGCGTTTCTCGAACGCGCTCTTGTAGGCGGCCGTCAGCTCCTTGGGAAACGAAGTGATGACGGTGACGGTCTGCTGGGCGAGCGCGGGCGCGGCGCTCGCAAGCGCGGTCGCCGCGAGCAGCGCGCGGGCGAGGTTGCGGGGCATGTTCGTCTCCTGGATCGGTGAACCCGGGCGAATGCTAGCGGTGCATGCGGCTCGTCTCAACGTGCGCGCCTTGCCGCGTCGGCGACGTCGGCGCCGGCCTCTATCATCGGCGCATGAGCGAAGCCGGACGCGTTCGCCTCGACAAGTGGCTGTGGGCCGCGCGATTTTTCAAGACGCGCACCCTCGCCGCGCAGGCGATCGAACTGGGCCGCGTGCGCATCGGCGGCGAGCGGGTCAAGCCCGCGCGCGAGGCGCGTATCGGCGAGCGCGTCGAGATCCAGATGGCCGAGGCGCGGATCGAAGTGATCGTCCGTGCGTGCTCGACCGCGCTCGGACCCGCGCCGGTCGCGCGCACCTTGTACGAGGAAACGGAACAGAGTGTGCAACGCCGCGCGCGCTACGCCGAGGCACGCGAGCTCGCCGCCGAGCCGGCGGCGACGATCAAGGGCCGGCCGACCAAGCGCGAAGGCCGCGATCTGCGCCGGCTGCGGCGCGGCGGCGCGTGAAGCCGCCGCGCGGCGCGCACCGGTCAGGCGACCACTTCGCGCGAAACGATCCGGTACTTGAAGTTCTCCGGATCGAGGCTGTCGAGGCGGCCCTCGGCGGTCTCCGCCTGCGGATACATCAGGAAAGGCACCGGCGCGCCTTTCGAGCCCGGCAGCTTCACGTCGTGCGCGTAGTTGTACGCGAGCCAGTTGCCTTCCCAGTTGCCGAACAGGAACGTGCGCATCTGCTTGACAACGTCGTCGCTCAGCGTCAGGTTGGGGCGTTCCTCGAGCACGACCTTGCGCACGTCCGCGGGGTCGACCGGCACCCAGCCGATGCCCTGCGCGTAGAACTCGGCGCGGCAGTGCTGCGCCTTCGTGATGTCGCCGAGTCTGCCCATGCTCTTGTAGCCGCGCGGCGACTCGACGACGCGAACGCCGTAGACGTCGCGCGCCGGCACGCCGGCGGCACGGCACAGCGCGACGAACAGCGCGTTCAGATCGGCGCACTTGCCGCCGAGCGCGCCGGTTTCGAGCATCGCCTTGACGTCACCCATGCCGCAGCCGCGCGTCTTCGGATCGCGGAAGGTGTTCTCGACAGTCCAGTCATAGATCGCGCGTGCCTTGTCGATGTCGGTGCGCGCACCCTTGGTGATCTCGTCAGCGGTCTTCTTGACGATACCGTCGGTGGGCATCAGCTCGGTCGGCTGCAGATACAGCGCCTGCTCCTCGCGCGTCGCGAGCATGCCGGCGCCCGGCTTCAGTTCGACGTTGCGCTCGCGCACCGCGAAGCGGCTGACGACCTCGATGACCGGCTGCGGCTCGCCGGGCTTGAACCGGGCCGAGACCATCGCGGCGCGGTAAGTCGGTTCGTAGACGATCTCGACCTTCTCGGCGTTGCCGCTCCAACTGTTGGCGAGCGTCCTGAAGTAGTCCGTGTCGTTCGCGAGCGGCAGCGGCATCCAGGCATGAACCTGGCCTTTCGTTTCGGCGATCTCGAGCCGGGCGGTGGTTTCGAACGTTCGCCAGGTGCGCGGCAGGGCGCGGGCGGAGCGGGGGACTGCGGCGATCAGCGTCGAGGCGGGGACGGCCTTGAGCAGGGTGCGGCGTTTCATCGGGATCTCCTCGAAGTGGCGCGTCTAGCGACGCTCGACCGAATGGCGGCACGGACGGCGGGCGAGCGCAGCGGACTGGCTCATCCTCGCGAGCGAGCGGCTCGACGGCCGGGTCAGACGGAGTGCAAGGGTCATGGCACCTCCCGTGGTAGGCGCGAATGCGCCGGGATCGGTTGCGGTTGCGCGATGCGTCCGCAGCATGGTGGCGTGCTCGCGCAATGCGAGTCGATTATAGGAACGCGTCAGCGCGCGCGAGCGCGCGGCATCAGTTCACGAAGGGTCTTTTCGACCGTGGGCGCCGACCAATCGATGCTGCCAACCAGTGCGTAGCGGATCCGACCGTCCGCGCCGATCACGTAACTGCTTGGAAACACGCGGGCGTTCCACGCGCGCGCGACACTGCCGTCGGTGTCGCGCACGATCGGGAAACCGACCGGAACTCTCTGCAGGAACGCGCGAATGCGCGGCGCGCCTTCCTGGTAGTTGACCGCAAGGATCTCGAACGGCTCGCCGCGCAGCTTGTCGCGCAGGCGTTGCATCGACGGCATCTCCTCGACGCAGGGCTCGCACCACGTCGCCCAGAAGTTGACGACGACCACTTTGCCCCTGAGATCGGCGAGCGCGAGCGGCTCGCCGTTGAGCGTGTTCAACTCGATCGGCGGCGCGGCCGGCGCTCCGGTCCACGGCCTCAGTTCGGCCTGGGCCCATGCCAGTGCGTGCGCGATCGACAGCAGCAGCACGAGCGCGAGCGCCGACGCGCGTCGTGAGCCCATCGGGTTTGCTGGCATGCGGATCACGGCGGAATTCTGCGCGCGGACAACACGGCGTAAATGCTCGTTATTCCCGACCCCGCGGACGGGATCAGGGTGCGGAGATCGGGCGCGCCGCGTGCGCGTCGTCGCGCTGCCAGCGGCGGCGCCACCAGCGGCGCAACCGCGACGGCCGGTCGGACAGCATTCGCTGCGCCCAGAACACGCCGAGCAGCACGAGTGCGAGGAGGCCCATCGCCGCGATCGTCAGCCAGAAGCCGTCGCGCCGGTGCACGACCGGCATCGTCTCGAAGTTCATTCCGAAGATCCCGGTGATCAGCGTCAGCGGCGCGAACACGGCGGTGATGACCGTCAACAGCCGCACGATCTGGTTGGTCCGGTGCGCGGTCGCCGAGAAGTGGAGCTGCACGGCGGTTTCGAGCGAGTTCTCCAGCCGTTGCGCGTGCGCGTGCACGCGCCTCACGTGGTCGATCACGTCGGCGACGCGAACCAGATAAGCGTCGCTTTGCTGCGCCTGCGGCGTTGATTCGAGGTAGCTGTCGCGCAGTTCCTGCAGCGCATCGTGCTGTTGCTCGCACAGGTTCTCGAGCTTGCGGATCTCGATTCGCGCGTCGAGCAGCGCCGACCAGTCGGCGAACGGACGGCGGGGATCGAGCAGTTCGCGCTGCCAGCGATCGAGCTTTTCGGTCAGCGGCTGGCGCAGCTCCAGGTAGCGGTCGACCATGCCGTTCAACAGCCGCAGCATCAGCTCCTCGGGTCGCTGCGGCAGGCGTGCCAGGGGCGCTTCCCCGTTCACCGCGCTGCCGCCTTTCTGCGCCGCGCGCGCGCGGAACTCGAGCAGACGTTGCCGGACCTGATCGATCGTTCGCGACGGCGCGCTGCGCACCGTCACGAGCAGCCGGTCGAAGACGAAGAAGGTCACGGGCCGGGTCGCGATCTCCTGCAGGCGGCGTCGCCTGCCGCGCGCGCCGCGCGGCGCCTCGATTTCGGACAGCGGCTGCGATTCGCCGAGCGCGAGCTTGCGGAAGACCAGCATGTCGTAGTCGCTGGTCGAATCGAAGAACGACGGGTGCTGCAGGTTGACGGCATCGCGCAGGTGCAGGTCGAAAACGCGCGCGCCGCCCGAGAGCCGCGCCATCGTCTCGCGCAGGCGCTCGGGGTCGGCCGCGAACTCCTCGTGCGTGACGTCGAGCCAAACGAAACCGGCGTCGCACGGCGACTCCGGAACCGCCTCCAGGCGCTGCGCCTGGTCGGGCAGGACGTGAACCGCCTCCATTCGCCGCGCTTACCCGCTGCGCTTCAGCGAGCGTGCGACCTGCAGCGCGAAGTAGGTGAGCACGCCGTCGGCGCCGGCGCGCTTGAACGCCAGCAGCGCCTCGGAAACGACCTTGTCCTCGTCGAGCCAGCCGTTGGCGGCGGCGGCCTTCAGCATCGCGTATTCGCCGCTGACCTGGTACGCGAAAGTGGGCGCCCTGAACGTCTCCTTCACGCGACGCACGATGTCCAGGTACGGCATGCCGGGTTTGATCATCACCATGTCGGCGCCCTCCGCGAGGTCGAGTCCGACCTCCCAAAGCGCCTCGTCGGTGTTGGCCGGATCCATCTGGTACACGGCCTTGCTGCTCTTGCCGAGATTGGCCTGCGAGCCGACCGCGTCGCGGAACGGTCCGTACAACGCGCTCGCGTACTTGGCGCTGTACGCCATGATCCGCGTGTGGATGTGTCCCGCGTCTTCGAGCGCGGCACGGATCGCGCCGATGCGGCCATCCATCATGTCGCTGGGCGCGACGATGTCCACGCCGGCCTGCGCCTGAACCAGCGCCTGCCGCTTGAGCACCTCGACCGTCTCGTCGTTCAACACATACCCGGTTTCGTCGACGAGTCCGTCCTGGCCGTGCGTCGTGTACGGATCGAGCGCGACATCGGTGAGCAGGCCGAGCTGCGGGAAGCGGGACTTCAGCTCGCGCACCACGCGCGGCACCAACCCCTCGGGGTTGGTCGCTTCGCGACCGTCGGCTGTCTTGCGCGACTGTTCGATGACCGGGAACAGCGCCATCACCGGGATGCCCAATTGAACGCACTCTTCGGCGACCGGCAGCAGCAGATCGAGCGATAGACGCTCCACGCCGGGCATCGACGCGACCGCTTCGCGCCGGCCCTTGCCGTCGAGCACGAACACCGGGTAGATCAGGTCATCGACGCTCAGCCGGTGCTCGCGCATCAGCCGGCGCGAAAAGTCATCGCGCCGCATGCGGCGCATACGTACGGAAGGGAAGCGGCCAAGGATCTGCATACGGGAAAATCCCAGTCGGCGTGCCGAGATGGCTTCGATAGATTTGCGCTCAGGCGATGGTCATTCCGTCGTCTCCCGCTTCTCCTCCCTGAGCGGGTGCCTTCAAGACAAGGCTTTCCGCCCCGGCGTTGTCGGGGCTTCTTTTTGGGCGCTCCATGATACGCGCCGCGATCGCGCCTCAGCGCGCGAGCATCTCGTCGATCGCAGCGCGCAGTTCTTCGACGCCTTCGCGCTTCAGCGCGGAAAAAAGCTGCACCGAAACCGGCATCGGCAAGTCCGCGGCGCGCCGCTCGACGCGCGCGACCGCGGCGCGTCGCTCGTCGCCGCGCAACTGATCGGCCTTGTTCAGCAGCACGTGCACGCGCAGCGTGTGCGCGTCGGCGCGCGCCGCGAGCCAGCCGAGGAGTTCTTCGTCGGCGGGCTTCAGCGGGTGGCGCGCGTCCATCACGAGCACCACCCCGCGCAGCATCCGCCGCGTCTGAAGGTAGCCACCCACGAGCCGGTCCCAGCGCGCGCGCGTGTCGGCGTCGACTTTCGCGAAGCCGTAGCCGGGCAGGTCGACGAGATAGCCCAGCGTTGTTTCGCGCCCGGCGGCGTCGCGCGAGACGAGCGCGAAGAAGTTCAGAAGCTGCGTGCGGCCCGGCGTCTTCGCAGAAAAAGCGAGCCTGCGCCGACCCGTCAACGCGTTGATCGTGCTCGACTTGCCCGCGTTCGATCGGCCGACGAAGGCGACCTCGGGCACCATCGCCAGCGGCGCGGCGTTCAGTTCCGATAGGTCGGCGACGGATGTCGCGAAGCGCGCGGCGTCGAAGCGGTGGATCGGCACGGTCGGGCGGGGCGGCGAATGGGATCGCCGCGCGGCGGGGCCGACGGGCGAGTTGAGTAGAATACGCGCCCGGCGCAGGTCGGCCCGCGCGTACGCGCGGAATGCCTCGCGCGGATCGCGGCGCGCAGCGTGGGGGCTGGGGCGCAGGTCCGGAACTTCAAACAAGACGACGAAGGCATTTCGATGATTTCGACGACGGGTCGCCGCTTCGTGGTGATGACGGTCTGCGCGCTGGCTGCGGCGCAAGGCGGGTACGCGCAGGACAAGGCGACCCCGAAACCGGATCCCGCAAAAGGTCAGCAGATCGTCGGCCAGGTGTGCGCGGCCTGCCACGGCACCGACGGCAATTCGACGATCAGCGCGAATCCGAAACTCGCCGGACAGCACGCCGACTATCTGATCAAGCAGCTCGTCGACTACACGGCCAAGCCGGGTGCGCAGAAGCCCGCGCGCGAGAACAGCGTGATGGCAGGCTTCGCCGCGACGCTGTCCGACGCGGACCGCCGCGACGTCGCCGCGTTCCTGGCCGTGCAGAAGCCCGTGCTCGGCGCCGCCCGCAACCGCGAAACGCTGGCGCTCGGCCAGCAGATCTATCGCACCGGGATCGCCGAAAAGGCCGTTCCCGCGTGCGCGGGCTGCCACAGCCCGAACGGCGCCGGCATTCCTTCGCAGTATCCGCGGCTCGCGGGCCAGCACGCCGAGTACACCGAGACACAGCTCAAGGCGTTCCGCGACGGCGTCCGCCGCAACAACGCGCCGATGATGCAGATCGCGGCGCGGCTTTCGGACGCCGAGATCAAGGCGATCGCGGACTACATCGCCGGCCTGCGCTGACGCGACGATCAGCCGCGGCCGAACATCCCGTTGGCCTGCTGCGTCACGCGCACGAAGGTGGTGCGCTTGGAAAGCTCCTTCAAGCGGCGCGCCCCGACATAGGTGCACGCCGAGCGAACGCCGCCGAGGATCTCCTGCACGGTGTTGGCGACCTCGCCTCGATAGGGCACGAGCACTTCTCGGCCTTCGGCCGCACGGTACTCGGCGACGCCGCCGGCGTATCGCTCCATCGCGGCCTTGCTGCTCATGCCGTAGAAGCGCTTGAACTTCTCTCCGCCGCGTTCGATCAGTTCGCCGCCGGACTCGGCATGGCCGGCGAACATTCCGCCCAACATCACGAAGTCGGCTCCGCCGCCGAAAGCCTTCGCCACGTCGCCCGGCGTGGTGCAGCCGCCGTCGGCGCAGATGAGCCCGCCGAGCCCGTGCGCCGCGTCAGCGCATTCGATCACCGCGGAGAGCTGCGGATAACCGACGCCGGTCATCTTGCGCGTCGTGCAGACCGACCCCGGCCCGATGCCGACCTTGACGATGTCGGCACCCGACAGGATCAGCTCTTCGGTCATCTCGCCCGTGACGACGTTGCCCGCCATGATCACGAGCTGCGGCCATGCGGCGCGGATGCGCTGCACGAAAGTGGCGAACGCCTCGTGATAGCCGTTGGCGACGTCGATGCAGACGTACTGGATCGCGTCGGGTCCCGCGGCCCGAATCACGCGGTCGAACTTGTCTTCGTCGGCCCTGGTGATGCCGATGGAATAAAACGCGGCCGACTTGCGTTCGAGCGTGCTGAAGAACCCGACGTATTGCTCGACCGCGTAGTGCTTGTGCAGCGCCGTCGACAGGCCGAAGCGGTCGAGCGCGCGTGCCATCTCGAACGTCCCGGTCGTGTCCATGTTGGCAGCGACAATCGGGATGCCGCGGTACTTGACGGGCGCGTGGCGGAACGCGAACTCGCGCGTGATGTCGACGTCCGACCGCGAAGTCAGGGTCGAGCGCTTGGGACGGATCAGCACGTCGTTGTAGTCGAGTTTGACTTCGTGTTCGATGTGCATGCGGCACCCCCGGTGTCGGTGCAGGCGCAAAAAACGCCGGCCCCGAGGCGGGATCCGGCGTTACGGCATTGTAGTCGCGGGAACGCCGGGAGGCCGACGCGGGTCAGACGTAAGCTCTTCGCCGCCGCGACGACAGAGATCACGACGAACGACACCTCCAATTCTCGGACAGTCCAGATGCCGATGACCCGAAATTCCTCGAGCGCCCCGCGCGACATCGCGCCATCCGAAATCACGCCGCGCGGCGTGTGGTTGCGCCGGCGCGAATTGCTGCAGGCCGCTGCGGCCGCTGGGCTGGCGGTCGCCGCGCCGCGGGGCTCGGCGCAACCGGCCGATGCGCGCAAGCTGCCCGCAAAGCCCGGGCCGTACTCGACGATGGAAAAGCCCACACCGTACAAGCTGATCACCGAGTACGTGAACTTCTACGAGTTCGGCACCGAGAAGGACGATCCGGCGAAGTACGCGCCGAAGTTGCTGCGCACCCGGCCGTGGGCGGTTCGGGTCGAAGGCGAAGTGAAGAAGCCGCGCACTTTCGACATCGAAGAGCTGCTCAAGCTCGCGCCACTCGAAGATCGCGTGTATCGGCTGCGCTGCGTCGAAGCGTGGTCGGCGGTCGTGCCGTGGGTCGGCTATCCGCTCGCGGAACTCATCAAGCGCGTCGAGCCGACCGGCAACGCCAAGTTCGTCGAGTTCACGACGCTCGCCGACCCGAAGCAGATGCCCGGGCTGCGTTCGCCGGTGATCGACTGGCCGTACACCGAAGGGCTGCGGCTGGACGAGGCGATGCATCCGCTGGCGCTGCTCACGTTCGGCCTGTATGGCGAAGTGCTGCCGAACCAGAACGGCGCGCCGGTGCGCATCGTCGTGCCCTGGAAATACGGATTCAAGAGCGCAAAGTCGATCGTGCGGATCCGCTTCGTCGAGAAGCAGCCGCTCAATAGCTGGCAGAAATCGGCGCCGAACGAATACGGCTTCTACTCGAACGTCAACCCGACGCGCGACCATCCGCGCTGGAGCCAGGCGACCGAGCGGCGCCTCGGCGAAGACGGCCTGTTCACCAAGCGCCGGCCGACGCTGATGTTCAACGGCTACGCCGAGCAGGTCGCGTCGCTGTACGCGGGCATGGACCTGCAGAAGTTCTACTGATGCGGCCGGCGTCCGACGCGCGAGCGGCGCCATGGCTCGCGCGCGTCCCGGCGGCGCTTCCGGCGCCGGCTTTCGCTCGCGTGCGCGGCGCGCTGTTCGTGCTCGCGCTCGTGCCGTTTGCGCGGCTGATCTGGCTCGCCGCGACCGACGGGCTCGGCGCCAATCCGGTCGAGTTCGTCGTGCGCTCGCTCGGCACCTGGACGCTGGTGCTTCTGTGCATCACGCTCGCGGTGACGCCGCTGCGCTGGGCGACCGGCTGGGCGTGGGTGGTGCGGCTGCGGCGGATGTTCGGGCTGTTCACGTTCTTCTACGCGACGCTGCACTTCCTTGCGATCGCCGGCATCGATCTCGCCTTCGACTGGCCCGCGATCGTCAAGGACATCGCCAAGCGGCCGTTCATCACCGTCGGCTTCGCGGCCTACGTGCTGTTGATCCCGCTCGCGGCCACGTCGACCAACGCGATGGTGCGTGCGCTCGGCGGGCGCAACTGGCAGCGGTTGCACCGGCTCGTGTACGTCATCGCGCTGCTCGCGATCGTCCACTACTGGTGGCACAAAGCGGGCAAAAACGACTTCGCGCAGCCCACGGTCTACGCGCTGATCATCGGTCTGCTGCTGGGCGTTCGCCTGGTCCGGTGGGTGAAGGCCCGCCGTTCGGCGCTCTAAGGCAGCACCGACTCGCCCGCGAAGAGTTCGTCGACGCGCTCGCGCCGGCGCACGCAGTAGACGCGGTCTCCGTCGACGATCACCTCGGCAGCGCGTCCACGGGTGTTGTAGTTCGACGCCATGCTCATCCCGTAAGCGCCGGCGCCCATCACCGCGATCAGATCGCCGGGCGCGAGCGCGAGCGCGCGGTCGCGCGCGAGCCAGTCGCCCGATTCGCACACCGGGCCGACGACATCGCACAAGATCGCCCCCGAATCGCGCGGCCGCACCGGCTGAACGTCCATCCACGCGTCGTACAGCGCCGGGCGCATCAGGTCGTTCATCGCCGCGTCGACGACCGCGAAGTTCTTCTCGGTCCCGCGCTTGACGACGATCGTGCGAGCGAGCAGCACGCCGGCGTTGCCGACGATCGAGCGGCCTGGTTCGACGAGGACGGTCTTGTCTGCATGGCCGCGCGCATCGACGCGCGCGAGCAGCGCGGCGATCAGTTCGCCGATCGCCGGCGGCTCCTCGTCGCGGTATCGGATGCCGAGCCCGCCGCCGAAGTCGACGTGGTGCAGGCCGATGCCCTCGCGCTGCAGCTCGTCGACGAGGTCGAGCACGAGATCGGCCGCGTCGACGTACGGCTTCAGCTCGGTGATCTGCGAGCCGATGTGGCAGTCGATCCCGACGATCTCGACGTGCGCCAGCTTGGCCGCACGCCGGTACAACCCGACCGCGTCGCCCCACGCCACGCCGAACTTGTTGCTCTTGAGCCCTGTCGCGATGTACCGATGCGTCTTCGGATCGACGTCCGGGTTCACTCGCACCGACACCGGCGCGCGCTTGCCGAGCCGCGCGGCCACGCGCTCGATCATCTCCAGCTCGGCGACCGACTCGAGGTTGAAGCACAGGATGCCCGCAGCGAGCGCCTGCGCGATCTCGTCCTCGGTCTTGCCCACGCCGGAGAACACGACCTTGCCGGGATCGCCGCCGGCGGCAAGCACGCGCGCAAGTTCGCCGCCCGAGACGATGTCGAACCCGGCGCCGAGCCGCGCGAGCAGGTCCAGCACCGCGAGGTTCGAGTTGGCCTTCATCGCGTAGCACACGAGCGCGGGCCGCCCCGCGAGCGCGTCGCGGTAGGCGCGAAACGCCGCTTCGATCGCCGCGCGCGAATACACGTAGGTGGGTGTTCCGAAGCGTTGCGCGATCGCTTCGAGCGAAACGCGCTCGCAGTGAAGCACGCCGTCGCGCAGCGCAAAGGCGCCGGCGGCTGGGTCCGATGACTTCATTTCTTTTCGTCGGTCGACGCCGGGACGTCGGGGGTCTTGCGTTCGGCGGGCTGCGCCGGCGGTTTCGGCGGGTACGGCCAGGTTGCGCCTTTCGGATAGCCCGGCAGATACAGCGGCCCTTTCTGCCCGCAGGCGGCCGCCACGAACGCGAGCGCGGCGGTCAATACAATCGTACGCGTGCGACAGAGCATGCGGGCAATCTAACACGGGGCGATGCGATGACCGAATCCGAGTTTCTCGAGCTTGCCGAACGGACGCTCGACGCGATCGAGGCCGCCGTCGAGGCAGCGCCGATCGACGTGGAGGTCACGCGCGCGGGCAACGTCCTGACGCTGGAGCTTGCCGACGGTTCGCGCGTCGTGATCAACAGCCAGGCACCGATGCAGCAGATCTGGGTGGCCGCCAAGAGCGGCGGCTTCCACTACGAGCGGCGCGAAGGCGCCTGGCGCGACACGCGCGACGGAACGGAATTGTTCGCCGCGCTGTCGCGCATCCTCTCAGCGCAGGGCGGATCGCCGGTGCTGCTGCGGCCGCGGAACTGATCAGAAGATCTGATCGCGGACCTGCTCGTTTTTCTTCTGCTCTTCCGGCGGCAGTCCGTCCTCGAGTCCGACGCTCGCGACGCCTTGGCCGGGCGGAAACTCGGCGTAGTAGACCTCGCCGCCGATCGCAGCCACGCCTTCGGGCATCGCCATGATCTGCTCGGGGCGGTCCTTCAGCGCAACGCTCATGTACGACAGCCAGATCGGCAGCGCGAGCCCGCCGCCGGTTTCGCGCTCGCCGAGCGGTCGAGGCTGGTCGTACCCCATCCACCCGACCGCGACGATGCCCCCCGCGTAACCCGCGAACCATGCGTCGTGTGTGTCGTTGGTCGTTCCCGTCTTGCCGGCGACATCCGAACGCTTGAGCGCGGTCGCGCGCGCGGCCGTTCCGTAACGTGCGACGTCGCGGAGCATGCTGTCCATGATGAACGCGTTGCGCGCCTCGAGAACCCGCCGGTCTTCGTCGCCGGCTTTCGGGGGGTTCGCCTCCATCAGAACCTTGCCGCTGGTTTCGGTGACGCGGCTGATCAGGTACGGCTGTACGCGATAGCCGCCGGTGGCGAAAACGCCGTACGCCGCGAGCATCTGCCACGGGGTCACCGACCCGGCGCCGAGCGCCATCGTGAGGTACGGTGGGTGCCGCTCAGCGTCGAAGCCGAACCGCGTGATGAACGACTGCGCGTACTGCGGCGTGATCGACTGCAGGATGCGTATCGAAACGAGATTCTTGGACTTCGCCAGCCCCTGGCGCATGCGCATCGGGCCCTCGAATTTCCCGTCGTAATTGCGCGGCTCCCAGCCCTGCCCGCCGGTCAATGCGGGGTCGACCGTCAGCGGCGCGTCGTTGATCAGCGTGCTCGGCATGAAACCCTTTTCGAGCGCGGCCGAGTAGATGAAAGGCTTGAAGCTCGACCCGGGCTGGCGCCAAGCCTGCGTGACGTGGTTGAACTTGTTCAGATTGAAATCGAAACCACCGACCAGCGCCCGGATCGCCCCGTCGCTGGCGCTTGCCGCAACGAAAGCCGCTTCGACCTGCGGCAGTTGCGTGATCTCCCACGCGCCCTGCGCGTTCTGAGTCACCCGGATGACCGCACCCGGAACGATGCGCCGCGTCGGCTGCGCCTTGGGGTCGAGCGAGCGTGCCGCGAACCGCAACCCCGCGCCCTGGATTTCGATCGTCTCCCCACCCTGCAGGACGGCCTTCACCCGCTTTGGCGAGGCTTCCAGCACGACGGCGGGGTACAAATTCGGGCTGTCGATGGCTTCGACGAGCGCATCCTCGATGCGCTGCTCTCGCACTTGCTCGTCCTTCGCGAGTTCGATGAAGGCTTCGGGCCCGCGATAGCCGTAGCGCCGGTCGTACTCCAGAACCTGCGCACGCAGACCGTCGTAGGCGGCCTGCTGATCGGCGCTGACCAGCGTCGTGTAGACGTTGAGCCCGCGCGTATACGTCTCCTCGCGGAAGACTTCGAACATCAGCTGACGCGCCATCTCGGCCGCGAACTCCGCGCGCAGGCGGTTGCGGGCGCCGGGCTGCGCCGCGGCGGCGACCGCAGCCGGGCGCTGCTTGAACTCCTCCTTGAGCGCGGCTTCGTACGTCTTCTGATCGATGAACCCAAGCGCCAGCATGCGCGACAGCACGTACTGCTGGCGCGCCTTGGCGCGGCGCGGATTGACCCACGGGTTGTACGCGCTCGGCGCCACGGGCAGGCCCGCGAGTGTGGCCGTCTCCGCCACGGTCAGGTCCTTCAGCTTCTTGCCGAAGTAGACCTGCGCCGCTGCCGAGAATCCGTATGCGCGCTGTCCGAGGAAGATCTGGTTGCTGTAGATCTCCAGGATGCGGTCCTTCGGCAGCGTCGACTCGATCTTCAGCGCGAGCGCGATCTCGTAGATCTTGCGGATGTAGCTGCGCTCCGAGCTCAGAAAGAAGTTGCGCGCGACCTGCATCGTGATCGTGCTGCCGCCTTGGCCGCGACGGCCGGAAGCGAAGTTCGCGATCGCCGCGCGGGCCAGTCCCGCGTAATCGACGCCGTGGTGCTGGTAGAAGCGGTCGTCCTCGGCGGCGAGGATGGCCTGCTTGAGCCGCTCGGGGACGTCCTTGATCTCGACGTAGTCGCGCCGCTCCTCGCCGAACTCGCCGATCAGCACGCCGTCGCTGGTCCACACGCGCAGGGGGATCTTCGGACGGTACTCGGTCAGCGCGTCGATCGGTGGAAGGTTGGAGTAGGCGACCGCGAACACGAACACGAGGAGCAGCGCCGCCGCCACGGCGCCGCCGACGGCGACCGCCGCACCGTACAGCACGACGCGGCCGACCTGCGTGGTCGCCCACGCGCGCAGGCGAGCGCCGATGCCCGGGTTGTTCGTTGCGGAAGACACGTGGATAAGATGGCTCGCGGTCGCGCCCGTTCAACCAGGCTTTGCGCGCACTCGCGACGCGGCGGTGAGAAGGCGCCGATTATAGGCGGCGCACCTGTGCGCATCGACGACGCACCGGGGTCGTTGCGTACGCTCTCGTCGACGCATACCGCAATCCATGCAGGAATACCCAAAACCGGTCACTGTTCGTCCGTTCTACTGTCTTGTGCTCGCTTACAGTCTGTTGCTAGGATTTCACGTACCTTCGACAATTCAGCCGTAAAGGCTCGAAAAATAAAGAAATTTGGGCGGTCCGGCCCACTCTTTTCAACGAATCGACGAGTGGGTGCGAACGCCCTTTGTCGGTGATACTGGACGGCAGGTTCCTTCCAACTTTCAAGTCGATCGCGATCCCGGGAGCTCCCCCTTGGCCTTCGAGTTGCCGTTCACGTCGAAAGCTCCGCCGCTGGTGGGGCTCGACATCGGGTCGTCCAGCGTCAAGATCGTCGAACTCTCGGATGCCGGTGGCGGCGTGATGCGTTTGGAGCGGTACGCGATCGAGCCGCTGCCGCGCGGCGCGGTCGTCGACGGCAACATCGACAAGATCGACGTGGTCGCCGAGGCGGTCAAACGCGCGTGGCGCCGCGCCGGGTCGCGCATCAAGAACGTCGCGATGGCGTTGCCCGCGTCGGCGGTCATTACGAAACGCATCGCGTTGCCCGCCAGCCTGCGCGAGGAAGAACTCGAGATGCAGGTCGAGAGCGAGGCGAACCAGTACATCCCCTTTGCGCTCGACGAAGTCAGCCTCGACTTCCAGGTGCTCGGCCCGATTCCCAACGCGCCGGACGACGTCGAAGTGCTGATCGCCGCGTCGCGCAAGGAAAAGGTCGAAGACCGCATGGCGGTCGCGCAGGCCGCAGGGCTGAAGCCCGTCGTCGTCGACGTCGAGTCGTACGCGATGCGCGCCGCGCTCGAGCGGCTGATCGAGCAGCTTCCCAACGGCGGCGAAGGTCTCGTGATCGCGGTCTTTTACATCGGCGCCAATACGACCAGCGTCACCGTGATGCACGACGGCGAGGCCATCTACGAGCGCGAGCAGCCATTCGGCGGCCAGCAACTCACGGGCGACATCGCGCGCACCTACGGCATTCCGGTCGAAGAAGCCGAACAGAAAAAACGCAGCGGCGATCTGCCGGCGAACTACGAGAACGAGGTGCTGCGGCCGTTCATCGATACCGCGGTGACCGAGATCACCCGCGCGTTGCAGTTCTTCTTCACGTCGACACCGTACACGCGCGTCGATCAGATCATGCTGGCCGGCGGATCGGCCGTGATCACCGGTTTGGCGGATGCGCTGATGGAGCGCGCGCAGGTGCCGACCTCCGTGATCTCGCCGTTCAAGGGCATGGAGATCGCTGCGAGCGTGCGCGAGAAGCAGCTTCGGCTCGACGCGCCGGCGCTGCTGACGCCGTGCGGGCTGGCGATGCGGAGGTTCGATAAATGAGGATCCGCATCAACCTGCTGCCGCATCGCGAGGCGAGGCGGGAGCGGCAGAAGAAGACCTTCTACGCGCTGACGCTGCTGAGCTTCGTCGCGGGGATCGCACTCGTCGGACTCGTCTGGTCCGTGCTGCAGGGCTACATCAGCGCGCAGCAGGAGCGCAACCAGTACATCGAGAACGAGAACCGCAAGCTCGACGTTCAGATCAAGGAGATCGCGACGCTGCGCCAGGAGATCGAAGCGCTGCGCGCGCGCCAGCGCGCGGTCGAGGATCTGCAGGCCGACCGCAACCAGCCCGTGTATCTGATGGACGAGCTGACCAAGCAGACGCCCGAGGGCATCTACCTGCGCGCGATCAAGCAAGAGGATCGAAAGGTCAACGTCACCGGCTGGGCCGCGTCGAACGAGCGCGTCTCGGAGTTCCTGCGCAATCTGCAGAACAACTCCAAGTACCTCGAGCGGCCCGAGCTGGTCGAGATCAAGATCGCGGGCCAGACGCCGCAGAACGTGCAGCGCCGGCTGTTCGAGTTCTCGCTGAACTTCTTCCTGCGGCCGACGCCGGAGCGCGCGCAGCTGCAGCAGGCCGCGCGGGGCGCTCCCGCGCAGCGCCCGGGACAGCCCGCGCCCGGTGCGGCGCCCAAGAAGCAGTGACGGGGCTGCAGCGACGAGGAGAGCATGGCGAACGCCCGTGACATCGTGTCCCAGTTCCAGGGTCTGACGCTGGAAAACGTCGGCACCTGGCCGCTCGCGCCGCGGGTGGCCGTGTGGCTCGTCGCGATCGTGGCCTGCGGCGTCCTCGGCTGGTTCCTCCTGTGGAGCAAGCAGGTCGACGACCTCGAGCGGCTGCGCCAGGCCGAGTCGCAGCTCAAGGAGCAATACAAGAGCAAGCTGCAGCAGGCGATCAACCTGGAGGAACTGCGCAAGCAGAAAGAGCAGGTCAGCCAGTACGTGCTGACGCTCGAGAAGCAGCTTCCGAGCAAAGCCGAGATGGACGCGCTGCTGTCGGACATCAACCAGGCGGGCATCGGGCGCGGCCTGCAGTTCGAGTTGTTCCGTCCCGGGCAGACCAACCTGAAGGAGTACTACGCCGAGTTGCCGATCGCGGTCAAGGTGTCGGGCCGCTACCACGATCTCGGCGCGTTCACCAGCGATATCGCCAACCTGCCGCGGATCGTGACCCTGAACAACCTCGTGATCCAGACCGGAAAGGACGGGACGCTGTCGCTCGACGCGACCGCGAAGACCTTCCGCTACCTGGACGAAGAGGAGCTCGCGGCCCAGCGCAAGGCGCGCCAGGCGGCCGCGGCGAAGAAATGACGGACCGTCGATGAGAACCCTGCGCCTGACCCTGTGCGTTGCCGCAGCCGCGCTCGTCGCGGCCTGCAGTTCATCCGACGAGAAGCAGATCCAGGAGTGGATGGCCGAGGTCAAGGCGTCGATGAAGCCGACGACGCAGCCGGTGCCGGAACCGAAGGAGTTCTCGCCGTACGTCTACGAGGGCCGCGGCTCGGTCGATCCGTTCGATCCGCAGAAGATCGTGATGGCGGTCGCGCGCCAGCAGCAGGCGCGCGTCTCCGCCTCGGCGATCAAACCCGATCTGGAGCGTCGGCGCGAGACGCTGGAGGGGTTTCCGCTCGACCAGATCCGCATGGTCGGCATGATGCGGCAGGGGGGCGCCAACGTCGCCCTGCTCGAGACCAACGGCGCGACGCATCTGGTGCGCGTCGGCAACTACGTCGGGCAGAACTTCGGTCTGATCACGCGCATCTCGGAGACCGAAGTACAGCTGAAGGAAATCGTGCAGGACGCTGCCGGCGAATGGGTCGAACGGCCCGCCAAACTCGAACTGCAGGAGGCTGCGGCACGCCAGCCGCAGGGGAGCAAGCGATGAGGATCTCGATGAACACCTTGTGGAGCGCGGTCGTGTTCGGCTGGTTCGCCGCCGCGGCGCTGCTGCCGTCGGGCGCCTCGGCGCAGGCTGCCGCAGCGGGCAACAGCATCGAGCGCATCGACGCGACCCAGACCGGCACGAGTGTCGTGCTGACGATCCAGTTGAAGGATCCGGTGCCGGGCGCGCCGCCGAGCTTTTCGGTCGCCAATCCGGCGCGCATCGCGATCGACCTGCCGCAGACGGTCAACAATCTGGGCAAGAACCTCGTCGAAATCAACCAGGGCGACCTGCGCTCGGTCAACGTCGTGCAGGCGCAGGGTCGTTCGCGCGTCGTGCTGAACCTGCGCCGCCAGGTCACTTACGCGATCACCGCCGACGGCAACACGATCCAGGTCGCGCTCGGCGCGTCGTCGGACACGAGCACCTTCCGTGCTCCCGAGGCACAAGCGGCGGCGCCGGCGGCGGCAGCCGCGACCGCCGCGGCCGAAACCGGGAGAACGCTGCGCGGGATCGACTTTCGCCGCGGCGCCGAGGGCGAGGGCCGCGTCGTCGTCGACCTGTCGGACCCGAATACGAGCGTCGACATCCGCCAGCAGGGCCAGAACGTCATCGTCGACTTCCTGAACACGTCGCTGCCCGAGGCGCTGCGGCGCCGGCTCGACGTGACCGACTTCGGCACGCCGGTCGCGCAGATCAATACGTTCCAGCAGGGCAGCAACGTCCGCATGGTGATCGAGCCGCGCGGCCTGTGGGAGCAGAACGCTTACCAGAGCGACACTCGCTTCGTCGTCGAGGTCAAACCGGTCAAGGAAGATCCGTCGCGGCTGTTCCAGGGCACGCGCCAGGGCTATCAGGGCGAGCGGCTGTCGCTGAACTTCCAGAACGTCGACGTGCGGTCGCTGCTGCAGGTGATCGCCGACTTCACGAACCTGAACATCATCACCAGCGACTCGGTGCAGGGCTCGATCACGCTGCGGCTGAAGGACGTTCCGTGGGATCAGGCGCTCGACATCATCCTGCAGAGCAAGGGCCTGGACATGCGCAAGAACGGCAACGTGATCATCGTTGCTCCGCGCGACGAGCTGGCCACGAAGGAGAAACTCGAGCTCGAGGCGCGCAACCAGATCGCGGACCTCGAGCCGCTGCGCACCGAGAACTTCGTCGTCAACTATCAGAAGGCCGACGACGTGCGCAAGCTGCTCGTCGACGAGAAGCAGCGCCTGCTATCCAAGCGCGGCAGCGTCGTCGTCGACCCGCGCACGAACCAGCTCTTCGTTCAGGACACCGCGGCGCGGCTCGAAGAGGTTCGGCGGCTGCTCGGGCGCATCGACATCCCTGTTCCACAGGTGCTGATCGAGGCGCGCATCGTCGAAGCCGACGACAAGTTCAGCCAGAACCTCGGCGTGCGCTTCGGTTTCGCGCGGATCACCAACGGCGAGTGGATCAATGCCGGCGCGGGCAGCGCGTTCACGACCGGCACCGGGACGGGCGCCGGCGGAGCGAGCACGATCAGCATCGGCAACCGCACGGTCACGAACCCGAACTTCGTCAACCTGCCGGCCGGCTCGATCGGCGGCTTTCAACCGGGGACGTTCGGGCTGACGCTGTTCAACAGCAGCGTCACGCGGCTCGTCAACCTCGAGATCTCCGCGCTCGAGGCCGATGGCCGCGGCAAGATCGTGTCGAGTCCGCGCGTGATCACGGCCGACAAGGTCAAGGCGATCATCGAACAGGGCACCGAGATCCCGTACCAGCAGGCCACCTCGAGCGGCGCGACGAGCATTTCGTTCCGCAAGGCGGTGCTGAAGCTCGAAGTGACGCCGCAGATCACCCCCGAGGGCGCCATCTTTCTCGATGTCAAGGTCAACAAGGACAGCCGCGGGCAGGACACCGCATCAGGTCCGGCAATCGACACCAAGAACGTCCAGACGCAGGTGCTCGTCGAAAACGGTGGCACGGTAGTGCTCGGCGGCATCTACGAGCAGATCGAGCGCAGCACGGTGACCAAGGTGCCGCTGCTGGGCGACATCCCGGTCGTGGGCAACCTCTTCAAAAACCGCCAGCGCGTCAACGACCGGACCGAGTTGATGATCTTCATCACGCCGCGCGTCGTGTCCGAGCGCGTGACGGCCGCAGTGCGCTGAGCGAAGATCCTTCGTCGTGCCACAGGGCCGCCCTTGGGCGGCCCTGTTTCTTTGGCGCGCTTCCCGGTTAACCTTGGCCGATGGCCACGGGTTCGGGTTCGATCTTTCTGATCGGCATGATGGGCGTCGGCAAGACGACCATCGGCCGATTGCTCGCGGACGCTGCCGGACTCGAGTTCATCGATTGCGATCGCGAGCTCGAAGCGCGGGCAGGCGTGTCGATCGCGACGATCTTCGAGGTCGAGGGGGAAGAGGGCTTTCGCAGACGCGAAGCGGCGCTGCTCGACGAACTGACGCAGCGGCGCGGCATCGTGCTCGCCACCGGCGGCGGCGCGGTGCTGCGCGAGGAGAACCGGCGGGTGCTGCGCGAGCGCGGGCTGGTGATCTATCTGCATTCGACGGTGGACGAAATCGTTCGGCGGACGCGGCGCGACACCGCGCGGCCGCTGCTGCAGACCGAGAACCCTCGCGCACGGATCGAGCAGCTCCTGCGCGAGCGTGAGCCGCTGTACCGGCAGACCGCGCATCTGAGCTTCCAGTCCGGCGTCACAAGCCCGAAGAAGCTCGTCAAGCGGATCCTTTCGCATCCGGACGTGGCCGCCGCGCTCGGGACGGCGCGGTGAGCGCGCCGCTTACAATCGGCGCATGCAGCGCGTTCACGTCGATCTCGCCGGCTCGCCGTACGACATCCACATCGGCGGCGGCCTGCTCGCCCGACTCGATGCGTTTCTCGCGCCGCTGGCGCCGACGGCGATCCTGATCGTCACCGATTCGGTCGTCGCGCCGCTGTACGGCGAGACGGCGCTGGCGGCGTCGCGTCGCGTCGCTGCGGCGTCGCTGCTCGAGCTCGTCGGCGGCGAGCCGCACAAGACGATGGCCACGGTCGGGCGCGTGCTCGACGCACTCGTTGCGAGCGGAGCCGACCGCAGGAGCGTGGTCGTGGCGCTCGGCGGCGGCGTGATCGGCGACATCGCCGGATTCGCCGCGGCGATCTTCATGCGCGGGGTCCGCTACGTGCAGGTGCCGACGACGCTGCTCGCGCAGGTCGACTCCTCGGTCGGCGGCAAGACCGGCGTCAACCATCCGCGCGGCAAGAACCTGATCGGCGCGTTCCACCAGCCCGCGCTCGTCGTGTCGGACACCGACGCGCTGCGGACGCTGCCGCCGCGCGAGCTGTCGGCGGGGCTGGCCGAGGTGCTCAAGCACGGACTGCTCGCGGACGCAGATTACTTCGAGCGCACACGGCGCGACATTCCGCGGCTGCTGGCGTGCGACGAGGAAGCGCTGGCGGCGGCGATCGCGCGTTCATGCGAGATCAAGGCCGGCGTCGTCGCCCGCGACGAGCGGGAGGCGGGCGAGCGCGCGCTGCTGAACCTTGGCCACACCTTCGCCCATGCGATCGAGGCGCTGACCGGGTTCTCGCGCTGGCTGCACGGCGAAGCCGTCGGTTGCGGCCTGTGCCTCGCCGCGGACCTGTCGCATCGGCTCGGATTGATCGGGCGCGCCGACGTCGAGCGCGTCGAGGCCGCCGTGGCCGCCGCGCGGCTGCCGACGCGGATCGAAGGACTGTCGCTGCACGAGGCGCTCGAATCGATGCGCGGAGACAAGAAGGCCGAGGCCGGGCGCGTGAAGTTCATCCTGCTCGAGCGCATCGGCCGAGCGATCCAGCGCACCGTGCCCGACGAGGTGGTGGCGGCGACGCTCGCCGCTGGCGGCTATCGATGAACGCCGCGTTCGAGGCGCATCTGGCGCCGTACGCGGCGCACTCGACGGCGTCGCGCGGACGTACACACGCGGAGCCGCCGGCAGTCGCGCGCAGCGAGTTCCAGCGCGATCGCGACCGGATCATCCACTCGACCGCGTTTCGCAGGCTCGAGTACAAGACGCAGGTCTTCGTCAACCACGAAGGCGACCTCTTCCGCACGCGGCTCACGCATTCGCTGGAGGTCGCGCAGATCGGGCGGTCGATCGCGCGCAACCTGCGCGTGAACGAGGATCTGGTCGAAGCGATCGCGCTCGCACACGATTTGGGACACACGCCGTTCGGCCACGCTGGTCAGGACGCGCTGCACGACTGCATGAAGCCGTACGGAGGTTTCGAGCACAACCTGCAGTCGCTGCGCGTGGTCGACGAACTCGAGGAGCGCTACGGCGGCTTCGACGGGCTGAACCTGTGCTTCGAGACACGCGAAGGCATCCTCAAGCACTGTTCGCTCGAAAACGCGCGCAGGCTCGGCGCGGTCGGCGAGCGTTTCATCCTGCGCCGGCAGCCGTCGATCGAGGCGCAGATCGCCAATCTCGCCGATGAGATCGCTTACAACAACCACGACATCGACGACGGGCTGCGATCCGGGCTGCTGCTGCTGCCGCAGCTCGAAGAGGTGCCGATTGTGGCGCGCCACGTGCGCGAGGTGCGCGGGCAGCATCCAGCGCTCGCCGACCGGCGCCTGATCCACGAGACGGTCAGGCGGATGATCAACACGCTGATCGTCGACCTGATCGAGGAGACGCGGCGGCGCATCGCCGCAGCCGGACCCGAATCCATCGACGCCGTCCGCGCCGCCCCCCCGCTGGTCGCCTTCTCCGACCCGATTCGCCGCGAAGCCGACGAGCTGAAACTGTTCCTGCGGGACCACCTGTATCGCCACTACCAGGTGATGCGAATGACCTCGAAGGCGCGGCGCATCGTGCGCGAACTGTTCGACGCGTTCATGGACGATCCGCGTCTGCTCCCCATGGACCATCGCCTCCGCGCCGAACGCGATCGTCCGCGCGCGATCGCCGACTACGTCGCCGGCATGACCGACCGCTACGCCATCAAGGAGCATCGTCGCCTGTTCGCCGTCGGCGAGATCTGAAAAAATGGGGTCAGACACCATTTTCGGTGAGTTGACCCGATGGCTCGACTTCCAAGGCTCTCCGCAGCCGGCTTCCCGCATCACGTTATCCAGCGGGGGAACAACCGGCAGACCGTCTTTCGTGAAGACGCGGACTACGCCCGCTACCTCGGCTGGCTACGCGAAATCGCCGCCGCGCACGGCCTGCTCGTACATGCGTACGTGCTGATGCCCAATCATGTGCATCTGCTCGCCACGCCGCCGACGGGCGATGCTCTGAGCCGGGTGATGCAATCGCTCGGACGGCGCTACGTGCGGTGGTTCAACGACAAGTACGGGCGTAGCGGAACCCTTTGGGAGGGGCGGTTCCGCTCGACGGTCATCGACGCCGATCGCTACCTTCTCGCGTGCTCGCGGTACATCGAGCTGAACCCTGTGCGGGCCGGCATCGCTGATTCGCCCGAGCTCTACCGATGGTCCAGCTACGCGCACCATGCCGGCGTGCTTGTCGATCCGCTCGTGACCGATCATCCCCTCGTATGGGCGCTCGGCAACACGCCCTTCGAGCGGCAGCTTGCCTATCGCCGCCTGTTCGAGGCGGAGCTGACGCCGGAGTTTCTGCGGTCCCTTCGATGGGCCACCAACCGCGGACGCGCGCTGGGGGCGCCCGCCACAGGCGCCCAGGCGGCTTCCCCGCCACGGCCGCGAGGCCGACCGCGCAAGCGCGAACTCGACGAGCCGCGCGAAGCTCAGTGAGCCACGCGACCCGTTGCGGCGCGCACGCAGCCCGTGGTTACACTATGTCCCCATTTATTCTGGCGACCATCCTGAAAACGACGGAAAATGGTGTCTGACCCCATTTTCTGTGGTTGATCTCGCTATTGCGGCGCAGTACAGTCCGGCTGCGCCTTCGAAAGCCGTGTGAACGGCGGGTTTTTTGGCCGGCGCAGACCGAGGGGACGTTTATGGATGCAGGGCGACAACTCCAGGCTGTCGATGAAGTTTCCACACGCGGGGTGTACGCCCCAGCCTACGAGCACGATGCCTGCGGTGTCGGCTTCGTGGTCAACATCAAGGGCAAACCCAGTCACGCGCTGATCCAGCAAGCGCTGCTGATCCTGCAAAACCTCGATCATCGCGGTGCGGTCGGCGCGGACCCGCTGTGCGGTGACGGCGCGGGGATCCTTATCCAGATCCCCGATCAGTTCTACCGCGAAGAACTCGCCAAGCAGGGGATCGCGCTGCCTCCGCCCGGCGAGTACGGCGTCGGCATGATCTTCCTGCCGCGCGAGAACGCCTCCCGGCTCGCTTGCGAGCAGGAACTCGAGCGCACCGTTCGCGCCGAAGGCCAGGTCGTGATCGGCTGGCGCGACGTTCCGGTCGACCACGAGATGCCGATGTCGCCGCTGGTGAGGGACCGCGAACCCGTGATCCGCCAGATCTTCATCGGCCGCGGCTCCGACGTGATGGTGCCCGACGCGCTCGAGCGCAAGCTGTACGTCATCCGCAAGACCGCGAGCCACAAGATCCAGGCGCTGAAGCTGCAACACGGGCGCGAATACTTCGTGCCGTCGATGTCGACGCGCACGGTCGTCTACAAAGGCCTGCTGCTCGCCGACCAGGTCGGCCGCTACTACCGCGACCTGCGCGATCCGCGCGTCGTCTCCGCGATCGCGCTCGTGCACCAGCGTTTCTCGACCAATACGTTCCCGTCGTGGGAACTCGCGCACCCGTACCGGCTGATCGCGCACAACGGCGAGATCAATACCGTCAAGGGCAACTTCAACTGGATGCGCGCGCGCGAGGGCGTGATGAGCTCTCCCGTGTTGCGCGAAGACCTGTCCAAGCTGTGGCCGCTGATCTACGAGGGGCAGTCGGACACCGCCTGCTTCGACAACTGCCTCGAGCTGCTGACGATGGCGGGCTATCCGCTCGCGCACGCCGTGATGATGATGATCCCGGAGGCGTGGGAGCAGCACACGCTGATGGACGACAACCGCCGCGCCTTCTACGAGTACCACGCGGCGATGATGGAACCCTGGGACGGCCCCGCTGCGATCGCCTTCACCGACGGTGTGCGCATCGGCGCCACGCTCGACCGCAACGGACTGCGGCCGGCGCGCTATGTCGTCACCGACGACGACATGGTCGTGATGGCTTCCGAAGTCGGCGTGCTGCCGATCCCCGAAAGCCGCATCGTCAAGAAGTGGCGGCTGCAGCCCGGCAAGATGTTCCTGATCGACACCGAGCAGGGCCGCATCATCGACGACGCCGAAATCAAGGCGCAACTCGCTGCGAGCAAGCCCTACAAGGAGTGGATCAAGCGCATCCGCATCAAGCTCGACGATCTGCCGCCCGCGGCGACTCAGGCGCAGTCGGCCGCGCGGCTCGACGTGCCGCTGCTCGACCGTCAGCAGGCCTTCGGGTACACGCAGGAGGACATCAAGCTGCTGCTCGCGCCGATGGCGCTCGAAGGCGAGGAGGCAATCGGCTCGATGGGCAACGACAGCGCGCTTCCGGTGCTGTCGAACAGGAACAAGCCCCTTTACAACTACTTCAAGCAGCTGTTCGCGCAGGTCACCAACCCGCCGATCGACCCGATCCGCGAGCAGCTCGTGATGTCGCTCGTCAGCTTCATCGGACCGAAGCCCAACCTGCTCGACATCAACAACATCAACCCGCCGATGCGCCTCGAGGTGAGCCAGCCGCTGCTCGACTTCAAGGACATGGCGAAGATCCGCGCGATCGGGAACTACGCGTCGGGCAAGTTCCGCAGTTTCGAGCTGGACATCTGCTATCCGCTCGACTGGGGCAAGGAGGGCGTCGAGGCGCGCCTCGCTTCGCTGTGCGCGCAGGCGGTCGACGCGGTGCGCGCCGGCTACAACATCCTGATCGTCAGCGATCGCAACGTGGCCCCTGACCAAGTCGCGATCCCGGCGCTGCTTGCCACCAGCGCGATCCACCAGCACCTGATTGCGGCCGGGTTGCGGACTTCGACCGGACTGGTGGTCGAAACCGGGTCGGCGCGGGAAGTGCATCACTTCGCGCTGCTCGCCGGCTACGGCGCCGAGGCGATCCACCCGTACCTCGCGCTGGAGACGCTGATCGACCGCTACGGCGCCGACAGCCGGGAGGCCGCCGACAAGGCGATCGCCAACTACATCAAGGCGGTCGGCAAGGGCCTGCAGAAAGTGATGTCCAAGATGGGCATCTCGACCTACATGTCGTACTGCGGTGCGCAGATCTTCGAGGCGGTCGGGCTCAGCAAGGATCTCGTCGACAAGTACTTCCGCGGCACCGCGAGCAATGTCGGCGGTATCGGTCTGTTCGAGGTCATGGAGGAGGCGGTGCGCATGCACCGCGACGCCTTCTCCGACGATCCGGTGCTCGCCCATATGCTCGACCCCGGCGGCGACTATCAGTGGCGGGTGCGCGGCGAGGAACACATGTGGACGCCGGACGCGATCGCCAAGCTGCAGCACGCCTCGCGCAGCAACTCGTACCAGACGTACAAGGAATACGCGCAGCTCATCAACGACCAGAGCCGCAGGCACATGACGCTGCGCGGGCTGCTCGAGTTCAAGGTCGATCCGAAGCGGGCGATCCCGCTCGACGAGGTCGAGCCCGCCAAGGAGATCGTCAAGCGCTTTTCGACGGGCGCGATGTCGCTCGGATCGATCTCGACCGAGGCGCACACGGTGCTCGCGATCGCGATGAACCGGATCGGCGGCAAGAGCAACACCGGCGAAGGCGGCGAGGACGAACGGCGCTATGCGCAGGAGCTGCGCGGCATTCCGATCAAGAAGGGCGACACGCTCGCGAGCGTGCTCGGGCGCGACTGTGTCGAGGTCGATATCCCGCTGCAGGACGGCGATTCGCTGCGGTCGAAGATCAAGCAGGTCGCGTCGGGCCGCTTCGGGGTGACGACCGAGTATCTCGTCAGCGCCGACCAGATCCAGATCAAGATGGCGCAGGGTGCCAAGCCGGGCGAAGGCGGCCAGCTTCCCGGGCACAAGGTCAGCGAGTACATCGCCAAGCTGCGCTTCTCGGTGCCCGGCGTCGGGCTCATTTCGCCGCCGCCGCATCACGACATCTACTCGATCGAGGATCTCGCGCAGCTCATCCACGACCTGAAGAACGCCAATCCGCAGGCGTCGATCAGCGTGAAGCTCGTGTCCGAAGTGGGCGTGGGCACCGTCGCGGCGGGGGTGGCCAAGGCCAAGGCCGACCATGTGACGATCGCCGGCCACGACGGCGGAACGGGCGCGTCGCCCGTGTCGTCGATCAAGCACGCCGGCACGCCGTGGGAGCTGGGCCTGGCGGAAACGCAGCAGACGCTCGTGCTCAATCGCCTGCGCGGCCGCATCGCGGTTCAGGTCGACGGCCAGATGAAGACCGGACGCGACGTGGTCATCGGCGCGCTGCTCGGCGCCGACGAGTTCGGTTTCGCGACCGCGCCGCTGGTGGTCGAGGGCTGCATCATGATGCGCAAGTGCCATCTGAACACCTGCCCCGTCGGGATCGCCACGCAGGATCCGGTGCTTCGGCGGCGCTTCGCGGGCCAGCCCGAGCACGTCGTCAACTACTTCTTCTTCGTCGCCGAGGAAGTGCGCGAGATCATGGCGCAACTCGGCGTTCGCAAGTTCAGCGAGCTGATCGGCCGCACCGACCTGCTCGACGCGAAGAAGGGCATCGCGCACTGGAAAGCGAAGGGGCTCGACTTCAGCCGCATCCTGTACTCGCCGCCGATGCCGCCGGAAGTCGCACGCTTCAAATGCGAGGAGCAGGACCACGGGCTCGCCAAGGCGCTCGACCACAAGCTGATCGAGCAGAGCCGGCCCGCGCTCGAACGCGGCGAACGCGTGAGCTTCATCACGCCGGTGCGCAACGTCAATCGGACGGTCGGCACGATGCTTTCGTCGCTCGTGGCACGCAAGTACGGCCACGCAGGGCTGCCGGACGACACGATCCACATCCAGTTGAACGGCACCGCCGGGCAGAGCTTCGGCGCCTTCCTCGCGCACGGCATCACGCTCGACCTGGTCGGCGACGCCAACGACTACACGGGCAAAGGCCTGTCCGGCGGACGCATCATCGTGCGCTGCCCGAACGACTTTCGCGGCGCGGGAACCGAGAACATCATCGTCGGCAACACGGTGTTGTATGGCGCGATCGCGGGCGAGGCGTACTTCAACGGTGTGGCCGGAGAGCGGTTTGCGGTGCGCAACTCGGGCGCAACCGCAGTCGTCGAAGGCACCGGAGACCACGGCTGCGAGTACATGACGCGCGGCACGGTCGTCGTGCTGGGCGCCACCGGGCGCAACTTCGCGGCGGGCATGTCGGGTGGCATCGCGTACGTCTTCGACGAGTTCGGCGACTTCGCGAAGAAGTGCAACCATGCGATGGTTGCGCTCGAACCCGTGCTGCCCACCGCCGAGCAGCAGGAACGCATCGACGAGGCGATCTGGCACCTCGGAGAGACCGACGAGTTCCTGCTCCGCGACCTCATCGAGCGGCACTTCCGCTACACCGGCAGCCTGCGTGCACGGATGATCCTCGACAACTGGGCCGGCATGCGCTCCCGTTTCGTCAAGGTCTTCCCGCACGAGTACAGGCGCGCACTGAAGCAGCTCGCCGAGGCGCAAAAGAAGGCCGAGCCGCAGAAGCTCGCGGCGTGAGGACGGGATTCACCGCCGAGACACGGAGAACACAGAGATAGAAGCGCTTGGGCTTTTCTCTGTGATCTCCGAGTCTCGGTGGTCAACACGAATGGCTGAACATGGGTAAGGTCACCGGATTCCTCGAATACGCACGGCTCGAAGAAGCCGCCGAGCCGCCGCAGTCGCGCAAGAAGCACTGGCGCGAGTTCGTTGCGCACCTGACCGACGAACAGGCCGCGATCCAGGGCGCGCGCTGCATGGACTGCGGCATCCCGTTCTGCACGAACGGATGCCCCGTCAACAACATCATCCCTGACTTCAACGACCTCGTTTACCGGCAGGACTGGAAGGGCGCGCTCGAAGTCCTGCACACGACGAACAACTTTCCGGAGTTCACGGGTCGCGTCTGCCCGGCGCCTTGCGAAGCGGCGTGCGTGCTGAACATCAACAACGACCCGGTCGGCATCAAGTCGATCGAGCACGCGATCATCGACAAGGGTTGGGCGGAGGGCTGGGTGCTGCCGCAGCCGCCGCAGCGCAAGACCGGCAGGAAGGTCGCGATCGTCGGTTCCGGGCCGGCAGGGCTCGCATCCGCACAGCAGCTCGCTCGTGCGGGTCACGACGTGACGGTGTTCGAGAAGAACGACCGCATCGGCGGGCTGCTGCGCTACGGCATCCCCGACTTCAAGATGGAGAAGTCGCACATCGACCGGCGCATCGTGCAGATGGAAGCCGAGGGCGTGGTCTTCCGCAGCGGCGTGCTGATCGGCACCGGCAAGCTCGACGGCGGCGTAATCAACTGGGCCAAGCAGACGATCGCGCCGGAGAAGCTGGTCGCTGACTTCGACGCGGTCGTCCTCGCGGGCGGCGCGGAAGTTCCGCGCGACCTCCCGGTCCCCGGGCGCGAGCTGCGCGGCGTTCATTTCGCGATGGAGTTCCTGCCGCAGCAGAACAAGGTCGTCGCCGGCGACAAGGTCAAGAACCAGATCGTCGCGACGGGTAAACACGTCGTCGTGATCGGCGGCGGCGACACGGGTTCGGACTGCGTCGGAACGAGCAACCGGCAGGGCGCGGCGAGCGTTACGCAGCTCGAGCTGCTGCCGCAGCCGCCCGCTCAGGAGAACAAGGCGCTGACCTGGCCGTACTGGCCGGTCAAGCTGCGCACGTCCAGCTCGCACGAGGAAGGCGCGCGGCGCGAGTGGGCCGTGACGACGAAACGCTTCGTCGACGACGGCAAAGGCAACGTCAAGGCGGTCGTCGTCGCGCGGGTCGAATGGAAGAAGGACCCGGCCAGCGGACAGATGAAGATGAGCGAGATCCCCGGCTCCGAGTTCGAGCTGCCGGCCGACCTCGTGCTGCTGGCGATGGGCTTCGTGTCGCCCGCGGCGTCCGTGCTCGAAGCGTTCGGCGTCGAGCGCGATTCACGCGGCAACGCGCGCGCGCAGACCGACGGCGCGGGCTGCTACCGGACCAACGTCGACAAAGTGTTCGCCGCCGGCGACATGCGTCGCGGCCAGAGCCTCGTGGTGTGGGCGATCCGCGAAGGAAGGCAGTGCGCGCGGGCCGTCGACGAATACCTGATGGGTTCGTCGTTGTTGCCGCGGTGAAGTTCTGAATTCACCACCGCGACACCGAGAGCACCGAGAAAAACGAACGCTCCGCTCTGTGCTCTCGGTGTCGCGGCGGTCAGATCAACCCCCGGCCCGGCCGCTACCGCTGCAACCGCGCCGCCTCTTCCGGCGTCGGTAGCTGCGGCCGGTCGCGCTCCCTGCTGACGAGGCACAGAAAGCCCAGCGCGCTGTCGGCGTCGGCGCGGAACTGGTGCCAGGTCATCGGGTCGACCGTCACGAGATCGCGTTCGGCGATCGGGTGCACTTCTTCGCCGAGCCGCACGGTGCCGCGTCCGCGCAGGATCAGCACCGCGTGCGTGTGTTCGTGGCGCTCGAGCGTCGAATAGCCTCCGGGCGCGATCTCGAAGTAGCGCAACTCGCACGCCTGGTCAGGCGGTGCAAATAGAACCTGCCGCGTGATGTCGCGGAATGGCGCGGCGCCTTCGTCCTTGTAGCGCAGCACCTCGACCCCCTGCCAGCGGTAGTCGCCGGCGGCGTCCGGTGCGAATCGGCGCACTCCGCTCATGCGTCCGCCGGCTTCCGGGCGCGCGCGACCGCTTCGACGAACTCGCAGCTGCGCTCGTACAGCTTTTCTCGCGCCATCAGCAGCGAGCCGCCGATCAGCAGCATGCAGTCGTCGCCGAACTCGCGCTTCAGCTCCGGCACGCGCTCCACGCTCATGCCGCCCGCCGGTACGGGCAGCGCGGGCTTCAGGCCGTGCCATGCGCATCGGTTGGCCTGCGCGATGGCGAGGCAGGCTTCGCGGGGGTAGGTGAACCGGCCGCCGTGGTTAGGAAAGATCGTCGCGTCGGCGCCGAACAGCCTGAACAACTTGCCGAGCAGCGCGGCCGGAGCGATGCGGCTCGCGCCGGCCAGCGAAGGATGCGCGATGAACGCGAAATCGGGGTGCTCGCGCCGCAGACCGTTGAGCGTCGACGCGCCGCAGACCATCGGCGCGATCAGCGCGATACGCACGCCGCGGGCGCGCGCAAGCTCGATCTGTCGCAGCATCTGCGTGCAGGTGCCAAAGAGGCTCGGCGCGTACAGCGTGACCGGCCCGCCGCCGCGCCGCGCGTTGGCCTCGTCGACGGCTGCCTGGCACGCGGCCACACGCTGCGCGAAAGGCGCCGCGGCCTGGTCGGCCCAGCCATGATCGTCCTTGATGACATCGATGCCCGCGGCGGCGAAAGTCCGGCACAACGCCGCGAGCTGTCCAGGGGTCGAGCCGATCGGCTTCAGCGCGGTGCACGTCAGCGGCCGGTCGGTCACGCCGACCAGACCGCGCAGGCCGTCGATGCCCAGAGCCGGTCCGCCGAACCGTCGCGCGAGCGCGTCGGGAACGTCGACGTCGATCAGTTCGACGTCGGGCAGCAGCGAGCTGTTGCCGAACAGCATGTTCAGCAACTGCCCGGCGTCGGCGCCGACGCTTTCGACGGCGAGCGCGATCCGCGCGAGGCTGGAGCCGTCCGGCAACGCGTCGATGCGTTCGACGCGCGCGGCGATGCGTTCGAGCACGCCCGCGTCGAGCACCGCTTCGGCGGGCATCTCGATGCTCTGCTCAAGTGCCAGCACCTGCGCGCGGCGCGGCGCGTCTTCGGCCGGAACGCGCAATCGATAGACGGCGCGGACTTCTTCACGATCCATGCGGCGATTCTACGGGCCGTCACGCGCCGGCCGGCGGCGCCGGTTCGCCGGCCGGTCGGAAGCGCGCATCCGCCTGCGCCGCTGCTCGCCTAGACTGCAAATGCCATGACGACACGTGCAGCCCTGATCGCCGCCGCGCTCGCCGCCCTCGTCGGCGTGCCCGCGGCGCTTGCGCAGAGCGAAGCCGAGCTGAAGCGGCTCGACGAACTGGATCGCAAATGCGAAGCGGCGCGGCTGGCGAAGCTCGCGCCGATCCGCGCCGAGCTCATCGACAGGTGCGTCAGGATCGACAAGCGTCCGCGCGAGGTCTGCGAAAGCGAGTTCGCGCACTACGGCGACACGAAAGCCACCGCGCACGGCAAGGCGATCGCCGGCCTGTTCTACGACCTGCCCGAGTGCGTCGCGGCCTTCGAGGCGCGGCAGAAATACCGCCGCTGAGGGCGGCCCTCGCCCCTGCTTGGTACTTCGCTCGGCGCCGCGGCGGGGCGGCTGCCGCGCTGTGAGACAATCCGGCGGCCGCGCGCGGGCCGTGCTGCCCGCACCGTCCGGCATGCCGTCACCGCCGGCCCGACCAACAACCGAAGCGTTGCGCGCCGAAGTCCAGCGCGCGCGAACGTGGCAAACCGCCGTGCCCCAGGACGACTTCATCACCGTCGATCACGTCACGTTCGGCTACGACACGAGCCGAACGATCCTCAACGACGTGTCGGCCCGCTTCGCCCGCGGCAAGGTCACGGCGATCATGGGCGGCTCGGGCTGCGGAAAGACGACGCTGCTGCGGCTGATCGGCGGCGTCTACGCCGCCAACCGCGGCACGATCACCTTCGACGGCGAGCGCGTCGATACGCGCGACAAGGCGCTGATCTACCGGTTGCGCCGGCGGCTCGGAATGCTGTTCCAGTTCGGTGCGCTGTTCACGGATCTCACGGTGTTCGAGAACGTCGCCTTCCCGCTGCGCGAGCACACCAATCTGCCCGAGTCGATGATCCGCGACATCGTGCTGATGAAGCTCAACGCGGTGGGGCTGCGCGGCGCTGCGCCGCTGCGCATCTCCGAGGTCTCCGGTGGAATGGCGCGGCGGATCGCGCTGGCGCGCGCGATCGCGCTCGACCCCGATCTGATCATGTACGACGAACCGTTCGCCGGGCTCGACCCGATCAGCATGGGCGTCACCGCCAACCTGATCCGCAAGCTCAACGACGCCACCGGCGCGACCTCGCTGATCGTCTCGCACGACGTGCAGGAGTGCTTCATGATCTGCGACTACGCGTACCTGATCTCGTCGCAGGGGCGCATCGTCGCGCACGGCACGCCGCGCGAGCTTCAGGCGTCCGACGATCCCGAAGTGCGGCAGTTCATCCGCGGCGAACCCGACGGCCCGGTGCGCTTCCACTATCCCGCGCGGCCCGTCGCGGAAGAGTTCGGCGTGCGCGTATGAGCCCGCTCGACCTGCTGCAGACGCTGGGGGGGCGCGCGCTGACCGTGTTCCGCGCGCTCGGCCATCACGCATTCTTCTTCGCGGAGCTGCTCAAGCACCTGCCGCAGGCGCTGCGGCGCTTCTATCTGGTCGTCGCGCAGATTCATGCGATCGGCAATTACTCGCTGGTGATCATCGCCGCGTCGGGGCTCGCGGTCGGCTTCGTGCTGGGCCTGCAGGGCTACTACACGCTGAGCCGCTATGGCGCGGCCGAGTCGCTCGGGCTGCTCGTCGCGCTGTCGCTCACGCGCGAGCTCGGACCGGTCGTCACGGCGCTGCTTTTCGCCGGACGCGCCGGCACGTCGCTGACCGCGGAGATCGGGCTGATGAAGGCCGGCGAGCAGCTCGCCGCGATGGAAATGATGGCGATCGACCCGAAGAGCCGGGTGCTCGCGCCGCGCTTCATCGGCGGCCTGATCGCGATGCCGCTGCTGGCGGCGATGTTCTCTGCCGTCGGCATCTTCGGCGGTTACGTCGTCGGCGTGCTGCTGATCGGGATCGACCCGGGGCAGTTCTGGTCGCAGATGCAGGACGGCGTCGACGTCTTCGACGACGTCGGCAACGGCATGGTCAAGAGCTTCGTGTTCGGTGTGGCGTGCACCTTCATCGCGCTGTACCAGGGCTACGAGACGCAGGCCACGCCGGAAGGCGTCGCGCAGGCGACGACGCGCACCGTGGTGATCTCGTCGCTCGCGGTACTGCTGCTGGACTTCGTGCTGACGGCGGTGATGTTCTCCACACCTCGGTAACTGGAGCTACGACATGGGACGCAGGGGCATCGAATCGCTGGTCGGCGTGTTCGTACTGCTGGGCATCGTCGCGATCTTCTATCTCGCGCTGAAGGCGGCGAACCTCGCTTCGTTCAACACCGGCGAGACGTACACGCTGATCGCGCGGTTCGACAACATCGGCGGGCTGAAAGTGCGTGCGCCGGTGCGCAGCGCCGGCGTCACGATCGGCCGCGTCGCGTCGATCACGCTCGACACCAAGACGTACCAGGGACTGGTGACGCTCGAGATCCAGAAGAGCATCGAGTTCCCAGTCGACACGTCCGCCAAGATCCTCACCGCCGGTCTGCTCGGCGACCAGTACATCGGGCTCGAACCGGGCGGCGACGACAAGATGCTCAAACCCGGCGACACGATCAAGATGACGCAATCGGCGGTCGTGCTCGAGAACCTGATCGGACAGTTCCTTTACAACCGGGCGGCCGAAGGTCCGGCCGAGAAGAAGTGAGTCGCGCGATGTGCGCCGCCCGCCGCCGATTGCGGACGCTCGCCGCTGTCGCCGTCGCGCTGCTGGCGAGCGCCTGCGCGACGATCCCGCCCGACGCCGGTCGTGACCCGGTCGATCCGCTCGAGCGCGTCAACCGCCACGTCTTCGAGTTCAACGACCGCGTCGACCGCGCGGTGCTCAAGCCGGTCGCACAGGGTTATGTCGCGGTCGTCCCCGAACCCGTGCGCGGTTGTGTGACGAACTTCTTCGCCAACCTCGGCGACGTCGCGAACGCGGCCAACAATCTGCTGCAGGGCAAGCCGGCCGCGGCGGTTTCGGACATCTGCCGGATCGCGATCAACACGACCGTCGGCGTGCTCGGGTGCTTCGACGTCGCCTCGAAAATGGGGCTCGAGAAGCACAACGAGGACTTCGGACAGACACTCGGCCGCTGGGGGCTCGGATCGGGCGCCTACCTCGTTCTGCCTCTGCTCGGTCCGAGCTCGGTGCGCGACGCGATCGGGCGCGTTCCGGATGCCTACGTCGATCCAGCGAGCGCGGCCGGCGACAACGTGCGTGCGCGCAACACGCTGTTCGCGCTCGAGACCATCGACCTGCGCGCGCGCCTGCTCGACGCCGGCCGGCTGCTCGAAGCCGCTGCGCTCGACAAGTACCGGTTCACGCGCGACGCCTATTTGCAGCGGCGGCGCAATCTGGTCTACGACGGCAATCCGCCGCGCGAGGAAGACGACGACGAGGAGCCGGTGAAAGCGCGGCCCGTCGAGCGCGCTGCGCCGACCGAAGGCAACGGCGCATCCGCCGAACCGCCGAAGAGCGATCAACCCGGGATCGCGCCCGCGCGTTAATGCGCAGAACGTCGCCCGACGGTCCGGGTCCTAGAATCGCCCCTTTGAACGATCGGCCATCCACGATGCGAAACCTGTCCAAGCTCCGGAATACCTTCGCGGCGATCGCCGCGATCGCTGCGCTCGCCGGCGCCGCATCGGCGCAAGGCACGGCGGCGACGAGCGTCGCGCCGTCCGCATCGCTCGCTCCCGATGCGCTGATCCTCGCGCTATCGAACGACGTGCTCGACGCGATCAAGAAGGACAAGTCGCTGCAGTCCGGCGACATCGCCAAACTCAACGCGCTGGTCGACGAGAAGATCCTGCCGTACGTGAACTTCGAGAAGATGACGCAGCTCGCGGTCGGCCGCGGCTGGCGGCAGGCCACGCCCGAGCAGCGCCAGGCGCTGATCCGCGAGTTCCGCACGCTGCTCGTTCGGACCTACGCCGGCGCCGTTTCGGCCGTGCGCGACCATCAGGTCCAGATGCGTCCGTTCCGCGCCGGGCCGAACGACACCGACGTCATCGTCCGAACGGCCGTCGTGCCGTCGCGGGGCGAGCCGATCCAGCTCGATTACCGGCTCGAGAAGACCGATTCCGGCTGGAAGATCTATGACGTCAACGTCCTCGGCGTCTGGCTGGTCGAGAACTACAAGAGCTCGTTCGCTGCCGAGATCAATGCCGGCGGCATCGACGGGCTGATCAAGTCGCTCACCGAGCGCAACCGCCAGCTCGCGGCGGCCGACAAGAAGCCGAAATGAAACTCGACGTGCAGTCGATCGGCAACGGCAACGCCGTCGCGCTGCTCGGCCAGGGCATCGAAGCGATCCGCGCCGGTGACGCGAGTTTCGACCTGTCCGCAGTCCGCCAGGTCGACTCGTCGGCCGTGGCGTTGCTGCTTGCCTGGCAACGCGAAGCGCAGGCACGCGGCACGCGGCTGGCGCTTTCCGGTCTGCCGCCGGCGCTCAAGAGCCTGGCCAAGCTCTACGGGGTCGACGAGCTGATCCCGGGGCTTCGCGAGGACCCCGACAAGGGTCGCGCCCGGTAAAATCGCGTCGCTGGCCGCGCCGGGCTTTGCCCGGCGCGGCCGTCTTGTCTTTTGCCGATGTCCGTTGCCGCCATCGAAGTCGTCGATCTGGTCAAGCGCTACGCATCGCGTGCAGCGCCGGTGACCGCGCTCGGCGGGGTGAGCCTGCGCATCGAGCAGGGCGAATTCTTCGGCCTGCTCGGCCCCAATGGCGCCGGCAAGACGACGCTGATCTCGATCGTCGCGGGGCTGGCGCGCGCCACCGGCGGGCGGGCGACCGTGATGGGGTACGACGTCGTCGCCGACTACCGTGCCGCGCGCTCGCTGCTCGGTGTCGTGCCGCAGGAACTGGTTTTCGACCCGTTCTTCTCGGTGCGCGAGACGCTGCGCATCCAGTCGGGCTACTTCGGCATCCGCAACAACGACGCATGGATCGACGAGGTGATGGCCGCGCTCGACCTCACCGCCAAAGCCGACGCGAACATGCGCTCGCTGTCCGGCGGGATGAAGCGGCGCGTGCTGGTGGCGCAGGCGCTCGTGCATCGGCCGCCGGTGATCATCCTCGACGAGCCGACTGCGGGCGTGGACGTCGAGCTGCGGCAGACGCTGTGGGCGTTCATCCGCAGGCTCAATCGCGAGGGCCATACGATCGTGCTGACCACGCACTACCTCGAGGAGGCGCAGGCGCTGTGCGGGCGCATCGCGATGCTGAAAGCGGGGCGCCTGATCGCGCTCGACGAGACGCACAACCTGCTGCGGCGGCTGTCCGGGCTGCGGCTCGCGTTGCGCTACCGGGGCGCGCTGCCCGGGTCGCTCGAGCCCGCGGTGATCGAGCGCGGCGACGGCTACGCGGTGCTGCGGCTCGCGCGCGTCGACGATGTCGAATCGACGCTGGCTGCGCTGCGTCTCGCGGGTGTGGCCATCGAGGATCTCGAGGTCGGGCACGCCGACCTCGAGGACGTGTTCCTGCAGTTGATGGCCGACGACCGGCCGCGGATGGCGGCATGAGCGAAGCGGGCATCACCGGAGTGGGTCGCCCCGGCGCGGACGCCGCGCCCGGGCGGCCGCCGGCGCCGCGCGCGGCATGGGCGGTGGGCTTTCGCACGCTGCTGTACAAGGAGGTGTTGCGCTTCTGGAAAGTCAGCTTCCAGACCGTCGCGGCGCCGGTGCTGACCGGCGTGCTGTACCTGCTCGTCTTCGGCCACGTGCTCGAGGCGCACGTCGAGGCCTTCCCCGGCGTCAGCTACACCGCATTTCTGATCCCGGGGCTGGTGATGATGAGCGTGCTGCAGAACGCCTTCGCCAACAGCTCGTCGTCGCTGATCCAGAGCAAGATCACCGGCAACCTCGTGTTCGTATTGCTGCCGCCGCTGTCCAACGGCGAATTCTTCGCCGCGTACGTGATCGCGTCGATCGTGCGCGGGCTCGTCGTCGGGGTCGGCGTGTTTACGGTGACCGTGTGGTTCGCGCCGCCGGCGCTCGCCGCGGCGCCGTGGGTGATCGTCTTCGCGCTGCTCGGCGCGGCGCTGCTCGGCGTGCTCGGGCTGATCGCCGGGATCGTGTCGGACAAGTTCGACCAGCTCGCGGCGTTCCAGAACTTCATCATCATGCCCGCGACTTTCCTGTCGGGCGTGTTCTACTCCGTGCACGGGCTGCCGCCGTTCTGGCAGGCGGTCTCGCACTTCAATCCGTTTTTCTACATGGTCGACGGCTTCCGCTACGGGTTCTTCGCGCAGTCCGACGTCTCGCCGTGGGTGAGTCTGTCGGTGGTGCTGGTCGCGCTGGGCATCGCGTCGACGGTTGCGCTGCAAATGCTCGTGCGCGGATACAAGATCAGGCACTGAACCCATGCTTCCGACCCCCGAGGACATCCGCAGCCACCTCGCGCGGGCGCTGCCGTGCGACGTGCTCGAAGTGCGCGGCGACGGGCATCACTTCGAGGCGCTGATCGTCAGCCCCGCATTCGAGGGCAAGACGCGCGTGCAGCGCCACCAGCTCGTCTACGCAGCGCTCGGCGACCGCATGCGCGAGGAGATCCACGCGCTTTCGATGAAGACGCTCGCGCCCGGCGAATACAAGGGCTGATCCGTGCGCATTTCACGCTTCCTTCACGCAGGCTTCGCCCGAACTTCGGCGCTGCCCGCGACAGTTTCTCCTGGCTGCCCGCGCGTCGCGGGCGCATCGAGGAGGAACGACCCATGCCCGATTCGGTTCGCTTCACCGAACCCGTACGCTTTCGCCGCCCGTTTCCGCCGCACGCGGCAGATCTTCCGATGGACAAGCTGAGAATCGAAGGCGGCGCGCCGCTGCGCGGCGAGGTTGCGGTCGCCGGTGCGAAGAACGCAGCGCTGCCGATCATGGCCGCCGCGTTGCTGACCGACGGCGAACTCGCGCTTTCGAACATCCCGCAGCTCGCCGACATCGCGACGATGGCGAGGCTGCTGCGCGGCATGGGCGTGCGGGTCGACCGCAGCGGCACCGACGTTGCCGTTCGCGCCGACGCGGTCACCTCGACCGAGGCGCCGTACGAGCTGGTGAAAACGATGCGCGCTTCGATCCTGGTGCTGGGGCCGCTCGTCGCGCGGTTCGGCCGCGCGCGCGTTTCGCTGCCGGGCGGATGCGCGATCGGCGCGCGACCGGTCGATCAGCACATCAAGGGACTCGAGCTGCTGGGCGCGACGATCCGGATCGACCACGGCTACCTCGTCGCCGAAGCGCCGCGGCTCACCGGTACGCGCATCGTCACCGACATGGTGACCGTCACCGGCACCGAAAACCTGATGATGGCCGCCTGCCTGGCCGCCGGCGAAACGGTGATCGAGAACGCCGCGCGCGAGCCCGAGGTCGTTGACCTGGCGAACTGCCTGAACGCGATGGGGGCGCGCATCCGGGGGGCTGGAAGTGACCGGATCGTGATCGAGGGCGTGCCGCGACTGGGCGGCGCGCGCCATCGCGTAATGCCGGACCGCATCGAAACCGGCACCTTTCTCGTCGCCGCGGCGGCGACCGGTGCCTTCGGCGCCGCCGACGTGCTGCTGCGCGGTGCCGCGCCGGACACGCTCGACGCGGTGCTCGACAAGCTGCGCGAGTCGGGCGCCACGCTCGATTCGCAACGGGACTCGGTGCGCGTGAGGATGAACCGGCGCCCGCGCGCGGTCAGCCTGCGCACCGCGCCGTATCCGGCGTTTCCGACCGACATGCAGGCGCAGTTCATGGCGCTGGATGCGATCGCCGATGGCGTCGGCCGCGTCACCGAGACGATCTTCGAGAACCGCTTCATGCACGTGCTCGAGCTGCAGCGGCTCGGCGCGCACATCGCGATCGAAGGCAACACCGCGGTCGTGCAGGGCGTGCCGGCGCTGTCGGGCGCGAAGGTGATGGCGACCGACCTGCGCGCTTCGGCGAGCCTCGTGATCGCGGGCCTCGTCGCGTCCGGCGAGACGATCGTCGACCGGATCTACCATCTCGACCGCGGCTACGACCGCATGGAGCAGCGCCTCGCCGTCCTCGGCGCGCGGATCGAGCGGGTGAAGTGACGGCGTTCACCACACAGACGCGGAGAACACGGAGCGATGAATTCGATGGCATTCCCCTCGGCGGTCTCGGTGTCGCGGTGTTGATTTCGAGCATGTCGACGACCCGATGATCACGCTCGCACTGTCGAAAGGCCGGATCTTCGAGGAAACCGTGCCGCTGCTCGCGCGCGCGGGCATCACGCCGCTCGAGGACCCGGAAGCGTCGCGCAGGCTGATCATCGCTACGTCGGATCCGAACCTGCGCATCGTCGTCGTGCGCGCCTCCGACGTGCCGACCTACGTGCAGTACGGCGCGGCCGAGCTGGGCGTGGCGGGCAAGGACGTGCTGATGGAGCACGGCGGGCAGGGGCTGTACGTGCCGGTCGATCTCGGCATCGCGCGCTGCCGGCTGTGCGTGGCTGCGCCGGCCGGGTTCGACTACGCCGCAGCGGTGCGCCGCGGAGCGCGGCTTCGCGTCGCGACCAAGTACGTGCAGACCGCAAGGGAGCACTTCGCCGCGAAAGGCGTGCACGTCGACGTGATCAAGCTGTACGGTTCGATGGAGCTTGCGCCGCTGGCGGGCCTGGCGGACGCGATCGTCGATCTGGTGTCGAGCGGCGGTACGCTGCGCGCGAACAACTTGGTCGAGGTCGAGGAGATCGCTGCGATCTCGTCGCGGCTGATCGTCAATGTGGCCGCGCTGAAGACGCGGCGCGGCGAAGTCGAACCGTTGATCGACAGACTGGAAGCGGTGACGCGGACATGACGGTGAGGATGCTCGACACGCGCGACCCGGGTTTCGACGCGGCGTTCGCGCAACTCGTTGCGGTCGACACCGCGGGCGATCGCGAGATCGAGCGCGTCGCGGAGGCGATCGTCGACGACGTGAGGGCGCGCGGCGACGCCGCGGTGCTCGAGTACACGCGCCGGTTCGACCGCGTCGATGCGCCGTCGGTCGCCGCGCTCGCGATCGGCGCGGCCGAGATGCGCGCCGCGCTCGAATCGCTGTCGCTCGAAGATCGCGCCGCGCTCGAAGCCGCCGCCCGCCGCATCCGCGTGTTTCACGAGCGACAGCGCGGCGAAAGCTGGACGATCGTCGAGGAAGACGGCACCGAACTGGGTCAGCGCGTGACGCCGCTCGACCGCGTGGGTCTGTACGTTCCCGGCGGGAAGGCGGCCTATCCGTCGTCGGTACTGATGAACGCGATCCCGGCGCAGGTCGCCGGCGTGCGCGAGATCGTGATGGTCGTTCCGGCGCCCGGCGGCGAGAAGAACCCGCTCGTGCTGGCCGCGGCGAGCCTGGCGGGGGTGACGCGCGCGTTCGCGATCGGCGGCGCGCAGGCGATCGGCGCGCTCGCGTATGGCACCGCAACGGTGCCTGCGGTCGACAAGATCGTCGGTCCCGGCAATGCGTACGTCGCGGCCGCCAAGCGGCGCGTGTTCGGCGTGGTCGGCATCGACATGATCGCGGGCCCGAGCGAGATCCTCGTCATCTGCGACGGCAAGACCGATCCGGACTGGATCGCGATGGATCTGTTCTCGCAGGCCGAGCACGACGAGCTCGCGCAGGCGATCCTGCTGACGCCCGACGCGAAGTTCGTCGACGCCGTGCTGGCATCGATCGCGAAGCTGCTCGCCGCGATGCCGCGCCGCGCGATCATCGAGACTTCGCTCGCGAACCGCGGCGCGCTGATCCGCACGCGCGATCTGGAAGAGGCCTGCGCGATCGCCAACCGGATCGCGCCCGAGCACCTCGAGATCTCAACCGACGAGCCGAAGCGCTGGGCCGAGAAGATCCGTCACGCAGGCGCGATCTTCCTCGGCCGCTACTCGAGCGAATCGCTCGGCGACTACTGCGCCGGCCCCAACCACGTGCTGCCCACCGCTCGCACGGCGCGCTTTTCTTCGCCGCTCGGCGTGTACGACTTCCAGAAGCGCACGAGCCTGATCCATGTCTCGCGCGCCGGCGCACAGACGCTCGGCCGAATCGCGCAACGGCTGGCGACCGGGGAACAGCTCCCCGCGCACGCGCAAAGCGCCGCCTACCGCCTCGAAAAATAATGGGGTCAGCCACCAATTTCCGGGCGAAGCCCGATCTGTCGATCCTGCGCGACGAGGTGCTGGCGATCAGCGCGTACCACGTACCGCCGGCCGAAGGGCTGATCAAGCTCGATGCGATGGAGAACCCGTACCGGCTGCCCGAGCCGCTCGCTCGCGCGCTCAGCGAGCGGCTTTCGCGGGTCGCGCTGAACCGCTATCCGCCGGCGAACCCCGCGGACTTCAAGGCCAAGCTCGCGCGCGCGATCGGCCTGCCCACGGGCATGGCGCTGATGCTCGGCAACGGGTCGGACGAGTTGATCCACCTCGTGATCCAGGCGTGCGCCAAGCCGGGCGCCGTGGTGCTGTCGCCCTGGCCCTCCTTCGTGATGTACGAGATGAGCGCGAAGTTCGACGGCTGCCGCTTCGTCGGCGTGCCGCTGCGCGCCGACTTCTCGCTGGACCGCGACGCGATGCTGGCGGCGGTCGCACGTGACAAGCCCGCGGTGATCTTCATCGCCTGGCCGAACAACCCGACCGGCAACCTGTTCGATCGCGCGACGGTCGAGGCCGTCGTCGATGCCGCGCCGGGGCTCGTCGTGATCGACGAGGCGTATCTGCCGTTCGCGCGCGACACCTGGCTTCCGCAACTCGCTGACGTCGCCAAACCGCGCCCGAACCTGCTCGTCCTGCGCACGCTGTCCAAGCTCGGGCTGGCTGGAATCCGGCTGGGTTATCTCGCCGGCGATCCGGCCTGGATCGAGCAGTTCGACAAGCTGCGGCCGCCTTACAACGTCAACGTGCTGACGCTGGCGACCGCCGATCTAATGCTCGACCATCTCGACGTGTTCGACGCACAGGCAGCGGCCGTACGGTCGGAACGCGCGCGGCTGCTCGCCGCGCTGCGCGCGCTGCCGGGCGTCACCGCGTTCGACTCCGATGCCAACTTCATCCTGTTTCGCGTCGCGGATCCCGACCGCGTGTTTGCAGGACTGAAGGCGCGCGGCATACTGATCAAGAACGTCGCCCGCATGCACCCGCTGCTCGCCGGCTGCCTGCGCGTGACAGTCGGGACGCCGCAGGAGAACGACGCGTTCATCGACGCATTGAAGGCGAGCCTTTGAGCCACCATGACCCCGCGCACCGCTGAAGTCGTCCGCAACACCGCCGAAACACAGGTCCGCGTCGTCGTCGATCTGGACGGCAGCGGCAGGTCGCAACTGGCGACGGGGATCGGCTTCTTCGATCACATGCTCGACCAGATCGCGCGGCACGGCGCGATCGATCTGACGGTTGAAGCGAAGGGCGATCTGCACATCGATGCGCACCACACGGTCGAGGATGTCGGCATCACGCTCGGGCAGGCGGTCGCGCGCGCCGTCGGCGACAAGCGCGGCATCCGCCGCTACGGCCACGCGTACGTGCCGCTCGACGAGGCGTTGTCGCGCGTCGTCGTCGATTTCTCCGGCCGGCCCGGGCTCGAGTGGCACGTGCCGTTCGCGCGCGCGATGATCGGCGAATTCGACGTCGACCTCGCGCACGAGTTCTTCCAGGGTTTCGTCAATCACGCGCAGGTCACGCTGCACATCGACAACCTGCGCGGCGTCAACGCGCACCACCAGTGCGAGACCGTCTTCAAGGCGTTCGCGCGCGCGCTGCGAACGGCGCTCGAGCGCGACCCGCGTGCGGCGGGCGCGGTGCCGAGCACCAAGGGCACGCTGTAGCCCGGCGATGATCGCCGTCGTCGACTACGGGATGGGCAATCTGCGCTCGGTCGCGAAGGCGCTCGAGCACGTCGCGCCGCGCGAGACCGTGCGCGTGACGTCGAGCGCGGCCGAGATCGACGCGGCCGATCGCGTCGTGCTGCCGGGGCAGGGGGCGATGCCCGACTGCATGAAGTACCTGCGCGACGCGGGGCTCGAGGACTGCGTGCGCCGCGCGGCCGGAAGCAGGCCGCTGTTCGCGGTGTGCATCGGCGAGCAGATGCTGTTCGACTGGTCCGAAGAAACGCGCGTGCCCGGAGCGCGAACCCCGGGACTCGCGCTGTTCCCCGGCGCGGTCGTGCGATTTCGCGACGAGGACATGCGGCAGCCCGACGGATCGCGCCTGAAGGTGCCGCACATGGGCTGGAACCGCGTGACGCAGACGCGCGCGCATCCGCTCTGGCGCGGCGTCGCCGACGGGAGCTGGTTCTACTTCGTGCACAGCTTCTACGTCGCACCGGCCGACGCGACGCTGACTGTCGGCCAGTCGACCTACGGCCGCGCCTTTACCTGCGCGGTGGCGCGGGATAATATTTTTGCGACCCAGTTCCACCCCGAGAAAAGCGCCGCCGCCGGACTCAAGCTCTACGAGAACTTCACGCGCTGGACGCCGTAGTTCGCCACTGCGCTCCCGCGGCCGCCCCGACCGATCCTCCCGCCGTTCCCGGCAACGCCCTACGTCCCCGCAACCTCCCGCAGCGAGCACTCGATGCTGCTGATCCCCGCGATTGACCTCAAGGACGGGCGCTGCGTGCGCCTGCGCCAGGGCGACATGAACGACGCGACCGTTTTCTCCGAAGATCCGGTCGCGATGGCGCGGCATTGGGTCGAACTCGGGGCGCGCAGGCTGCACATCGTCGATCTGAACGGTGCGCGCTCCGGCAAGCCGGTCAACGAGCCGGTCATCAGGAAGATCATCGCCGAGATCGGCGACGAAGTTCCGGTGCAGCTCGGCGGCGGCCTGCGCGACCTGGATACGATCGAGCGCTATATCGACGACGGCGTGCGCTTCGTCGTGATCGGCACGGCCGCGGTCAAGAACCCCGGATTCCTGCACGACGCCTGCTCGGCTTTCGGCGGGCACGTGATCGTCGCGCTCGATGCCAAGGGCGGCAAGGTCGCCACCGACGGCTGGAGCAAGCTGACTGGGCACGACGTCGTCGACCTCGCCCGCAAGTTCGAGGACTACGGCGTCGACGCGATCCTGTACACCGACATCGGCCGCGACGGCATGCTCACCGGCGTGAACATCGAAGCGACCGTCGAACTGGCACGCGCGGTCAAGGTTCCGGTGATCGCGAGCGGCGGCGTCGCGACGCTGGCCGACATCGAGAAGCTGTGCGCGGTCGAAGACGAAGGCATCGAAGGCGCGATCCTCGGCCGCTCGCTGTACGAAGGCACGCTCGACTTTCGGGAAGCGCAGGCGCGCGCCGACGCGCTGGCCGCACAGCGCTGACCCAAGGTCCGGCGGCGCGCCCGCTTCAACGCGATCGGGCGCCGTCGGCGCAGCGCCGGTAGTCCTCGAAAGCCCCGTACGCCGGCTGCGGACCGCGCGGCGCGCCGCACAGATCGGTCGGCAGCTCGGCCCCGGTTGCGCGGCGCGGCGGCGCGTCGGCCCAACGCAAGTCGAGCTCGCCCGCGTCGGCGAACAGTCGGCGCACCGGATGAAATCCGACGAACGACGCTGCGACCCACTGCGTCCGGTTGTCGGCGGCGTCGAGCGCGCCGCCGTCGCGCGTTCGGAGCGCACCGTCGATCAAATTGCCTGCGGCGTGCGCCGCGCTCTCGGGAAAGCGGACCACCACGCCCGCCGTGTCGAGCACGGTGTTGTGCAGCAGGCGCGTGCGTGCGGCGCGATTGACGTAGATCCCTTCGTCGGAGCACGACGCGATCAGGTTGTTCGCGATCAGTCCGTCGTCGTGCTCGACGACGCAGCGCCCGTCGCGGCAGCGCGCCGGCTCCGAACCGCCGCCGCCGAAGGACAGCCCGATGCGCCGCCCGGGCGCGCCGCGCAGCCGGTGCTCGCACAGCACGACGTTGCCGACGAAGCGGTTGCCGCTGCCTCCCCCCTTGGCGAACGCGCCGTAACTCGTGCCGTCGCCGCCCGCCTTGACGAAGTCCGCGATCAGGTTGCCTTCGATCGCCCAGCGGCTCGCGGCGACCAGGTCGACCGGCGTGACCGGCGCATCGGTCGCGCGCGGTGCGCCGTTGGTGAGCGTGTTGAACGCGACGCGGCCGTCGTCGGGGTAGCGGCCGCCGGCGCCGTTGATCTTCACGTGCGAGTGGAAGTCGCGGATCACGTTGTTGCGGATCTCGACGTGATGCGCCGCGCCGACGACGTGAAACGCGTGTTCGCAGCCGTCGGGCGACGTGCATGCGCCCTGGATCACGAGGTTTTCGAAGACCCAGTGCGGGGCGGTCACATGGAAGCCTTCGAGCAGCTCGAATTCGAGCAACGCTTGGCCGAGGCGATGGGCGCGAACGACGATCGGCGCGTCGGCCCGGCCGGCGCGCGGCAGATCGATCGCTCGGCCGCCGAAGCGATACGTGCCCGGCAGGAAGGTGATCGTGTCGCCGGGTTCGGCCCGCTCGAACGCGGCGAGCGCGTCGGCCGCGCTCGCCACCAGCACGGCGCGGCGTCGGCCGGGCGGCGCAGGCGGCGCGTCCGCATCCGCCCGGGCGCCGGGCCACGATGGATACGCGGCGCGCGGCAGCGGTTCGCCGCGGTCGAGCGCCAGCAGCGCGCGGGCCGCCAACGCGCCCGCGCCCTCGATCAGCGCGTTGTGGCCGGCGGCGCGCCGCTCGAGGTGAAGTGCCAGCAGCCGCGGTGCGACACCCAGCGATTCGACCAGCGCTGCGGCGGTGCCGAGCGCGACGGCGATCAGCGCGCAAAACGCGACGAAACGCGTCCAGCGCCGCCTTGCGCGGCGGACGGTGCTGCGAGCGCGAACGGGCGCTGGACCGGGCTGCACTATGCTTCGCTCCGTTCGGGACGTGCTTCGATGCTTGCCAAGCGCATTATTCCCTGCCTCGACGTGACCGCCGGCCGCGTGGTCAAGGGCGTCAAATTCGTCGAACTGCGCGACGCCGGCGATCCGGTCGAGATCGCGCGTCGCTATGACGGCGAAGGCGCCGACGAGCTGACTTTCCTTGACATCACCGCGAGCTCCGACCAGCGCGACATCATCCTGCACGTGATCGAAGCGGTCGCCGAGCAGGTGTTCATTCCGCTGACGGTCGGCGGCGGCGTACGCAAGGTCGACGACGTGCGGCGGCTGCTGAACGCCGGCGCGGACAAGATCTCGATCAACACGGCCGCGGTGCAGAACCCGCAGCTCGTCGCCGATGCGTCCGCGCGTTTCGGATCGCAATGCATCGTCGTCGCGATCGACGCGCGCCGCCGGGCGAACGACGATCCGGCCGCCGGCTGGGAGGTGTACACGCACGGCGGGCGCACGCCGACGGGGCTCGATGCGATCGACTGGGCGCGCCGCGTCGCCGACCTCGGTGCCGGCGAGATCCTGCTCACCAGCATGGACCGCGACGGAACCAGGCTGGGCTTCGACCTCGAGCTGACGCGCGCGGTGGCCGACGCGGTGCCCGTGCCGGTGATCGCCTCGGGCGGCGTGGGCAGCCTGCAGCATCTCGCCGACGGCATCGTGGTCGGCCGTGCCGACGCGGTGCTCGCCGCCTCGATCTTTCATTACGGCGAGTACACGGTTCGGCAGGCCAAGGAGTTCATGGCCGCGCAGGGCATCGCGGTGCGGCTCGACTGACATGGGCTGGCTCGACGAAATCGCCTTCGACGAACGCGGGCTCGTCACGGTGATCGCGCAGGACGCGACGACGCAGCGCGTGCTGATGGTCGCCTGGGCCAACCGCGACGCGATCGCGGAGACGGCGGCCACCGGACAGGCGGTGTACTACTCGCGCTCGCGCGGCAAGCTCTGGCGCAAGGGCGAGGAGTCGGGCCACCGACAGGCGGTGCGCGAGGTCCGCCTCGACTGCGACGGCGATGTCGTGCTGTACGTCGTCGAGCAGGCCGGCGGCATCGCGTGCCACACCGGTCGCGCGAGCTGTTTTTTCCGCCGGCTCGACGGCGATGCCTGGACGACCGTCGACCCGGTGCTCAAGGACCCCGAACTCATCTACCGAAAATGAGCGACGTGCTGAAGCGGCTCGCGGACGTGGTCGAATCGCGCAAAGGTGGCGACCCTCAGACTTCGTACGTCGCGCGGCTGCTGGCGAATGCGCCCGATGCGATCCTGAAGAAGATCGGCGAAGAAGCGACCGAGACCGTGATGGCGGCCAAGGACGGCGCGCGCGAGCGCATCGTCGCGGAGACCGCCGACCTGTGGTTCCACTGCCTGGTCATGCTCGCGCACTACGGGCTGCGCCCGGAAGACGTCCTCGCCGAGCTGGAAAAGCGCGCGGGCACCTCCGGCCTCGAAGAGAAGGCGCTGCGCAAGCTGCGCGAGCGCGAATGAACGGAGCGCGACCGAGCACGCAGCATCGACGATTCAACCAAGCGGACCCGGCCGCGGCGGCTTCGATCCGACGCGGCCGATGGACGAGAACCTCCGCCCTGAGCGAGACGCCATGACGACCGACTCCCACTGCATCTTCTGCCGCATCGCGCGCGGCGAACTGCCGGCCAAGCGGATCTACGAAGACGACGAGATCGTCGTGTTTCCCGACATCAACCCGGCCGCGCCGGTCCACCTGCTGATGGTGCCCAGAGCGCACGTCGAAACGCTCGCCGCCGCGGGCGCCGAGCACGAGCGACTGTTGGGTAAAATGCTGCTGCTTGCGCCCCGGCTGGCACGAGAACAAGGTGCCACGAACGGCTTCCGTATCGTGATCAATAACGGCCCGGACGGTGGACAAGAGGTCTATCACCTGCACGTCCATGTGTTGGGCGGTCCGCGCCCGTGGAAGCGGCTGTAGGGCCGACCGTTGAGTCCGTCATCGTTCAGGAGTTCATCATGGGTTCGTTTTCGATCTGGCACTGGTTGATCGTCCTGCTGGTCATCATCCTCGTGTTCGGCACCGGCAAGCTAAAGAATCTCGGCAAGGATCTGGGCGGCGCCATCAAGGGCTTCAAGGAAGGCATGAAGGAAGGCGGCGAGTCGGTCGACGCCGCCGCGGCCAAGAAGGTCGAAGAGTCCAAGCAGGTCGCCGGCTCGACGATCGACGTCCAGGCCAAAGAGAAGTCTTGAGCGCACGTGCGGGGCGCAGCCGCCGGCCGCGATCGGCAGCCGGCGGCGCAGCGACATGCCGCACGCTTGGCGGCTGACGGAATCCGATGTTCGATTTCAGTTTCGGCGAGCTGGCGCTGATCGGCGCGGTCGCGCTCGTGGTGCTCGGCCCCGAGCGGCTGCCCAAGGTCGCGCGCACGGTCGGCGACTGGCTCGGCAAGGCGCAGCGCTATGTCAGCCAGGTCAAGGCCGACATCAACCGCGAGATGGAGCTGGCCGAGCTGAAGAAGCTGCAGGAAGAAGCGCGCGCCGCCGCGCAGTCGGTGCAGTCCGCGGTGCAGGGGTTCGAGTCCGACCTCCAGAAGGTCGCCGCCGAGGCGAGTTCGGCGATCAGCCCGCCGGACGGAGGGGCAACTGAAGCGACGGCGCCGGGCGACTACACGTGGGAGGGCGCGGGCGAGTCGTGGCAGTCGCAGCGCTTCCAACGACGCTACAAGCCGGGGCCTTCGGTGGACGAACTGGCCGAAGAGATCGCGCGTCTAAAACGCCAGCTCGCGCTTCCGGATGCGTACACCGCGTCGCGCCGCAAGTACGCGCCCCGGGCGCGCGTCAACCGGCCGAGGATCCGCAGGTGAGTTCGCCAACTCCCGAAACCGATCAGGAACAGAGCTTCCTGTCGCACCTGATCGAACTGCGGCAGCGGCTCGTCCGCGCGGCGCTTTCCGTGCTGGTCGTCTTCCTGGCACTGACGCCGTTCATGAAGCAGATCTACGATCTGCTGGCCGCCCCTCTGACCGCGACGCTCCCGCCCGGAACGAAGCTGCTCGCGACCAGCGTGGTCTCGCCGTTCCTCGTCCCGCTCAAGGCCACGCTGCTCGTGGGCTTCGTCATCGCGCTGCCGTACGTGCTGTACCAGGCGTGGGCTTTCGTGGCGCCCGGGCTGTACCGGCACGAAAAGCGGCTCGCGGTTCCGATCATCGTTTCGAGCGTCGCGATGTTTCTGGCCGGCATCGCGTTCTGCTACTTCGTCGTGTTCAGGCTGCTGTTCCCCGTCATCAACAGCTTCGCGCCGTCGTCGGTGTCCTTCGCGCCCGACATCGACGCGTACTTCAGCTTCGTCCTCGGGATGTTCTTCGCTTTTGGCCTCACCTTCGAGACCCCGATCGTGCTGGTCGTGCTGACGCGGCTGGGGATCGTGTCGGTGGACCAGTTGCGCGGCGCGCGTCCGTACTTCATCGTCGGCGCGTTCATCGTCGCCGCGATCGTGACCCCGCCGGACGTGACCTCGCAGCTATTGCTGGCCGTGCCGCTGTGCCTGCTCTTCGAAATCGGGCTCGTCGTGTCGATGGTGCTCGACCGGCTGTTCCCGCGCGCAACCGGCGACGACGCCGACAAGGTGCCGACGGCGACGGACGCTTCGTAAGCCGGCACGGCACTCGGCGCATACTTCGCGCATGACCGCGATCTCAGTCCGTTGGGCGCTCGCCTTGCTGGCGCCGCTGCTCGCTGCGGGTGTCGCCATCGCCGCCAACGGGCTGCAGCCGGCCGCCGACGACGTCGATCTCGCCAATGGCTGGGCCGCGTACCAGGCGATGGACTACGCGAAAGCCCTCGCGCTGTACCGCAAGGCGGCCGAACGCGGGCAACGCGTCGCGCAGTTCAACCTCGCGGTGATGCTGATCACCGGCGAAGGCGCGCCGGCCGACCCGAAGCAGGGCATCGCCTGGCTGCGCAAGTCGGCCGACAACGGAATGGCTCGCGCGCAGTATTCGCTCGGCGTGTTCTACGAGCGCGGCGAACACGTGCCGCGTTCGCTCGCCGAAGCGACGGCGTGGTTCCTGAAGGCCGCCGAGCAGGGCTGGCGCGACGCGCAGGTCAGCGTGGCGACCCAGTACTTCCTCGGGCGCGGTGCGCCGCAGGACTACAAGCTCGCGGCCAAATGGTACGAACGCGCGGCCGAGCAGGGCGACGAGGGCGCCTGCTACATCATCGCCAGCATGTACGAGAAGGGCGACGGGGTCGACCGCGATCTGCTGCGGGCTTTCTACTGGTACTCGCAGGCGGCGGCGTTCGGCGATCCGGCCGCGCGGATCAAGGCGCGCGAGATCGCCGAAAGGCTTCGATCGGGCTAACGCTGCGGCGCGGGCCGCTCGCCGACCGTCACCGGGATCTCGAGCTCCTTGCCGCCGCGGATCACTTTCACGCGCGCGACGCTGCCCGGCGCCAGTTGCGCGATCTGCGTCAGCATGCGCGGCGTGTCCTGCACCGGCTGGTCGTTGATCGACAGCAGGATGTCGCCGGGTTCGATCCCGGCCTTGCCGGCCGGCGCGCTGCGTTGCACGCCGCGCACGATCACGCCCTCCTTGCGCGGCAGCTTCAGCGCATCGACCATCTCGGGCGTGATGTCCTCGGGCTCGATCCCGAAGTAGCCGCGGACGACCTTACCGGTCTTGATCAATTGCTCCATCACCTGCGTGATGATCGTCGTCGGGATCGCGAAGCCGATGCCGATCGAACCGCCCGAGCGCGAGAAGATCGCCGTGTTGATCCCGACCAGGTGCCCGTGCGTATCGACCAGCGCGCCGCCCGAGTTGCCTTGATTGATCGCCGCGTCGGTCTGGATGTAGCTCTCGTAGCGGCTCAGATCCAGCCCGGTTCGGCCGAGCGCCGAAACGATGCCCATCGTGACAGTCTGGCCGACGTTGAACGGGTTGCCGATCGCCAGCACGACGTCGCCGACGCGCAGATCCTCGGAGCGGCCGAACGTGATCGCCGGCAGGTTCGGTGCCTCGATCCGGAGCACCGCGAGATCGGTCTCCGGGTCGGCGCCGACCAGCTTGGCCTCGACGCGCCGGCCGTCGCCAAGCGCGACGAGGATTTCGTCGGCGGCCTGGACGACGTGGTTGTTGGTCAGCACATAGCCGTCGGCGGTCGCGATGACGCCCGAGCCCAGGCTCGTCACGCGCTCGGCCTGCTGGCGGAAGCGTTCGCCGAAGAACCGCTCGAAGAACGGGTCGTCGGTGTACGGTCCGCGGCGGATTTCCTTGGTCGTGTAGACGCTGACGACCGCAGGCATCGCGCGCTGCGCGGCGTCGGCGTACGAAGCGGCCGGCGCGCGCGCCTGGACTTCCGGCGGAGCGACCTGACGGATCGAGATCTCGCCCTGCGCCGGCACGGGCAGCGCCGCGGGCCCGCGCCGGAGCCACTCCGGTTTGAGCGTCGTGATGATGAACAGCAGGGCGAGCCCGACCGTCGTCGCCTGTGCGAAGAGGAGCCAGAGACGGCGCAGCATGCGGACGCGACGCGGCGAGAAAAGGGGCGCCGATTCTAAGCCGCCGCGCCGAAGGACGGCGATGCCCGCAGCGCACCGCGCTGACGCGTTACTTCTTCGTCAGCGCGTCGCGGATCTCGCGCAGCAGGATCACGTCTTCGGGCGGCGCTGCCGGCGCGGCGGCAGGCGCCTCGCGCTTGAGCCTGTTCATCGCCTTGACCATCCAGAAGATGATGAAGGCGAGGATCGCGAAATTGATCACGACGGTCGCGAAGCTGCCCCAGGCCAGTACCGTGCCGACCTTCTGCGCCTCGACGAGCGACGCGCCCGGCGGAACGTTGCCCGCAAGCACCCAGTACTGGTTGGAGAAGTCGACCTGCCCGCGCATCAGGAAGCTCACGATCGGCATGATCACATCCTTGACCGCCGAGTCGACGATCTTTCCGAAGGCCGCGCCGATGATCACGCCGACGGCGAGATCCATCACGTTGCCCTTCAGCGCGAACTCCCGAAATTCCTTGAGCATGCTCATCGACGTTCCCCCGGTTGTTGGTCGTTTTCGCGGACAGCGCGGCGATTGTAGGCGCGGGTTCGGGCCGCCGCGCCGGCGTGCATCGCGTATGACGGTGAGCCGGCTCACAGGCTGCGCCGGGGCCGCGGGCCGGTCGTGCCGTGGACGCGAGCGCATGCAGTAAAATCGCGCGCTGCCGCGGACAACAGCGCCGCTGCCGTCTGCCCCCGATTCCAATCCGACAGGGAAGCTCCCCAATGTCCACCCCAACAACAGCCGCCGAGGCGGCCGACGGCGAACGCCGGACCGCGGTGATCGCGACCTGCGTCGTCGGCGGCGCAGGCGCGGTCGCCGCGCTCGTTCCTTTCGTGAGCTCTTTCGCGCCTTCCGAGCGGGCGAAGGCGGCAGGCGCGCCGGTCGAGGTCGATCTGTCGTCGGTCGCGCCCGGCGAAATGAAGACCGTCGAGTGGCGCGGCAAGCCGGTTTGGATCCTGCACCGCACGCCGGAGATGATCGACGAGGTCAAGAACACGGCCGCGGACCGGCTGGCCGACCCGAATTCGGAACGGACCGCGTATCCGACGCCGCCCTACGCGAAGAATACGCTGCGCTCGATCAAGCCCGAGTACTTCATCGCGGTCGGCATCTGCACGCACCTGGGCTGCTCTCCCGTGGGGCCGAAGGCGCCGAACACCGATCCCGCGCTCGGACCCGACGCAGGCTTTCTGTGCCCGTGCCACGGCTCGACCTTCGACCTGGCCGGCCGCGTGTTCAAGAACAAGCCCGCGCCGGACAACCTCGAAGTGCCACCGCACAAGTACCTGTCGGACGCCGTCGTGCTGATCGGCGACGACTCCAAAGCGTAACCGCCGCGCCGGGACAAACCATGGCTCTGCACAAGTCCGAATACAAAGGCCTGCTCGGCTGGATCGATTCGCGTATGCCGACGCTGATGTCGGAATACAAGAAGCACATGTCGGAGTACTACGCGCCGAAGAACTTCGACTTCTGGTACTTCTTCGGCAGCTTCGCGCTCGTCGTGCTCGTGATCCAGATCGTCACCGGCATCTTCCTGGTGATGCACTACAAGCCCGACGCGCGCTTCGCGTTCGAGTCGGTCGAATACATCATGCGCGACGTGCCGGGCGGCTGGTTCATCCGCTACATGCATTCGACCGGCGCGTCGTTCTTCTTCATTGTCGTGTACCTGCACATGTTCCGCGGTCTGCTGTACGGCAGCTATCGCAAGCCGCGCGAGCTGGTGTGGATCTTCGGCTGCCTGATCTTCCTGTGCCTGATGGGCGAAGCGTTCTTCGGCTACCTGCTGCCGTGGGGGCAGATGAGCTACTGGGGCGCGCAGGTGATCGTCAACCTGTTCTCCGCGATCCCGCTGATCGGCCCGGATCTATCGGTGTGGATCCGCGGCGACTACGTCGTCAGCGACGCGACGCTGAACCGCTTCTTCGCCTTCCACGTGATCGCGATCCCGCTGGTGCTGCTCGGGCTGGTCGTCGCGCACATCCTGGCCCTGCACGATGTCGGCTCGAACAACCCCGACGGCATCGAGATCAAGGACCGCAAGGGCCCTGACGGTAAGCCGCTCGACGGAATCCCGTTCCACCCCTATTACACGGTGCACGACATCTTCGGGCTGGCGATCTTCCTGATGGTGTTCTTCGCGGTCGTGTTCCTGGCCCCCGAGATGGGTGGCTACTTCCTCGAGTGGAACAACTTCATCCCCGCCGACCCGCTGGTCACCCCGCCGCACATCGCGCCGGTCTGGTACTTCACGCCCTTCTACTCGATCCTGCGGGCGACGACCAGCGACTTCATGTGGGTGCTCGCCGCCGGCACGGCCGCGTATGCGGCGCTGATCTACTTCGCGCTGCCGCGCGGGCGCTGGCGCTACGCGACGCTCGCGGCGACGCTCGTCGTGCTGGTGCTGATGCTGCCGAAGAGCCCGCTCGCGCTCGACCCGAAGTTCTGGGGCGTGGTGCTGATGGGCGTGTCGGTGCTGATCTTCTTCGCGCTGCCCTGGATCGACCAGTCACCGGTGAAGTCGATGCGTTACCGGCCGGGCTGGCACTTCTGGCTGCTGATCGGTTTCGTCGTCGACTTCCTCGTGCTCGGCTATCTCGGGACGCAGCCGCCGGCGCCGACGCTGACCTATATCGCGCAGCTCGGCACGCTGCTGTACTTCGCCTTCTTCTTCCTGATGCCCTGGTGGAGCCGGGCCGGCGAGTGCAAACCCATGCCCGAGCGCGTGACCTTCGCGGCGCACTGAGGGGACAGAACGATGAAAAGAACGATCACCGCCGTCGCCCTGGGGCTGTTTGCGACGGGCGTCCTCGCCGCCAGCGCGGGCGCGCCGCTCGACCGGTGGCCCGACCGCTCGAAGGATCTCGCGGCGCTGCAGAACGGCGCTCGCATCTTCGCCAACTACTGCCTTGGCTGCCACAGCGCGAACCTGATGCGCTGGAACCGCCTCAACGAGATCGGCCTCGACGACAAGCAGATCAAGGACTTTCTGATCTTCGGCCCGCAGAAGGTCGGCGACACGATGACGATCGCGATGAACCCGAAGGACGCGAAAGCCTGGTTCGGCAAGACGCCGCCCGACCTGTCGGTGATCGCGCGCGCGCGCACGTCGTTCGAGTACGCCGGCGCGGACTATCTGTACACGCTGCTGCGCGGCTACTACCGCGACGCGACCTCGCCGACCGGATGGAACAACGTCGTCTATCCGTACATCGGGATGCCGCACATCCTGTGGGAGCTGCAGGGGCCGCGCGAAGTCACGATCGAGCGCACCGCGCACGCGGTCAAGGGTCTGGTGCGGACGACCACGACGATCGACGCCGAAGGCCGTGCGACGGTGACGTCGATCCCCGTGACGGGGGAGACCGGCGAGACCATGACGGTCTCGTTCAAGTCGCTCGCGCCCCAGCTCGCGCGCCAGTACGACTCCGACATCGCCGATCTGGTCGCCTACCTCGTGTTCATGACCGAGCCGGTCCGTGCCGACCGCGTCCGGATGGGCGTGTGGGTGCTGCTGTACCTCGCGCTGTTCACGGTCGTCGCGTGGCGGCTGAACGCCGTGTACTGGAAGGATGTGAAGTAGGCGCGCGGGCGCAGGGCGCCCGCTGCATCAGCCCGCGCCGCACGGCGCGGTCATTCGTATTCGAGGGCGGGCGCGGCTCGCCCTTGTCGGTTTCCAGAGGTACGCAACGATGATGGTTCTTTACTCCGGCACGACCTGCCCGTTTTCCCAGCGCTGCCGCTTCGTGCTGTTCGAAAAGGGCATGGACTTCGAGATCAAGGACGTCGATCTGTTCAACAAGCCCGAAGACATCAACGTGATGAACCCGTACGGGCAGGTGCCGATTCTGGTCGAGCGCGACCTGATCCTGTACGAGTCGAACATCATCAACGAGTACATCGACGAGCGCTTCCCGCACCCGCAACTGATGCCGGCCGACCCGGTGATGCGCGCGCGCGCGCGGCTGTTCCTGTTCAACTTCGAGCGCGAGCTGTTCGTGCACGTGCAGACGCTGGAGAACAGCACCAACCCGAAGGCGATCGAAAAAGCGAAGCTCATCATCCGCGACCGGCTCACCCAGCTCGCGCCGATCCTGCTGAAGAACAAGTACATGCTCGGCGACGACTTCTCGATGCTCGACGTGGCGATCGCGCCGCTTCTGTGGCGGCTCGATCACTACGGAATCGACCTGCCGAAGAGCGCCGCCCCGCTGATGAAATACGCCGAGCGCATCTTCAGCCGCCCCGCCTATATCGAGGCGCTGACGCCTTCCGAGAAGGTCATGCGGCGATAGCGTGCATCGCGGATCGCGAACGCGTTACGCTCTGCCCGACTCCCGACACGCTGCGCAGGCATGCCCGAACCGTCGACCAAGCCGTACCTGATCCGCGCCATTTACGACTGGTGCACGGACGCGGGATTCACGCCCTACGTGGCCGTCGCGGTCGACGAAACCGTGCGCGTTCCGGCGGAGTTCGTCAGGAACGGCGAGATCGTGCTGAACGTGTCGTCGCTCGCGACCAACCGCCTGAAGATCGACAACGAAGCGATCGCCTTTCAGGCGCGCTTCGGCGGCGTGCCGCGCGACGTGTACGTTCCGATCGCGCGCGTGGTCGCGATCTACGCACGCGAGAACGGACAAGGCATGGCCTTCGAAGTACCGCGTTCGCTGCCCGCGGGCGCCGAAGGGCCGGCAGCCGCCGAGCCCCGCGCACACGAGGCAACGTCGCGCGAACGCGCCAACCTCGTGCCGGTGGCGGCGACAACCCCGGGCGCCGATGCGACGGGCGGCGACCAGACCGAGCCACCGCCGCCGAAACCGGGCGATCGACCCAAGCTCACCCGCATCAAGTGAGGCCAATCCGGGCGCGCCGGAGCGGCTGCGCGCTCGCGACATGCACGCTGCGCGCGGATCAACGCGCGAATCGCGCGGGGCTTCGTCGATCAGTCCCGGTAGCCGTTCGGATTGGCTTGCTGCCAGCGCCAGCCGTCGGCGCATGCCTGAGCGATCGAACGCTCGGCGCGCCAGCCGAGCAGTTCGTGCGCGCGCGACGGATCCGCCCAGCACGCCGCGATGTCGCCGGGCCGGCGCGGCGCGATCGCGTAAGGCACGCGCCGTCCGGTCGCCTGCTCGAAAGCCTGCACCAGTTCGAGCACGCTGGTTCCTCGCCCGGTGCCCAGGTTGATCTCGATGCAGCCGGTTCTGGTCCGCGCGTATTCGAAGGCGCGCAGGTGCCCCGCGGCGAGATCGACGACGTGCAGGTAGTCGCGCACACCAGTGCCGTCGGGGGTGGGCCAGTCCTTGCCGAACACATTCAGCCGCTCGCGTTTGCCCGCGGCGACCTGCGTGATGAACGGAAACAGGTTATTCGGGATGTCGTGCGGATCCTCGCCGATCAGCCCGCTCGGATGCGCGCCGATCGGATTGAAGTAGCGCAGGCTGACGATCGACCAGCGCGTATCGGCGGCAGCGAGGTCGCGCAGCACCTGCTCGACGATCAGTTTCGACTGGCCGTACGGGTTGGTTGCCGCCAGCGGCGCGTCCTCGCGCAACGGCAGCTCGCGCGGCACGCCGTAGACCGTCGCCGACGAGCTGAAGACCATGCGCCGGACGCCGGCGCGGTCCATCGCGGCGAGCAGCGCGAGCGCGCCGCCGACGTTGTTGTCGTAGTACGCGAGCGGCCGCGCGACCGACTCGCCGACCGCCTTGAGCGCCG
>Ga0073934_10000876_pt1 | contig 78877 bp, 66 predicted proteins | sample LarsenN4metaG_FD_76834 | JGI IMG/M metagenome (GOLD analysis project Ga0073934, IMG submission 76834) | Hot spring sediment bacterial and archeal communities from British Columbia, Canada, to study Microbial Dark Matter (Phase II) - Larsen... ...
GTGTTGCGCTCCGCCCGATAAAGCGCATGGGCCAGCGCCACTTCATACGCTGGGGCGGGCTTTCCCGTGAAAGACGCAATCAAGTCGCGGAGTTCCTTGATCGCCTGGGCGTAGCGCTTTCCCCGCGTGAGAATCTCAGCCCGCTGCAGCCGTAGTTCCGCCGGTGTGTCCACGAAGGCGTTCATCAAGCGCAGCTGGTTTGCGGCCTCTTCGGCCTCGGCGCTGAGCGGCATGGTGAAATGCACCTGGCGAAATGCGTGGATAGCGCTTTCTGTGCGGCCCGCAGCTGCATAGGCCTGTCCGAGCGTGAACACCACGTCTGAACGCACCGGTGAGCGGTTAGCCTCGAGCAGCTCGATTGGCAGATCCGATGTGCCCATGGCCAAGTGCGAACGCGCGCGGAGCAAAGCGGCATCCTGCACAAAGAGGGACTCCGGGAAGCGCTTCTCGAAGCCATCGAGGGCGTTCAGCGCCTCCTGGTGCCGCCGCAAGTTGCGGTACGAAGAAGCCAGCAGGAAGTCGACGTAATCGCCAAGCTCCCGGGCATGCGGCTTGGCATTTGATAGCGCGGAAACAGCCTGGTCGTAGTCGCCGTCCAAGGTGCGAGCATAGCCAATGGCGAGCCAGGCAAGCGCGCCGGCGTCTGTGCCGCGATGCTGCTTACCGTACTTCTCTACCCCGGCGAAGGCGGCGGCTGAGCGCATAGCCAGAAGTTGCGTCGCCATGGGTCGCAGGTCGGCCGACGCGACGAAGGCCTGCTTCATGCGCTGGGCGCGCGCGCGTTCGAGCGCGGCCTGGCGCGCCGACTGGGCGGGGGTCTTACGGACTGGTTTCCGGGCGGAGGACTTTGCCGGAGCCTTCTTAGTGGCTTGCGCGGACGCAGGGATGGGGACCAGCAGGGAGAGGACGAGTAGTGCGGCGACAGAACGCTTCAATTGATTTCGGGACCCGGTGTACGGCTATTGGAAGCCATCGCCCAGCGCCGACACGTCATTGTCGGCAAGGATGCGAATGACCTCCGCAGTGAAATAACCCGCGCCCGCAGCCACGGTTGCGCCGTAACGCTTCTCGTAGGTAGCGCGGCTCTTATCGATGTCTTCTTTTAGACGGGAATACAGGTCCTTATTCTGCCTGCCTTCCGCGACCTTGGCCTGGTTGTACAGCTTGATCTCATCGACCAGCAACTTGGCAAAACGTTTCGCCTTCTTGTGGACTTCCTGGTCTTCGGGCGAAAGTCCATCCGTGGCCGGGCTCGCCGCAGGAGCCGCAGCGGCAGGCGGAGGTGGCGGTGGAGGCTCGGGCGCTGCCACCGGCGGAGTTGGGGCTGGCGCGGCGGCAGCCGCAGCGACCGGCTCGGGAGCGGTCTCTGCGGCGGCGCCTCCCGTCTTGCGCAAAGCAATGATCTCCAGCCAACTGGAAGCCGAACGCACCAACACCCGTACTGCAGACTGGTCGGATGCCCCGTCCATATCGGTACCGGCATCGGTATAGAGGATGGCCGCGACCTTGTCGCGCACGACCAGCGGATGCAGGTGTGCGTTGCCATCAAAGGGATTGCCGTGGGTGTTGATGAAGCCGTTGTCGAACTCGACCGCGGCGGCGGAGACGGGTTCCTTGTCCGAAAGAGCGCGGCCGGCGAGCCCGCTGGCGCCGCTGATATTGACGCCCTTCACGTCGCCCGCAAAACCGCGGGCCTGCCAAGAGGTCAGGTTCCCTGCCTTCACCACAAACAGGGCTGCGCGGGCGGTGAACTGCGCGGCGCCGTCCAGCATCGCCTTCAGGATGTCGGCCTGACCATTGGCGTCGTAGATCGTGCTGACCGCGGCGTTGAGCAGGTCAGTAGGCCCCCCGCCGGGAGCGCTTTCTTCCTTCTTGGGAGCTTTGGCTGCCTGTTCGAGCAGAGGCGTAAGGGATTCCGTCACACGGCGCGTGACTTCGTCTTTCAGCGCACCGATGCGCCCGTCAATGACTTCAGAGACGGTCTGCTGGACGAGCTGCGAGATTTCCTTAGGGTCGGCCATTTCCACTCGGAACCGGGGTCTACAGAACCAGACGTACGGGGTCAGCCGCGATTATATGTGGTGGGTCGAGGGTGTCAACCGGGAGAACCACCCAAACTACTCAACGATCAATACCGCCTTCATGTCATCGTGACGGGGCCCGCACAGGATGCCGCAGTCCACCTGGAACCTCCCCTTCCGGGTGGCGGTGTAGGTGAAGACGGCGGGCTTGCCCGGGTTGACCGGCTCGCGGATGCCGAGCGCGGGGACGTCAAAGCCGTGCTGCACGTCCTCCGTGAATACCTCGAAACGCACGGTCTCTCCTTCCCGCAGGCGGATCTCGGCGGGAGAGATGGCATACTTTTTCATCGAAACGGGCACGTGCCGGGCGGGCCCGGAAGGCTGGGAACACCCGATGGATGCAAGGCAAAGGACGAAAATGTACAATGTGGGTCTGGTTCGCATCGCCGTTTGGGATCCCTCGAACGTAAAACTATCCTCGAGGCTCAATCGTACTTAGTGAAGGCGCCGTATGGCGCTGAAAACAGGATTTTTTTGCATCGGAACCCCATGGGGACCATCCAAACCAATGTTACGGGAGACACCGGCCAGGAACTGGCATTGGTGACCGCTGCGCGCGAAGGCGACATACAGGCCTTCGAGCAGCTGATCCAGAAGTACGACCGGAATGTCTTCCGCATCGCCCAGCACATCACGCAGAACCGCGAAGACGCGGAGGACGTGGTGCAGGACGCGTTCCTGAAGGCGTACCAGAACCTCGGCAAGTTCCAGGGGAACTCCAAGTTCTACACCTGGCTGGTGCGCATCGCAGTGAACGAGGCCTTGATGCGCCTGCGCAAGCGCAAGGCGGACAAGACCGTGTCCATGGACGAGGACGTGGAGACCGAAGACGGGACCATGCCCCGCGAAGTGGCGGACTGGAGCCCGAACCCGGAACAGCTCTATGGGCAGTCCGAACTGGGTGATATTCTGGGCAAGACCATCCAGGGCCTGCCGGCCAGTTTCCGGACGGTATTTGTGTTGCGCGACGTGGAAGGCCTGAGTACGGAAGAGACGGCAGAGATGCTGGGGTTGAGCGTGCCCGCGGTCAAGTCAAGACTGCTGCGGGCCCGATTGCAGCTTCGCGAGCGACTGAACCGTTACTTCAAGAAAAACAAGAGCGGGGACAATAAGCAGTGAAGTGCAAGGAATTCCTAAAAGAGCTGAACGATTACCTCGACGGCTCCCTCGACCCGAAACTCCAAGCCGAGCTGCAGGAACACCTCCACTGGTGCCACAACTGCTATGTCGTCTGCAACACGACGCAGAAGACGATAGAGATCTACCGCGAGAACAAGATCTACGAGCTGCCCGACGAACTGCGCTCCAAGCTCCAGACCGCCATCCTTTCTAAGTGCAAGGGCACCAAGCCCCAATCTTAACTGCATCGCCTGACGACCCCTCGACCTGCCCAGGTCCCGACTGCCCGCGAAATAGGGCAACTTCCGGTTTGGGCCGGGGAAAACCTTTTGAGCCAGCCGGAATCTAATCACAGGCAGGAATACGATGCCTCCCTGTCCGTCGGGGAGGCGGGCCTTGGTCCCAAAGGGAGTCAGAATGATCACGGACCTCATGGACATGTTGTTCGGTTGCTGGCACACGCGTTACAGCTTCCCCATCACCGCAAAACCAGGACAGCGCTCGGCGGCGGCCCGGGCCACGGGCACGTATGTGGTGTGCCTGGATTGCGGCAAGGAGTTCGCGTATGACTGGAGCCGGATGAAGGTCGTCCCCAACGACTACGTCATGGAAGAGATGCCGGCGGCGACCCAACGGCTCGCCAGCAAGCAAGCGGCATAAAAAAACCCCGGGCCAGCCGGGGCGCTCAAGCGAACCTAACGCAAAAGATGGAGATCACATCCCCGCGGAGGCGTCCGTCGTCCGGCTGGACAGCAGTTCGTTCAGCAGGCCCAGCATGTCCGTCACGCTAAGGATGCCCTTCAGTTCCCCGTCCGCCACCACCAGGAGCGCGCTGATCTTCTTCGTGTAGAGGGTCTGCACCGCTTCGGTAACGGGAGTCTCCGGGGTCACGCAAATGGGGTTCTTCGTCATCGCCATGGTGATGGGCGTGTTCTCGAAGACCTGGTTGTACTCTTCCTGGGAGGTCTTCGACAGGATGGAAGGCGCCAGGCGAGCCACGTCGCGGTCACTGATGATGCCAACCACTTTGCCCGTCTCCGCCGAAACGATGGGAACGTGGCGCTTGCCGGTCCGCCGGATGAGCAATGCCGCGTCCAGCAGCTTGCCGTCGTCCGGCAGCGAGGTGACGGCAGTCGTCATGTATTCCTTGACCAGCATCGGGGCCTCCGGGGTCGCCGTTCGGGATAGTCGCGCATTCTAGCAAAGGCCTAGGCAAAAAGCCCGAAGTTCCTGCGCTCGGCCTGCGGCTATAATCAGGCCATACCCAGCCACCGCGGACACTCCCCTCTTGAGAGAACTCAACCCTACCCTTCGCGAAGTCGCCGTCCTGCAGGAAGCCACCGAGATGGTCCTCTCGTCGATGGACGCGGATGCCGTTCTGCACCACATGCTGCTGGTCGCCCGGAACTACTTCGGGGTGAATTCCTGCGCCGTGCTGCTGGTGGACCCCGAAAAGGACGAGCTATACATTCACACGCACAACGGCATTGACGACCCCGCGCTGCTGAGCCGGCGCTACAAGATCGGCCGCGACGGCCTCAGCGGCCATGTAGCCGCGACCAAGGCCCCACTGTACGTTCCGGATGTGGCAAAGGAGCCGCGGTACATTGCCGCGCGTCCGGAGGTCCGGAGCGAGTTGGCTTTACCGCTGGTGGTAAGGGACGAGGTCCTGGGGGTCCTTACCCTGAGCAGCGACCAGGCAGACTACTTTGCCGACGAGATGATCGGCCTGCTAGCGCTGTTCGCCGGACAGGCGGCCGTCGCGCTGGAGAACGCGCGACTCTACTCGACGGAGCGCCGCCGCATGCGGCAGATCGAGTTCGTCAACCTGATCGCCCACTCAGCCACTACGGCGCACGACCTGGAGCAGCTCATCAGCACGCTCGCCGAACTTATCAGTGACACCTTCGAAGGCAGCCAGGTGTCAGTCCTGTTGCGCGATGCGGGCGGGAGCTTTGTCCTGCGCGCTCATGCCGGCGGCGAAGCCCCACCGAGCGAGCAGTTCCAGGGCCCCCAGCGGCACGGCATCATCTCGGAGGCGCTGGCGGCGCGGATGAATGTGGGTGTAGCGAACATTCGCGACAAGATCAAGGCCTCGCCCAGTTGGTCGCGCTGCCTGCCGGAGTCAGAATCGGAGATCGGGGTCCCGCTGCTGGCACTGGGTGAGACCCTGGGGGTGATCGTCATCTCCCACCAGCAGCCCAACGCCTTCAGCAGCGAGGACCGTTCCATCGCGCAGGCAGCGGCCGATGTGGGCGCCACCGCCATCCGCAACGTGCAGCTCTCCGAAGAACTCCTGCGCGTGGCCAATACGGACAGCCTGACCGGCGTGTTCAACCAGCGCTATTTCCATGTTGCGGTGGGGCAGGAAGTGACCCGCGCGCGCCGCTTCGGCAAACCGTTCTCAGTCGTCATGTTCGATATCCGTCGCTTCCGTTTGATCAACCAGGACGCCGGCTTCGACGCTGGCGACGAGCTCCTCCGCGGAGTCGCTCACCTGCTGCGCTCTACCGTGCGAGCCATCGATACCATATGCCGCTATGCGGGAGACCGATTCGCTATCGTGCTGCCGGAGACGACCGACGAGCGCGTGCAGAGCTTCCAGGCGAAGATCGAGCGCGGGCTGGCCGAACTTCCCTTCTCGCCGACCGCGCCGGCTCGCATGACCGCCGTTTTCGCCGAGGTGCAGTATCCCCGTGACGGCGCGAACGAACTCGAGCTGGTGCGCCACCTGATGAACCGGCTGGAAGCGGCGAAGTCTGGGGCTAAAGGCGCAAGCGCTTGAACCCAGTAGACGTATTGCTTTAGGCACTGACCCTATCTACCTGATTATGTGGATATTACTGCCACGCACAGTTTTGCACACCCGGACGTCCTCTCCATCCAGAAGCGCTCTCTGCGCTGCGTTATGATGGCTGTATGGCGCCTCCAGCGGCTCAATCCGGGGCGAAAGCCCTGACAGAGAAAATTCCCACAGGGCAGTTCCGCGTCCAGGAGTTCCTCATTGAGCTGGCGGATGCGCTGAACACCATCCTGGACCTCGACACGCTCCTAGCGAGGGTGGCGGAGATGGTCCGGCGCGTCATTCCCTACGAGATCTTCGGCATCCTGCTGGTCAACGAGAAGGCGCAGGAGCTGCGCATGCGCTTCCAGATCGGTCATAACCCGGAGACGTCGCGCATCCGCATCAAGATCGGGACCGGGATAACCGGGCAGGCCGTGGTGCGTGGCGAACCGGTGCTGGTCAACGACGTCACTACCTTTCCGAACTATGTGAATGGCCATGAGGCCGTACGGTCGGAGCTGGCGGTGCCGCTCGTCGCCAAAGGCAAGACCATCGGCGTGATCGACATCCAGTCAGTCCAGAAGAACTTCTTCACCGAAGAGCATGCCAGCCTTTTGCGGCTGGTGGCTTCGCGCATCGCTGTCTCGATCGAGAATGCGCGGCTCTACACGCGCGTGGCGAAGCAGGCGCAGACACTGCAAGTGCTGAACGAGATAAGCCGGGACCTGACGTCCATCCTCAATCTCGACGAACTCCTGAAGCGCGCAGGCGAACTGCTCAGCCGGGTCATCGACTTCCAGATGTTCTCTGTGCTTCTCCTCGATGAGAGCGGCCAGAAGCTGACCCACCGCTTCTCCATGCGGTTCAAGGAGAACATTCAGCTGAAGCATGACATTCCCCTGGGTCGAGGCCTGGTTGGAACGGCTGCGCTGCAGAAAGTGCCGGTCCTGGTGCCGGACGTGCTTCAGGACGAGCGCTATATCCGCTTGAATCCCGAGACCCGCTCGGAGCTGTGCGTGCCGCTGCTGTACAAAGACCAGGTCATCGGGGTGCTGGACCTGGAGCACACGCGCCGCGGTTACTTCAATGAAGACAATATGCGCACCATCGTGACGCTGGCGGCACAGATCGCCATCGCCATCGAAAATGCGCGGCTCTATGAGCGCATCGCGCGCGAGGAGCAGCGGCTGGAGCGTGACCTGGCCATGGCCCGTGAGGTGCAGCACCACTTGCTGCCGCCGTGCTGTCCGGTAATGCCGCACGCGGAAATTGCCGCGCGGTACCGTCCGGCGCACGCCATCGGCGGCGACGTCTACGACTTCCTTGCCTATAGCGGCGGCCGCACCGCCATCGCGGTGGGCGACGTTAGCGGCAAGGGGGCGCCGGCAGCGTTGTTTGCCGCGCTGGTGGGCGGGATCATCCGCTCGACCGGCACGCTGGAGCCTTCGCCTTCTGACATGCTGAACGCCATCAACGTGTCACTCAATGAGCGCAAGATCGACGCCCACTTCGTCTCGATGATCTACGCGGTTTGGGACGACGAGGCGCGCACCATGCACGTGGCCAACTCCGGGCAGCCGCGCCCGATCTACTGCCATGGGGGACGCACCCAGATCGTGGAAGCGGCCGGCATTCCGCTGGGGCTGCTGGAGGACACTGAGTATGACGAGGTCACTATACACGCGCATCCCGGTGACGCTTTTGTCTTCTTCTCCGACGGCATCATCGATGCCGTCAATCGCGACGGCGAGCAGTTCGGGCGGCCCCGGGTGGAGGAGGTAGTAGCTCGGAATCACGAGCTGGGCGCTGAGAAGCTGGTGGACGCCGTCATCGACGCGGTACGCAAGTTCTCCGACGGCGTCGATGCCTACGACGATGAGACCGTGGTCGTGATGAAGGTGCGTGACGGCGGAGCGAGCGCTGCGCCGCCGCCCAAGCGTCCGCGCAAGACGTCGCGCTCGCTGCGCAACGTGTAAGATTCCGTGCATGAAGATGATCAGCCGGCCCCCGGCCTTCACCTACAAAAAGGACCGTCTGCAGGCTGACCGGGTCCCTGTTCCCTACCTGGCGGAGAAGTTTGGCACCCCGCTCTACGTCTATTCCGGCTCGACCATCCGCGAGCGTTACCGCATCTTCGCCGCCGCCTTCAAGCGCGTGCCCCACACGGTCTGCTACTCCGTAAAAGCCAATTCGAATCTGACCATCCTGAAGTGGCTGGCAAAGTTCGGCTCAGGGTTCGACGTGGTCTCCGGCGGCGAGCTCGAACGGGTCATGCACGCCGACAAGAAAGCCGCCAAGAAAGTCGTCTTTTCAGGAGTCGGCAAGACAGCAGCGGAGCTCGACCTCGCCTTGAAGGCAGACATCCTGCTCTTCAACGTGGAAGGTGAAGGTGAACTGGACCTGCTGGCGGAGCGGGCCGCACGGGCACGCCGCAAAGCGCGCATCGCACTGCGGGTGAATCCCGACGTCTCCGCCGAAACACATCCTTACATCTCCACTGGTCTGCGCGAGCACAAGTTTGGCGTGGCCATGCAGGATGTGGCCGACCTTTACAACCGGGCGGCGCGCCAAAAGTATCTCGACGTGGCCGGTGTGAGCGTGCACATCGGGTCCCAGATCACCTCCGTAGAGCCCTTTCACGCTGCGATGACGCGTGTGGCAGAGCTGGTTCGAGCGCTCAAGGCGAATGGCCACAATATGCGCTTCGTGGACGCGGGCGGCGGGCTGGGTATTGCCTACAAGTCGGAAGACCAGGAGATGGACTTTGAGACCCGCGCGCGCAACTACGCGCAGGCATTGACCAGCGCGCTGCAGGGGCTGGACATCCATCTGCTGCTGGAACCAGGGCGGACGATCGTGGCTCCGGCCGGGGCGCTTGTGACCCGTGTTCTTTACGTAAAACAGAACGGCAAGAAACGTTTCCTCGTCGTGGACGCTGCGATGAACGACCTGATACGGCCATCGCTGTACAGCGCCTACCACGAGATCGTCCCAGTCGATTGCAGCGGCGCCCAATTGAACGGGGTGAGCGGGCCACCGGTGTATGACGTGGTGGGGCCGATCTGCGAGACCGGAGACTTCTTCGCCCGCGACCGCGAGATCCCATGCGCCCGCGCGGGCGACCTGGTCGCCATCCTCGATGCCGGCGCCTACGGCATGACGCTGGCCTCGAACTACAACACGCGTCCGCGGCCGGCGGAGGTCCTGGTCGATGGCACGGCCGTGAAGCTTGTCCGCAAGCGGGAGACGGTCAAGGATCTGCTGCGCGCGGAGCTATAAGACCGCAGCATCCCATCCGTCCTCCCGGACAGGCACCTGGCGGCTACACCATGCGCGTCAAGGCTTCAGCAAGGGTCTTCCACGCCTCGGTACTGGAGATCACCATGCGCAGCGGTACGGACGCTGCCAGGAAGGATCCTCCCCAGAGGTACGCCGGGTGTACCCGACGCCGTGAGCCCACGTCGTAGGCGATTCCCGCCACGACGAAGATGAGCGTGAAGCCGAAGAATCCCGCCGGGCCCATTTGCGCTACTGCCGGAATACGTGCCAGGGCCGCGCCGATGATGCTGATGTATGCCAGCAGCATCAGGCGCTTGTGCATCTCCTTATCGCGCCGCCAGTAGAGGGCGGTCGAGACGAATGTCGCGAAAGTGAGCATGTCACCCAGGGGGATCGCCAGGAATCGCAGGGGATCGAAACCCGGGGGTGCCGCGCCGCGAGCTGCCGCGCTGATCGCCGTCCCCACGCCGGCCATCACCATCAGCACGGCCAGCACTGCACCTGCCGTGCCGAGTCGGCGATGGACAGCGACCCGGTCGGTCGCTACCAAGGCAGTCTGCACAACAAACAACACAACCCACAGGGTGAAGAGTGCGGCATGAAAGTGGAGCAGGGGCGTAAACGGCGCACCGGTCTGGCTGATGAGCGGCTGCGATCCTAATACTCGAAAGTAGAACGTAGGCCCAAAGCCAACAAACACCGTGCCCGCCATCGCGAGCGTCATGGTGGTGTAGAAGACGCGGTCGTAAGCTCCCACTTTCCGAGGAGTCGCGGGACTTGCGGCTGTCGCTGTCGCCATGTGTCAGTTTTTCCTTGTCAGGTTTACGCAGATGGCGCGGAGAATATCACAGCCACAGTAGCGCGTTCGAGGGCTCCTAGCCTAGGGCGCCGTGCGTTCGTAGATGAGCCTTCCGCCGAGGATCGTCTTCTCGACCTTCACGTTGCGGATCGATTCCTTGGGGATGGCGAAGATGTCATCGCTGAGCACTACGAGGTCGGCGAGCTTGCCGGGGGTGATGCTTCCCTTCTCGCGCTCCTGGAACTCAGCGTAGGCCGAACCCATGGTGTAAGCCTCCACGGCCTCCTGCACGCTGATCTTCTGCTCCGGGACCCAGCCGCCGGGCCTTTGGCCATCGAGCGTGGCCCGCGTGACCGCGGCGTAGATAGTCTCCATGGGACTCAAGGGAGCAACGAACCAATCGGTCCCGAGCGCGAGGCGCACCCCGCTGTCCAGGAATGTGCGAAAGGCGTAGGTCGTCTTACTGCGCTCCGGGCCGATGCGCTTGTCGGCCCAGCGGCCATCGTCGATGGCATGGTAGGGCTGGACCGAAGCGATGACCTTCATCTTCGCGAAGCGTTCAAAATCCTTGGGCGCCACGTGCTGCGCGTGTTCGATGCGCAGACGGCGATCGCGCTCCCCATTGGCCCTGATGACATCAGCGTAGAGGTCGAGCATCGTCGAGATGCCGCGGTCGCCGATGGCGTGCATGCAGAGCTGTATCCCGGCCTTGTCGGCGCCTACCAGGCGTTCGCGCATCTTTGAGAGCGGCTGCATCTCGTCGGTAAGTAGGCCGGAAGTCTTGGGGTCGTCGCTGTATGGTGCAAAGAAGTAGGCGGTGGTGGAACCGAGCGAGCCATCCGCATAACCCTTCACCGCGCCCAGCCGCAACAGCGGACTACCGAAGCCGCGGCGCAGACCGAGCTTGGCCTGGTCCTTCCACAGGCTGACGGGCGGCGCTGCGTAGATGCGTAGGGTGAGTTCACCTCGCTCCGCCAGGGCTGTATACGCAGCAACGTCCGCGTAGCTGGGATTCATGTCCTGCACACTGGTCACGCCGAGGGAAGCCGCGTGCTCCAGCCCCTGCTTGAGGATTCGCAGGCGCTTCTCTGCCGACATCGGTGGGATGACGCGGTAGACATAGTTCATCGCCGCGTCTTTCAGCACGCCCGTGGGCTGCCGCTGCGAGTCGCGGACAATGAGCCCGCCCGGAACATCCTTTGTCGCGGCGGTTACCCCAGCCAGCTTCAGTGCCAAGGAGTTTGCCAGCGCCATGTGACCGTCGTAGCGGTTAACGAAGACAGGATGGTCCGGCGTGGCAGCGTCGATCATCTGCCGCGTGGGCAGTTGCGGTGTCTTGAAGGCCTGGTCATCCCAGTCACCGCCGAGGATCCACTCGCCCTTCGGCAGGGTCTTGGCGTACGCGGCCAGGCGGCGCGCAAACTCTTCCGGAGAGTCAGCGTCCTTAAGGCGGACGTTGCTCAGCGTAGCGCTACCGTCCACCAGGTGGACGTGTGAGTCATTGAAGCCGGGGAGTACAGCTTTGCCCTCGGCGTCGATGATGCGCGTCTCCGCACCCCGCCACTGGTCGATGTCGTCAGCGCTGCCGACCGCGACGATACGGTCGCCAATGATGGCGACTGCCTCGGCCTGCGGCTGCGCCGGGTCCATGGTGCGGATGCGGCCGTTGGTCAAGATGACATCGGCAGCGGGCTTGCCCTGTGCCACCGCACAGGCGACCAACACTAGGAACACGGCGTAGAGGCGCGTCATCGTTCTCCCCACTTCAGTTTGGCACGCAGTACTTCAAAGAATGTTCGTTGACTGGCGCGCAACAGGTGCACGCGATGCTCCGCCTTCCGGCAGACGACCCGGTCGCCAAGCTGGAGCGGCACGCCGATCTGACCGTCGACGGTGAGGTACGCATCGGCGGTCGGGCCGGCGACGGCCAGGGATATCTCTGCGCTGTCGCGCACCACGAGCGGCCGGTTGGTCAGCGCGTGAGGCGAGACGGGCGTGATGACGAAGGCGTCCACCGAGGGCTCCAGCACGGGGCCGCCGGCCGCGAGCGAGTACGCCGTAGAACCTGTCGGAGTCGAAACGATGACACCGTCTGCCTTGTATCCGGCCACGAACACCCCGTTCACCGTGACGTCCACTTCGGTCATGCGGGCGATCGTGCTCTTCGTGATGACGACATCGTTGAGGGCAAGGTACTCCCCCACTGCCTTCTCGCCGCGGATGTGTTTGCAGTTCAGCATCGAGCGCAGGTCGCGTGCGGTCTGGTCGGAGTCGAGGGAGTCCAGCGTGGCGTGCAGTTCGTCCAGGCGGACTTCGGTGAGAAAGCCCAGCGAGCCCAGGTTCACGCCCAGGATGGGGACATCCACGTGGGCCACGGCGCGGGCCGCGGCGAGCAAGGTCCCATCGCCGCCTAACACGATGACCAGATCCGGTTTTCTCCCGGCCAGTTCCTCGCGTGGAGCCGATGGCGCGCTCGGGGCATAGACCGCGGTCTCGGGGTCAAGCACGGCGCTGTAGCCGCGCTTCTCCAAATGGGCGAGCAGCTCCGGGACGATCTGTTTCAGTTCGTCCTTGCCGGGCTTGGAGATGATGGCGACGGTCTTCATCAGAAAGAAGATAGCTTCTTAAACTCTACCAGTTCCATGCGCTGGTCCGGTTTCGCCACATCCTGCATCATCAGCACTACACCATCGGGTGAGATCCAGACCGTGATGGAGGGCACGCCTGTGCCCCTTATCTCGTAGATCGAGGCCGGTATCGGCTGTCCAGCGATATCCACTTGGTCCTCCCCCACGTAGGTGACCTCGGCCTCGAGGACGATGAGGCGGGGTCCCTCCGGGTTCATTCCGGCCATCTGAACCAGCTTCACCTTGACGGGCTGGTCTGGCTTCTTGGGCGCCCGTCGCCCGATGCTGCTCAGCAGCCACGGGCTCGGCAGAAAGAAGTTATATGCGCCGGACATCGGCATCGAGCTGGTCTTGCCGGCCGCGGTACAACGGAACTCGGCCATCGTCATGTAGCAGTCGAGCTGGTTGGGGGACAACGCCGAACCGACCCGCGCCTGCGTCGGATACATCCCCGGCGCCATCACCAGCAGCACATCAATGACGACCGAATTCTGCGCGCCTTCCCGGGCCGCGCGCCATTCTTCTTCGATCTCGAAACCTGTCCGGGTCTTGTACAGCGTCCAGGGTTCTTCCCAGGTCTGCAGCACGGCGCCAGCTTGGGCGCGCAGCACGTATTTGCCCTCAGCCACCTTGGTTCGGACCGGCGCCACTGCAGCCGCCTTCGCTGCCGGCTTCTTCGGCGCCGAGCGCTTGCGGGTCTGGGCTGCGGCAGGAACGGCCAACGCCATCACAAGGACCATCGCCGTGAGCCGCCTCATGACGCTTCGTCCATCACCGCGTGCAGCAGGAACTCGCGATTGCCTTCCGCGCCCAGGATCGGCGACTCGATGACCTCGATGCCCTGCCCGCCGAGCTGCGCCATCGCGGCTTTAACTTTTTCTACTGCGGCGTGCTGCGCGGCTTCGTCGCGAACAATGCCGCCCTTGCCGATCGCCTCGCGCCCGACCTCGAACTGCGGCTTCACCAGCACCACCCACCCGGTTCCCTTCCGCGCCAGGCTCTGCGCCACCGCGGGGAGGACGAGTGTAGCAGAGATGAATGACACGTCCATGGCGATGAAGTCGACTGTGCCAGGCACGTCCTCGGGCCTTAGGTAGCGCGCATTGGTGCGTTCCATCAGGGTCACGCGCGGGTCGTTGCGGAGCTTGGCGTCGATCTGGCCATAGCCCGTATCGATGGCCAGCACTGACGCCGCGCCGTGCTGCAGGAGACAGTCGGTAAAGCCGCCGGTCGAAGCGCCGATGTCGGCACAAGCTTTGCCGCGCACATCAATCTCCCAGTGCTCCAGCGCGCGCTCCAGTTTCTGGCCGCCGCGGCTGACATAACGGGGTTCATCGCCGAGCAAGCGGATGGCGGCGTCTTGCTCCACGCTGGTCCCGCTCTTCTCCACCTTCTGATCATTCACCAGCACACGGCCCGCCAGGATGAGCGCCTGCGCACGCTCGCGTGACGGAACGAGGCGACGTTCGACCAGGAGCCTGTCGATACGGACTTTCACCGCGCCAGCTTACCGGATTTCACAAGTTTGTGTGCAATCCGCTCTAGTGTTCGTCAATCACGCATTTGCGTGCCGCGAATCACATTCGCGGCCGCATTTTTCCACAACAGTGTTGAAAACAGGTGACGCGGCGAGCGCCTGTCCCGCCCTGTGGTGTTTGCGATACAATATCTTTTTCCCAAGGACACTTTATGGCTACAAAGACGAAGGAACGCCCCGCCAGTACGTCCGCGCCGGCCGCCAAGGGCCAGAACGGAGCGCCGCCGATACCTGCCGAGAAGCTCAAACAGCTTTACACCCTGATGCTGAAGTGCCGCACCATGGAAGAGCGCATCCGCGTGCTCTTCAAGCAGGGCCGCTTCTCCGGCAACTACTATGCCGCCGTCGGCCAGGAGGCCACGGAGGTCGGCTGCGCCGTCGATCTGCGGCCCGACGACACCATTGCGCCTTCCCACCGGGATTTCATCGCCAACCTCATCAAGGGCACGCCGCTAAATCTGATGATCTCGCAGATCTATGCGCGCAAGACCAGCCCGGACCAGGGACGTTCCAGCCCGGCCCACTGCGGCTATGCCCCTCTGAACATCATCACGCCGGCTTCGACCATCGCGGCGCAGCTCAACATCGGCACCGGCGTGGCCCTGGCCAACAAGATGCAGAAGAACGACAAGGTCGTAATGGCGTTCTCAGGCGAAGGGTCCACTAGTCTGGGCTTCTGGCATGAGGCCGTCAACTTCGCTGGCGTCCATAACCTCCCAATCGTCTATGTGATCCAGAACAACCTGTGGGCGGAGTCGGTGACTGTGAAGCTCCAGACCAAGGTCGAGGACCTCAGCGTAAAAGCGCAGGCCTACGGCATCCCGGGCATCACGGTGGACGGCAATGACGTGGTGGCGGTCTATCGCGTGGCCAGCGAGGCCATCCACAAGGCGCGCAACGGCGGCGGACCCACGGTCATCGAGTGCAAGACCTACCGCTGGTACGGCCACTCGGAGATCGACCCGGCGAAGTATCGCGATCCGGAAGAAGTCGAGCGCTGGAAGCAGAAGGACCCGATTCCCTTCATGGAGCGCTACCTCCAGAAGCACAATCTGTGGTCGGACGACTTCAAGAAGGGCATCCTCGAAGAGTTCGGCAAGGAACTCGATGCCGCCATTGAATTTGCCGAGAAGGCGCCTTTCCCTGAGCCGGAAGAGGCGCTTGACCACGTTTTCTCCTTCAGCATCCGCGACCGTGAGCTCAATCGCAAGACCTGGTCGCCCACGGTTCTCAAATAGACAGGACTCAAGTAGACGGAATCCACATGCCACTTTCTACATACATTGACGCGATCAACGCGGCGCTGGGCGAAGAGATGCGCCGGGACGAGAAGGTTTACATCATCGGCGAAGACGTGGGCGTGATGGGCGGCGCCTTTAAGGCGACCAAGGGACTCATCGAGGAGTTCGGCCCGGAGCGCGTGATCGATTCGCCGCTGGCCGAAGGCATCATCGTCAGCTCCAGCATCGGCGCCGCAATGGCGGGCATGCGCCCCGTTGCAGAGATCCAGTTCGTAGACTTCGTGACCCCGGCGATGGACGCCATCACCCAGCAGGCCGCGAAGCTCCGTTACCGCAGCGCCGGCACGCAGACGTGCCCGCTGACCGTCCGCCTCTGCTACGGCGGCGGCGTGCAGGGCGGCATGTACCACTCGCAGACGAACACCACCTGGTTCGCCCATGAGCCGGGACTGCGCGTCCTGGCGCCCAGCACCCCGTATGACGCCAAAGGTATGCTGAAGGCCGCCATCCGCGACGACAACCCTTGCCTGTATTTCGAGCATAAGAAGCTGTATCGCTCCATCAAGGAAGAGGTCCCGGCGGAAGATTACGTGGTCAGCCTGGACAAGGCGGCTGTGCGCACCACCGGCAGCGACCTGACCGTGGTCTCCTACGGATACACCATGGGCCTCACGCTGCAAGCGGTGGAGAAGATGAAAAACGACCACGGCATCAACGTGGAAGCCATCGACCTGCGCACGCTGAATCCGATCGACAAGGACACGATCCTGGAGTCGGTGGCCAAGACCAATCGGCTCGTCATCGTGCAGGAAGATCACCGCACGCTGGGCATCGGCTCGGAGATCGCGGCGTTCGTGGCCGAGGAGGCCTTTGACTGCCTCGACGCCCCCATCCTGCGTGTGGCCGCGCCGGACGTTCCGGCCATCCCGTTCTCGGCGCCGCTCGAGAAGTTCTACATGCCGAGCGTGGAGAAGATCATGACGGCTATGGAGCGCTGCGTACAGTACTAGGGATTGCTTTCACGGAGCCGCGTCTCCTTTGGGAGGCGCGGCCTTTTTTATGTCGTGAGGTGGAGCCCGCCGTCCACCGCGATGACCTGACCCGTCACGAAGCGGGGCGCCAACGCGAGCAGCCGCACCATCTTGGCAACGTCCTCGGCGGTCCCGTTGCGCTTCATCGGCGTCTTGGCGGCGAAGCGCTTCATAGACACGGAGAGCGGGCCCTCTTTCAGATCGATCATTCCGGGCGCTACGCAGTTCACCGTGACATCCGGCGCGTAGGCCTTGGCCATCACCTGCGTCAGCATATGCAGCGCCGCCTTCGAGGCGCAGTAGTGGGCGTGGGAGACCCACGGCTCCAGCCCTCCCAGTGAACCGATGTTGATGATGGTCCCCTGGCGGCGACGCAGTTCCTTGGCGCAATGCTTGGCGACGAGGAACGGCCCCCGGGTATTGGTGGCGAACATGTTGTCCCACTCTTTTAGTGTGAGCCGGTCGTAGTCAACGTCCTCATATGTGGCGGCATTGTTGACCAGGATGTCGATGCGGCCGAGCTCCCGGCGGGCATCGGCGACAGCGGCCTTGATGCTTTTCTCGTCGCGCACGTCGCACCGCAGCGCGAATGCCCTGATACCCAGCCCCGTCAGATCGACCACCGTCTTGCGCGCCTCGCGGTCTGAGGTGCGGAAGGTGATGGCAATGTCCGCGCCCTCGCGCGCCAGTTCCAGCGCAATGGCCCGCCCGATGCGCTTGGCCGCGCCGGTGATCAATACCGACTTCCCTGTGAGTGCGCCCATGGCAGTGATTGTAGATTACAATGCCGAGCGCGATGGACCGCACCCGCCTCTACGCCGACCCCGAAGGCCTGTTCCTGCATGACGCCATCCTGGCCTCGTGCCGCGAAAATGCCTCACGCACCGCGATCGTCGATACCTCACTCGATCCGCCGCTGCGCCTCTCTTATGCCGAGTACGGCGAGCGCGTAGAGCGCGTGGCGCGGGGATTCGTGGCGGCGGGCATCCGCCCGGGCGACGTCATCGCCATCTATCTGCCCAACTGCTGGGAGTTTGCCGTGGCGTATCACGCGGCGACGCTCGCGGGCGCGATCCCCACCCTGCTCAACCCCAGCTATCGCGAGCGCGAGGTGCGCTTCCAGCTCGAAGATTCCGGCGCTGTAGCTCTGATCACCGATGGGCCGCAGATCGAGCCCATCAACCTACACGGACTGGCTGCCCTTCGGACCATCTATTGCACCCGCAAGGTCAGCGGCGGCGCGGTCCCGTTTTCCACTCTCTTTCAACCGCGAAACCACGCGCTGCCTGAACCCACGGCCGACGAGAAAGCGACGCTAGCCGCTCTGCCATACTCGAGCGGCACCACGGGCCTGCCGAAGGGTGTGATGCTGTCGCATCACAACCTGGTGGCGAACTCCTATCAGCGCCTGCCGCCTGGAGAAGAGGTCTCGCCGAGGCGACGTCACTCTCTGCTTCCTGCCGCTTTACCACATCTACGGCCTGAACGTGCTTCTCAACCCGACGCTCTTGGTCGGTGGCGTAATGGTCCTGATGCCGCGATTCGACCTCGAGCGCACCCTGCACCTGATCGCCGCCGAGCAGATCACCCATCTTCCAACGGTCCCGCCGGTAATGAATGCGCTCTGCCATGCCGCGGAGCAGGGCAAGTTCCCGCGCGAGCATCGCGTGAAGCTCAGCAAGTGCGGCGCGGCGCCGTTGGCTCCAGAGCTGCCGCGACGCTACCAGAAACTCACCGGCATCAAGGTCGCCCAAGGCTACGGCATGACCGAGGCCTCACCGGTCACCCACCTTGGCTTTGTGGAGAACGCGTACTACCGCCCCGACACGATCGGCAAACCCGTCGCCCAGACCGAATGCCGGATCCTCGGGCCCGATGGCCGCGAGGTCGCCGACGGCGAGCCAGGTGAGCTGGTGATGCGCGGGCCGCAGTTCATGAGCGGTTACTGGAAGAACCCGGCCGCAACCGCCGATGCCATCCGCGACGGCTGGTACTGGTCGGGCGATGTTGCGGTGCGCGATGCCTGCGGCTTTTACCGCATCGTCGACCGCAGCAAAGAGCTCATCAAGTACAAGGGCTTCCCCATCGCGCCCGCAGAGGTCGAAGCGGTATTGCTGGAGCACAGCGCGGTGCGGGACTGTGGGGTCATCGGCCGGAAGGATGATGACGCCGGCGAGGTGCCCATCGCCTTCATCGTTGCCAAGGACAATGTGCCTACGGACGGACGCCTGATCTTAGAGCTCTGCGGCTTCGTCGCTGAGCGGCTTACCAGTTACAAGCAGCCGCGCGAGGTGCGCTTCGTGAGCTCCATTCCGCGCAACCCCTCCGGCAAGATCCTGCGCAAGGACCTGCGCACCCAGTTGTGACTGCTATCATCGAGGCATGCGCCCGCTCGTGTGGTTCCTGCGCGTCTTCGTGACGGCCTTCGGCCTCACCGAGCCCAAGCCCCACCAGGAGAAGAAGGCCGCGCTCTTTCTTTTCGGCACCCTGACAACGCTGCTTCTGCTGATCGCTGGTGCCGTCTGGCTCATCCTGAACTTCGCCGCGCGCTAAAGGAAAAGCCTCGCGCAAAGGCGCGAGGCTGGCTTGACACTCTTCAAGAGCTAGTTCTTCTTTTCTTCGGGTTTCTTCTCGTCCGCCTTCTCCTTCTTCTCGTAGATGGAGAACTGCTCCTGCGGACGCTTCAGTTTGATCTCGATGTTGTGGGTCCCCTGGTTGATCTCGAAATCCTGGCCGAACGTCTGGTAGCCCGAAGCGATGACCTGCACCCGCACCTTGCCGTAGGGGATGCCGGGGTAGCTGGCTTTGCCTTCCGAGTCAGTCTTGAGCTGGGCGCCGGTGTGCTTCTGCTTTCCCTTCTTGTCCACGGGATGCAGGACTACGCTCGCATTCTTCACCGGCTTACCGTTGAAGTCTTTGAGGACCAGAAAATTCACGACGGAAAGCGGCTCGTCGGCTACTGAGGCGGCCCCAAGCAGCAGAGACGCGGCCAGCATCACAAACATCAGTTTGAAGCGGAACATTTCCACATTTTATCCGGTTTTAGGCTGATGCGCGCGGCGACGGGTGGCAAACCGTGCATCCCCCTGAACATCTCACCCGCTTGAGCGCTAATAACCCAAATTTGAGGAGAAGTTGCATGGCAGACGTGAACAAGACCAGAGACATCCTGCAGAACCTGATCGAGACCTGCCGCGACGGGCAGAACGGATACCGCGAGTCGGCGGAGAACCTGAAGAACCCCGAGATCCGGGAGTTCTTCAACCAACAGAGCCTGCTGCGCGCCCAGTTCGCCAGCGAGCTGGAAGCCGAAGCACGCCGCCTGGGCGACCGCGACGTGGACACCTCCGGCTCAGCCGCGGCGGCGATGCATCGCGCCTGGATCGACCTGAAGGCTTCCCTCGGCGGCGGCGACGATGCGATCGTAGCTGCGGCTGAGACCGGCGAAGATGCAGCCAAGAAGGCGTACGAAGAGGCCTTGAAGGAGCCGCTGCCGGGCGACATCATGTCCATCGTGAAGCGCCAGGCAGAGAGCGTCTTCCAGGCGCACAATCGCGTCCGGGAATATCGCGACCGCAAGGCAGCTTAAGCTGTTCCAGTAGACGAAGCGCCGCCTCTATGGCGGCGCTTTTTTCTTTAGCGCGCGTCCCGTCCGCTTACCACCCGCGCGACGGCTATCATCCCGATGGCCTGCGCGGTCGGGTCCTGGAGCCCTTGCGCGCGGCGCAGAGCGTCGATTGCGTCCACATGGGCGGCCGCTTCGCTCACCTCTTCCACGATGCCCGCCGCGTTCTTGATGGACTCGCGCTGGCTCCAGAACTCGTCCGCCGCTGAAAAGGCGATATCGAAGAAGCTCGCGGCGGAGTCCTTATCCGCCGGCTTCGCCGTACCGCGGGCGAAGCCCAGGGCCGCGGCTTCCCGCGCGCGCAGCGAGGCCGGGAGCCGCCGCAGGTCGCCGAGCTGCTCGGTACCCTCGCTGCCCATGGCGCGCAGCACGGAGACGGTCTCTTCGTTGTTCGTCTGGGCTGACGGCGGCGGTCCTTTGGCTTCGACCAACTGGCGAGCGACAACGTCGCCTTCGAGGAACTCGCGGTATGCCTTTTCTCCGAGGGCCCGCTCCAGACCAGACGCGGTGATGTTCACCGCACTGCTGCGCTGCGGACCTGCCTCCATCCGGTTAAGCCATGCAAAGAGCCGAGCGGCGCTCGAGCGGGCGAGGTCCCGGCCTATTTTGGGCGCCAGGCTGGCGTACATGGCGGCATAGTCCGGTGCAGCCTGCTTCGCCGGCTCAGCCGCCGGATCCGGCAACGAACTGAACAGCTTGGCGAAGCGGTCACGCGTCCAGAATGAAGCCGGCCCGCTCTTCTCCATGAGGGCCATGAGAAGGCGCGGCGCGATAGTACCCTGCTCCACGGCCGCATCCGTCTTTTGGCGCACGAGCTCCAAGGTCTGCGTCGGGCACTTGGAAATGGCCCCGATGAGCGACTCCTCGGCCGTAAACACATTCTTTGGGTCAAGGGTCTCGACAAACTCGTTCATCGTGGCGCAGTCAGCACGGCCTGAGGCCATGATGGAGACGGTCGGGGTCATTCCCGCAGCGACCAGCCGCGACTCGACAGCCACACCCTCTTTCGCCAAGCGCGCCGCGTATCTGGAATCGAGTGTAGAAACAATGTTGACGGCGGAGTTCAGCACCCGAAGGCGGTCCTGAGGATCAGGCTGCGACATCCCCACCGCCGACCGCACGACGGACAGGATGAAGTTCTGCTCTTTAGTGAGCTTGGGAGCTGTGGCTTTGATGGGCGGCCGGGCTGGTGGCCGCTTGGCCTGAGCGACTGCCGCATTGTTCGCAAAGGAAAGTGCGACTAGGAGAACGAACATCCGCATCCTGAGTTGGATGCGCGACATGCACCCCGCTTTGGCAGTGATACACCTTAAGGCGAGTTAGTGGTTTAACTCCTTAGGGTTACAGCGATATGTTGATCTGCCACATTACTTGCGCTGGGCCAGCGCCTTTCCCGTCTCCCGCAGCTCAGCCACGATCTCACGTGCGGCCTTGCGGGCGTCATCAAAGCGGTCCGTGGGGAAAGAAATAGCGCCTACGCGGGCGTGGCCGCCCCCGCCGTAGCGCTCGCAGATAGCCGCTAGGTTCACCATGTCCTCTTCTCGGGTATCCGTCCAGGGGTTGGAGCCTACGGAGACTTTTGTGCGAAAGCTGGCCTTGCTCAAGCCGATGCTGTACGTGCTCTCCGGATGCAGGTAGTACGGGATGAACTTGTTGTACCCCTCGAGCTCATACTCGGTCACGTCGAAGAAGACGGTGCCGTCCTCGCACTCGGCGTGTTTGGCAATGATGTCCAGCGACTGGCGGTGCCGCTCCATCAGCGGCGGCAGCACCTTAGCGATGAACGGCTGCTGGATGATCTCGCCCAGCGGCATCGTCGCCAGCAAGGGAATGAACTTCGACGGGAAGTCCGGGTCCTGGTTGGCCTCGACCACCATGGTCAGCTTCATCGCGGGCTCGGCCATCTCGACAGCGGTCTTCGCGTCCGCATACTGGGCGCCGTCGATGATGTCCGCCCAGCGGATGAGCTCTTCCACCGGTGCGGGATCGAAACCAAAGACGCGCTGGGTAGTGTCGGCCAGGAACTTGGTGCAGGACTTGTAGTCTGGATCGAAGAATTTCTTGCCGCTCGTGTCTCGCTTGAAGTGCTCGGCATCGGCGGGCGAAAGGAACGCGCTCAGGTGGTGGTCGAACCACCAGTTGATCTTCGGTGAGGCTGAATACTTGAAGTCCACGATGGCGTTCTCATCGCCGTCAAACTCGTTTTCGTCGAACAGCGCGCCGGCCCGATGCACCAGGCCGGAAAAAATGAACTCCGCGTCGCCGCGCACCCGTTCTTTGTAGAAGCGCGAGAACAGCGCCGCCGATGATGCCCCATCAAAGCACTTATCGTGGTAGAAGACCTTGACCCTCACCCAGACTCCTTCCCCGGACTCGTTTCCAAAACGTTACAGATTGCCGTTCTGGCTGGATACTGTCAACCCACAAAAAATAAAGCGGGAGCCCGCGCTCCCGCCGCAGATGCTGCTTGAAAGATCAGGCCTGCTTCTCAGCCAGGTCGCCGATGATCGGGACCTTGAACTTCTGGCCGCCGTAGGCCTTTACCATGAGCACGATCCACAGGATGAATGATGCCAGGTAAATGATCGGCCAAAGGAAGATCGTCACGAATCCCAGGAACGGGATCATCGCGATGATGGCCAGCACGAAGTTGAGCGCGAGCATGGCAGCGGTGAAGAAGAGGCTTTGGAACGAGTGGAAGCGAATGAACTTGTTCCGGTTATACGGTTCCAGCACCAAAAAGAGGATTGCTGGAATGAACAGGTAGGCCAGCAGGCCGGCTACGTTGTCCTGCAGCCCGGAAGCCGGAGCAGCCGCTGTCGCCGCGGCGGCGGCGGCTTTCCCGCATCCCGGGCAAACGCTGGCGCCGTCTGCCATCTGGGTACCGCATGAAGAACAGAATTGAGGCATTTCTGGACCCCCCTGAGGGTGAGAAGTGACCGCTGTGGCGTGCTAAATCAGACCGCGGGGCAGGTTATCAGGGAAATCGGGTGAAATCAAAGAAAAAGCTCGCTAGACGACCCGTCGCGGCGAGCTCTTCTTCCGGCATTCCTCGCAGGTGCCGTAGATCTGGAAGGTGTGGCGGGTGGTGTCATACCGGAACTTGCGGCCGATCTCCTGCTCCAGCTTGTCCACTTCCGGGGAAAAGAACTCCACCGAGCCGCCGCAATTGGTGCAGACCATGTGGTGGTGGCTGCGACGGTTGTGCTGGTGCTCGTAACGGGCGATGCCATCGTGGAAGGCCACTTCGCTCGCCAAACCGCATTCGGCGAACAGCTTCAGCGTCCGGTAGACGGTGGTAAAGCCGATCTTGGGATCGCGTTTCTTGACCAGGCGGTGCAGTTCATCGGTCGAGAGGTGCTCGCGGGTCTCGAGGAAGGTCCGCAGGATGGTGTCCCGTTGCTCGGTGTGCTTGAGCCCCACCTTTTTCAAGTGCGCATGAAAGCGGTCCTGCGCCTCCCGCAGGGACTCGCGGGAGAGCGAAGTGTGGTCGTCGATGCGCTTCTGCAACATAGGCTCAGCTTCCGAAAACGCTAACAGGATACCATTCGTCCCGGCTACCAGCGATACCGAATGCCGGTGTGGAACAGGCGCGGGCTGTTCGGCAGGATGCCGCGTGCGCGGTCCACGATGAACGTGGAATCAGCCAGGTTCTTGACCGCAACGAACAACGTGGAGCGGTACTGCTCCAGGTGGTAGTTCAAGCTGGCATTCCAGGTAGTGTTACCCGGCAGTAGGCCGCGCTGGCCGTCGGCGGAGGAAGTGACGGTGTTCAGGTCGTCACCAAACTGGTCTCCGACGTAGACCGCCTCCACCATGAAGTTGATCCCCTTCGGATGGGAATACCCGATGCTGCCGGTCATGGTGTTCTCCGGCGCGTAAGGCAGCCGGTTCCCGGTGATGCTGACGGTGCTGAAGCCGCTGACGCTGCTGAAGCGGGTGCCTTCAAAGCGGGCCGTAGGCAGGTGGGTGTAGGCGGCCGTCACGTACACATTGTGGCGTGTGCCGAAGATCGCGCCCGTGTCCGCGCGTCCGGAGAGCTCAAAGCCCTGGTGTAGCGTCTCCCCACCGTTGGTGAGCGTGGCACCCACGCCGCCCGCAAGGCTGGCGGGGACCACCTGGTTGGAGTAATCCATACGGAAGTAAGTGGCGTCGGCGCGGAAGCCCTTGATGGGGTTCGCCCGCACTCCGACCTCATAGTTCCAGCTCAGCTCAGGGTCCAGGTCCACGGTGCCGCCGGTGTTGGAGATGATGTCCTCCGCGCGCGGCGGGGCAAAGCCGCGATGCACGCCGCCGAATAGCGTGACTCCCTTCCCTGCGTCAAACGCCATCCCTATACCGGGAACAGCTTGCGTCAGCCCGCTGCTCGCCTTCACACCAGCGCCGGCATTCGCGAGCTGGTTCGTGCGCGAGTAGTCCACGTGCTCCACCCGGACGCCGGGGGTCAGCGTGAAGCGTCGCCACATGAACTTGTTTTGGATGAACGTGGAGTACGCCTGCGTACGGCGGATGTTGTTTTCGACCAGTGGACCAGTGCGCGCGTCGGGCGTGGTGCCGTTGCGCTGGTGCCGGTACTGCTTCTCGAAGTGCGCGCGGAAGCCGAGGTCCAGCTCAGAGCGCACGCCCAGGAAGCCGTAAGAGGTGCGCAACTGCGGCGCGATGCCGAGCGTATGGTATTGGCGCAGGCGTCCTTCGTTGCCGCAGGTCGTGTTCAGATTGGCCATGCCGCCGCAGGCGGGGTCGGCGCTGTCATTGGGACGCTGCCCGGAGTTGCTCGATTGGCGCCACCAGTCACGGGTGAATACAGCGCCGTACAGGTTGGTCGAGAGCAACGCGCGGGTGTTCAACGCCACGGTGTGGTGGATGGAGGCGCCGTGCCGGCTGGCCTGGAAGAAGTCATTGCGGAAGGGATTCTGTCGCGGATCAGCCTGGTACTCGGAGAGGCGCAGACCCGAGTACGCGACGTTGGAATCTTCCTGGTAGAGGTTGCCCTTCACGGTGATGGCGTGGCGCTTGGCGAAGGCGCGCGTCACCTTCACCCCAATGTCATTTAGTCCGGAGCGTACGTTCTCGCGGGAGCCGTCGCCCTGCTTGCGCATGTAATTGAGCAGGACGCCGGTCTGCTTCCACGTTCCGCCCACGTTGATATCGCCATTGAAGTAGTTGCGATTGCCGCCAGTCAGCGCGATGGAGCCGCCAAAGTCGGAGGGCGCGTCCGGAGTGATGTAGTTCACCACGCCGCCCACGGTCGTCGGGCCGTAGAGGATCTGGCCCGACCCCTTGAGGACTTCAATGGTCGAGAAGCGCTCTACCGGCGGGTGGTAATACGAGGCATTGTCGCCATAAGGAGCGTAGGCCAGCGGGATTCCATCCTCCAGCAGAAGGGTCTTGCTGGAGCGCGTGGGGTTCAGGCCGCGTATGCCGATGTTCGGCCGCAGTCCGAAGCCCTCTTCGTCGCGGACATTGACGCCCGCTGCCTTGCGCAGCGCCTCGCTGAAGTTGAAGACGCGGCTGTCGTCGAGGGTCTTCTGGTCGATGACGCTGACCGACCCAGGAATGCGGCTGGCCGTTTCCTCCGGCCCGATGATCTCCGCGCCGATGACCGTCACTTCCTCCGCCACGGTACCCGGGCGAAGCGAGAGGTCGGCCGTGCGCTCGCTGCCTTCCGCCAGAGCGACGTCCTTGCTGCCCCGGGCGAAGTCACCGCGCCAGGCAGTCACCCGGTACTCCCCTGGCGCCAGCCCGGCAAAGCGGAAGGCGCCGTTGGTGGCGGTGGTCGTGCTGGCGACGGTCTGCCCGTTCATGGAGAGCCGGACGGTCGCTTCGGGGATCACGGCTCCTGTCGGGTCCTGGATGTGACCGGTAATGCTTCCGGAGCCATTCTGGGCCGCGGCACTAATGGCGAGTACAAGGCAGCTCAATAGCAGGCGGACGGGGGACATGGTATGACGCCTTCTAGGATGATATTGAAAATGAAATTGAAATTCATTTTCAATATCAGATTCTATGAGCCGTCCAGGAGGGTGTCAAGACATTTTGAAAATGAATTTCATTTTCAGTGGCAGGTTGCACCAGGAACAGTGCGGACGGGTGGGGCTACATCACTTCCGGCACGGATATCCCCATGATCGCAAGCGTGGCTGCCAGTTCCCGGTGCGCCACGGCCGCCGTCTGCAGCAGGAACTGCTTCCGTGCTTCGTCGGTCTCATGCAGGATGTGGTGCCGGTGATAGAAATTGTTGAACGCCTGCGCGAGCTGGAAGGCGTACTTCGCCAGATACGCCGGTTCGGCCAGCGCGATGCACTGCTCCACCGTGTGGCTGAGTTTTGCCGCGGTCAGCCATAGCTCCCAAACGTCGTTGTTCTCTTCCCCGCTGAGATACTTCGCCAGATCGAGCTCGAGAGCCAGCACTGCTTCGGGCGTGGTTCCGGCCTTGCGGAAGATGTTAGAGGCGCGCACCACGGCATACTGGCAGTACGGGCCGGTCTCACCTTCAAAGCTGAGGGCATCCTTGAAGTCAAAGGCGATGACTGAGTTCTTGGTGTACTTCAGCATGAAGTAGCGCAGCGCCCCGATGGCGATCTGCCGCGCGATCTCGCGCCGCTCTTCGGCTTCGCGCTGCGGATGGCGGGCGTTGACCTCGGTCAGGGCCGCGTCGATGAGCGCGTCGAGCAGGTCGTCGGCTTTCACGCCGAAGCCTTTGCGCCCTGAGACCTCGATGTAGGCCCGCTCGCGGTCCTCCTCGAGAACGTCGTACCCCAGCTCGATGGCGCAGCGCGGAGTCAAAGCGACCATCTCGTAGGAAAAATGCGTGTAGCGTTCGGCCTGCGCCTGGTAGCCCAACGCCCGCAGCGCCTCGATGACATTGTTCTGCGGATCCGATTGGCGCGAGTCGATGACGTTGTAGATCGAGGCCACGCTGCCGAAGTGCGGGTGATCGGCTTCGCCCTTATCTGCGGATATCCAGACGTCCCGGCCATCGGCATAGCGATGGAAGCGGCGATAGCCGAAGTCGCGGCCGAGCAGGCCGAACTTCCACAGGTGATAGGCGATGTCCTTCCCGACGTAAGTCACAGTGCCATTCGAGCGCACAATGACCTTGGCGTCTTCGTCCGGCCCCTGGTCGCCTTCAGCGCGCGAGCTTCCGGCGCGCTTCATCACCCAACAACCCTTGTTCTTGCCCTCAGTCTCGAGATAAACGACGCCCTTCTCTTTCAACTGCGCAAACGCCAAGTCCCAGAAGTGCAGTGAAAGGATCTCGCTCTCACGCGGCAGGAAGTCATAGCGGATGTCCAGCCGCTCCATCGTCTCCAAGTGACGCTTCAGGACTGCGGTGGAAACGATATCGGCGATAGCAGCGGTCTCGTTGTTGCCGGCCTCGATCTCATGCAGCGTCTTCAGCCGCAACGCCTTGTTCTCCGCCGCGTCGTCGTACCAGGTGGAAACCCGAGCGTAGAGGTCCCAGCAGTAATAATCGAACGGCTGGGCCTTCCGCTCGGCCGGATCGGAGATGAGCTTCTCAACGTCCGCCTTAGACTTTTTCTCCAGGTGCAGCAGCCCGACAACCACGTCGGCAACCTGTACTCCGGTGTTGTCGATGTAGTTCTGGACGTCAACGTGGCGCCCGGCTTTACGCAGCAGACGGACAAAGGTGTCGCCCATGATGGCGTTGCGCAAGTGCCCGATATGCGCCGCTTTGTTGGGATTGATGCTGGTGTGCTCGACCAGTACCTTCTCGCCGTGCGCCGCGGTGGCTGCCTTTCCTTTGACCTGGTACCCGGCCATCGAGCCGCGGTGGACGCGCGCGTTGATGTAGCCGGCGCCCGCGACTTCGAACTTTTCGAATCCCGGCACGCTGCCCAGAGCCGCGACGATCTCTTCCGCAATCTTGCGCGGCGGTTTGCGCAGCTTCTTGGCCAGTTCAAAGCAGAAGGTCAGCGCGTACTCACCCAACTCTACCTTCGGCGGCTGGTCTACGCCGATGTTCGGCAGGTCGAGGTCATAGTTGCGGCGCAGGAAATCGCGCACGTGGTCGACAAGCTGGTTCTGCAGTCTGCGGTACAAGATGCGTCCTGGTGGAGATGAAAGCGGAAGCAAAAAGGCGCGGGAGCCGCGCCCCGACAGCGCCGTAAGTTGCTGATTAAAGAGGAGATTATAACAGACCGAACATCGCTTCCGGGTTTGACGCACTCGGCGCGCTTACTTAAGATGAATGTTTGGCAACCACGCGCGGGGACCTTCCATGAAGTTCTACATCACGACTCCCATCTATTACGTGAACTCTCGCGCGCATGTGGGCCACGCTTACACCACCATCGCCTGCGACGCGGTCGCCCGCCGCCAACGCTCAATGGGTGTGGACACTTACTTCCTCACCGGCACCGACGAGCATGGGCAGAAGATCGAGCGTTCGGCGTCCGCTGCGGGGAAAAGTCCCAAGCAGTTCGCCGATGAGGTCTCCGCCGATTTCCGTCGCCTGTGGGACAGGATGGGCATCTCCTACGACGGTTACATCCGCACCACGGACGACTACCACAAGCGCGGCGTGACGGAGATGTTTCGGCGCATCCGGGACAACGGTTACATCTACAAGGCGACCTACACCGGACAGTACTGCGTCTCCGACGAGCTCTACGTGGATGCGCCCCCCGGCTCACCTTGCCCCGATTGCGGCAAACCGACGGAGACCGTCAGCGAAGAGAACTACTTCTTTAAGCTCTCGGCCTTCGAGGACAAGCTGCTGAAGCTCTACGCCCAGCCGGACTTCATCCGTCCGGAGACGCGCCGCAATGAAGTCGCATCCTTCGTTCGCGGCGGCCTGCGCGACCTCTCCATCAGCCGCGCCAGCTTCAAGTGGGGCATTCCCGTTCCCGACGATCCGGACCACGTGATCTACGTGTGGATGGACGCGCTTTCCAACTACTGCACCGCGGTAGGCTTCGGCAGTCCGGACAAGAAAGACCAGGAGAAGTTCGCGAAATACTGGCCGGCGGACGTGCACATGATCGGCAAGGAGATTGTGCGCTTCCACTGCGTCTATTGGCCGGCGTTCCTGATGGCCGCGGGCCTGCCCGTGCCGAAATCCATCGTGACCCACGGCTGGCTGCTCTTTGAAGAGAGCAAGATGTCGAAATCGCGCGGCAACATCGTGCGCCCGGAGTCGGTCATCGACGTTCTCGGCAACGATGCGCTGCGCTACTTCCTGCTGCGCGAAGTGGCCTTCGGCCAGGATGGCTCGTTCTCCTTCGACGCGCTGGTGCAACGCTTCGACTCCGACTTGGCCAATGGTCTCGGTAATCTCTGCAGCCGCACGCTCACCATGATCCAGAAGTACTTCCATGGCGAGGTGCCTTACCCTTCCCCGGCAGCCGCCAAATCGCCTGCGGAAGACGCTATCGCCAAGCTCGCCGTGGACGTGATCAAGAGCGCGAACCAGCAGTTTGCGGATTACCAATTCGCCCGCGGGCTTGAGACCGTCTGGTCGCTGGTCGCCGCGGTGAACAAGTACATCGTGGAGACCGAGCCTTGGGTGGTTGCCGAGAAGACGGACGAGGAGAGCCGTGCGCGCCTGGCGACGGTCCTTTACACCTCCGCCGAGACGCTCCGCATCGTGACGGCGCTGTCTCATCCGATCATTCCCGAATCTACAGTGAAGATCTGGACGCAGCTCGGCCTGAAAGACATTCACAAGGTGAATCCGCAGACGCTCACATGGGGCGAATTGCCGCTGGGCACGAAGCTCGGCAAGATCGAGCCCGTCTTCCCGCGCACCGACAAGAGCGCGATCGAAAGGATGCAAGCTTTGGAAAACGAAAAGAACCAGGCCCCACAGGCCTCCCAATCCCAGGAAGCGGCGCCGACGCCCGCAGGTGTGGGCGGGCAAGCCGGCCAGCCCGCGACGCAGGCCGCAGCCGCCCCTCTGCCGACTCCTACCTCAGACGGCAAGATCTCCATCGAAGACTTCGCCAAGATCGAGCTGCGCGTGGGGCAGGTTAAGGCCGCGGAGAAGGTCAAGGGCGCCGACCGGCTGCTGCGGCTTGAAGTCGACATCGGCACAGAGGTGCGGCAGATCGTGGCCGGGATCGCCCTGGCCTACGAGCCCGACAAGCTCATCGGACGGAAAGTCGTGATCGTCGCCAACCTTGCGCCGCGCAAACTGCGCGGCCTGGAGTCCAACGGGATGATCGTTGCCGCGTCGGTAGGGGAGCAAGGCTTGCCCGTACTGGCCAGCTTCCTGGAGGACGTTCCCGTCGGAGCGCGGCTGAAGTAATCCATGTACGTCGACTCGCACGCGCACCTTGAGGGAGAGCGCTTCGCACCCGACCGCGCTGCGGTGCTGGAGCGTGCGCAGCAGGCCGGACTCACGCACATCCTCGCCATCGGCAGCGGGACCGGCCCCGGCTCGCTCGACTGCGCCATCCAGCTCGCCGAGCCGCATCCGTGGATATTCGCGACTATAGGTATCCATCCGCACGAAGCAAAGCTGGCCACGGAAGCTGACTTCGCCGAGTTGGCCGGCCTGGCGCGGCATCCGAAGGTCATCGCGTGGGGCGAGATCGGGCTGGACTACTACTATGACCACTCGCCGCGCGAGGTCCAGCGCAGCGTATTCATCCGCCAGATGGAGCAGGCCGAGGCAGCGAGGCTGCCGATCGTTATCCACTGCCGCCCGTCAGACAACAGCAACAATGCATGGGACGACACTTTGGAGCTGCTGGCCCAGCATTGGGCGCCGCACGGGCTAGGTGGCATCCTGCACTGCTTCACCGGCAACCTGCCGCACGCGCAGAAAGCCGTCGAGATGGGCTTTTACATCTCGTTTGCCGGCAACATCACCTTCCCCAAGGCCGCGAACATCCGCGAGGCGGCACAGCATCTTCCGCTCGACCGTATGCTCATCGAGACCGACTCCCCGTTCCTTGCGCCGGTGCCGAATCGCGGCAAGCGCAACGAGCCAGCCTTCGTCGTCGAGGTGGCGGCCAAGATAGCGGAGTTGCGGGGCCTGACTCGCGAGCAGGTGGCGCGGGCGACCTCCGCCAACTTCTTCCGGCTCTTCCCCCGTACCCAAAACGCGGCCGGGACAGTATCATGAAAGGACTTACCAAGGACCGACATGGCTTCTGACAACTCATTCGACATCGTCAGCAAGGTGGACCTGCAGGAGCTGAATAACGCCATCCAGCAGGCGCTAAAGGAGATCCACACCCGCTACGACCTGAAGGACTCCAAGTCCAATATCACGACGGAGGAGAAAGACACGAAGGTAGTCCTCCATTCCGTCGACGAATACAAGCTCAAGGCCGTGAACGACATTCTGCAGGGCAAGCTGGTGAAGCGCGGCGTGTCGTTGAAAGCGCTGAGTTATGGACCCGTGGAGCCGGCGGCGGGGGCCACCGTGCGGCAGCGCATCACCTTGCAGCAGGGCATCACCGGTGACAAGGCGAAAGAGATCGTCAAGGTCATCAAAGACTCAAAGCTGAAGGTCCAGGCCGCCATCCAGGGCGACACCGTGCGCGTGAGCGGTAAGGACCGCGATACGCTGCAACAGGTGATTTCCCTGCTCCGGGGCCGCGACTTCGGCATCGATATGACGTTCACGAACTACCGGTCCAATTAATGAGCCTCAGCCCCACATTCACGGCGAAAGATGTCTTCGACCTGCTCCGCGATGATCTCGCGGCCATCGAGGCTCAATTCGAACGCGGCACCGTTTCCAACGTCCAGGCCATCACCGACATCGGCGCCTACCTGCGCGCAGGCGGCGGCAAGCGTCTGCGCCCCGCGCTGCTGCTGCTCTCCGCCAAACTGATGGGCTACACGGGCACCGGCGCGGTGCGGCTGGGCGCGGTGGTGGAGATCGTGCACACCGCGACGCTCGTGCATGACGACATCATCGACGAAGCTGAGACCCGCCGCGGCCGTCCTTCGGCCAATGTCAACTGGGGGAATGCGCGCTGCGTTCTCGCCGGCGACTGGCTATACATGCAGGCATTCCGCATCGCCCTCGAAGAACGCAACCTGCGCATCCTGGACGTCCTTATCGACCTGACGCAGCAGATGGTGGAAGGCGAACTGCTGCAGATGGAGAAGCTAGGCAAGTGCGTCACCCAGCAGGAGCACTTTGACCTGATCTTCCGCAAGACGGCCTGCCTCTTCGCCACGTCGATGCGCCTGGGCGGCATCCTGGGCGGCGCCACCGGGGACCAGGAGCGCAAGCTCGAGGAGTACGGACGCAACCTGGGCATGGCATTCCAGATCGTGGACGACGTGCTGGACCTGACCGCGTCAGAAGAAGTGCTGGGTAAGCCGGTGGCATCCGACCTCCGCGAAGGCAAGGTCACCATGGCTGTCATTCACGCGCTCGAGCGCTGCACTCCGGCCGAGCGACAGGTCATTGAGACCGTCCTGCGCGAGCGCGCCTTCCAGTCCGTCTCGATCCCGCAGGTGCAGGAGATTCTGGCGCGCTACCATTCCATCGAGGCAGCCAACGCCGCCGCGCTGGAGTTCGCCCAAGCGGCTCGCGAGGCCATCTGCACCTTCCCGGATTCTGAGATCAAGCGCGCCCTCCTGTGGGCGCCGGATTTCGTGGTCGAGCGCGAGAAGTAGCCCCAAAAGCACGAAACTTCCCTTCTTAAATCTCCGTATATCTAGCAGGACGGCTTTTGTCCCAGCGGAGGACCATTATGTTTTGTGACGCTTGTGGAGCGCAGGTCAACGATACTCAGCGCTTTTGCGGTACTTGCGGCAAAGCGTTCGGCGCCACCTTTGCTGGTAGGACGACGTCACGGGTCGCCGACCACCGGCAGATCCTCGGCATCCTCTGGGTCATCTACGCGATCTTCCATATCATCGGCGGCGGCATCCTGTTCGTGATGGCGAACACCTTCTTTGCCCATCTCGGCTCCATGCCGCGGCCCCAGGGCGGACCGCCGCTTACCTTCCTAACGCCCCTGCTGGGCTTCATCTCGATTCTGATCCTGGGCAAGGGGCTGCTGGCTATCGCGGCCGGCATCGGTCTGTTGCAGAAGTCCCACTGGGCCCGCCTGATCACGCTCGTCAGCGCGTTCGTCTCGATGATCGACATTCCCCTCGGTTTGGCGCTTGGTATCTACAGTATCTGGGTCTTCCTCTCCCAAGGCGCCGAGCAGGAATACGCCAAGATTGCCGCCGCAGGTTGATTTGCTATCCTGACGGCCTATGGCCGGCAAGCAGGAAGTCGAGATCAAGTTCCGCGTGCAGGACTTAGCGAGTCTGCGCCGTCGACTGCGCACCGCCGGCTTTCGCGAGATCACCCGGCCGACCCTCGAATCCAATACTCTCTTCGACAATGTGTTGGGCGGCCTGGCCGACCGCGGCGAAGTCCTGCGCATCCGCCGCTACGGCAAGCGCTGGACGCTGACCCACAAGTCCCGCGGGCAATCTGCGAAGCACAAAGTCCGCACCGAGATGGAGATGGAGATCCCAGACGGCGAGACCCTGGCTACCATCCTCGGTGCGCTCGGCTATCAGCCCAGCTTCCGGTACGAGAAAGTTCGCAGCGAGTGGACAGACGGCAAGGGCCACGTCGTCCTCGACGAAACTCCCATCGGCGACTTCGGGGAGATCGAGGGTACGCCGGCCTGGATCGACCGCACCGCGAAGAAGCTGGGCCTGGTAGTAGCGGACTACATCACGTCCAGCTACATGGCCCTCTTTTTTGCGTGGAAGCGCCGCACGAACCATCCGGCGCGGGAGATGACCTGGAAGGCCATCACGGGAAAAACGAAGCGCTAGGACTCCGCTCCATGGCACTTCTTGTATTTCTTGCCGGAACCGCAAGGGCACGGCTCGTTGGGGCGGACCTTCTCCGTTGAACGCACGACTTGCTGGACCTGCGCCAGGTCACCGCCGCCCGCCAGGCGCGCTTCTTCCAGCTCGCGGCGCTTGCGCCGCTGGAACTGCTCTTCCATGTCGTCGACTGATGTTGCACGCGGTCGCGGACGCGGCGCTTCGGGAGTCTGCGGCTCGGCGGCCCCCGCATCCACTACCTGCATCAGGTAGAGATACCGCACGGTCTCTTCCTGGAAGCGGATCATCATGGCTTCGAACATCATGAACGATTCGCGCTTGTACTCGACCAGCGGGTCCTTCTGGCCGTACCCGCGGAGGCTGATGCCCTCCTTCAGGTGGTCCATGTTGAGCAGGTGGTCTTTCCACTGCGCGTCCAGGACGCTGAGCATGATCATGCGCTCGTGGTAGCGCATGGCCTCGGCGCCGATAAGCGCTTCCTTGGCGTTGTAGCGCTCTTTCAGCTTGTCAAAGACGCTGTCACCGATCTCCTGGCGCCCCATCTCCTCCAGCTTCAGTCCCTCGGCCTGCAGGTCGACGCCGAACTTCGTCAACACCTGCGTGCGGAACGATGCCAGGTCCCAGCTGTCCGGATGCTGCTTCTCCGGCATGTACAGGTTGAGCAACTCGCTCAGCATGCCGGCGACGTAGTCCTCCAGGATGAGGTCCTTCTGGTCGAGGCCTTCCAGCAGCTGGTCGCGCAGGCCATAGACGGCGAGCCGCTGCTTGTTCATCACGTCGTCGTACTCAAGCAGGTGCTTGCGGGCGGCGAAGTCCTGCGCCTCGACCGCCTTCTGCGCCGATTCGATACGGCGGCTGATCATGCCGGACTCGATCGGCACCCCCTCTTCCATGCCCAGGCGCTGGAGCAGGGTCGAGACCCATTCTTTGGCGAAGATGCGCATCAGGTCGTCTTCCAGCGACAGGTAGAAGCGCGACGAGCCCGGATCGCCCTGGCGGCCCGCGCGTCCGCGAAGCTGGTTGTCGATGCGCCGCGCCGAGTGGCGTTCGGTGCCCAGGATGTGCAGCCCGCCCACCTTCACGACCTCTTCGTGCTCCGCGTCGGTGACCGCCTTGTGGCGGTTGAAGATCTCTTCCCAGCGCGCGCGGTCCATCTCGTATTCATTGCCAAGGTAGTAGAAGCGGATGCGCGAGTCGTCCGCCGCTTCGGTGTGGACCTCGCCCGCAGCCGTGTGCACCGGTTGCGCCAGCCCTTTCTTCATGACTTCCTGCTTTGCCATGAAGTCGGGATTGCCGCCCAGCAGGATGTCCGTACCGCGGCCGGCCATGTTGGTCGCGATGGTGATCGAGCCCTTGCGGCCCGCCTGGGCCACGATCTCCGCTTCGCGCTCGTGGTACTTGGCGTTCAGAACGACATGCTTTACGCCCTTCTTCTTCAGCAGTTCGGAAAGGCGTTCGGACTTCTCCACCGACGTGGTGCCCACCAGCACCGGGCGCAGCTGTGCGCTCATCTGCTGGATCTCGTCGGCGGCCGCGAAGTATTTCTCTCTTTCTGTCCGGTAGACGATGTCCGGGTTCTCGATGCGGACCATCTTGCGGTTCGTGGGAATGACCACCACTTCCAGCTTGTAGATCTTGTCGAACTCGGCGGCTTCCGTCTCGGCGGTACCGGTCATGCCCGCCAGCTTGTTGTACATGCGGAAGTAGTTCTGGAAGGTGACGGTGGCGAGCGTCTGGTTCTCGCGCTCGATCTTCACGCCTTCCTTGGCCTCAATGGCCTGGTGCAGGCCGTCGCTCCAACGGCGCCCCGGCATCAGGCGGCCGGTGAACTCATCGACGATGATGACCTCCCCGTCCTTCACCACGTACTCGACTTCGTTGCGGTACAGCGCGTGCGCCTTCACCGCGGTCTCCACGTGGTGCTTCAGGTCCCAGTTCTCCGGGTCGGCGATGTTCTCGATGCCCAGCAGCTTCTCGACCTTCTCCCAACCCTGGTCGGTGATGACGGTGTTGCGATGCTTCTCGTCAACAATGTAGTCGCCGCTGTAGGTTTTCTCGTCACCAAAGCCGATCTCTTCCCCGCGCTCCAGCTTGGGGATGATGCGGTTCACGCGGTAGTACTTGTCGGTAGATTCTTCACTGGCGCCGCTGATGATGAGCGGGGTGCGCGCCTCGTCGATGAGGATGGAGTCCACTTCGTCGACGATGGCGAAATGATGACCGCGCTGTACCCGCTCCTTCATGTCGAACTTCATGTTGTCGCGCAGGTAATCGAAGCCGAACTCGTTGTTCGTGCCGTAAGTGATGTCGGAGTGGTAGGCGGCGCGGCGCTGATCGTCGTCCAGGTCGTGGACGATGACCCCCACCGTCATCCCGAGGAAGTTGTAGATCTTTCCCATCCACTCCGAGTCGCGCTTGGCCAGGTAGTCGTTGACGGTGACGACGTGCACGCCCAAGCCGGCGAGCGCATTCAGGTACACGGGGAGGGTGGCGACAAGCGTCTTGCCTTCGCCCGTCTTCATCTCCGCGATCTTCCCCTGATGCAGCACTGTGCCGCCAATGAGCTGCACGTCGAAGTGCCGCATATTGAGCACGCGCCGTCCAGCCTCGCGCACTACGGCGAAAGCCTCCGGCAGCATCTCGGTCAGGATCTCTTGCAGCGCGGTCTTGATCTGGACGCTCTGGTCGGGGATCGGCTCACCCGCTTCGCCTTCCTCGGGTGCCGGCACGGGGGCGGGTTTCCTCAACCGTCCGGAAGCCAGTTGGGCGGCCGCCTCCGGTCCCAGACGTTCCTCTATCTGCTGGCGGATGCGCTGCCGAAACTCGGCTGTCTTCTGGCGTAGCTGCTCATCGCTGAGCTTCTGCGTCTCCGGCTCAAGCGCGTTGATCTGGTCTACCAGCGGCAGGATGCGCTTGACCTCGCGCTCGTTCTTGGTGCCAAAGACCTTGGCCAGGATATTCAAAGAAAAGGACCTCTAAGTGATGGAAAGGATGAAGGTTTTCCGCCTACGAAAAGCGTAACACATTAGATGCAGCCGCACCTGCCGCGCGACTCCGGGTTGTGCGGCTTCTATCGTGGCTATAAGATGCCTCTCAGCCCTACTTCGACCCAATCAATGCAGAGCTTCTATAACCGCTTCGTTGCGTCGGCCGAAAGGCTGCCGAACCACGTCATCGTGGAGCTGCAGAAGGCGAGCCCCTCGACTGAAGTCGAGTCTTACACCTTTGCCGACCTGCGGACCAAGGCGGAATCTATCGGCCGCTGGCTGGACTCGGCCGGCGTAAAGCCCGGCGACCGCTGCGCCATCCTGGGGTTGAACAGTCCTCGCTGGGTAGCGGCGTATCTCGGCATACTGGCCCGCGGAGCAGTGGCGGTGCCGCTCGACACCGCCTTCAAGTCGTCGCAGGTCGCCAAGCTGCTCGACGACTGCGGGGCATCCGTCCTATTCGCTGACCAGACTCATCTCGACATCGCCAAAGACGCTGTCTGCAGTCGCAAGGTGCAGTTGGCACTCCTCGACGGCTCGGCGGACGGCCTCCCTGCCCTGGATGCCATCTTCACCGCCGGACCGGGAAACTTCACCCCGCCCCAGAGCGCGGCCGACGACCTCGCCGTTATCCTCTATACCTCCGGCACCACCAGTGACCCCAAGGGCGTGATGCTGACGCACGCCAACCTAGACGCCGAAGCCAAGGCCATCTTCGACTACATACGCGTCGATGAGCGCGACGCCATCCTCGGCGTGCTACCGCTCTTCCACGCCCTGGCGCAGATGGCGAACCTGCTGGTGCCCTTCTCGTCCGGCTGCCGCGTCGTGTATCTCGAGCAGTTGAACACTGGAGAGCTGCTCCGCGGCTTGCGCGACCGCCGCATCACCCTCTTCTGCTGTGTGCCGCAGTTCTTCTACCTTATCCATGAAAAGGTCATGAAGGGCGTGGCCGAGCGGAGCCCGCTCCAGCAGTTCGCCTTTCGCGTGATGATGCGCCTGTCGCGCATCGGACGCGCCTTCGGCATCAACCTGGGACGCATCTTCTTCGGCAAGGTCCACCAGACCCTCGGTGCCCACATGCGTTACCTGATCACTGGCGGCTCGCGCTTCGACACCAAGATCGGTCAAGACCTTGAGACTCTCGGCTTCGACATCCTGCAGGCCTACGGACTCACCGAGTGCTGCGGGGGCGCCACCGTAACGCCGCAGAACGCACGTTTTATCGGTTCCGTGGGCAAGCCGCTCAAGACGGTGGACGTAAAGGTCATCGAGGCCGGTATCCCGGAGCTGGAATCGAACGGATTCAAGACGGGCGAAGTGCTCATACGCGGCCCCATCGTGATGAAGGGTTACTACAACCGACCTGATGCCACGGCCGAGATGTTGCGCGATGGCTGGCTGCACACCGGCGACCTCGGGCATATCGACGACAGCGGGCACCTCTTCATTACCGGGCGCAAGAAGGATGTGATCGTCCTCAGCTCCGGCAAGAACATCTATCCGGAGGAGGTCGAAGCACACTATCTGCAGAGCCCCTGGATCAAAGAGATTTGCGTAATGGGCTTGCAGAGCCGCCCGGGCGAACCCTTCGCTGAGCGCCTGCACGGGGTCGTGGTGCCGAACATGGAGGTTCTGCGCGAGAAGAAGGTCGTCAACATGAAAGAGGTCCTGCGCTTCGACATCGAAAGCCTCTCGGCGCAGATCACCGCGGGCAAGCGCATCCTGAGTTACGAGATCTGGCAGAGCGAGCTGCCCCGAACCACCACCCGCAAGCTCAAGCGCCACGAGATCCAGAAGGCCGTCGAGAGCAAGCAGCAGGCCGGCACGGTCAAGCACGAAGAGCGAAAGTTCACCGACGAAGAGCGCGCCTGGCTCGAAAAGCCGATGGTGCAGCAGGCGGTCAAGGTCATCGCCCAGGCCGCCAAGGAGAAGCGCCCCATCCACCCCAGTGACAATCTCGAACTCGAGCTGGGCCTCGACTCGATGGAGCGCGTGGAACTGGTCGTCGCGCTCGAGAATGCGCTGCAGGCGCAGGCTGACCCGAACATGATCTCTGAGGTCTATACTGTCCGGGAATTGGTGGAGGCCGTCATCGCCGGCCGCGGCGCTACTCCGGGACGCCTCAAGGCTGGCTGGGACGAGGTCTTCAAGCGCGAGAGCACCGATCCCGACGTCACGGACATCCTCGAACCGCGGCCCATCGCGACGCGGCTCTGGTATGCCTTCGGGTGCTGCGTCTCGGTGCTATGCAAAGTCATCTTCCGGCTGGAGACTGCCGGCCTGGAGCGCCTGCCGAAGTCAGGCCCGTTCATCCTTTGTCCGAACCACCAGAGCTTCCTCGACGGACCGGTAGTGACCTCACAGATGCCCTTCCACCTGCACCGCGACCTGTTCTATGTCGGCACTAGCGAAATCTTCGGCTCCGGATTCATGCGCAAGCTGGCGCGCTCCATCAAGCTGATCCCCGTCGACCCGGATGCCAACCTCGTACCCGCGATGAACGCCGGCGCCTTTGGACTCGCGCATGGAAAGATATTGGTGCTTTATCCGGAGGGCGAGCGCTCCATCGATGGCACTCCGAAGCTCTTCAAAAAGGGTGCCGCAATTCTAGCCGTGCATCACAACGTGCCGGTCGTGCCGGTCGCGCTGGAAGGCTTCCATGAGGCGTGGCCCCGGGGCAAGAACTTCCAGGGCTTCCATAAGCTGCGCATCACGGTCGGTGACCCTATCTATCCGCCTAAGGATGCCGCCAGCCTGGACGAGGCCTATGAGACCATGACGCGCCAGTTGAAGGACGACCTGATGCGCCTTTGGCTCCCCTTGCACGAACGCAACACCGGCCGGGCAGCCGCCGCGAGCCAAACGGCCTGATTGCTGCTTACGATTCGGCTTTAAGGCCGTCCAAGAGGGCAAGGCGATCACCGCCTGCCCCATCCTAGGAGGAGTTCCATGCGCTTCCCGAGAACCCTGGTGCTAGTTGGGACCTTGACCTGCTCCACCCTGCTGCCGGCCCAGATAATCATCACCGACGATGACGGCCCGCGCCGCCCGCGCGAGGCACGCGAAGCTACGCCCGAAACCCCGGAGAGCAAGAAGGCAAAGGCCGAGCGCGATGCGATGGCGGAGTCGCTGCTCAACCGTGCCTACAGCCTTACCAAGCAAACGTCAGACACTGAGACCGCGTTCATCCTGGCCCGCTTGGCACAGGCGTCCTCGCGCAACCATCCCCAGCGCGCCAAGGAATGGGCGGAGGAGGTCTTCAACCTGACCGCCAACCTGCCGAACAATATGCAGCGCTCCCAGTACGAGACGATGGCGCTCACGGCGATGTCAGAGGTCGACCCCGAGAAAGCGATTGAGATGCTGCCCCGGCTGGAGACGCCGAACAATCGCGATGGCCAGCCGCAGCCGGAGGTCCGCTTGAGCGTGACCGCGATGCTCTTCAACCGCTACTGGCAGCGGAAGGGCATGGACGGTGTCGAGACCCTGCGCGCGGCCGCCCGGCAGATGGGCGAGTCCGGCGCCTACCCGTACATGGCGATCAACCTTCTGATCCGCCAGGTGAAGTCCAAGGACGCTGAGAAATCCAAGGAGATCCTCAACGAGGCCCTTGCGTTCTTCAATCGCCGACCCACGGCCGGCAATGGCAATGAGCAGTTCGCGATGTTCCTGCGCAGCAATCGGGAAGAGATCCCCACGCCCTTGCTGAAGGACATGCTGGAGAAGCTGGTCAGCCAGGCCGTCAACCTGAAGAATGACACCTCGACCTCGATGGTGCTGGCGACCGAGTCCGGCACTGCGGCCAAGCTCGATAACGCTGCCAGCATCTTCCTCTTCCAGCTGATGCCCATGATCCGCAGCCTTGACGCTGACTGGGCCAAACGCCTGGAGAACCAGTACCAGGAACTGCGTGCCGCTGCTGACTTCGCGCGCTCCGGCGAACAGCGCATGATGGTCACCCGCTCTGTCGGTGGCGGTCCGGGCGGCGAACCGCCGCGCGCGATGATGGAGGAGATGCGCGCCATGGAGATCGACGAGCTCTCGGCGCGCGACCCGCAACGCGCCCTCAAGATGAATGCCGAGCTCACCGATCCCTCGGTCCGCGCGGCCTCTGGCGCCCGCTTGGCGGCGACGATCTCGAAGTCTGACCCGGAACAGGCGGCGGAACTGCTGAAGAAGGCCAAGGAAGCCATCGCAGAAGCGAAGGAACCCATGGACAAACTGCGCATCCTCGTCGGCTTGGCGCAGGCGCAGGCATCATTGAATGACAAAGCGGCCTTCGAGGCGACCCTGCAGACCAGCTACACGCTGGGCGAAGAGCTGTTCCGCAAGGGCATCGACAAGAATCCGACCGCGCCGGTCTTCACTCAACCTGGCTTCGACGCCATGCAGCGCCTGACCATGTCTGCGGTCCGCATGGACTACCAAGCCACCATGCAGCGCCTCGATGCGGTGCGCTCGCCGCTGTTGCAGGCGCTGTTGCTCATCAGTGCGGCTGAGGGCCTGGATCCGGACGCACGCCCGCGTGGACAGGGCATGCGGATCCGGATTGAGTCCTAGACTGGCTTTGGGTCACAAGGGGGCGGGCTTCGGCCCGCCTTTTTATTTCGCCTTGGGGTGGGTCTGGTCGTAGACCTGCATCACCTGCTTAACGGTGAGCTGGGTGTAGCGCTGCGTCGTCGAGAGTCGTTCGTGTCCGAGCAGCTCCTGGATAGCGCGGAGGTCGGCGCCCTCTTCCAGCATGTGTGTGCCAAAGGCATGGCGCAGCGTGTGCGGATGGACATCCGAGGGCAACCCCTTGGCAGTAGCGATGTGTTTGACGATGCGCCCGACTGAACGCGTGGTCAGGCGAGTGCCTCTCCGGCTGACCAGCAGTGCCGCATTGCTCTTCTTGGCGGACGCCAATACTTCCTGCCGCTTCGGAAGGTAGTTCTTGATAGCGTCCGCAGCCACATCCCCGAGCGGAACGTAGCGTTCCTTCTTCCCCTTCCCGCGGACCAGGATCGCCTCGTTGGACCAGCGGATATCGGTCAGATCGATGCCCACCAGCTCTGAATTGCGGATGCCGCAGCCGTAGAGCAGCTCGAAGATCACGCGGTCGCGCTCGGGGAATGATGCCGATTCCGGCATCTCGCCTTCCAGCAGGCTGTTAATCTCCTCGATCGTGGGAACGCGCGGCAGCTTCTTCGGCAGGCGCGGCGTGGAGACCAGCTTGGCTGGATTTTGCTCGACGATCCCCTCCCGTGCCAGCCACCGGTACAGCGACCGTAATGACGCCAGAGCGCGTGCCACCGAAGCCTTGCTTAATCCCTGGCTCAACAGCTCAGCCAGGAACGAACGGATGGTGATGTGGTCGATGTCGCGCCAGCCGAGGCTCGGCCCGATGAACTTCTGGAACTTCGCCAAGTCCTTTCCATACGCCGCCAGGGTGTGCGGCGAACAATTGCGCTCCGCCCGCAGGGAGCGCAGGAATTCGGCGATCGACTTGTTCACCGGCTTCGACCTCATGTCGCCTTGCGCCTCCGCGCGCGGGGATGATGGTCCTTGAAAACTGACTTCAGACGGTCCATGGCGAGATGCGTATAGACCTGCGTCGTAGAGATGTCAGAGTGGCCCAGGATAGTCTGCACGGTGCGCAGGTCGGCGCCGTTAGTCACCATGTGCGTGGCACAGCTATGGCGCAGCATGTGCGGGCTGGCGTGGCGTCCGCCGGCAGAGGCAGCATCTACTACCTGCCAGATGCGGTGGCGGGTGAGCGCATGCCCACCGCGCGCCAGGAACAGCACCGGCGACGACTTCGCTCCCAGCAGCACCGGGCGGGCTTTCCGCAGATACTCCTCGATCGCCTGTAGTGCCGGCGCGCCCAGTGGCACAATGCGTTCTTTGTCGCCTTTGCCGCGGACGATGACGTATCCCTGGTCTCGCTTCAGGTCGAGCAGCCGCAGGCCCACGATCTCTGAAACGCGCACTGCCCCACCATAGAAGACCTCCAGCATCGCCTTGTCGCGCAGCGCCAGCGCCGCCGCTTCTTTCCGGTCAGAGACCGCGCGTGGCGCGTTGAGTAAGGTGTCGACCTCGGAAGTCGAGAGCGCCTTCGGCAGCACCTTCCACTGGCGGGGTGAGTCGATATTCAGCGTCGGGTCGTGGGTGATGTGCTTGTCCAGCAGCAGGAAACGATAAAAATGACGTAGCGCGGAAAGCTTGCGCGCCACCGAACGAGCTTCCACCGAGTTGTCTTTCATCCGGTCGAGGAAATTGCGGATATCCTGCCGCTTCGCGCGCATGAGGTTTCTGGAGCCTAAGTGCTCGCTGAATTGCCGCAAATCGGTCCCGTAGGCGGCAATGCTCTGCGCACTCAAGCCCTTTTCAATGCGCAGGTAGTCGAGAAAAGCGCGGAGCAGCCGGTCATCTTTGGACGGAACTTTGGCGGAAGCCTGCACCCTGCCAGTATGCGCTCCGGCCGGGCGGCGTCAAAGTGCACAGCGAGGTTCAGGCTTTGCGCCGCCAGCCACAACACGCCGCCAGTATTCCACATCCAAACTCTTCGGCGCTTATGACGGAAAAACGCACCTACGGACGACGTAAAGAAGACCGCCGGCCGCTGCCGGTCAGCAGCTCAACCCCGCCCGAGTTCACGCCGGAGCAGGAGAAGATGTTCATCGAGGCCATGGAGACGCTCAATGCCGCCGGCGTGCGGTATGCGGTCTCCGGTGCCTTCGCCCTGCACGAACACACGGGCGTGTGGCGCAACACCAAGGACCTGGACCTCTTCCTGCCGTCCTCGGAGGTCTCCAAGGCGCTCAAGGCGCTGGAGCAGCGCGGCTATCGCGGCGAGATCTGTGACCCCGTTTGGCTGGCCAAAGCCTGGCGCGACGGGCATTTCGTGGACCTCATCACCGGCATGAGCAACGGCGTGCTGCACGTGGACCAGTCGTGGATCGACCGCGCCTTCCCGTCCACGGTGCTGGGAGTACGGACCTGCGTCCTCGCCGCGGAAGAGCTGATCGCCTCCAAGATCTTCGTCACGCGGCGCGAGCGCTTTGACGGCGCTGACGTCGCACACCTCATCTACGCCATGCGCGATGTGCTCGACTGGAAGCGCATCATCGCCCTGGTCGGCGACCACTGGGAGATGCTGCTCTGGTCGCTCATTTTCTATCGCTACGTCTATCCCCGCCATGCCAATGAGGTCCCACGCTCGGTGTGGCATGAGTTGCTGGAGCGCTTCGAGCGCGACCTGATTGACCCGAAGCTCGACGCCCCCTTCCGCGGCACGCTCATCGACGAGAACATGTTCGCCATCGACGTCAATGAATGGGGACATGAGAACGAGATTGAGCGCTATCGCAAGGAACACCTGATGCAGCGCCGCCGGCGGAAGGAACCGGCGGCCTGAGAGCCATGCGCATTGCAGCCACAGCCGACATCCACTTCTCGCCGCAGGCCTACGACCCCATCCGCGAGCAGATGTCCCGCGTGCGCGACGAGGCCGACGTGCTCGTCCTCGCCGGCGACCTCACCAACTTCGGCAAGCCGGAGGAGATGCACTCCCTGCTGAACGCGTTGGTGCGCCTGCGCATCCCCATCGTGGCCGTGCTCGGCAACCACGATTACGAAAGCGGCCAAGAGCAGGAGTTGATGCGCATGATGATCGCCGAAGGCATCAAGGTCCTGGACGGCAGCAGTTACGAGCGCGACGGTGTTGGCTTTGCCGGGGTCAAGGGTTTCTTTGGCGGCTATGGCCGCGGGGCTCTGACGTCCTTCGGTGAGCCGGAGGTCAAGGCATTTGTTCAAGCGGGCATCGACCAGGCGGTGAAGCTCGAGAAGGCCCTTGCTCAACTGCGCGCCGAGCGCCGGGTCGTAGTCACGCACTACTCACCGGTCGTGGACACCGTCCAAGGCGAGCCACCGGAGATCTTCCCTTATCTCGGTAGTTCGCGCCTCTCCGAAGTCATCGACCGCTTTGGCGCCCAGCTTGTCGTCCATGGCCACGCGCACCACGGCTCGCCGGAAGGCAAGACGACCGGCGGCATCCCGGTCTACAACGTGGCGCTTTCCCTGCTCCAGCGGCAGGCCAAACCCATGGTCTATCGCATCTTCGACGTCTAGTACCCGACATTTAGTCACAAATCCGGCGACTTTTCACGGCGCTGCCCCGTACTCTGAAGGTTGCGCCTAGTTTGACACTCACCAAAGCAGCGGCGTAGCGTCTTTCTTCTACACGTTTGGATCACTTTGATCTACGGAGGCAGCAATGAGCCCCACTCATCGGCGACGGCCAATCTTCGTCGCATTGTTCGTCACCCTCTTCGCCCTTTCGCTCGCTGCGCAGGACGTCGCGTCTTTTGAGAAGCGGATCACCGTCAAGACCCTGAAGAACGGACTCACCGTCCTTGTGATGGAGCGTCCGGAAGCCCCTGTCTTCTCCTTCCACATCGTCGTGGACGCGGGCTCCGCCCAGGACCCCAAGGGCGGCTCCGGCCTGGCGCACATGTTCGAGCACATGGCCTTCAAGGGCACGCCGAAGATCGGCACTACCAACTGGGCCAAAGAGAAGCCCCTGCTGGACCAGTTGGAGAAGGCGTATCAAGAGTACGACTTCGAGAAGCGCAAGATCGTGGGACGTGATGAAGCCAAGATCAAGGCCCTGGAAGCCAAGTGGCGTGCGCTGCAGGACCAGGCCGAGCAGTACATCAAGCAGGACGAGTTCGGTGAGATCGTCGAGAACGCCGGCGGCGTAGGGTTGAACGCCTCCACGGGCTCTGACGTCACCCGCTACTACTATTCCCTGCCCGCCAACCAGACTGAGCTCTTCGCATATCTTGAATCAGAGCGCCTGATCCGCCCGGTGTATCGGCAGTTCTACAAGGAGCGCGACGTCGTCCTCGAAGAGCGACGCATGCGCACCGACAGCAGCCCCATCGGCCGCCTCATCGAACAACTGCTTGCCGCCGCCTTCACCGCGCACCCTTACCAGGTCAGCGGCGTGGGCTGGCATTCAGAGATCTCATCGGTGACCGCGACCGAGGCCGAGGAGTTCTTCAAGACCTATTACAAGCCGTCCAACATGATCCTGGCGGTGGTCGGCGACGTGAAGGCTGCGACCATCCTGCCGCTCATCGAGCGCTATTTCGGACGCATCCCGGCCGGACCAAAGGCGCCTGAGCTGAAGACCATCGAACCGGACCAGATCGGCGAACGCACCATCACTATCCGTGAGGCGACTCAGCCCTGGTACATCGAGGGCTACAAGCGCCCCGCGTATACCGACCCCGATGACGCCGTGTACGACGCCATCTCAGACATCCTGTCTAGCGGCCGCACCAGCCGCATGTACCGGTCCCTGGTGCGCGATAAGAAGATCGCGCTCCAGGCGGGAGGCTTCGGCGGCTTCCCCGGCAACAAGTATCCAAACCTCTTCCTCTTCTTCGCCATCCCGTCGCAGGGCAAGACTCCGACCGATGTCCAGACCGCGATCCGCGAGGAGATCGAGAGGTTGAAGAATGAAGACGTCACGGACGAAGAGTTGAACCGCGTGAAGACCAACGCCAAAGCGAACCTGCTCCGCGGCTTGGCGAACAACCAGGGCCTGGCCATCCAGCTCTCGACGGCGCAGTTGCGTTACGGTGACTGGCGCGGGCTCTTCCAGGAGGTTGAGCGCATCGACAAGGTGACCAAGGCGGACATCCGCCGGGTGGCGAACAAGACGTTTGTCGCTAATCGCCGCACCGTAGGCATCATCGAGAACGTACCGGCCGGCGCGGCCAAGGGAGGCAACTAATGAGACTCCGTAGCCTTGCAACCGCTCTCTCGATCGCAGCGCTAAGCGCCTTGGTGGCCGCGCAGACTCCGGCTGCCAAGCCCCAGGCCGCACGTCCGGCAGGCGTAGTCAGCAGTCATACGCAGATCGCCAAGAAGCCGCTGCCGCCCTTCAAGCCGCAGCAGCCCATCCGCATCCAGCTCGAGAACGGCATGGTCATCTTCCTCCAGCAGGACACGGAGTTGCCGTTCATTGACGGCACCATGCGTATCCGCGGCGGCGGCCGCGAGGCGCCTCCGTCCAAAGCCGGGATGATGGGTATCTACGCGCAGACCTGGCGCACCGGCGGCACCAAAACCAAGACAGGCGACGAACTGGATGAGTTCCTTGAGGCTCGCGCCGCAGCCGTCGAATCAGGCGCCGGCGTTGACTCCACGTCCCTGTCCTTCTCCTCCCTGAAGAGAGACTTTGACGACGTCTTCGCCGTCTATCTCTCCCTCCTGCGCGAGCCGGAATTCCGCCAGGACAAGATAGATCTGGCCAAACGCCAGACCAAGACCGTCATCTCCCGCCGCAATGACGACATCGGCGGCATCGCCCAGCGCGAAGCGGTGAAACTTGCCTATGGCGCCGATAGCCCCTACGCGCAGCAGGCCGAATACTGGACGGTGGATGCGATCACCCGCGAGGACCTGCTCGCCTGGCACCGGAAATACGTCCATCCGAACAACATCATCCTGGGCGTCGTCGGGGATTTTGACCCCAAGGTGATGGAAGCCAAGCTGCGCCGCGAGTTCGGTTCTTGGCCCAAAGGCCCTGCGGCCGAGAAGGTCAAAGCTGAATTCAAGGACCCGAAGCCCGGCGTCTACTTCATCGAGAAGGAGGACGTCAACCAGTCCAGCATCAACCTGGTGGCCCTCGGACTCAAGCGCGACCATCCTGACTACTACGCCGCACAGGTGATGAATGAGATCTTCGGGCAGTCATCCGCCTCGCGACTCTTCGTCAATATCCGCACCCGGAAAGGCCTGGCCTATTCCGTTGGCGGCGGACTTGGCGCCAATTTCGATTATCCCGGGGTCTTCCGCATCGGGATGGGAACCAAGAGCGAGCAGACGGTAGACGCCATCAACGCACTCTATGAAGAGATCGACAATCTGGTGAAGAGTCCGGGCACCGCGACGGAAGTCGCCAAGGCGAAGGACAACATCCTCAACTCCTTCATCTTCAACTTCGACTCCAAAGACAAGGTGCTGCGGGAGAAGATGGGCTACGAGTTCCACGGCTACCCCCTCGATACGCTCGACAAGTTCCGCGCAGAGATCGAAAAGGTCACGGCCGCGGACGTAGCGCGCGTGGTGAAGAACCATGTCACCAAGGAGAAGTTCGCGATCCTCGTGGTCGGCAAATCTGCCGACTTCGGCAAACCGCTGACGACGCTGGGCCGCGTGCAGCCCATCGATATCACCATCCGCCAGACCCCCCAACAAGCCGACGCGGGACGGGGCGATGCGTCCGCCAGCATCGACTCCAATCCAGAAGGCAAGGCGCTCATCGCCAAGGTGGTGCAGTTCGCCGGCGGCAAGGAGAAGCTGGCGGGTATCAAGGCGCTGCAACGGAGCCAAGCTGTGTTACTGAAGACTCCCCAGGGAGACCTCACTATCGATTCCGCCAGTACCATCGTCTACCCCGACCGCGTGCACTTCTCGGCGGTCACGCCGATGGGCGAGCTGGTGCGCGTAGTGTCGCCCGCGGCCTCCTTTATGAGCGCGGGTGGGCAGACTCAGAACCTGCCTGAAGCGCAGAAGGCGGAGATGCTGCGCGACCTCAAGCGGGACATGCTCTTCATCTTGCAGCACGCTGACGACCCCGGCTATAAGTTCGCAGCGCGCCCGACGGAAGGGGGCCTGGTTCCGCTCGACGTGGATGGTGGCGGCGCAGTAATACGCTTTTTCATCGACAATAGCGGGCGCATCTTAAAGTCACGCTTTAAGACGGTCGCCCAAGCCGGCCCGGTGGACCGCGAGGTGGAGTTCGCCGATTTCCGGAGCGTGGATGGAGTCATGCTCCCCTTCAAGCAGACGGCCAAGGACAACGGCGAGGTCGTGGCTGAGATCTCGGTCAAGGAGATAAAGCTCAACCCCGCCATCGACGAAAAGATGTTTGCCAAGCCGTAGGCAAGTGCAAAATGAAAGAAGGCGTCCCCTTGGGGACGCCTTCTTTTTTGGCTTTGCGGCCTAACGCTTCACTTCGACTTCGACCGGTTGCGACAGCTTGAACGTGAGCTGGCGCTCCGCGCCGAACGCGACTTCCTTCTTGCCGGTGGCATAGGCTGCGCCCGTTCCGGCGCCCGCGCCCACCGCGCTGCCGATCAGCGCACCCTTGCCGCCGCCGGCCAGGCCGCCGATCAGTGCGCCGGCGCCCGCGCCGCCGCCGATCCAGGCCCAGTTGCGCTTCTTGTAGCTGCCGCCGGAGGCGATCACGCTCGAACTCTGCACCGGCACCTGCTTGCCGCCCACCTCGATGGTGGCCAGCGCCAGCCGCAAGTAGCCCGCATTATGCAGGCGTCCGGACTTGCGCGCCGCAACGACCCTCCCCGTGCCCGGTGCGCCCGCCTCGGCGAGCGTCTTGCCGTTCACGACCAGGGGCGAGGAGAGCACGAAGTCGAAGCTGTCGCCGGACGCTGCCGTGGCGCTCGAGATGCTCTGCTGCAACCGCACCGTGACCGCCGTCCCTTGCGGGATGATGATCGTCTCGGTGTTGCTCATCAGCTTGTCGAGCAGGCCGGCCTTTTCCGTCTTGCTTGCGGCTTCAACGCTATCCACGTCGCTGCCTCCGCAGCCCACCAGAGCCACGGAAAGGAGCAGTAGCGCGAAAAGGTTCAAAGTCTTGGTCTTCATCATGGATGCCTCCCTTACAGCGGAATCCACCCTTGATAAATGCACCTGCCGTGCCAAACTAACCTGTTGTAAATAAATGACTTATATAATGAAAAACCGGACAGACTATGTAAAATCTGCCCGGCTAATGGATTACACCTAAGAGCCGAAATTAGTCGTTGGTTCCACCGTTTCCGCCGCCGGCAGCGACCGCGGGCTGCGTGGTGACAGACTCCGCATGCGCCACGATGCCATCAAAAGCCGTGGTTCCCAGCAGCCTGCCGCGCGAGGCATGCACCCGCCGCAACAGCCAGCCGGTCTCAGCGCGCTTCCAAGTCTTGCCAAAATCGGTGCTTTGGAACAGGTGGGTAGAAGTTTGAGAACTGGTCATGAGCCGTTGCGACTCTTCGTCGTAGTAGATCGATGCCAGCAGGTTCACCGGAAGGCGCGTGAGCCGCTCCCAGGAACGGCCGCCGTCCTCGGAGCGATACGCGCCCTCGCGCGCCGCCAGGTAGAGACGGTTGCCCGGAGCCGCGGTAACGTTGGCCAGCATCGAGACCTCCGGCGGCAACGTGGACGTCTGCCAAGTCTGCCCACGATCGTGCGAGACGACCACCGCGCGCCGCGTAGCGGCGATCACCACCTCCGGTGAGGCTGCGACCGAGATGAAGTCACTGTGCTTCAGCACCGGCCCGCCGTGCCACACGCGGCCCTCATTGTTCGTGATGAAGATGCCCGCTGAAGTCGCCGCATACCAGCCGTCATGCCCGATGAACACATCATTCACCCGCGCTGTAAGCCTGGACGTGACCTGACGCTTGATGGTTCGCTTCGACTTCCCTGCACCTTTCACCGGTGTTTCCACCATATTGGTCACGCGGTCGCGCAGGGCCCATGCCATATCGTTCGCGGGGTGGAAGGTCAGCACGCCGCTGTTCGTGCCTGCGACCAAGGCGCCGCTCGAAGTCTGCTGCAGCGTGAAGATGTCCCGCCCGTTGAGGCCGGTACTCATCTGCTCCCAGTTCGATCCGCCGTCGCTGCTGGTGAAGACGCCGCCGAACTCTTTGTCGTTGAGGACACCCGCATACAGACGCAGGCTGTCGCTACGGTCGATCAGCAGCGTGGATACATTGCGGTGCGAGAAGCCCCGGTTCGACGCCACGAGCGTGGCGCCGGCGTCGCGGCTCGCCAGCACGCCGCTGCGGTCAGTTGCGAGCAGCAGGTTCTGCGGTGCGCCGGGATCGATCAGGATGTCGTTGATGATCAGGTTCGGCTTTGACATCAACTTCCAGCTGATTCCCCCATCCATCGTCTTGTAGAGGCCTTCGGTGGTGCCCGCATAGACGGTGTTGCGGTCGGCGGGGTCCTGTTTCAGGACGCGCGTACGCCGCGCGGAGAACGGAATGCCCTGCGCCTTGCGGAATAGCGACCCGCCGTTCTCGCTCTTGTAGATGCCGGAGCAGGCGCTGGCAAAGACGGTGCTTGGCTGCGCCGGATCGATGATGATGCTGAAGACGTCTGAGTCGTCGATCATTCCCTGCTTGATGTTGACCCAAGTCAGGCCGCCGTCGCTGGTCTTCCACGGCAGGTGCCAAGTGCCCACATAAATGACGTCGGGGCTGCGCGGGTCGATGGCGACCGACTCGATGTTGCGGATGTCCGCATGGTTCTGTGGGGAGATCAGGTGCCAGCGCTCGCCGCCGTCCAGGCTGCGATAGACGCCGTCCAAGGTTCCGGCCACCATCACTTCCGGATTAGAAGGCGCGAGTTCAAAGGCCCGCACCGAGCGCCCACGCATGTCACGCAGCGGCTTCCAGGTGCGGCCGTTGTCCACGCTGCGGAAGATGTCGCCGCTGTTTTCTTCCACGCTCCACGCCGCGGCATAGATCACGCCGGGGCGGCGGGGATGGAAGACGATATGGTCCACCACCAGGTCGCGCGCGTCGCCCAACTGCACGTAGCGCGACCATGACTTGCCGTCGTTCAGCGACTGGAAGATCAGCCCGGAGCTGGTCCCCAGCAGGATGCGGCTGGCCGCATGCGGATCGCGGCCGAAGGTACGGACGTCGCCGCCGTCAGGCCCCAGCGATACCCACTCCTGCGCGGCCGCAGCCGACACCAGGAGCAGCAGCACCAAAACCGTCTTGTGGCACACACGGAACATGGATCAACCTTTGCCCGGCCAGAGGAGGGTTTGAGTCTTAGAAACGGAACGAACCGAAGCGGCTATCGAACTCTGACTCCGACTTGCAGGCCGTATTCTATGATGCCTCGCGCCGAATGGAAGCGTTCATTTCGTCCCTAGCTATTACCAAAGTCGTAACCACCCAGGCCCGACGGCCATAGACTTCTGCAAAGAAAAAGGCCGGTCGGGAACTCCGACCGGCCTTTAGTCCTACTGGGTCTAGCGCTTGCGCGGCTCGGTGACGGCGGTCGTCCCGTCCTGCGGCATGGTTGCGCCCGAAGGCACCAGCCAGATGATGGCGATGCCCCCTTCCTTGGCGCCTTGTCGCAGCTCGATCCGAGACGGGTCAATGCCCTTCTCCTTCACGAGGTAGGCCTTCGCGTTGGTGGCGCGCTGTGCGGCCAGCATGCGGCCGCTCTCGCCATCCGCGGTGGAGCCCACGATCGCGATCTTGGCATCGGCGTCACGCTGCAGGCGCAGCGCCACGTCGTCCAGGATCGCCTTCGCGGCGTTGTCCACGCGCGCGCTATTGCGCTTGAACGCGATCTGGTTCAGGCGGCTCGCTTCCGGCGCGGCCGGCGGCGGTGGCGGCGGAGGCGGAGCCTCTACGTTGACCATCGTCGTGCTTGAAGCGCTCAGGTTGCGGTCATCCATCACGTTACAGGTGATCGTCGCCGAGCCCGGATCGTTGCCCGCGGTGTAGCGCGCGCTGGTGCCCGTACCGGTCACGGCGCCCATGCTCGCTGAGTAGTTGTAAGTCAGGTTGCGGCCATCAGGGCTGTTGCCACGCGACGTGATAGTCGACGACTCTCCCGGACGGATGGTGCTCGGGTCCGCAGAACAGCTTACCGTCGGCGGACGCGGCGCACGCACCGTGAATGACGCCGTGCAGGTCGCAGCGCCCTTGCGGCCGTCAGAGATATTCGTTGTGACGTTGTAGGAGCCGGGCTGCAGACCGTTGGTGTCGACGTTCGTTGTCGCAGCGTTGCCGCTGACTGTGCCTCCGGTCGCCGTCCAGTTATATGTGAGTGCGCGCTTCGGATCGAAGTTCGCCGGAGTCGCCGTGACGGAAACCGGCTCGCCCGCCATCACTTCGCTAGGGGAGGCTGCGCAGGAGGCGCTCGGCGGAGGCGGCGGCGGCCCGAGGCTGCCGAAGCGGAAGACCAAGCCGGTCCGGAAACGGGCGCCTGAGTTGTCTACCTTGTTCCCGGACCCGACCCCGAAGCTGTGGCGTCCGTACTGATAGCTGGCTTCAAAGAGACGGAAGTTGATGCGCTCATGCCAGGTGGCCAAGTCCAGACCGCCTCCGGTGGTGAAACCGATGCCGTCATGTGTGCCGACGCCATCGAGACCCAGCCGGTGCCAGCCTACAGTGAAGTTGGCGAAGGGACTCACGGTGTCGGTCGGGTAGCGGAACTGCGGCCCGATCTGCAGCGTGCCCACCTGCACGCCTTCTCCGAAGTGGGCGCCGCCGTCGAAGGTGAAGCCCCAATTCTTGTGGAAGAAGTAGGTCGTCGATAGACCGAATCCTTTGGGCGCATTCTCGATCTTGCGGGTGTTGATCTCACCCCGCGGATCAAGGTAAGCGTAGCCGGCAAAGAATTCCACCTTCGCGGGCTGCCGCTCTTGCGCAGCCGCAACCGGCAGCATCACTCCAGCGACCAGCGCTGCCATCAGCAGAAAGTTCAAAACACGATGAGTACGAAGCGGCATGCGGTTCTCCTCCACGTTTGGGACGGATTTCAGATGGGAACTAACTACTTTAGGGTGAACAATCTAACGCGTCTGGGATTGTACAGCAAGAGGCCCCTACTGCAAAAACCTTACCCGGACGGAAAAAGGGCGGGAGTGCTGCTCCCGCCCCTTCCTGGTCTTGATGCTATTGCGCAGAGCCGGTCACATTCAGCATTAACTGGCTACCGCTATCGAGCTTCACGCTCTTACCGCTCGAAGTCACCACCGAAGCGTTGCCGGTGGCGTTCGTGCTGTTGCTGAGCTGCAGGTCCTTCAAGCCGATCACACCGGTGCTGTTGCTGTGGAGCGTGCCGCCGACGCCGACTGTGTTGCCTGCGGCGTTCACCGTGCCCGATGTGGCGGATCCTACCGTGGAGCCCACGGCGCCGCCCACATTCCCGGCAGCCGTGGTGGTGTTGTCAGCGACTCCGCCCACGCCTCCCGCTACGCCGCCTACGGTCGAGCCCGCGGTTCCGGCCACCCCTCCGACCAGCCCACCGCCGCCGGCACTGCTGCTGGCGCCACCACCGTAAGAACCGGCGCTGCCCATCTCCACCGCGTCATTCTGTATCGAAGTCTGCTGCACTGCCTTGGCTATGGCCTGAATGTTCGCCTGGATGGGGACGATCTGCCCCTTCTTCAGTTCTAGCTGGTCGAAGACGATTCCCAGCTTCGATTCCGCTGCCCCGCTCGACTTGGCCTGAGCCTCCGTCACGCGCCCGATTAATTTACTGTTGCGCGGGATCATCACCTTGCCGCCGGAGACGATGTCGGCGACCGTCTTGGCTTCCACCTTGTCGCCCGCCTTGGCTTTCTTGGAATCAATGGACTTGCTCAGCACCGCCGGGATCTTGGTGCCGGTCGGAACCTGCAATGCACCCGACGTCTGATTGGCAGCCGAGGCCGCCGTCTTCGCCGTCGCGCCCTGCGTGGTCGCCTGGGTCGCTTGGCTGGCCGTCGCTCCGGTGGTGGAGGCTGCGCCTGCGCCCTGCTTCCCGGCCGTGGCCGAAGTGTTCTGGGTGGCGGAAGCTTTGGTGTCGGATGTGGCTGTGGTTTGCGCGGCGGCCGTGACCGCGAGGCTGCTTGCTACGACCAAAATGCTGAGCAATGAACGCTTCATAGGGTGGAGTCCTCCTACATTCCTCCTGCTGTTTATGTGGTTTTAGGGCCTAGGCGTGGATTGGATGCGGGAAGCCACCCTTTTTGCTGCTTTTGGGCGGGAAAACGCCGTACCGCTGGCTTTTCGACCACCGACCGGAGTAACGTAAAAATTACAGGGTCCAAAGTGACTGGCGAGGCTCAAGGCGCATCACACTAACGACAGCGTGAAATCTCCAGCGCCTACCCGTCCTCCTCACAATCCTTCACGGTAGTGCGTCTGGCCCCTCGGAGCGCCTTGAATGCCGCAAGAACGGGTGTTGATCGTCGAAGACGAAGAGAACGAGCGCACTGGATTGGCGGAGTTGGTCCAGGGCTGGGGCTTCCGCACCGACACCGCCAAAGACGGCATCGACGCCCTCGACAAAGTCCTGACCTGGGCGCCCGGGATCGTCGTGACGGACATGAAGATGCCGCGGATGGATGGCATGGAGTTGCTCCAGCGCCTCGCCGAACAGGCGCATCCGGTCGCAGTCATCCTGCTCACGGCGCAAGGCAGCATTGACATCGCCGTGGACGCGATGAAGCTTGGGGCGTATGACTTCCTTACCAAGCCTGTAGATCCCACTCGCCTGAAGAACATCCTCTTCAACGCCGCCCGCCAGCGTGGCACGGACCGCGAACTAGAAGTCACGCGGAGGAAGTTGCGTGAGACCGGCGTCCTCGGCCGCATGGTGGGCGCTTCGAAGCCGATGCAGGAGATCTTCAGCCTCATCGAGATGGTCGCGCCCAGCTCCGCGTCCGTGCTCATCACCGGCGAAAGCGGTACCGGCAAGGAGATGGTCGCGCGCACCATCCATAACCTGAGCCCTCGGAAGGACAAGCCCTTCGTCGCCATCAATTGCTCCGCCATCCCGGAGACCCTCATCGAGAGCGAGATCTTCGGCCACGAGAAGGGTGCCTTCACCGGCGCGGTGGAACGCCGCTCCGGATGCTTTGAGCTTGCTGAAGGCGGCACGCTGCTGCTCGACGAGATCGGCGAGATGCCCATCAACACCCAGGCCAAGCTCCTGCGCGTGCTCGAAGACCGCAAGCTTCGCCGGCTTGGCAGCAAGGTCGAAACCGAGGTCGATGTCCGCGTACTCGCCGCCACCAACAAGATTCCCGAGCAGGCCGTCGCGAATGGCGAACTGCGTAACGACCTCTATTACCGCCTCAACGTCTTCAACCTGCACCTGCCGCCGTTGCGGGAGCACAAGGAAGACATCCGCCAGCTCGCCGAAGCGCTGCTGGAAGAGATGAACGCCAAGCACGGCCGTTCGGTGAGTGGCGTCGATGAACAGGTCCTCGACCAGTTCCAGGCATATTCCTGGCCCGGCAACGTCCGCGAGCTGCGTAATACGCTGGAGCGCGCCGTCATTGTGTGCAACGGCCCGCTCATCGAGAAGCAGCACCTGCCGCCGAACTTTGGCACCGCGGTGGTCTCGCGGGCCGGCGCCGCAGCCGATCCGCGCATGTTGCACCTGGGCGTCGGCACCACGGTGGAGGAGGCCGAGCGGCAGCTCATCCTGAAGACTCTGGAATCCACCAACAACAACAAGACGCGCGCCGCTGAGATCCTCGGTATCAGCCTTAAGACGCTGCACAACAAGCTCAAGGAGTACGCCGGTCAAGCGGCCAACGCTGAATCGGTCGCCGGCAGCCACTGACCGCCGCAATGCTCGGACGCCTCCGCCTCAAGACGAAGCTCGTGCTCGCCATCACCAGCATGGTCGTGGTGGTCGTGGCCACGCTTTCGTCCATCTACATCTCGCAGATCATCAAGCAGCGCCTCGATGAGACCTACCAGAACGGCGAGTTCGTCTGCCTGGAGATCTTCGACGCCACCCGCGCCGCCCTCGAAGCCGACCTCGACCCCGAGCGGGTCAACTTCGACGACCCTGCCGCCCTGCGTGACGCGGTGGAAGAAAGCCTGCAGACCGATGCGGCCCTGAACACCGTGTTGCAATCAACCGTCGCCTACCTGCCGACGATCTATGACGTCTCCATTACCGACGCGGAGAACAAGGCCATCGTCCACACGGACGGCTCGGCCATCGGCAAGGTCGTGCTGCAGCGCGAGGACCTGGCCAGCATCCGCTCCGCGGGATTCTGGAAGCAGGTGCAAGCCATCTTCGGGAAGCCGAAGGTGTACGAAGTCCGCCTCGCGCTCCAGCGCGAGAACTCGCACTTCGCTACTATCCGCGTGGGCATCTCGACCGTTCTGCTCAAAGGCACGCTGCGCCCCAAGTTGAACAACGCCTTCCTGCTCTCCGGCGCCGCCATTTTGTTCTCGCTCCTGCTCGCTGCCATCCTCTCCAACCTCGCGCTGCGCCCCCTGGAGCAGATCAACCGCAAGCTGGACGAGATGACGTCGGCGGCCGCGCTCCCTGCGCCGTCCGGTGCGGCCCCACCGCAACGCACCGACGAGTACGGCGTAGTCAGTACCAAGATCGATCGCCTCGGCCAGCAGATGCGCGATGTGAAAGAGGTCTTCTCCGCCCTCAAGGAGAACCTGGACCAGATCATGTCCAACCTCCAGGACGGCGTGCTCCTCTTCAACCGGGACGACCAGGCGGTGATGGTGAGCTCATCTGTGCGCAGTTTCCTCCAGCAGGAACGGGGCGAGCTTATGGGACGCGCCATCCAGGAGATTTTCCGTTCCGATGACCCCATGGGCCGCGTCATCCTCGATGCCTTCTCAGCGCATCGCCCGCTGAATCAACTGGAGCTCACCGTACCGGCTGCCGAAGGCCCGCGCCGCGTCCAGGTGTCGCTCGACTTCATCGAGGAGAAGGGTGAACGCTTCGGCGCCCTGCTGACGCTGCGCGACGCTGAATCGGTCCACAAGATTGAAGACCAGCTCGAGCTCTCGCGCCGCCTGGCCGCGCTCGGGCGGCTGACCTCGGGCGTAGCCCACGAAGTGAAAAACCCGATCAACGCCATCGTTGTCCATCTCGAGCTTTTGCGCCAGAAGATGGAATCTCCTGACCCGAACGCGCAGCGGCACCTGGACGTCATCGGCGCCGAGATCCGCCGCCTCGACCGCGTAGTGCAGACGCTGGTCGACTTCACCCGTCCGATGGACCTGCGCCTCGCCGACATCGATCTGCGACGCATCCTCGACGACATTCTCACGCTTGCATCGCCCGATGCCGAGCGGCATGGTGTGCATGTGGTACGCCAAATCTCGAACGAGCCGCTGCCCGTGAAGATCGACCCGGACCTGGTGAAGCAGGCGGTGCTGAACGTCATGATCAACGGCATGCAAGCCATGGCCCAGGGCGGCAACCTGACGGTCACCGCCGGGCGCGAGGATGGCGAGATCCTGGTCCAGATCAGCGATCAGGGTGGCGGCATCCCGCCCGAGATTCGCGAGAAGATCTTCAACCTTTACTTCACCACCAAGAAGGGCGGCAGCGGCATCGGGCTGGCTATGGCGTATCGCGTCATGCAGCTTCATAATGGGTCTATGGAGTTTGATACCGTGGTCGGAGAAGGCACTACGTTTCGGCTCCGCTTCCCGGCCTCCGAATCCACCATGCACGCCACTGCGGCTGACGAAAGGAGGACGCAGGTCTAGATGATGCGCTCCCGCCATTCCGTCTTGTTGCTGGTCCTCGTGCTGGCATTCGTCTCTGGTTGCAAGAAGAAACAGAAGACGCCGAAGGCAGCTCAGCAGCCGCCGGCGATCACCGCCCCCGCGACGCAAGAGCCCACGCCGCAAAAGCCGACACCCGCCGTCGAGGTGCCGCTGCCGGAGAAGCAGCCCGAGACCGCCACGGCGAAGCCCGCCCCAGCCAAGCCGAGGCCAAAGCCTTCGCCGCGCAAGACGGCTCCCAAGCCTGTGGAGCCGAAGCCTGCCGAGAACACGACCGTAGCGAAGGCGACGCCGCCTCGCATCGTCGTGCAGCCCGGAGGACCCCCGGCGGAGCCGCCTCCGGCCACCGTCGTTCCGGAGTTGTCGCATACGGAAGAGGCGCACCGCCGCCTGACGACTGAACAGTTGATGCAGTCGACCGAGTCGAACCTGAAGTCCCTGCGCCGTGTGCTGAACGAGCAGGAGCGCGCCATGCTGCAGCAGATCCAACTGTTCCTCACCCAGTCCCGCGAGGCTTCGCAGGCGCAGGACCTCGTGCGCGCGCACAACCTCGCGCTCAAGGCCCACCTGTTGTCGGATGAATTGGTCCGGTAGCTAGGTACCGCGGAGCTTCTCCGCCCGCGCCACCCGCTCCACAGCCAGCGTGTAGGCCGACGTCCGCAGGGAGAGCTTGTCCTGCTTGGCGCGTGCGGCCACCGCCCGATACGCGCGCGTCATGATCTTCTCCAGCTCCTTGTTCACGTGGTCTTCTTCCCAGAAGACTTGCTGCAGGTTCTGCGCCCATTCAAAGTACGAGCAGGTCACCCCGCCGGCGTTCGCCAGGATGTCCGGCACGACAGTCACGCCACGTGATTCGAGGATGGCATCCGCCGCCGGAGTCGTGGGCAGGTTTGCGCCCTCCACGATCAGCCTCGCCCGGATCCTGGCGGCATTCCCGGGATGCACCACACACTCGAGCGCGGCGGGCACCAGCACGTCACAATCGCAGGTGAGAAGGTCTTCGTTGGTGATGTTCTCTGCGCCGGGGAAGCCTGCAACGCTTCCCTTCGCCTTCAGGTGTGCCTGCAGCTTGCGGATGTCCAGCCCCTTCGCACTGTAGACGCCGCCTTTCACGTCTGAGACCGCCACGACCTTCGCGCCCATCTCCGCGATGAGCAGCGCTGCATTCGCGCCGACGTTCCCGAAGCCCTGCACCGCCACGCGTAAGCTCGCCATCTTCAGCCCAAGATCTTTGGCGGCCTCGCGCACCATGAACGCCACGCCGCGCCCTGTGGCTTGCTCTCGCCCCAGTGATCCGCCCATCTCTACGGGCTTGCCGGTCACGCACGCGGGCGTGTAGCCGTTCGAACTGGAGTACTGGTCGAAGACCCAGGCCATCGTCTGGGCGTTGGTGTTCACGTCCGGCGCCGGTACGTCGCGATACGGCCCGAGCAGAAGTTGGATCCGAGAGATGTACTTCCGGGTCAGGCGCTCCAGTTCCTTCACGGAAAGCTTCGTCGGGTCGACGGTGATACCGCCCTTCGCGCCGCCGAACGGCACGTTGACTACTGCGGTCTTCCACGTCATCGCGGCGGCCAGCGCGCGCACTTCGTCCAGGTCTACGCTCGGATGGAAGCGGATCCCGCCTTTCGCCGGGCCCCGCGCGCCGTTGTGCTGCACGCGATAACCGACGAACACTTTCAGTGTTCCGTCATCCAGGCGGATGGGGATTTCTACGCGTAGCTCGCGGAACGGCGTCGAGAGCAGGGTTTGCATCTCGGAGTCGAGCTTGAGATGGGTGGCGGCTTTCTGGAAGTTGATCCGGGTGATCTCCAGCGCGGTTTCGACCGCACGGGACGGCGAGGCGGCGGTAGCCGCGGCAGTGACGCGTGGCATTCAGGGTTCCTGTCCTGGGCCAGGTCAGGCCTCGCCCAGGAGAGACTTCGGGGCCGGATGGTACCCCGGTTCCGCCTCGTCTTCAAGCGGAACCGGACACGGGAACCTTAGATGCGCGTTTACCGCCCCGCGTCGAGGTGGTCGAAGTGCATCATGGCGTTGAATAAAAGGAAGAAACTGCCCATCGTCTCGTCGCGCCACATGGGGTTATTGGCGAACAGGACGGTGTGACCCTTGCCGTGCGGCACGTCGATGACCACCGGCTTTTCCGCGATCTCCCCCGCGCTGACCAACATACCGCTTAGCAGCAGGTCCTTTTCGGGTGCAAAGCGCAGAATCACGCGCGGCCACCTGTCCTTCGGGGGCAGCGCCGTGCGCGCGGCCTCAGCGGAATCTTCCTGGATGTACTGCTCCTGCTCCTTGGGCGTGCGCTTCTGCGGCTTTTCGGGCTCGCGATACTGCCGCCCCTGGATCACGTCCGGGTCGTTCGCGTTGCCGCGCCCACTCGGACGCTGCGGCGCCTCGCCAGCCTCGGGTGCGAAGCCGGTGCTAACGCGCAGGATAGGCCCCTGCCGGAAATAGACGTACAGCTTGTCGTCGTACCCGTAAGCGATGGGACTCTTTCTATCCTCGACGTTAGCCAGCAGCACACTGCCCGGGGCCTGCAGGTTGCGCGCGTCCACGATGGAGACCATGTCCGTCATGCCGCTCTGCACCGGGAGCTGCGCGCTGTTCTGCACGGCGATCAGCAAACCACCCTCTGCCACGAACTTCTGCAGGTTCGCGAGGCCGCTGTAGCCGAGGCCGCCACGGATGTCGTCCGCCTGGTCCAGCCCTTCATGGAAGAGGTTCTTCATCTCCTCGGTGTTCTTCCACGGCATGGGCTTCTGGCTACGGTACGGGATGCCGCGGATCGCTTGCGCCAGCGACTGGAATGTCGGTGGCACGATCACGACATCGAACTTCGCTCGCAGGTCCGGCGTCTCACGCACCTTGGTGTCAGCGATATAGGTGTATGGCACCTCGAGCTTGTCCATCGCCAGCCGGTACCAGCCATCGTTTTGGGTACTCTGCCAGCCATGCAGCAGCGCAATGCGCGGTACAGCCACCGGGTGGGTCTTGACCTTCAGCTCGGCGTTCGAGCGATGCACCTTGATCCCCAGCGCCTTCGCCTGGTCCATCACCGCGCTGCCGTCGCGCACGATGAACGCCCCCGCCTTGAATTTCTTGCCGTCCGCCTCGAACGCGTCTTCCGCCGCTTCCATCTTCACGTTGGGCAGACGGAAGCGCAGGGTCGCCAGTGTGTTGTCAGTGTTGTGCTCGATGACGGCGACGCTTCCCTCACCCGTCACTCCACCCGCGGGCTTCAGCTCGCCGGCCACCTTGGTCATCGGCGCGTCCAGCACGGCGGTATCCATCACGCGCGCGGTCTTCACGTTTCGTAGCGCACCGATCGTCCAACCCGTATCGTCATAGGACCGCGGATCACGGGGGCTGTAGTACTGCGTGTCCAGCATCATGTCCGCCATGCGGCTGTAGGGCTGGTCCATGCGGATCACGTACGAGCCGGCCGGATACTTCGCCTCCCCGACCTTGATCTCATTGGTCGCGCGATGCACTTCCACGCCCTGCATCTGCATCAGGTTCATCAGCCGCGCCTGCTCCGCGGGACGCGGGTCATCCGCGGTGAATATCCAGGCCGCCGGGCCTTCACGCTTCGCCTTCTCCACCGACCGCTTGCCCTTCGTGTAGAAGTTGTGCAGGAATTGCGTGCCGTTCGACGCCACGTTATGCATCCCGAACAGGAGCGCGCTCTGCGACATGTTCACGTTGTTCCGCAGCGACCACGTCACCTTGGGCAGCGGCGGATTCGGGCGGAACCACTCCCGGGAGGTCGAAGTGGTGGGCAGCGTGCGGGTGCGCGTATCGGCGCCGCCGTTGCCGAATGTCTCGTAGAACCGGCCGATAGAGTTGTGCCCATTCGCCAGGTAGAACATGTAGTTCGGCGCCCAGCCGTCGTAGAAGCCGTGCGTCCACACGCCCACGACGCCGCGCTTCGTCATCTCCTGGATCTCGTGGTACGCCATCTGCTGCCATTCGCCGATCGTGATGGGGTCCAGCCACGCGTTGTACGGTCCCGTGCCGGTCGAGATGTAGAGATACGGCACCGACTCATGCAGGTCATGGAACACCTGCGGATGCCAGTCGAGGAAGGTCTTCATCATGTGGCGGGAAAGCGCCAGCGCCAGCGTCATGCCGTCGCGATTGTTGTCATGCGCCACGTAGTGGCCCCACCAGGTGAGCGGATACTGCTGCGCGTCCGGATTCTTCTTCCGGAAGTGATAAAGGTCCACCATGCGGTCGCGGCCATCGGTCTCGACCACCGGCGTCAGCATGACGATGGAATCTCTGCGGATCTTCTGGATGAACGGTGACTCTTCCACCGCCAGGCGGTACGCCAGCTCCATCATCGTCTCCGGGGACGCCGTCTCCGGCGAGTGGATCGCGCCCGCCGCCCAGTACAACGGCTTGCCTTCGGCGATGAGCTTCTGCGCGTCAGCCTCGGTCAGGCCCCGCGGGTCGCTGAGCTTGGCCGTGATCTCGCGGTAGCGGTCGAGCTTCGCCAGGTTCGCTTCGTCCGAGATAACGACCAGCAGCATCTCGCGCCCTTCCTCGCTCTTGCCGATGGTCATCACCTTTACGCGTGGGCTCTTGCTGGCCAGCAGCCGCATGTACCCATTCACTTCCGCGACGTGAGTCAGCCGGTCCGGCGCGCCCACGATGCGGCCCAGGTGAGTATCCGGCGACGGTACGCAACTGCTCTGCGGCAGGTGGTCGACCAGTTCAGTGATGAAGAACGTCTCGGTCGTGTACTCCTTGATCTTCTTGCCGTACTCGACGTGGTCGGTGACCTTGCAGGCGCTCTTCTGCGCCAGAGCGCAGGCGGAAAGGACGAGACAACACACCAGGACGTGGAGAGTGATTCGCTTCATGTTGACCTCAGCTGATGACTGGGAAAAGGCGGATGATTATACCGCTTTGTCCTGGCTGTTCTGCTCTTCCGGCAGCGGTGGACCCACAGCCGCCTCGGGTATCACGTGCGCCCCGTCCTTCTTGGGGAAGAGAAGCGAAGCGATGACCGAGAGCGCAAGCACCCCCACCACCACGCCCAGAGCGATCGTTATCGGCAGCTTGATGTAGTTGGAGGCCAGCATCTTCGCGCCGATGAACACCAGGATGAACGCGAGCCCGTAATGCAGGTAGTGGAACAACTGCATCAGGCCCGCCAGCGCGAAGTACATCGAACGCAGCCCGAGGATGGCAAAGACGTTCGAGGTGTAGACGATGAACGGGTCGCGCGTGATGGCCAGGATGGCGGGAATCGAGTCCACCGCGAACAGCAGGTCCGTAGTCTCGACCATCAGCAGCACCGCCACCAGCGGCGTCGCGAAGCGCTTCCCATCCTTGATGACAAAGAATTTCCCGCCCACATAGTCGGTTGTCATCGGGAAGGTGCGCCGGAACCACTTCAAGATCGGATTGCGCTCGGGATGGATGTCGTGGTCATCCTGGAACCACAGCTTGATGCCGGTGTAGACCAGGAACGCGCCGAAGATGTAGATGATCCAGTGGAAGCGGTTGATCAGCGCCACGCCGCCCGCGATGAACGCTGCGCGCATCACCAGCGCGCCCACGATGCCCCAGAACAGCACCTTGTGCTGGTGCTCCTTGGGGACCTTGAAGTACGAGAACAGGATAAGGAAGACGAACAGGTTGTCGACGCTGAGCGAGAGCTCGATCAGATATCCGGTCACGAACTCCAGCCCGGACTGCTGTCCGCGCCAGAAATAAACGATCACGGCGAAGATCGTCGCCAGCGTTATCCAGACTGCGCTCCAGGCGAGCGCCTCCTTGAACTTCACCTCGTGCGACTTTTTGTGAAAGACGCCCAGGTCCAGGGCCAGCATCAACAGGACGAACAGGTTGAAAGCGATCCAGAAGATCAGCATGCGTTATCGATTGTAAATGACAGTTTTACTCGACCAGGCTGTCCCACCCGCGACGGTTGAGGTCCCAATAGATGAAGGCCACGCAGAGCGCCGCTCCCACCAGATAGAGCACGCCCACCCCGACTGGCCCCAGGATCAATCGCCCTATGCCGAACAGGCTGAAGTAGATAAGGCCGCAGCCGGCGATCCAGTCGGCGGTGGCCCACAGCAGGCTCTGCTTCGATCCCGAGCCCACTTCCCGCACCACCGGGCCCCAGCCCACTTCGGACGGACGAACTTGTTCGTAGAACGACTTAAGTTTCTCCATCGGTTCCGGCCGCGTCAGGAACGTAGTCACCAGCCAGACCAACGTCGTAAACCCCGTGGTAATGATCATCAGCCACGCAAAACCGTGCGGGTCATTGCCATCCAGCGGTTGCAGCTTCAGTTGAGGGTCGATGCCGTGCAGCAGTTCTACGACGGGCAGCCCAAGTCTCGTTTGCAGCAGCGACGAGCAGAATCCAGCCGCGACCATCGCGGAGATCTCCGACCACGCGCTGATCCGCCACCAGAACCAGCGCAGCATGAAGACCAGCCCGGCGCCCGCGCCGATCGACAGCAGGAATTTCCACGCTCCGCCGATGGACTCCATGTAGAACGAGACGATCGCCGCCAGGATGGTCACGAAGACCGTTGTCACGCGGGAGGCCGTGACGTAGTGCCCTTCCGATGCGTCCTTCTTCGCGAATCGCCGGTAGAAGTCGTTGATGAGGTAGGAGGCGCCCAGGTTGATGTGCGTCGCCATGGTGGACATGTAGGCCGCCGCGAACCCCGCCAGCATCAGCCCGCGCAGATACGGCGGCAGGTGCTCGATCATGACCATCATGTATCCGAACTCAGGGTCGAACTTGCCGGTCGTCGGGTTCACCGGGTTCGGGAAGAGCAGCACCGCTACCAGCGCCGTCAGGATCCAAGGCCAGGGCCGGACTGCGTAGTGCGCGATGTTGAACCACAGTGTCGCGCCGAGGGAATGCTTCTCATTCTTAGCGGAAAAAATCCGTTGCGCGATGTAACCGCCGCCGCCCGGCTCGGCGCCGGGATACCAGCTCGCCCACCAGTTCAGGCTGATGAACACCAGGAACATGATGAACCAGCCTGACGTCCAGTCCGGCGTGAACGCCAGTGAATCCATGTTCTTGGCCGCATCGTGCGCGGCAATCTTTTCTTTCAGCGCGCCGATGCCCCCCACCGCGTTCACCGCGAACGCCGCCAGCGCGATGACCACACTCATCTTGAGCACGAACTGCACCACGTCCGTCCACAAGATCGACCACAGCCCGGAGGCGCTGGTGTAGACCATAGTGAAGGCCGCAATGCCCAGCGTGATGCCGATGGCCTGCAGATGCGAGACCCCCAGCGTGATCTCCAGGATCTTCACCATCGCCAGGTTCACCCAGCCCATGATGATGGTGTTGATGATGAGTCCGAGATAGAGCGCGCGGAACCCGCGCAGGAACGCCGCCGGACGCCCGGAGTACCGGATCTCGGCAAATTCCATGTCGGTGATGACGCCTGCCCGCCGCCACAGCCGCGCGAAGAAGAACACCGTCAGCATGCCGCTGAGCGCAAAGCTCCACCACAGCCAGTTTCCGGCGATGCCGTACGTGTAGACAAAGCCGGTCACGACCAAGGGCGTGTCCGCGCCGAAGGTGGTGGCCACCATCGACGTGCCCGCCAGCCACCACGGCACTTCGCGCCCGGAGACAAAGAACTCGCCGACGCTGCCGCTGGCCTTGCGGTAGTAGTAGAAGCCGATGGCCAGGTTAATGGCGAAGTAGATCGCGATGACGACCCAATCCAGTGTGGTCAGTTGCATATGGGTATTGGCCGCCGCGTCACTTCGCCGGACGGTGCGGGCATTAGAAATCAAATTCGGAAAAAGGGGAAGCAGCCATCTTTAGCGCCGCGGGCGCCTTCTATCCAAAGAGGCTCAAACCGGAGGTCTGCATGCGCGCGCGCGCTCATATCAAGAGTCATCCTATCCACCCCATCCTGGTTTCATTCCCTATCGCCCTGTGGACGGCCGCCCTCGTCGCCGACGCGGCGGGCGTTTGGCTCAATCACCAGTTGCTCTGGGCGGCGGGCTTCTTCGCCGTCATTGGCGGATGCCTGGGTGCGGCGCTGGCGGCGGTGGCCGGAGTCATGGACTGGGTCAGCGTGGTGCCGCCGGACTCCAGCGCCAAGAAGCGGGGCATGATCCACGGTCTGTTGAACTCAGCCGCTTTGATGGCCTTTGCCGCGGTGGCGTTCCTGCGCGAGAACGCTTTCACCGAGCCCACGCCGACGGTGCTGACGATCGAGCTTGCGGCCGTTGGTGTCGTGATGTTCTCCGGCTGGTTGGGCGGAACCCTCGTCTATCGCAACCAGATCGGCGTCGACCATCGCTACGCCAACGCTGGCAAGTGGAAAGAGCGCACCCTCTCCGATTTCGACCAGCCCGTCTGCAACCAGGGCGAGTTAGCCGAAGGGCAGGCCATGCTGGCCCACATCGATGGTGAGCGCATTGTGGTGGCTCGCTGTCCGGAAGGTATGGTGGCCTTCGCCGACCACTGCACACACAAGGGCGGCCCACTCTCAGACGGCGCCATCGTCGGCTGCGCGGTGCAGTGCCCGTGGCACGGCTCGCAGTTCGACGTTCACACCGGGCGCGTCATCTCCGGTCCTGCTGAGCACCGTATCAAGGTCTACGGGATTGAGGTCAGGAAGAACGAGGTGTACGTGAAGCCGGACCGGGAACCCAAAAAGAGGCGCGCCGCCTAGTGACTGCCGAGCAGCCGTAGCGTTTCCAGGATCGTGTCGCCGACGATCTTCAGACTCTTTGGACTTACGCGCTCCAACGTGTCTTCCGCAGAGTGGTGGAACACGTTTCCGTACCCGTAATCCAGGTCAATGATGTCGATGACCGGCACACCGGCACGCGCGAATGGGATGTGGTCGTCGTCGATCGCTGACTCGCGTCCGAAGAAGTATGACCGATAGCCCAGGTTCGCCGCCGCCTTATAGACCAGGTCCCGCAGCCAGGGCGTGGAGTTGGCGTCCTTGTCGATGTTCAGGTCGGAATCACCGATCATGTCCGCAAGGATGAAAGCCTTGATCTTCTTTAGCGTCCCATCCTGCTGCCAGCGCGCGGCGAGATGGCGCGAACCGTAGAGACTGTCGGCCTCGGTCCATTTATCGAAGGCCTCTTCCCCGTCGAAGAACACGAGCCATACCGACGGCCCCTGCAACTTCCGGCCTCGCAAATGATTTGCCAGTTCGATGAGCAGCGCCGTGCTGGAGCCACCGTCATTCGCGCCGACGTAGTTCTTCAATGGATAGTTGGTGTCATAGTGCGACGCCAGCACGACCACCGACGGCTCTGTTCCCGGAAACCTGACGATGAAGTTTGTGAGGTCGAATTCCCCGGCGGGCGTCTTCGCCTTGAAGGCGTCTTCCTCCATCTGGTCGCCCTTGAACTGCGCGCGGATGTAGTCCTGCAGCTCTTTGTGGCCGGGGCTGCCCGGGGCGCGGCGGCCGAATGCGACGATCTCTTTCAGGTAACGCATCGCCCGCTTTTCGTCGATGCGCGGCGCCGGCGCGGATGACACTGTGCCCTGCACTTCCATCTTGGCCTGTTGTGCTGCGAAGCCCTTGGCCGGTGCCGGATTGGATTGCGGCTGGGAGCACCCCAGCGTCGCGCTGAGCAGCACCAGCGGTCCCGCAAGCCTGAGCAGTGTCACGCCTCCGCCTCCAGCTCCTTGCGGCGACGTTTCGGGTGCACGAACCACGCGATGCCGATGCTCACCGTATACAGCACGATCATTGGCGCCGCGAACATGCACAGGTTCACCAGGTCAGTAGTCGGCGTCAGGATGGCAGAGACCACGAAGATGCCCAGCACCGCATAGCGGAAATTCGACGCGAGGAACCGGGCATCGACTACTCCCATAAGCGCGAGGAAGAAGATCAGTGTCGGCAACTCGAAGACCACACCCATCCCCACCACGACGGTCAGGAACAGGTCGGTGTACTCGCCGACGGTGATCATCGGCGTGAAGTCCTTGCCGTAATTGATGAGGAAGGTCAGCGCCGCAGGGTAAACATAGCGATACCCGAAATACCCGCCTGCCAGGAAAAGTCCCACCGTCGCGAACAGGAAAGGCAGGATGTAACGCTTCTCATGCCGGTAGAGTCCCGGCGAGACGAACATCCAAAGCTGATATAGAACTACCGGCGACGCCAGGAACAGGCCTGCGATCAGCGCAATCCGCAGGTAGATATTGAAGGGGTCAGTCGGATTCGTGTAGACCAGCTTTTCGCCGAGTTGGTTCGCACGCAGCGCCTCCTTGATCGGGCGCTCCATGACCTGAAAGATTGCCTCCGCGTAAGCCCAAGCAGCGCCGAACGCGACCAGCACCGCTAGTAGTGCATAGATGATGCGCCGCCGTAGCTCTTCCAAATGCTCCAGGAGGCTCATGCCCGGCAGTTCCAGCCGCGATGGTTCCGGAGCGCTTCCCAACGCCGGCTCAGCCATTGCTGGGCTCCCGGCTGGCGGCTTCGGCACTATGCTCCGGCGTCCCGGGCTCTGGCTCCGCCGCACCGCGGGGAGCGGTGTTCGCGGGGGGCGCGATCTTGCGGTCTTCCTCTTCCAGCTCCAGCTTGCGGACCTCGTCGTTCAATTGCGACTGGAACTCTGTGCTGGCGCGCTTGAACTCCATGAGCGCCTTCCCTAGTTGCCGCCCGATGCCCGGTAACTTCTTGGGGCCAAAGAGCAAAAGGCCCAGCAGGAAGAGGAAGATCATCTCGGTGAGGCCCAGGTTCATGCCTCCTACTATACCTCTCACCGACTCCCGCTCACCAACCGGCGCTTCTCCCATCTAATCAAGAGAGCCGGCCACCGATTTCGCAGCCTGCGCGGGGTGTCCGGCATCCAATTTTGTGGAGGAAGCCGCTCGTCACCCGGCCGTAGGGCCCGCGGAAAACGATGCTATACTCCTGAAAATCAACGCCCAAAAGGCGTCAGCAGTCCAAGGACACCACCGATGGTCAATCGCGGTTCGCGTCGCACAGTTTTTTTCGCACTCATGGTCATTATCGCTTCGGGCTTTGCCGGGGCCGTTTTTGCCCAGCGCCCGAGCGTCGCTTCACCGAACACCGACGCCGAGATCCGCGACAGCCTCAAGACCTTCTCCCAGGTCTATGACGTGGTCGAGCAAAACTATGCCGACCCCGTGAACCCGGACAAGGCGATCTACAACGGCGCCATCCCGGGGATGCTGCACGTCCTGGACCCGCACTCGAACTTCTTTGATCCCAAGCAGTACTCGCAGCTCCGCGAAGAGCAGCGCGGCAAGTATTACGGCGTGGGCATGCAGGTAGGACCGCGCAACAACAAGGTCATCGTCATCGCGCCGTTCGCGGGCACGCCGGCCTATCGCGCCGGCATCCGCCCGGGCGACATCATCGCGGCCGTCGACGGCAAGCCCACCGACAACATGAACACCAGCGAGGTCGCAGACCTGCTGAAGGGGCCCAAGAACACCAGCGTGCGCATCACCATCCTGCGCGAAGGTTCCGACAAGCCGCTCGAGTTCAATGTCATCCGCGACGAGATCCCCCGCTACAGCGTGGACCTGAAGTTCCTGATCCGCCCCGGCATCGGCTACCTGCACATCAACAGCTTCCAGGAGACGACCGAGAGTGAAGTGTCCGCTGCCCTCGAAGAGTTCGGCGAATTGAAGGGCCTGATCCTCGACCTCCGCGGGAACCCCGGCGGCCTGCTCGGTGAAGGTGTTGGCGTTGCGGACAAGTTCCTGAAGAAGGGCGCCGTCATCGTCTCGCACCACGGACGCAACTCCCCCGAGAAGGTCTATCGCGCCACCAAGGGCAACGGCGGCAAGGAATATCCGCTCGTGGTGCTGGTGAATCGCGGTTCGGCTTCGGCCTCTGAGATCGTCGCGGGCGCCATCCAGGACCACGACCGCGGCCTCATCGTCGGCGAAGGCACCTTCGGTAAGGGCCTGGTGCAGACCGTCTATCCGCTTTCGGAGAACACCGGCCTCGCCCTGACCACCGCCAAGTACTACACGCCCAGTGGACGCCTTATCCAGCGCGAGTACGAAGGCGTGTCTCTCTACGACTACTACTACAACCGCGATAACGGGAAGAACGGCAACAAGGAAGTGAAGGTCACCGACAGCGGGCGCACCGTTTACGGCGGCGGCGGCATCACGCCGGACGAGAAGCTCGAGTCACCCAAGGCCAGCAAGTTCCAGAACCTGCTCTACCAGAAGTACGCGTTCTTCAACTTCGCCAAGACCTACCTGCAGAAGCGCAAGCTCGACCGCAGCTTCACGGTGAACGACGAGGTCGTGCAGGCATTCCGCAAGTACCTTGAGGGTCAGAACATCGCCTACACGGAGAACGACCTGCAGGAGCACATGGACTGGCTGAAGTCGAACATCCGCAGCGAACTCTTCATCGCCGAGTTCGGCCAGGAAGAGGGCCTGCGCGTCCGCGCTGAGGCTGACCCGCAGATCCTCAAGGCGCTGGATCTTCTCCCCCGCGCCAAGGAGCTCGCCGAGGGCGCGCGCAAGACCATTGCGGAGCGCAACGGCGCCCGCGGCATCACCAATCCGTAATTGACTGAAGTGGAAAACGAGCCCTTGCGCAGGTCGCAAGGGCTTTTTTCTTTTTGCCTACGACTTGCCGCGGCCGGCGATCATCAATCCTGCGCCCGCCACGATCATGATGCCGCTCGCGATGGGCGGCAACTTCTCGCTGGTCTTGGTCTCGATGCCAAGCTCCGCACCTCCCACCTTCACCCCATGCTTCTCCCGCTGCGGGATGGCTACGAACAGCGACAGGATCCCCAACACCAGGACCACCACACCTACCAGGAACAGAGCTTTCACTTTCACCTCCGTTGCCCAGTTTTCGGGGCAACGGTAGGTAAGATGGCCAAAATGAGCCGCCAGATAGCCGGGTTTTCAGGAAATGATGGTGGAGCTGACCGGGATCGAACCGGTGGCCTCCTCGTTGCGAACGAGGCGCTCTCCCAGCTGAGCTACAGCCCCACAAAGGACGGGAGTGTATTCATTTTAACAGTGAGTGGCGGAAACCGTAAAACGCCGGCGTTCAGTACGGTCCGATGATGCCGCCGATGTTGCGCGATTGCGGCTGCGCCTGCGCGCCGCCGATGCCAGCCGCCTGTGCGATCTCGTCCATGTACTTCAACCCGCTGCCCGTGTTGAAGAGCACTACCTTGTCTTTCGGCGAAAGGACCTTCTGCTCCAGCAGCATCTTGTACGCTGCGAGCGACGCCGCGCCCTCCGGCGCCGCGAGGATGCCTTCGTCGCGCGCCCATTCCATCAACGACGCCATGATCTGCTCATCGGTCACAGCCACCGCGGTGCCTTTGCTCTGCTTCAGGATGTCTAGGATGATGTAGTCGCCATACGCCTTCGGCACCCGCAATCCGGCGGCCACTGTCGCCGCGCCCTGCCACATCTCAGACGCCGTACGGCCTTCGGCGAACGCCTTCGGGATGGGCGCGCACCCGGTCGACTGCACCGCGACCATCTTCGGCCGCTTCGCCCCGATCCATCCAAGCGCTTCCATCTCCGCAAAAGCCTTCCACATGCCGATCATCCCCACGCCGCCACCCGTGGGATAGAAGATCGCATCCGGCAGCTCCCAATCGAGCTGCTCGGCAACCTCATATCCCATGGTCTTTTTGCCCTCGACCCGGTACGGCTCCTTCAGCGTCGAGATGTCGAACCAGCCTTCGCGCTCCTTGCGCTCGTTCACCATGCGCGCGCAATCGCTGATGAGGCCGTCGACCAGCGTCACATGCGCGCCATACGCCTTGCACTCCACCAGGTTCGCGCGCGGCACATCTTTCGGCATGAAGATGAATGCCTCGATGCCCGCCGCCGCCGCGTACGCCGCCAGCGCGCCTGCCGCATTGCCCGCTGAAGGGATTGCGAGCTTCTTCAGCCCGAAGTGCTTTGCCATAGTTACGGCCAGACCCAGCCCGCGCGCCTTGAACGACCCAGTGGGGTTCAGCCCTTCGTCCTTGATCCACACGTTGGCGAACTTCCGGCTGGCGAGCATCGGCGTAAAGCCCTCGCCCAGGCTCACGGGCGTGACCTCCGGCAGCACGTCGGCATAGCGCCACATCGTCGCCGGCTTGGTTGCGAGCGACTCTCTTTTCAGCCCTTTCAGCTTGTTCAAGTCATAGCGGACGTACAGCGCGCCGCCGTCTTCCGGACACAGGTTCGCCGGTACGTCCGCGGGCAGCTTCTCGCCGCACTTCGAGCACTCGAGATGGAGAACCTTCGCCATGCGGGAGCAAAAGTGTAGCAGACAACAAAGACACCCTTATACTGTTCGTCAATAACAGGGGAGCCTTCGATATGCGAACTCCGGCGGACAGGTTTGCAGACTATAAATGGGTTTATGCCGACAAAGATCCTGATGCACTGAGCCAGTTAACTGAACGCATTGCACAAGCCGGCAGACAAGGCCGACTCATCACATACTCCGACCTTGTACGTGGGGTTAAGTTCTGCATCTCCACCGTGAATGGGGGCAATCCCTTTGAAATCGACCCTCATGATTGGTCCGACCTCGACCGTGCGATTGTGGGAGATTTCCTAGGGTTGATTAGTTGCCAGAGCTACAGCAGTGCAAAGGTTTTCGCTAGCGCTTTGGTGGTTAGCAAGGCGGATGGCACACCGGGTCCCGGCTTCGGCCAACTGATGCGGGACCTCGGCATAGTCATGAGTCCAAGCAAAGATGCAGAACTTGAATGTTGGATAACTGAAGTGCAGAACGCTTATCGGTGGTATTCGGGTTCGACTTCGTCTACATAGTTCCTTGACGCAACTGCACCCAGACGAAATAATGCTGGGTTGCCTTCTCAAGGAGCCCAGGACTAGATGGCCACCACCGCCGCGCCCGCTTCGCCCACGACGCAATCGGAAGCCGGCGTTCCTTCCCTGCGCGCCGGACAGGGCCGCGAGTTCCTGCTCCGCCGGTTGCACTCCCTCAGCGGCATCGTCCCGGTTGGCGTCTTCTTCGTCGAGCACATCCTCATCTCCAACGCCACCGCCATCAACGGGCCCACGGCCTACTACAACACCGTAAAGTTCCTCGTCAGCCTGCCGCTGGTCTTCTATCTCGAGCTCTTCGGCATATGGCTGCCCATCCTCTTCCACGGCGGCTACGGCCTGTACATCTGGCACCGCGGCAAGTCCAACCTCATCCACTACCCGTGGGAAGGCAACTGGATGTACAGCCTCCAGCGTTGGACCGGCGGCATCGCCTTCATCTACATCATCGTCCACACCTACACCATGCGCTTCTCCGGCGTGGACCTGCCCGGGCTTCCCGCCGCCTCGTTCGGCAAGGTGCAGCGCGAGCTCGCCAACAACTGGATGCTCGCCTTCTACGCCCTCGGTCTCGCGACCTCCGCCTGGCACTTCGCCTACGGCATCTGGCTGTTCTGCGCGAAGTGGGGCATCACCATCGGCGAGCGCGCACGCCGCCGTATGCTCGTCCTCTGCATGGGACTCTTCCTTCTGCTCGTCACCGTGGGCGGGTTGAGTCTGCGCAGCTTCGTCACCAAGCCCTTGCAGCCGGTCGAGCCCGGTCCTGAGCTAGAACGCATTGAGAGGGGCAAGTAATGGCGGGTGCCAAGATCATCGTCGTGGGTGGTGGCCTCGCCGGACTTGCCGCCGTCATCAAGATCGCCGAAGCCGGCGGCAGCGTGGACCTCTTCTCCATCGTGCCGGTAAAGCGTTCGCATTCGGTCTGCGCCCAGGGCGGCATCAACGCCGCCAAGAACCTCAAGGGCGAAGGCGACACTACCGCCCAGCACTTTGACGACACCATCTACGGCGGCGACTTCCTCGCCAACCAGCCGCCCGTGCGCGACATGTGCGACGCCGCGCCCGGCATCATCGACCTGCTCGACCGCATGGGCGTTCCCTTCAACCGTACGCCCGAAGGCCTGCTCGACTTCCGCCGCTTCGGCGGCACGCTCTATCACCGCACCGCCTTCGCCGGCGCCACCACCGGCCAGCAGCTTCTCTACGCTCTCGACGAACAGGTCCGCCGCTACGAAGCCGAAGGCCGCGTCACCAAGTATGAGCACTGGGAGTTCCTAAGCGCCGTACTCGACGGCAACCGCGTCTGCCGCGGCATCTGCGCCATGAACCTGCGCACCATGGAGGTGCGCACCTTCGCCTGCGACGCCCTCATCGTCGCTACCGGCGGCATCGGCGCCATCTTCGGCAAGTCGACCAACTCGGTCGTCTGCACCGGTTCGGCGCAATCGGCGCTCTATCAGCAGGGCGCGTACTACGCCAACGGGGAGTTCATCCAGGTCCACCCCACGTCGATTCCTGGTGAAGACAAGCTGCGCCTGATGTCGGAGTCCGCGCGCGGTGAGGGCGGTCGCGTCTGGGTGCCGAAGCAAAAGGGCGACAAGCGTGATTGGAAGTCAATCCCTGAGAGCGAGCGCTGGTACTTCCTCGAGGAGTGGTATCCCAAGTACGGCAACCTGGTGCCGCGCGATGTCGCTACGCGCGCCATCCACAAGGTCGTCTACGAGCACGACCTCGGCGTCGACGGCCAGCCGATGGTCTATCTCGACCTCACCCACATCGACCGCGCCACGCTGAACCGTAAGCTCGAAGGCATCCTCGAAATCTACGAGAAGTTTGTCGGCGACGACCCGCGCGACGTGCCCATGAAGATCTTCCCCGGCATGCACTACACCATGGGCGGCCTGTGGGTGGACTTCAAGCAAGCCACCAGCATCCCCGGCATTTTCGCTGCCGGCGAGTGCGAATACAGCTACCACGGCGCCAACCGCCTGGGCGCGAACTCGCTGGTCTCATGCATCTACGGCGGCTTCGTCGCCGGTCCTGAGGCCATGAAGTACGCCAAGGGCCAGCAGAAGTCAGCCGCGGCCTCCTCCAACGGCCACTTCGACGCGGAGAAGAAGCGTCAGGAAGAGATCAACGCGCGCCTGATGAAGTCAGACGGCTCGGAGAATCCCTTCCGCCTGTGGCGCGAGCTCGGCGAGCTGATGACGCGCAACTGCACCGTCATCCGGTACAACAAGAACCTGAAGGACACTGACGCCAAGATCGTCGACCTGCTCGGCCGCTTCCAGAAGATCAACCTCAGCGACAAGAGCGCCTGGGCGAACACTTCGTTCGTCTTCGCCCGCCAGCTTTACAACATGCTGCAGCTCGCGCGCGTCATCGCGCAGGGCGCCGAGCGCCGCAACGAGTCGCGCGGCGCGCACTACAAGCCGGACTTCCCCGAGCGCGACGACGCCAACTTCCTCAAGACCACCAAGGCTTATTTCGCCGCTGATGCCGACGAGCCCCGCTTCGAGTGGGAGCCCGTCGATACTTCTTTGATCAAGCCGCGCCCGCGCCGGTACGACGCGGCCAAGTGACGGAGACCTAATGGCGGAACGCACCGTAGAGATCCACATCAAACGCCGCTCCGGCCCCAGTGCCGAGCCGCGCTGGGAGGAGTTCTCCCTGCCGTGGAAGCCGGGGATGAACGTCATCTCCGCCATGATGGATATCGCCGCCAACCCCGTCACCCGCGACGGCAAGACCACCACGCCCATCGCTTACGATTCCAACTGCCTGGAAGAGATCTGCGGCTCCTGCGCCATGCTCATCAACGGCAAGGCGCGCATGGCGTGCTCCGCGCTTGTCGACAAGCTGGAGCAGCCCATCAAGATCGAGCCGCTCTCGAAGTTTCCTGTTGTGCGTGACCTCTCCGTGGATCGCGGTGTGCTTTTCGAGAACCTGAAGAAGGTCAAGGCCTGGGTGCCGGTGGACGGCACCTACGACCTCGGCTCCGGCCCGCGCCAGACCCCGACCAAGCAGGAGCAGACCTATCCGCTTTCGCGCTGCATCTCCTGCACCATCTGCATGGAGGTCTGCCCGCAGTTCAACGAGTCCACCGGCTTCGTCGGCGCCGCCGCCATCTCGCAGGTCGCCCTCTTCAACGACCATCCCACCGGCGCGGCGCTGAAAGAAGAGCGCCTCCACGCTCTCATGGGCGACGGCGGCATCCACGAGTGCGGCTACGCCCAGAACTGCGTCCACTCCTGCCCCAAGGAGATTCCGCTGACCCGCTCCATCTCCCGGGTTTCCGGCGACGTGATGAAACAAGCCATCAAGGACCTGTTCACGACGTAACCATATGCAGTTCCTTCAGTGCCTTCCGGTTGTTCTGCTGCTTAGCGTAGTCGCATCGGGCATACAGAATAATCCCCAGACGAAGCTATCGCGTGAGAGCTGCGACTTACGTGCTCCACAATGGCTTGAGATTGATGTGCGCTGGATCGCCTGTCCCGCTGAGGTGGAAACCTATCGGAGTTTGCGTAATGACTATGAGCGTGAATTCTTTCAGACTCAATTCTGGCGACGCAGAGATCCCACGCCTTCCACTCATGTCAATGAGTTTGTCTCTGAACATTATCGGCGCATTGCCTTTGCCAACCAGCACTTCTCCGGTACCGGGCTCGGTGCGCTGACAGACCGGGGTCGGATCTACATCCTTCACGGCCCCCCGGATTCCATTCAGGCTTACGAAGATGGTGAAGAGTGGGGCTTCGTTAACCTCAGGGGAGTCGGAAGGAATGTTCGGCTGCGCTTCAAGGGTCCAGAGAAAAAGATCGCTGAAGGTTCTGAACACCTTGACGCCTTCCTGCGTGACCCGTGCTCGAATGGGACGCTTGACTTACTGGGAGGCACCGAACCCCCTATCAGCGGGAAAGATCTAAATGCGCTCCTGCAGTCCATGCCGAAAGTCAGGCTGGGGTCGCTGCGCACAAATCCTCTTGGTCTCAGAGTTGAGGTTGACCAGGTTCCGGTCACGCCCGAAAACACTCATGTCAGGATTCGTATGTTGCTTGATCGGCCTGCGCAGCCTCAGACCACGCCCACCCGTCTGCGGTACCTGATGAAGGTTTGGGCTCTTACTGGGCGTGTCGTCCAGATTAGCGAAGGGGAGACCGCTGGACCCTTGTCCGGCTCGGCGGACTTTCCGTTGCGCCCCGGACGGTATCGCTTGGAGGTCGCTGTGGAGGACACGTCTACCGGGGTTCAGTCGGTGCTCGCCCAAGGCCTTCATGTTCTACCATTCGCAGATGATAAGTGATTTGTTTACAATCAGTTGATTAACACTCTCTCAACCCCGGGGCGATTACTTTGGTTCACGGCCCTTTTTCCCGGCTCAAATCTGGCAGCTTTCGGCTAGAATCCAGCCTCCAAACTTCAGCACATTGGTGGACCGAACCGCGTGACCCCTGGGAAACTGCTCGCCATCCTGATCTGCCTGGCTCTCCTCGCCCCCGCGCACGCGGCGGTGGCGACGAAGAAGACCTCCGGCACGAAAGCCGGCAAGCCGACCAAGAAGCGCGTCAAATACCGCCGCATCTATTGGAATCCCGTGCTGCGCGGCTCCCATGAATCATTGGTCCGTCAGAACGAGGAGATCGATCGTCTTCAGCTCGACCGCATCGAAGACGACGCCCACCTCGAAGACCTGATCCTGCGCCAGGAACTGGTCGCCATCCCGGAGACTTCGAGTCTGCGCGTCGCGGCCAACCTGGAAGCCGGACGCCGCTACTGCCGTCCGTGGACTCTGAGCTTCCTGCAGGACCTGAGCCAGGCCTTCTACGCCCAGTTTAAGACGCCCATCCAGGTGAACTCCGCCGTGCGCACAGTGAAGCAGCAGAAAAAGCTGCGCCGCACCAATCGCAACGCCGCACCCGAGTGGGGCGAGACCGCCTCTTCTCACCTGGCCGGTCTGACCGTCGACATCTCCAAGCGCGGCCTCACGCGCAAGCAGCGCAAGTGGCTGGACGCCTACCTGCTCGAGCTGCAGAACCTGAACCTCATTGAGGCCGCCGAGGAACGCCGCCAGCCCGTCTATCACATCATGGTGTCCGAGCGTTACGACGGCTACCGCCAGACGCAGATCGAGGCGGACAACGCAGAGAGTTCCGACAAGCCCACGCTCACCGACCCCAGCACCCTCGACTGAACTTCAAGCTGCCATTGCTTCCCGGAATTACTGACGCCTGATGGCTGTCGGCTGCCTCGCCTGATATCCTCTTAGAGTTGTACTCACATATCAGGAGGCGACTCCCCCGGATGCGCTCCAAGCTGCCTGTTCTGCTATTGTCCTGCGTGCTTCCACTCACCGCTATGACCCAGACCAACCCGGCCAAGGCCCAGAGCAAAGCCAAGGCGCTGACCCCGGCCCAGGTGCACCAGTCCGCGCTCATCATTGACACCCACGCCGACACCACCGGCCGCCTGGTCGACGAGAACTTTGACATGGCCAACCCGCCCGCGGGCGACGAAGGCCACCTCGACTTCGCCAAGGCTAAGAAGGGCAATCTGGCCGCCGAGTTCTTCTCCATCTGGGTGGAGCCCGTCGAATTCAAGGGACGCTACGCCCACCGCGCCCTGGCCATGATCGACGCCGTCTACCAGCAGGCGGAGAAGCACCCCGACAAGATGATGATGGCCTTCAGCACGGCTGACATTGAGAAGGCGTACCGGCAGAAGAAGCTCGCCGCCCTCATGGGGCTCGAAGGCGGCCACGCCATCGAGAACAACATGCGCCTGCTGCGCATGTATTACCAGCTCGGCGTGCGCTACATGACGCTCACCTGGTCCAACACCAACGAATGGGCGGACGCCTCCGGCGACATCAACGACGAGAA
>Ga0073934_10000877_pt1 | contig 78865 bp, 66 predicted proteins | sample LarsenN4metaG_FD_76834 | JGI IMG/M metagenome (GOLD analysis project Ga0073934, IMG submission 76834) | Hot spring sediment bacterial and archeal communities from British Columbia, Canada, to study Microbial Dark Matter (Phase II) - Larsen... ...
GGCGGCGCTCTTTGCCGTCCACGGCCGCGTCAGCGTCCACGCCGTGGTGAACTTGCGGAAACTGCTCGACTAATTTCCACCACTTGACGGGGCACTACCGTCGGCCATAGTCGTCTGCGTCCCTTCTGCACGGGGCGGTGCAAAGCCTATTCCGCAAAAACTGCAGGGATTCGGCCGGATTATACGGAGTTTCACCCGGATTTCACAACGATGCTGTCCGGTTCTCCGGCCCTGGCTTTCGACGGCGTGCGCAACTGTGCGAAGCTGAGGGATGCTCTGCGCCAGTTGCGGCCAGCGAAAGGGGCGCCGGGAGTGTCCGGCACTCGGACGCACGATCTGCCCCGTCTGCTGCGGGACGAAGCGGCTCGTCGAGATCCGGTGTCCGAGTGATTGCGTCTACCTCGCAGCCGCGCGCGAGCACCCCGCCGCCGTGGTTCGACGGCAGCAGGAGCGCGACGTCGCACGGCTGCTGCCGACGATCCAGCAGCTCACGGAGCGGCAGTATCAACTGTTCTTCCTGTTCCAGGCGGCCATCGCGCGCCATCGGCCCGATGGGTTCGCGCGCCTCGTCGACGCCGACGTGGCCGACGCCGCCGGGACCCTTGCCGCGACCCTCGAAACAGCCGTACGGGGCGTCATCTACGAACGTACGGCCTCGTCGGCGGTCGCACAGGGACTCGTCGTCGCACTGAAGGCGTCGCTCGCCCAGATTCGCGAGCAGGGTGCGCGCGTCTACGACGCCGAGGCGGCCATCGTCCTGCGGGCGATCGAGCAGGGCGCGCGGACGATGCGGAAGCCGGACGAGAGCGACACGGCGTATCTCGAGCTGATGGCGCGGCTCCTGAACGGGGCCGGCGCCGCCGACGCCGCGCAACCCGAGCGGGAACCACGCAGCTCGCTGATCCTTCCTTGAACTGGTACAATTCGACGCATGGCCAAACGGTGTGAAATCTGCGGAAAGACGCCCGCGGTCGGTCGAACGATCTCCCACGCCCACAACGTGAGTCCGCGGCGGTTCGAGCCCAATCTGCAGACGGTCCGCGCCATCATCAACGGTGGAACGCGGCGCGTTCGCGTATGCACGCGCTGCCTCCGAGGCGGGAAGGTCGTCAAGGCGGCCTGACGTGCGGCAGGCCATCCGCGCGACCGGCGCGCCGAAGGCCATCGGGCCCTACTCCCCGGCGGTCCGCGCCGGCCAGCTCCTCTTCATCTCAGGACAGATCGCAATCGACCCGGCGACCGGTGCGCTCGTCGGCGGCGACATCACCGCGCAGACCGATCGCGTCATGCGCAACCTCGGCGCGCTTCTCGAGGCGGCCGGTCTCGGCTTCGAGCACGTCGTCCGCACCACGGTGTTCCTGGCAGATATCGGCGAGTTCGCGGCGATGAACGAGCGCTACGCGCGGTTCGTCAACGACCCGCCGCCGGCGCGCTCCACGGTGCAGGTGGCGCGGCTACCGCGCGACGTGAAGGTTGAAATCGACGCGATCGCGATCTTTCCGGACGGCTGACGCCCTCGGGCTATACCCTGGCCGCCCGCTCGACGCCGAGCACCCCTTCCACGCCCTTGATCGACTTGATCACCTTCTCGAGGTGCTTCACGTCCTTGATCTCGACGGTCATCTCGATCCGCGCGTGGTGGTCGCCGCCCGTGCGCGCTTCCATGTTGGTGATGTTGGTGTTGATGTCTGACACGCGCGCGCTGATCTCGGCCAGCATCCCCTTCCGGTCCTCGACCTCCATCGTCAGCCGCACGGTGTACGGCGCCTGATCGGTCGTGCTGTCCCATTCGACGTCGATGCGGCGATCGGGATCGAAGACCAGGACGTTCGGGCAGGCCGCGGCATGCACCGACACGCCCTTGCCGCGCGTGATGTAGCCGACGATCCGCTCGCCGCGGATCGGATTGCAGCATTTGGCGCGGAAGACGAGCACCTCGTCGGTCCCGCGCACCTTGATTCGATCCTCGGTCGCGCCCGTGCGCAGCACGCGCTTGACGGCGGAGACGACGGTCGATTCGGGCGGTTGCTCCTTGAGCTGTCCCGCCGGCACCGCCTTCTGCAGCACCGTGCGCGCCGAGAGCTTTCCGTACCCGATGTACGTGAGCAGGTCGTCGACCTTCTGCGCGCCGTACTCGGAGGCGAACTTCGCGAGCTCCTCGCTCTCGAGCACGGTCTTGGGGTTGAGGCCGAAGCGGCGGGCCTCCTTCTCGAACAGGCGCCGGCCGAGCTCGACGCTGCGCGCGCGCTCTTCGGCCTGGATGACGTGCTTGATCTTGCTGCGGGCGCGGGAGGTCGCGACGAAGTTCAGCCAGTCGCGGCTCGGCTTGTGCCCCGACTGGGTGATGATCTCGACGATGTCGCCGTTCTGCAGGCGGGTGCGCAGCGGCACCATCTTGCCGTTGATGCGCGCCCCCACGCACTGATTCCCGACGTCGGTGTGGATGGAGTAGGCGAAATCAACGGCCGTGGCGCCGCGCGGCAGCGACTTCACTTCGCCTTTCGGCGTGAAGATGTAGACCTCCTCAGGATAGAGGTCGATCTTCAGGCTCTGCAGGAACTCCTGCGGATCGCGCACCTCCTGCTGGACCTCCAGCAGCTGCCGCATCCACTGGAAGTAGCGCTCGTCGCGCTGGTCGCCGACGCGCCCCTCCTTGTACTTCCAGTGCGCCGCGATCCCTTCCTCCGCGCGGCGGTGCATCTCCTCGGTCCGTATCTGCACCTCGAAGGGAAAGCCGTGCTCGCTGACAACCGACGTGTGCAGCGACTGGTATCCGTTGGGCCGCGGCATGGCGATGAAGTCCTTGATGCGGCCGGGCACCGGCGACCAGGTCTGATGGATGATCCCGAGCGCCGCGTAGCAGTCCTTCACCGACTGCGTGATGACGCGCAGCGCGACGAAATCGTACACGCGCTCGAGGTCGATCTTCTGGCGTTTGAGCTTCCGATGGATGCTGTACAGGCGCTTGGTGCGGCCGTCGAGGTGAATGATCGGGACCTGAGCGTCCTCGAGCTTCGCGCGGATGGTGCGCGTCAGCTCCTCGATCACGCGCTCGGCCTGCCGGCGTTTTCCCTCGACCTTCGACCGCAGCGCCTCGTAGGCCTTCGGCTCCAGGTAGCGGAACGCGAGCTCCTCGAGCTCGTTCTTCACCTTGCTCATGCCGAGGCGGTTGGCGATCGGCGCGTAGATGTCGAGCGTTTCCTGGGCGATCTTGACGCGGCGCTCCTCGGCCAGGTAATGGAGCGTCCGCATGTTGTGGAGCCGGTCGGCGAGCTTGACGAGGATGACGCGGATGTCATCGACCATCGCCAGCAGCATCTTGCGGAAGTTCTCCGCCTGCCGCTCCTCGCTGGAGGAAAACGGGATGGCGCCGATCTTCGTCACCCCCTCGACGACGTGGGCGACCTCGGAGCCGAAGAGCTCAGCAATGCGTTCCGGCGTGGTGAGCGTGTCCTCGACGACGTCGTGAAGCAGGCCCGCCGCCACGGCAACCACGTCCATCTTCATGTCGGCCAGCAGATCGGCCACTTCGAGCGGATGGACGAGGTACGGCTCTCCCGAGTGGCGGACCTGTCCCTTGTGCTCGAGCGCCGAGAAGACGTAGGCCTTCCGCAACAGCTCGACGTCGGCTTCCGGGCTGTAGCTCCGCACTTTCTCGAGGAGCGATTCGAAGCGGATCATGGAGGATGACGGACGGCGCGCCGCGGCTCTCTACCGGCCAGCGTTGCTTGCATCCTCATGATAGAAGTGGGGTTGAGGGGGGTCAAGGCAGCGGCGAGGCGGTCCTTGACTCGCTGGAAAAGCGATCACTATACTCGGCGTTTGCGACACGGTGCGTCAGGCCGGCGCGCGTGGTGGCGCTCCGACAGGTTGTTCAAGGGGGACAGGATGCGGAAGTTCTCGTCACAGGCGGTCGCGGTGGCGCTCGTCGTGGGCTTCGGACTGGCGGCAGCCGGCTGCGGCCAGGTGAAGATGCTCCAGGCCCGGATGGCGCTCAAGGACGCGCACACCGCCTACCAGCAGCAGGATTACCGGGGGGCCATCGAAGCCTACGAGCGCGCCATCGAGGCGGACCCGACCCAGACGGAGGCGTACTTCTATCTGGGCAACAGCTACGACAATCTGTACCGGCCGACGCGGCGTGGCGAGGCGGCCAACGATCAGCTTCTCGAGCGCGCGGTCGAGAATTACAAGAAGGCAGTGGAGCTGGAGCAGCGCCCGGAGCTGAGGAAGCTGGCCCTCCAGTACCTCGCAAACGCCTACGGCGCCGACAAGCTGAACGACCCGGCGCAGTCAGAACCGGTCGTCCAGCAGCTGATTCAGATGGAACCGACCGATCCGTTGAACTATTTCGCGCTGGCGCGCATCTACGAGGACAGCGGCGAGTACGAGCGCGCCGAGGAAACGCTCGTCAAGGCGCGCGAGGCGCGACCGACCGAGCCGACGGTGTACACGACGCTCGCCGCCTTCTACAACCGTCAGGGCAACTTCGACGGCGCGATCGAAGCGCTCCAGGCGCGAGCCGAGCGTGAGCCGAACAACCCGGAAGCCTTCTATACGATCGCCACCTACTACTGGGAGAAGGCATACCGCGACTTCAGTCTGAGCGACGCGGAGAAGATAAAGTTCGTGCAGATGGGCCTCCAGGCGATCGACAAGTCGATTTCGCTCAACCCCAAGTACATGGAAGCGCTCGTCTACAAGAACCTGCTCCTGCGGGTGCAGGCGAACCTGGAGAGGAATCCGGCGCGGCAGCAGGCGCTGCTCAAGGAAGCGGAGCAACTGAGCAGCCAAGCCGAGGAGATCCGCAAGGCGAACGCGGCGGGCGGGCGCGGCGCGGCGGGCACGACCGGTCGCAACTGAACGCACGCGAGCGCGTGCGTGACAGCCACATCACAGGGTTGTCTCTGCCTGGAGACAGCCCTTTTTTCATGTACAATTTCGGCGCACACCTGCAGAGACCACTCCTGGGAGAAACATGATGAACGACATGAGACGCTGGCTTGCGCTTCTCGCCGTCTGCGCGCTGGTCGGGACGGCTCACATCGCCGCGGCGCAGGGCGTCACCACGGGCGCGATCTCCGGCATCGTCGTCGACCCGCAGCAGCAGCCGGTCGCCGGGGCCACCGTGCTCGCCGTCCACGAGCCGTCGGGCACGAGCTATGAGGGCCTGACGCGCGCCGACGGGCGGTTTTCGATTCCAGGTATGCGCGTGGGCGGACCCTACACCGTGACCGTCGCCTTTACCGGGGGCGGCGGGGTGGCATTCGCCCCCGAGACGCAGTCCGACGTGGTCGTCAATCTCGGTGTGTCGACGGACCTGACGTTCATGGTGACGCCGATTGCCGTGCAGGAAGAAGTGACGGTGATCGGCCAGGTCGATCCGGTATTCAGCTCGAGCCGCACGGGCGCGGCGACAACGGTGCGCCGCGAGCAGCTGGAGCTGCTGCCGACCATCAGCGGCCGCATCAATGACATCACGCGGTTGACTCCCCAATCGAGTGGCAACAACTTCGCGGGACAGGACTACCGGATGAACAACATCACCGTAGACGGCTCGTCCTTTAACAACTCGTTCGGGTTGGGCGGGCAGCCTGGTGACCGGTCCGGCGTGGCGCCGATTTCGCTCGAAGCAATCGAGCAGATTCAGGTCAGCGTCGCTCCTTTCGACGTGCGGCAGGGAAGCTTCATCGGCGCCGGGGTGAACAGCGTCACGCGCAGCGGGACCAACGAGATGAGGGGGTCGTTCTATCATCGCTTCCGTAACCAAGATTGGGTGGGCACAGAAGCAGCCGGCCAGGCCGTAAATCCTGGGACGTTCACCTTCCGCAACACCGGCGGTTGGGCGTCCGGTCCCATTCTCCGGAACAGATGGTTTGCCTTCAGCAACTATGAGGACGAGAACGACACGCGGCCGATCACCCAATTCCGCGCCAACCGGGGCGGCGAGCCGGTGGCTGGAGGCATCACGCGCGTGCTGGCATCCGACCTCGACGCGCTCAGCGCATTCCTGAGGGCGAACTTCAACTACGAGACCGGGCCGTACGACAACGTCGACAAGCTGACGCCCGCGAAGCGCTTCCTGCTCCGCAGCGACTACAACATCAACAACGCCAGCAAGGTGAGCTTCCGATACAACCACCTGGATTCGTTCTCCGATCAACTTGTCTCCACGTCGTCATCAGCCGGTCTCGGCCGCGGATCCAATACTCAGAACTTCTTGAGCTTTCAGAATTCCAACTATCAGATCCTCGAGAAGATTCGGTCTGGCATCGGTGAGTGGAACGCCGCGATCGGCGCCACCATGGCCAACTCCCTCCAGGGGGGTTATACCCATCAAGACGAGAGTCGCGGGACGCGAGGGACGCTCTTCCCGTTCGTTGACATCCACGACGGTTCCGGCGTTGCGGTGACGTCGTTCGGAGCCGAGCCGTTTACCTGGCCCAACGAGCTTCGGTACAGCACTTTTCAGCTCCAGGACAATTTCACTAAATTCAGCACACGACATTCGTGGACCTTCGGCGGGTATGTGGAGAAGTACGAGGCCGAGAACATCTTCATGAGTTGCTGCCCGCAGAGCAACTACACCTACAACTCGTTCGCAGACTTCTACGCCGACGCCGCAGGCTACTTGGCGAATCCCAACCGCACCGTCTCACCGGTGACGCTACGACGATTCAAGATCCGCTGGAGCAACATTCCGGGGCAGCCGGCGCCACCGCAGAACCTGGATGTTTGGTACGGTGCTGCCTACGCGCAGGACGAGTGGCGTCCGCGGCAGAACCTCACCGTGAACGGAGGTGTTCGTTTCGACGTCTCTCAATTCAAGGACACGGCATACCCCAACCCGAACGCCGACGCGCTGACCTTTCGCGATGAGGATGGCAATGCGGTGCGGTATGTGACCGGGAAGATGCCCGACAGGAAGGTGCTCTGGTCACCCCGTGTCGGAGTGAACTGGGACGTAATGGGCAATCAGACGACGCAAGTCCGCGGAGGATCCGGCCTCTTCAGCGGACGCCCCGCCTATGTGTGGATTGCGAACCAGCTCGGCAACACGGGCGTCCTGATTGGCGAGAGGATCGTCGACAATACGACGGCCTTCCCCTTCGATCCGAGCCCGGACCGGTACAAACCGACGACCGTCACCGGTGCGCCAGCGTCCAGCTACGAGCTGAATGTGACCGACCCGGATTTCAAGTTCCCGCAGGCGTGGAGGACCAACATCGCTATAGACCGCCGCCTGCCATTCGGTCTCGTCAGCACGACCGAGTACATCTTCGCAAAGGATGTGAACGGAATGTACTACATCAACGCCAACCTGCCGACGCCGCAGTCGGCGTTCACGGGTGTCGACAACCGCCCGCGGTGGGTCGGGCCCTCGTGCGCGGCACCGACGCCGGGCCCGTGCGTCACGCGTCTGAACAATGCGGCGGGCAACCAGGTCACCAATGCGTTCGTGCTCAAGAACGGGAACGTCGGCCGTTCCTGGAATTTCGCGCAGACGTTGTCGGCGAACACGGCGTTCGGCCTGTCAGTAAAGGGCGCCTACAGCTACGGCGTGACGAAGAACACGGTCGATCCCGGGTCGACGGCCTCGACCAACTTTTCGAGCATTTCTCACCGCGGCGACCCGAACAATCCGGGCCTCGGCTTGTCGACGACCAGCCCCGGGCACCGAGTGTTTATCGTTGCCACGTACAACCGTCAGTACTTCAACTTCGGGGCAACGTCGATTTCGCTCTATTGGGAGGCAGCCCACAGCTACCTGTACAACGTTTCATCCGCCAGCAGCTCATCGAGGCTGAGCTACGTGTTCGCCGGGGACATGAATGGCGACAGCTTCGTCGCCAACGATCTGATCTACATTCCGCGGGATACGTCCGAGATGAATTTCGTGACATTCACCGCGGGCGGGCGCACGTTCACTGCCGAGGAGCAGGCGGCCGCATTCGAACGCTACATCCTGCAGGATCCCTACCTGCGCAAGCACCGCGGGGCATATGCGGAGCGCAACGGTGCCGTGCTGCCCATGGTTCGCAAGGCCGATCTGAGCATCGTGCAGGAAGTCTTCAGGAACATCGGAGGCAAGCGCAACGCATTTCAGATCAGGGTCGACATTCTCAACGTCGGCAACCTGCTCAACCACAAGTGGGGTGTGGGCTGGCGGCCTGTCGCACCCTTCAACAGCAACAATCAAGTTCAGATCCTGACCAACCCGGGTGTGGACGCCCAGGGACGCGCCACGTACCGGCTCGCGCTCGTGAACAACGAGCTGATCACCAGATCTTTCACGACGTCGGCGAATGTGTCGCCGACGCAGGTCGCGGACATCTACCAGTTGATGCTGAGCGTGCGGTATAGCTTCAACTGACGCAGGATCTCGGCTTCGGCTTCAAGTACGGCCGGCGCTCCTCCGCGGGCGCCGGCCGTTTCTCCGTACACGCGCCGACGCGCTTTGCTACACTCGCGACGCGGAGACCAAGCCATGATCGACGCGTTCGCCCGTGCGACCTGCTGCACGGCTTTCGCCATGCTGACGCTCGCCGCGCCTGGTGCAGCTCAGACGATGACGACCGGCACGATTGGTGGGCTCGTGACCGACACGCAAGGAGGCGTGCTGGCGGGCGCCACGGTGACGGCGGTCCACGAACCGACCGGAACGATCTATGAGACCGTGTCGAGCGGGGACGGGCAGTTTGCCCTCGCCAACGTGCGCGTCGGCGGTCCGTACCGCGTGACGGCGCGGCTCGCGGGGTTCCGCGATCAGGAGGCCGCCAGCATCCAGGTGGCGCTCGGAGAGCAGCGCCAGGTCGATTTCGTCCTTCCGCTGGCGGCGCTCACGGAGACCATCACCGTCGCCGCCTCAGCGTCGCCCATGGACGTCTCGCGGGCAGGCGCCGCGTCGAACGTTTCGCAGCAGGCGATCGACACTCTGCCGACGCTCGGCCGCAGCCTGGTCGACTTCGCGCGCATTTCGGCACATTTCGTGCCGACCGCGTTCAACAACGAACCGAACAGCCTCAGCGTGGCCGGACAGAACAACCGCTACAACAACGTCCAGATCGACGGCGCGGTCAACAACGACGTGTTCGGAATCGCGGCCTCCGGCACACCGGGCGGGCAGACGGAGTCCGAGCCGGTCAGCCTCGACGCCATTCAGGAGCTCCAGCTGGTGGTCTCGCCGTACGACGTCCGCCAGGGGATGTTCGCGGGCGGCGGAATCAACGCGATTACGCGGAGCGGTGCCAATGAGGTGCGGGGCACTGCGTACTACTTCGGACGAAGCCAGGGGCTCGTCGGCGACAGTCCCGAAGGGACGCCCATTGCCGACTTCTCCAGCCATGAGTTCGGCGCGAGCGCCGGCGGACCGCTGCGCCGGAGTCGGGTGTTCTATTTCGCGAACGTGGATGTGGGCAGGAAAGAAACGCCATCGGGCGTCTCGATCGTCGGCACGGGTCAGCGATTTGGGCTCGAGGACGAGGCCGCCAGGTTCCTCGCCATTCTCCGTACGCGCTACCGGTACAACCCGGGCGACGTGCACGAGTTTATACGGCAGACCGACAACAACAAGCTCTTCGTCCGTGCGGACCTGAATCTGGGCGTGCAGCATCAGCTCACGGCCCGCCATAACTTCGTCGACGCGCTGAACGACATCGGCCGGCCCGATCTCACGCGATTCATCTTTCCCGACGGCTTTTACCGGTTTGCCTCGAGGACGAACTCCACGGTCGCGCAGTTGAACAGCGCATTCGGCCGCTCGTTCAACGAGCTGCGGTTCACCTTTCAACGCGTGCGCGACGGGCGTGAAGGTCAGCCCACCGAGGAGCGGCCGTTTCCATCGGTTGACGTCCGAGTCGGGGGCGGCAGCCGTTTCCTGCGCGCCGGCCGGGAGAGCTTTTCCAGCGCCAACGAACTCGATCAGGACGTCATCGAGGCGACCAACGACTTCACGTTCATTCGCGGCAGACATACCATCACGATCGGGACCCACAACGAGCTGTTCAAGTTCCGCAACCTCTTCATCCGCGACGCGTTCGGCAACTACACGTTCGCGAGCCTCGACCTCTTCGAGCAGGGACTGGCGCAGTCGTACGACTTCAGCTACTCACTGACGGGCGACGCGCGCCAGGCGGCACGTTTCGCGGTCCGGCAGTATGGCGTCTATGCGGGCGACCAGTGGCGCCCCGGCCGACGCCTGACGGTCACCTGGGGCATCCGTCTCGACCGCCCGACGTTCCCGGACGCGCCGACGCGGAACCCGGATGCGGAAGCGATCTACGGCTTCCGGACCGACGTCGTCCCCAATCAGCAGCTCTGGTCGCCGCGCATGGGCATGACGTATGCGGTCAATGCGGAACGCGGCGAGCAGCTCAGAGGAGGCGTCGGCCTGGCCTGTTCGCCGGGCGCACGCCGTATGTCTGGCTCTCCAACCAGTACGGCAGCACGGGGAACGAGTTCGCCCGGGTCCGCGCGGTCGAAAGCGCTACCAATCGGATCCCATTCGTGCCGGATGCGACCGCCCAACCGAGGACGATTACCGGCGCGACCGTCAGCGTCTCCCGGAACGAGATCAACCTTGTCGACCCGGATTACCAATATCCACAGCTCATTCGAGGCAACGCCGCCTACGATCGCCCCCTTGCAGGGGAGTGGACCGGCACCCTCGAGCTGCTCGTCTCGAAGACGGTGCACGGCATCAAGTATCAGAACCTGAACATCCGACCGATCGGCACTCGCCCCGACGGACGGCCGGTGTTCAGCTTCCCGCCCGCGGGTACGCCCGGCGCCCAGTACGGCGACGTCATTCTGCTGACCAACAGCAGCGAGGGAAATTCCTGGAGCGTCAGCTTCGAGGGACGCCGTCCGTTCCGAAACGGCTGGTTCGCAAGCGCGTCGTATCTATACGGGCAGTCGCGCTCGATCATGGACGGCAACTTCAGCCAGGCTGCCTCGAACTGGGGACAGGTGTTCCAGCCGGGCGATCCGAACAACCCGCCGATCACCCGCTCGAACTTCGACCCCGGCCATCGATTGAACGTGGCGGTGTCGCGCGAGTTCCCGCCAATCCGCACGGTGCGAGTGACCGCCTCGGCGTTTTACAGCGCGCTATCGGGCCGTCCGTACTCGTTGAACTTCAGCAGCGACTTCAACGGCGACGGCCGAACGACGAACGACCTCCTGTACATCCCGCGCGGAACCGACGAAGTGGTCTTCACCGGCGGGACGTTCGACCAATTCATGGCGTTCATCCGCCAGGAAGACTGCTACTCGCGTTTCATCGGCGCGATCCACGAACGGAACGCCTGCCGTGCTCCATGGATCCAGACGGTGGATTTCAGACTCGCCGTCCAGCTTCCCACGGGAGGCCGAACGCGCACGGAGCTCACGTTCGATCTCGCGAACCTGCCAAACCTTCTGGACCGGGACTTCGGCCTGCTGCATTACGCGAATTTCAACGATATCCTCGTGGCGCGGTTCGCTGGAGTCGATCCGCCGACCGGCAGGCCGATTTACGACATTGGATCGCTCGTCAGACCGACGTTCCAGCGCTTCCTGCGCGACGACCTCAAGTCCCGATGGCAGGGGAAGTTCGGCATGCGCGTGCGATTCTGAGCGCCCGAGTCGGGCGTCGCGGGAGCGGGGCCAGCAGCGCGTTGAAACCGGTGCGCACCGCTTCCCGTATTCATTATCATCGGTGCCACCGACCGACGCGGAGCTCGTTCGTGACGCGCTGGCCGGATCGCAGGCGGCGTACCGGACGCTCGTCACGCGCTACGCCTCCGCGGCGGTCAACGTCGCCGCGCGGCTGGTCCGCGATCGCGCGGTCGCCGAGGAGCTCGCCCAGGATGCGTTCGTCCGCGCGTTCGCGCGCCTCGATTCGTATGACCCGGAGCGAAAGTTCTCCTCCTGGTTCTTCCGCGTGCTGCACAATCTGGTCGTCGACCACTTGCGCCGGCGCCGCGTGGAGACGGTGTCGCTCGACGCGCTCACGGCCGACGGCTACCAGGGGCCGGCGGACGCCGTTGACCCCTCACCCGAAGACGAGCTCGAGCGGCGCAGCCTGGCGGCGGCGCTGGAGGGGGCACTCGGCCGCCTCCGCGCGGAGTACCGCGAAGTGGTGGTCCTCCGCTACCAGCAGGGGTTGACGATCGAGGAGATTGCCGGCGTGCTCGAGCTGCCGGAAGGCACGGTCAAGACGTTCCTCCACCGGGCTCGCAAGGAGCTGGCGGGGCTGCTGACGGCGGCCGGCTGGAGGCCGTGAGACGCGCCGTGAAACCCGATTCCAACACATCGCGTAGGAGGAGGTAGGACCCATGGGACGCTGGCGCACGCACGTGGAAACCTGGCTGCTCGCAGAACAGGACGGCCGGGACGAGGCGGCCGAGGCGGCGTTCGACCGGGCGTTCGCGGCCTTCCCAAGCGTCGCACCGTCGCCGGCATTCGTGGCCCGGACGGTGGAGGCGGCATGGGCCGCCCGCGTGCGGCGCCGCCGGCTGACCGTCCTGGCCACGGCCGCGGCTGCCGGGCTGGTCCTCGCCACGTCGGCCGTGGTGCTGTATGCGGCCCTCGATGGCGGCACCACCTGGTTCATCCTGACGACGGCCGCGTCCCTCACGTCGGCCGCGGTGATAGGGGTCCTGTCGGCGGGCGTGACTGCGGCCGGATGGTGGGCGGCCGGCGCGGATGCGGCCCTCACCATCGTGTCCGCCATCGGCCGACCCTACAGCCTGGCGGCGCTGACCGCCATCGAAGTCGTCGCGGCCATCGCTTTCGTGATGCTTCACCGGCTGTTGCGCTCCGACATCGAGGTCCGCACGCCACGTGCGTACTGCTTCTGAACGGCCGATTTTCGCCCTGAGGCTACAGAGATGCATAGATCGATGTCCCGCATGGCGGCCGCCGCCCTTCTCGTGCTGAACCTTCCGCTCGTGGGACACGGCCAGGGACCCGGTCCCGCCGCGGACCTCGGCGCACGGCTGCGCGAGCGTTTCGACGTGGTGCCCCTGCAACAGGGGGTCGCGCTCGTGCCCCGGCAGACCGGCGGCAGCGTCCGCCTCGTTCAGATCGAAGGCGGCGTCGTGTCGGTCGATGGGCAGACGCTCACCGGCGCGCAGCTGCGCGAACGGCTCGGCGCCGACGCCGATCTGGTCGTGCAGGCGAGCTATCTCACACCGGAGCAACAGCGGGAACTCGCGGCCGCGCCCGGCGGACCGATACCCGTCGCGCCGGCAGCCCCAACGCCGGCCCCCATCGAGAGGACGGAGGTGCGGCGGGATGATGTCTTCAATTTCGGTGGCGACGTCACGATCGATGCGAACGAGCGCGTCGAGGGCGACGTGGTCGTCTTCGGCGGTTCGGCAACGATCGACGGCGAAGTGACCGACGACGTCTTCGTGCTCGGCGGCCGCGCGCGTCTGGGGCCGCAGGCGGTCGTACGCGGCGACGTCACCGTGGTCGGAGGGTCGCTCGATCGTGCGACCGGCGCCCAAGTCTTCGGCGACGTGAACGAGGTTGGCGATCGGCGCGGGGCCGTCCGCGGCGAGTGGCGATGGCCGGGCATGTTCTTCGGGTCGTTCTGGTCGCGGCTCGGAAGCCTGGCGGCCACCATCCTCCGACTGACGGTCATCCTGCTCGTCGGTCTCATCGTCGTCGCGTTCGGACGCGGCGCCGTCGAGCGGGTGGCGGCGCGCACGGCCGCAACACCGCTGCGGTCCGGACTGATCGGCCTGCTCGCCCAAATCCTGTTCGTGCCGGTGCTCGTTCTCACCTGCATCGTGCTTGTCGTGTCGATCATCGGCATCCCGCTGCTGGTCCTCGTCCCCTTCGGCATCCTGCTGCTGGTGCTGGTGATGCTGGTCGGCTTCGTCGGCCTGGCGTATCACGTCGGCCGGCTGGTCGCCTCGCGCGTGCGCGGCGCGGAACCGGGACCCTACGCGGCATTTGCGATTGGCGTCGCGGCGATTGGCGCCGTGACGCTCACCGCCAAGCTCGGCGCGCTGGTGGGCGGATTCCTGCTCGCGCCGCTCACGGCCATCGGCTACGTGCTCGAGTACGTCGCGTGGACGATCGGCTTTGGCGCGGCGCTGCTCTACTGGTACGAGACGCAGACGCGATTCGGCGGCCGGCGGCCTGCCGGGCCCATGGCTCCGGCGCCCGCGCCCGGCGAGGCATAAAAAAGGCCGCCCTCGCGGACGGCCTTCGTTCAATGTGCACCGCGCACAGTGCATTGTGCACTGTGCAAGACGGTTTCTACCTGCCTCCGCCGGCGCCGGCTCCCGCCGCGCGCCGCATGCCCTCGGTCACGATGCCCACCTTCTCGACCCCCGCGCCCTTCGCGGCGTCGATGATGGTGATGATCTCGCCGTAGCGCAGCGTGGCGGCGCCCATGATGAACATCGTCTTGTCGCGCCGCTCCTCGAAGATCGTCCGCAGGCGATCCTCCAGCTCGGCCAGCGGGATCGGTTGGTTGTTGACCGAGATCTGCCGGTCGGCCGTGTAGCTGAGCACGATCTGGCTCGTGTCGACCTGCTGCTGCTGCTGGTTCTGGGTCTCAGCGGGCAGATTGATGTCGATGCCGCGCTGCGAGAGCGGCAGGGCGGCCATGAAGATCACGAGGAGCACGAGAAGCACGTCGATCATCGGCGTGACATTCATGTCACACGAGGCTTCGAGCTTCTTGCCCTTGTAGACCCGGTCCGCGCCGTAGTGCTGGTGCGCGTGCGCCATCTAATTGCCTCCCCCGCCGCCGCCCGGCTGCGTCCGGCGCTCGGTGATGAGCCCGATATCCTCGAGCCCGGCCGCGCGCAGCTCGTCCATCGCGTCCATGACGTCGCCGTAGGCGGCGTCCTCGTCGGCGCGGATGATCAGGATGCGCTGCTTCTTTTGCTCGAGCGCCTCTTCGACGCGGCGCCGCAGATCCCCTTCGGGCACCGCGATGCCGTTGACGTGGAAGCGGCCGTCGGCCGTGATGGCGACGACCGTGTCTTCCTGCGTCTCGGGCTTCTCGGAGCTGTTCTGCGCGATCGGCAGCTTGAGCGCGACGCCCTGCTGCAGCAGCGGCGCGACGATCATCATGATGATGAGCAGCACCAGCATGACGTCGACGAGCGGCGTGACGTTGATGTCCGACTTGGGACCTTCCCCGCTGCCGCCAACTTGCATTGCCATAGTCGAAACTCCTCGCTACGCGTCCGTTCCCCGCCTAGGCCGTCTTCTTGATGAAGTAGTCGACGAGCTCCGACGAGGAGTTGTCCATCTCCACGTTGAAGTACTCGAGGCGGTTTGAGAGGTAGTTGTAGAACCAGACCGCCGGGATCGCGACGAACAGACCGAGCGCGGTCTCGATGAGCGCCTCGGCGATGCCGACCGACACCGCGCCGATGCTGCCGGTGCCGGTCGCGCCGATGCCGACGAACGCGTTGATGACGCCGATGACGGTGCCGAGCAGTCCGACGAACGGGGCGGTCGACCCGATCGTCGCCAGCGCGGTGACGCCCTTCTTCAGGTCCGACGCGGTGAGCGCGGTGGCGCGCTGAATCGACCGCCGCACGGTGTCGAGCACGTCCTCACGATTGAGGGTACCGCCGCTCTCCTGCTGGAACTGATACTCCTGCAGCCCGGCGAGCACGACCTTCGCCAGATGGCTGTAACGGAAGTCCTTCGAGCCCGACAACGCGATGGCCTCCTTCAGGCGGCCGTCCTTGAGGTGCTTGGCGACCTGCGGGGCGTACAGCTTCGACTGCTTCCGCGCCTGGCTGAAGGTGTAGTAGCGCTCGATCGCCACGCCGATCGACCAGAACGACATGACGAACAAGATGATCGCCACGGCCCACGCGTAGATCGTCATCTGACGGAACATTTCGACAAGATCCATTACAGCCTCCGGAAAGGAACGGCGTTGAGCCGTTCCGGTAGACAACGTGGTGAAACGAAACCGTGTGTCAGCTCAACGTGAACTGTACCGTGACCGTCATGATGACCGGCACGGGCACGCCATTGAGCAGCGTCGGCGTGAACTCCCACTGCCGCACTGCCTCGAGCGCCGCCTGATCGAGGAGCGGGATCGAGCGCAGCACGCGCGCGTCCTGCACCCTGCCGTTGGGCCCGATCGTGGCCTCGATGATCACGACGCCCTGGACGCGCGCCGACTGCGCAATCGCCGGGTACTGCGGACGCACGTCCTTGGTCTTGACGGGTGGCTTGATGGAGCCGCCGACGCGAACCGGCGCGGGGGGCGGCGGCGGGGGCGGGGGCGGGGGCGCATCGGGAACTCCACCGACGACGCCTCCGATGACGCCGCCCGGGACGCCCTCGACGGCGGTGGCGCGATCGAAGTCGGCCGGCGGCGGGGGCTCCGGCGCGATTTCCTTCGGCGCTTCGACGGGCGCTGCCGCCGGGTTCACCTCGACCACCGGCTTCGGCGGCGCGGCCTCAGGCGGCGGTGGCGGGGGGGGCGGCGGCGGCGGCGGCGGCGGCGCGGCGACGAACGCGCTCATCATCGACGGCGGCGTCGGCAGCACGTCGTACGCCATCAGCGGAATGATCACAATCGAGAGGATCACGATCGTGTGTACGGCGATCGACACCGGAACGGTGTACTTTTGCTTCGTCCCGATCTTGATCGACGGGTCGACGATGTCCCCGAACATCTTTTCTGGACGTGGCACCGGTCTTACTCCTCCTCAGCCGCACATGGGGCCGAACCGTGGCGCATCCAAAGGCGCCGATTATAGCGACCCCGAAAAAAAGGTGTCAACGAACCCTTAGACACCGGAACTCGAAATTGGCTCCCGCCCCCGGCGGACGGGACGAGGGCCGGAACGGCCGGCCATTCTATCCCGGTCCGCGCAGCGAACCCAGCAAAAAGTGGGTGTCCCGTCCGGACGGGATACCCGCGCTACGCCGCACCGATTCGCATCCCGTAGAACGACCGGTAGACGAAGACGACGGAAACGGCCAGGAATACGGCCGCCAGGGCATGGCTGATCCCCGCGCCCGCGTCGGCCGTCAGCTCCACGGCCAACTCGACGGCCAGCAGCCCGAACAGCGTCGTGAACTTGATGACCGGGTTGAGGGCCACCGACGAGGTGTCCTTGAAGGGATCGCCGACCGTGTCGCCGACGACCGTCGCCGCATGGAGCGGCGTGTTCTTCATCTTCAGCTCGGTCTCGACAATCTTCTTCGCGTTGTCCCACGCGCCGCCCGCGTTCGCCATGAAGACCGCCTGGTAGAGTCCGAACAGCGCAATCGAGATGAGATACCCGACGAAGAAGTACGGCTCGACGAAGGCGAACGCCAGCGTCGAGAAGAACACCGTCAGGAAGATGTTGAACATGCCGCGCTGCGCGTACTGCGTGCAAATCTCCACCACCTTCTTGCTGTCGGCGACCGACGCCTTGGTCACCCCCTCGAGGCGGATGTTCTTCTTGATGAACTCCACGGCGCGATACGCGCCTGTGGTGACCGCCTGGGTCGACGCGCCCGTAAACCAGTAGATGACGGCGCCACCCGTGATCAGGCCGAGGAGGAACGGCGGGTGCAGCAGCGAGAGCAGCTCCGTGTTCTCCGTCAGCCCGTTGGTCAGCAGCACGATCGTCGAGAAGATCATCGTGGTGGCGCCGACGACCGCGGTGCCGATGAGCACGGGCTTCGCCGTGGCCTTGAAGGTATTGCCCGCGCCGTCGTTCTCTTCGAGGGCGGCCTTCGCCTGCTCGAACTTCACGTCCATTCTGAAGTCGCGCTTGAGCTCCTGCTCGATGCCCGGCAGCGACTCGATGACCGACAACTCGTACACGGACTGGGCGTTGTCGGTGACCGGGCCGTACGAATCGACGGCGATCGTCACGGGGCCCATCCCGAGGAAGCCGAACGCCACCAGGCCGAAGGCAAAGACCGCCGGCGCGAGCATCAGGTTCGACATCGACGTCCCCAGCCCGCTGACGAAATACGCGATGGTCATCAGCGTCACGATGCTCAGCCCGATCCAGTAGGCACTGAAGTTGCCCGCGACGAATCCGGACAGGATGTTGAGCGACGCGCCCCCCTCGCGCGACGACGTGACGACCTCCTTCACGTGGCTCGATTCGACGGAGGTGAAGACCTTCACCAGCTCGGGGATAATCGCGCCGGCGAGCGTGCCGCACGTGATGATGGTCGACAGCTTCCACCAGAGCGTCCCGTCACCGAGGCCGCCGATGAGCAGGTACGACACGATGTAGGTGAGCACCACCGAGACGATCGAGGTCAGCCAGACGAGCTGCGTCAGCGGCGCCTCGAAGTTCATCTTCGTGGCGGTCGCGTACTGTCCTTTGGCGATGACCCCATTGAGCAGGTAGGACCCGCCGCTCGCGATGATCATCATGATGCGCATCACGAAGATCCAGACGAGCAGCTGCACCTGCGTGGCGGCCTCCGGCACGGCCGTCATGATGAAGACGATCAGCGCGACGCCGGTGACCCCGTAGGTCTCGAACCCGTCGGCGCTCGGCCCGACCGAGTCGCCGGCGTTGTCCCCCGTGCAGTCGGCGATCACCCCGGGGTTCCGCGCGTCGTCTTCCTTGATGTTGAAGACGATCTTCATCAGATCGGACCCGATGTCGGCGATCTTCGTGAAGATGCCGCCGGCGATGCGGAGCGCGGACGCTCCGAGCGACTCGCCGATGGCAAATCCGATGAAGCACGGGCCCGCGTAGTCGCCCGGGATGAACAGGAGGATGAACAGCATGATCAGCAGCTCGATGCTGATGAGCAGCATGCCGACGCTCATCCCCGCGCGGATCGGAATCTCGTAGACGGGATACGGCCGCCCTTCGAGGCTCGCGAAGGCCGTGCGCGAGTTCGCGTAGGTGTTCACGCGGATCCCGAACCAGGCCACGCCGTAGCTGCCGAGGATGCCGACGACGCTGAAGAGCAGGATGATCATCACCCGCATGGCGTCCATGCCGGACAGCAGCCCGAAGTAGAGGACGATGATCACCGCGATGAACACTTCGAGCAGCGCCAGGAACTTCCCCTGCTGGATCAGGTAGGTCTTGCACGTCTCGTAGATCAGCTCGGAGATCTCGCGCATCGCGTGGTGCACCGGGAGGTTCTTGAGCTGCGTCAGGATCACCAGGCCGAACACCACGCCCAGCAGCGAGATGCCCAGACCGATGAGCAGCAGCGTGCGCCCGTTGTAGCCGCCGACGTCCACCAGGTCGAGCGGCGGCAGCACCAGGCTCGCCTCGCCGCCCCCCGCGCGCTCGGCCTGCTCGAACGGCGCCACTTCCGGCTGTTGCGCGGCCGCCGGTGCGGCCGCCGCGGTGAGCGCCGCCGCGGCGAGCGCCACCCTCATGCATGCTTTCAACGACGCGATCATCGGTTGATTACTCCTTGGAGAAGATAACCTTCACGGGGGCCGCTCGGTCCGTCAGCGCCGCCCGTGCATCCGATCGGGCAGCGACATGCCGCCCGTCAGAAAGATGCGAATCCCTTCTTCGACCGAGACGTCCGGGAAGAACACGCTCTCCCGGGGGTACACGAGGACGTCGCCGAGATACAGATGGTTGGTGGGGACGTACACCGCCACCATCGCCTCGGCGCCGCGCCCGCGATCGATCGTGAACTCCTTCGTCAGAAACCCCATCACCAGGCCGCGGCGGGGATCGTCGACCATCACCACGCGCTTGAAGCCGTACTCGTTGTCCGGCGAGAACGCCGCCACCAGCTGCTTCACGGGCGCGTAGATCGTCCGGAACACCGGCACCCGCATCAGCCATCCTTCGCCGCGGGCGAGGATCCGGCGCCCGATCACGTTGGTCGCCACGGCGCCCACCGCGAGAATCGCGAGCGCCGTGATCAGGAGCCCGACCCCCGGCACTTCGCGACCGAACACGCGGGTCGCCAGCGGGGCGGTGAAGCGGTCAATGATACCGAAGATCCAGACGATCGCGGCCACGCTGATGACGAGCGGGACGGTGACGAAGAACCCCGCGATGAAGCTCCGTCGCAGCCACTGCATCGCCGCTACCCGGGCCCCGGCACCAACGTCAGCACGCCGACGCCGAACGCAATCCGGTACCACGCGAACGGCGCAAAGCCGGAGCGCCGGACGAACTGCAGAAACGGCCGTACGATCACGGCCGCCGACAGGAAGGCAGCGGCGAACCCGATGCCAATCTCGGCCATTCGCTCGGGCGCCAGTTGCCCGCGAATCTCGATCACCTGATACACGAAGGCCGCCGTCATGGTCGGCATCGCCAGGAAGAACGAGAACTCGGCCGCGGCCGGACGGTCGAGCCGCAGCAGCAGGCCGCCGATGATGGTGGCGCCCGACCGCGACACGCCTGGAACGAGCGCCAGCATCTGGCACACGCCGATCCCGAACGCCTGCGGGAGCGGCGTCCGTTCGGCGTCCAGCACCGCCGGCGCCGGCCGGAACCGCTCGAGCAGCAGCATGACGACCCCGCCCGCGACCAGCGCGACACCGACGACCTGCAGGCTCCGAAACAGGATCGTCTGAATGAAGTCGCCAAAGGCGTAGCCGCCCAGCAAGGCAGGCACCGTCGCGACGACGAGCATCAGCGCGAAGCGGCGCGCGCCCGGGTCGGACGGCAGGCCGCCGACGACCGTTTCGATCTTCGCGCGGTAGAGCCACATGATGGCCAGGACCGAGCCGAGCTGAATCATGACGGTGAACGCGGGATCTTCGTACCCGAGCAGCCGGCCGGCGACGAGCAGATGGGCCGTCGACGAGACGGGCAGGAACTCCGTCAATCCCTGGATGACCCCGAGCAACGCCGCGATCAGATACGTCACGAGTAGTAGGCAGCAGGTGGTAGGCGGTAGGCAGTCGGGCGCGAACGCTGCATACTGCCTACTGCCGGCTGCCTGCTACGACGCGCGCGCCCGTCCCGACTTGCGGCCCGGCCGCACGGGTGCGGCGGTCGCCGCGGGGGCTGTCGCAGCGGCCACCGACCGGCGCCGATCGCTCAGCAGCACCGCAATCGCCGACGCAATGAACACCGTCGAATACGTGCTCGTGATGATGCCGACGAGCATGGTGAAGGCAAACGGCTCGAGCACCTCGCCGCCGAACAGGTACAGCGCGGTCACCGACAAGGCCGTGGTGCCCGCGGTGATCACCGTCCGCGGCAGCGTCTGATTGACGCTCTTGTTGATGACCACGTTCATCGGCTCGCGGCGGTTCGTCCGCAGGTTCTCGCGTACGCGGTCGAAGATCACGATCTGATCGTTCACGCCGTAGCCGACCAGCGTGAGAATCGCGGCAATGACGTTCAGCGACAGCTCGTACCCCGCAAAGACGAGGAAGGACAGCGTAATCAGCACGTCGTGCACGCTCGCCGTCATTGCCCCCAGCCCGAAGCTCAGACGGAATCGCAGCGCGATGTAGAGCATGATCCCGAACAGCGCGGCAATCGTCGCGTAGATGCCCCGGCGCTGCAGGTCCTCGCCGATCACGGGGCCGACGATGTCGGTGCTCAGCACCTCGAAGGACCCGACGTTCCCCTTTCGCAGCGTATCGACAATCGCCGTCGCCTGCTGTTCGAGCGACGCGCCGCGCTCCTGCTCCGTCGTCTGCGGCATCCGAATGAGGATCTGGTTCTCGCCAGGCTCCCCGTACCGCTGCACCACCTTCTCGCCCGGCACGCTCGCGAGCGCCGTTCGGACCGCCTCTTCGGTGACGGGCTGATCGAATTCGAGCACCACCAGCGTGCCGCCGGAGAAGTCGATGCCGAGCGGCACGCCCCGCGTGCCCATCAAAGACAGGCCGCTCAGAATGATCAGCCACGACAGCGCGAGCGTGTGCCACCGCCAGCGCAGCCAGTCGATCTTGACGTTGGTCAGAATTCTCATGGTCAGATGCTCAGTGTGGCCGCGCGGCGCTGAGTGAGTACGAGCTCGAACATCGTACGAGAGACGAAGACCGCGGTGAAGACGTTCGCGGCGAGGCCAATCGCGAGCGACGTGGCGAAGCCGCGAATCGGGCCGGTGCCAAACTGGAACAGGAACGCCGCGGCAATCAGCGACGCGACGTGCGTGTCGACAATCGTCCACCAGACGCGATCGAAGCCGGCGTTGATGGCCGCCCTTACCGCTTTGCCGGCGGCCAGCTCCTCCTTGATGCGCTCGAAGATGAGCACGTTCGAGTCGACGCCGATACCGATCGTCAGAATGAAGCCGGCAAAGCCCGGCAGCGTCATGGTCGCGCCGAGGTACGCCATCATCCCGAGCAGAATAACGAGGTTCGCGACGATCGACGTCAGCGCATTGAGCCCGGCGAGCCGGTAGTAGAACAGGATGAAGAGCATGACGAGCAGGAGGCCGCCCACCGCCGCCGTCACACCGGCACGGATGGAATCGGCTCCAAGCGACGGCCCGACCGTCCGCTCCTCGAGGAAGTCCATGGGCGCCGGCAGGGCGCCGCTCCGGAGGATGAGCGAGAGATCCTGCGCCTCCTGCTGCGTGAAGCTTCCCGTAATCTGACCTTCGTCGGTGATCCGCGACTGGATGACCGGCGCGGAGAAAACGCGGTTGTCGAGGATGATGGCGAGCTGCCGGCCGATGTTCTGCTCCGTCAGCTGGCCGAACCGCCGCGCGCCGTCCTGATTGAGCGAGAAGCCGACGGCAGGGAGGCTGTTCTCGTCCAGCGAGGGACGCGCATTGCGCAGATCGCGGCCGGTGATGGGCGCCACGCGGCGGACGACGTAGTACACGGTCGCGGGCGTCCCGCCGCCGGTCGCGGCGACGTCCTCCGACCCCGGGACGATCGCAAGGTCGGGCGGCAGGGTGTTGCCGTACGCCTGTCTCGCCGCCTCCTCGGACGGAAACGGTCCCATCTCGACGATCTTCAGCTCGAGGAGCGCGGTCGACCGGATGATTTCCTTGGCGCGCGCGACGTCGGTCACGCCCGGCAGCTGCACGAGGATCTGGTCGGCGGTACTGTGGCGCGCGACAATTGGTTCGGCGACGCCGAGGTCGTTCACACGCCGCTCGATTGTCTGCAGCGCCTGCGTCACCGTTTCCTCGCGCAGCTGATTGGCGATATTCGGCCGCATCGTGTAGGTGTAGCTGCCGCCGACGCCGGAGGCACGGCTGTAGACGGTGTCGACTTCAGGCGCCGCCTGGCGGAACGCCGGGTCGTTCTGGACGCCCTCCACGACGAAGGCGGTCGGCGCCATGACCTCGAGCTTCGCGTACTGCACGCCCGCGCGCGACAGCGTTTCGCGGAGCCGCTCGACCGTCGTTTCCGTTTCGAGCCTCAGCGCGGCGTCCGTCTGCACGCGCATCACCATGTGCACGCCGCCCTTCAGATCGAGACCGAGGTTCACCTTCTGGCCCGGCGGATAGAACGACCAGACGGCGAGGCCGAGCACTGCCACGATCGTCAGGACTCTCCAGCGCAGGTTCTTGTTCACGATTGCCTCTCTGTTGCCACGGGCGCCTGGCCTTGGTAGCCGACGATGGCCGAGCGCGCGATTTCGACGCGCACCTTATCGGCCACCTGAATCTGGACCGACTGGTCCGCCAGTCGTGTAATCGTGCCGTACAGACCGCCCGAGGTGACGATCTGATCGCCCACCTTCAGGGAGCCGAGGAACTCGCGGACCTTCTGCTGCCGCCGCTTCATCGGCAGCAGGATGACGAAATAGAAGATCGCCAGGACGAGGACGAACGGGATGAGCTGTACCCACGGGCTGGGCGCGCCGGGCGCGGGAGTGCCCATGGCCAGCAGTGTCGACATATGCCAGTTCATGAATCGCGAGACAGGAATTCAAAGGAACGCCGCTACGGCGCTCCGGCAGACAGCGTCGAGCGAAGCATCTCCTGCCTGAACTTCGCAAAGGTCCGAAACGCTATAGCGTCCCTGATCCTCCGCATGGTGTCAAGGTAGAAGCTGAGGTTATGCAGCGTGTTGAGGACGCCCGCGGTCATCTCGCCGGCCAGATAGAGATGGCGGAGATAGGCCCGTGAATGGTGCCGGCACGTGTAACAGCCGCACGCCGGATCGAGCGGGCCGTCGTCTTCGGCGTACTTCGCGTTCTTGATGTTGAGGCGGCCCTCGCTCGTGAAGAGCTGTCCGTTGCGCGCGTTGCGCGTCGGCAGCACGCAGTCGAACATGTCGAGGCCGCGCGCGACGCACTCGACGAGGTCCTCCGGCGTGCCGACGCCCATCAGGTAGCGCGGCCGGGCCGCGGGCAGCCGCCGCGCCGTGTCGCCCGCTACGGCGTACATCTGCTCCGTCGGTTCGCCGACGCTCAGCCCGCCGATCGCGTACCCCTCGAAGCCGATCGCGATCGTCGCCTCGGCGCTCTCGAGCCGCAGATCCGGGAACACGCCCCCCTGGACGATGCCGAACTGCGCCTGCCCGGGATTCGAGACCGGGACGTCCGACACCTCGCCGGCGCGCAGCGCGAGAAGACGCCGCCGGCCTCGCTCGGCCCATCGCACCGACCGCGCCATGGCGATGGCCGCCTCGTCGCGCGTGGCGGGCAGCGCGAGGCATTCGTCGAGGACCATCGCGATGTCGGAGCCGAGTCGCGCCTGGATGTCGGCCGCGCGTTCCGGCGTCAGCAGGCACCGTGTGCCGTCGAGATGCGACTGGAAGTCGGCGCCTTCCTCCGTGATCACCCGCCGCTGCGCGAGGCTGTAGACCTGGAACCCACCGCTGTCGGTGAGGATCGGCCGCGGCCAGCCGATGAATCGGTGGAGACCGCCGCGACGCGCGACGAGCGCGTCGCCCGGGCGCAGCATCAGGTGATAGGTGTTGGCGAGGATGATCTCCGCGCCCGCCTGCTCGAGCTCGCTCTGGCGCATCGCCTTCACCGCACCCTGCGTGCCGACCGGCATGAACGCGGGCGTCTGCACGATGCCGTGCGGCGTGCGCAGCTCGCCGAGGCGCGCGTCGCCGTCGGTCGCGCGCACCGCGAACGTGAAGGAAGCCACGTTAAGATACTAATCGTCCGTGAAGAAGATCCGCGTCGGCGTGATTTACGGTGGCCGCTCCGGCGAGCACGAAGTATCGGTCGCGTCGGCGGCGTCGATCTTCACGCATCTCGATCGCGGGCGGTACGAGCCGGTCCCGATTCGAATCGAAAAGGACGGCCGGTGGACGCTCGGCGCGAAGGCGCCGCAGGCGATTTCCGCCGCCCAGGTGATCGAGGGGCAGAAACAGAGCGAGGCGCTCGAGCCGGTCGAGCCGACGGCCGCCGTGACCGGCAGCGGCATCGACGTCGTCTTTCCCGTCCTGCACGGACCCTACGGCGAAGACGGCACGGTGCAGGGGCTGCTGGAGCTCGCCAACGTGCCGTACGTCGGCGCGGGTGTGCTCGGATCGGCCGCGGGCATGGACAAGGCGGTGATGAAGACGCTCTTTGCCGCCCACGGGCTGCCGATCGTTCGACATGAGGTCGTGCTCCGGCGGGAGTGGGAGCGCGATCCAGCCGGCATCACCGCCCGCGTCTCGCGGACGCTGCGCTATCCGGTCTTCGTCAAGCCGGCCAACCTCGGATCGAGCGTCGGCATTTCGAAGGCGAAGTCGGACGCCGATTTCGCGGAAGCGATGGCGCTGGCGCTGCAGTTCGACCGCAAGATCGTCATCGAGGCGGCGGTCGCCGGCGCGCGCGAGATCGAATGCGCCGTCCTCGGCAACGATGAGCCGGACGCGTCGATCCCCGGCGAAATCATCCCGTCGCGCGAATTCTATGACTACGAAGCGAAGTACCTCGATGAGGGATCGCGGCTCCTCATTCCAGCGCCGCTCACCGATCAGCAGGCCGCCGAGGTCAGGCGCCTCGCCGTCGCCGCCTTCCGCGCCGTCGACTGCGCCGGCATGGCACGCGTCGACTTCCTCCTCGCGAGCGCCGCGGGCGACCTCTTCGTGAACGAGGTGAATACGATTCCGGGTTTCACGACCATCAGCATGTACCCGAAGCTGTGGGCAGCCTCGGGCCTGCCGTACCCCGCGCTCCTCGACCGGCTCATCACGCTGGCGCTCGAGCGGCATGCCGAGAAACAGCAGCTGCGCACCAGCATTACTTAGCGTGACGCTCTGCGTCGCCGCGTCGCTGCCGGCGGCGCAGCCTCCGATACGCGGCTTGACGGCAGCGGCCGAGCTTGCGCGCATCTACGATGCGATCTTCGATGCCCGCTTCGCGGAGGTGCCGGCGCTCACCGCGCGCACCTGTCCTCCGGCGCCGTCGGAAGCCTGCCAGCTGCTCGAGGCCGCGACCGTCTGGTGGCGCATCCAGCTCGACCCGCCCGACATGAGCCGTGACCAGGACTTTCGCATGCGTGTCGAGCAGGCGACGGCCGCCGCGAGCGCCTGGACCATTCGCGAGCCGGCGCGCGCCGAGGCGTGGTTCTACCTGGCCACCGCGTACGGCGCGCGGGCGCAGTGGCGCGTCCTCCGCGGCCAGCGCCTGGCGGCCGCCCGCGACGGCCGGCGGATCAAAGAGGCGCTCGACCGTGCGGTGACGCTCGATCCCGAGCTGGCGGATGCGTCGTTCGGCCGCGGCCTCTACCGCTATTACGCGGACGTCGCGCCGATCGGCCTCAAGATCTTGCGGTGGATTCTCCTTCTGCCGGGCGGCGATCGCGACGAAGGTCTGCAGGAGATGCTGCGCGCGCGCCGCAATCAGCGGCTGGCCGTAAGCGAGGCCGACTATCAGCTGCACCTTCTCTATCTCTGGTACGAGCGCCAGCCGGAGCGTGCGCTCGCCCTGCTCCAAGCGCTCGTGTCGCGGCATCCACGGAATCCGCACTTCCGCAAAGCGATCGCCGACGTGCAGGAGGTGTACTTCGGCGACGCGCAAGCGAGCCTCGCATCGTGGCAGGCGCTGCTCGACGCTGCACGTACGGGCCGCGTCGCCGAGCCTGCGATTGCTGAAAGGTACGCGCGTCGCGGGATCGCGCGCGTACGCGACGCGCTCGGCGCGCAGCGTCGCTGACGCATCGCGAGCGCGCGATTTTTTGACAAGAACCATGCTTTTATGCTTGACATCAAAAAAATCTCACCCATAATCTACATCTGGTATGAGGGTGGATGGCTCAGCCCACCCGTTGTGACGGCCACGCAGGTCGTCGGAGGCTGAGCCACAACAACCTGAGGAGAAGACAATGGCGAAGAAGGCCAAGGGCGGAAAGAAAAAGGCCGCGAAGAAGCGGTAGTTCTTCTGTCCCATCCCTGGGGGTGCTCGAATGGGGCACCCCGTTTTTTTTAGCCCCAAGTTGCTGCTCTCCCGGTCACCGCGGGCGGATCGGGAGCTAGCCCGCGAAGCGAGGCCGCTACACCCCGGGCCGACGTGCCAGGCGGCAGAGTGCGCCGGGGCATCGGGCGGAAGGCTCGCAATCCACAACAGCCGAAAGGGGGGATTAGAGAATGGCGAAGAAGGCTAAGGGCGGGAAGAAGAAGGCGGCGAAGAAGAGATAACATCCGCCATTCGCCATGTGAGGGGGCGTGCCGGTGCGCGCCCCCTTTTTTCTGTACGCGCCTCGCCTCCCGCCTCCCAAACTCCAACAGCCAACAATTTGGGAGCTGAAAGGCGGGCGTTATCGAGACTCGGTGATCCCGTCCCGGATCCGAACGCGTCGAATGACGTCGCCGACGCGCAGCTGATCGACGACGTCCATTCCCTCGAGCACATGACCGAAGACGGTGTAGCGGCCGTCGAGATGCGGCTGTGGTGAGTGCGTGATGAAGAACTGACTGCCGCCTGTATCTTCCCAGTCGAGCGCCATTCCCACCGTTCCGCGCAGGTAGGGACGCATGTTGATCTCGTCGCGCAGCGTGTAGCCCGGCCCGCCTTCGCCATCCCCGCGCGGGTCGCCATCCTGGACGACGAAGTCCGGCACGACCCGATGGATGGCGAGACCGTCGTAGAACCCTTTGCGCGCGAGCGCGACGAAGTTCGCCACCGTCATCGGTGCGTCGAGGATCGCCAGCTCGATCTGGATCGTGCCGCGATCGGTCTCGATGTAGGCATGCGGCGAGAACGGCGGCGCGATCAGCCACTTCCAGTCCGCGTCGCTGACCGTGCGGCCCGCCGGCGCGGGCCTGATCGCGGTCTCGATACCCGCGTCCTTGGTCTGCTCGCGGAGCAGCGCGGCCGCGCGAACGCGGACCGCCCAGTCACGATCGCCGACAGCCTCCTGCAGCAGCGGCTGCGCCGCCGCCGGATCGACCCGGGCGAGCGCCGTCAGGATGGCCGCACGTGCGACGTACGTGCTGTCGCCCGCCGAGGCTCTATAAGCCGCCGTCAGTGCCGGCGCGGCGCCGGGCGCCTTGAGCTCCGCGACGGCGGCGGCAGCCGCCGCGCGCACGGTGAAATCGTCCGCCTTGAGGTATGCGACCAGGAGGTCCCGCGCTTCCGGTGCCTTCGACGCCACGAGGGCCGTGAAGACCGCCGACAGAACCCGCAGATCGCGATCCTGAAGGAGCTCCTTCAAGCCGGGAAGACCGCGACCCATCGGCAGCGATCCGAGCGCCGCGGCCTGCGCCGCCCGCACCGTCCAGTCGCGATCGGGGTCGAGGCCGGACAGCGTCAGCAGCAACCCGTCGGGATCGATCCGCGCGAGGGCCCGCATGGCGCCGCCGCGAATCACCGGTGAGTTGTCGGTGAGGAGGTCGAGCAGCAGGTCGAGGTTGTCGGCCCGTGCCACCCCGACGAACGCCTCCATCGCCTCGCCCCGCAGCATCGGGTCGGCCTCGGCGTCCGACACGATACGCATGAGAACGGGGGCGGCGTCGGCGCTGCCGATCGCGCCCAGCGCCCGAATGGCCTGTGCGACGACAGCCGGGGAGGCGGTGCGCTGCTCGACGATCTGGCGCAGCCGCGGCCCGGCGGCCGCCGCCCTGATGGCGCCCAGCCCACGCGCGGCGAAGGCGGCCGTGTAGCGGCCGGGTGTCTCGAGCAGCGACAGGAGGACCGGCTCCGTGCGCGCATCGCCAATCCGCTGCAGTGCGTAGGCCACCGGCCACCAGGTCGACACCGGCGTGCCTCCCGCATCCAGCGCAGCCGCTGAGAGCGCGTCGTACGAGCCGAGGCGGACAAGGGCGTACAACCCGAGTCGCACCGCCTCCGCCGCGGGGGCGACGGGATATGCGAGATCGTCCGACGCGATCCCCATCAACGCGCCCGCCGCGACATGCGTGCGCACCATGGCGCTCACCGCAGTCGCGTCGGTGCGGTCGCCGATCATGCCGAGCGCTTCCGCGGCGCGACCCTGCACGAGCGGGTCGGGATCCGCCAGCGCCTTGAGGAGCGCCGGCCGGGCGGCGGCGTCCCCGATGAGTCCGAGCGCGAACGCTGCCATCTGCCGAACATCGGGCTCTTGATCGGCGAACAGCCCGACGAGCGCATCGACCCCGTCACGAAGGCGAACGCGGCCGATCGCGAGCGCCGCCCTGCGCCGAACACGCGCCTCACCGTCGCTCAGCAGACGAAGGAGATCCGACGGAGGCGGGGGCGCAACGATCGCAGGCTGCGTGCGCGTGGCCGGCGCAAGGATGACGGGCGGCGGCGGTGGGTTCGGATCGCGCAGCACGCGCTGATCCTCGAGCCGCATGATCCACCCGAGCTTCTCTTCCCAGGTCACTGCGGGCGGCTCGGGGCGCGCGCTCTCCGGCGGCTGCGTCGGCACGGTGGCGCACGCGGATGTGATCGCTGCGAGCCACACGGCACACGTCACCGACTTGCGCATATCCGGCCGGATGATAGCATGCAGGCGCGCAGCCTCCGGCTCACCACTGTCCATGGAATGTCGGTACATCGCCATCGAAGGACCGATCGGTGTGGGCAAGAGTGTGCTCGCCGAGCGCCTCGCCGCGCGGCTCGATGCGACCGTCGTGCTCGAAGAGCGCGACAATCCGTTCCTCGCCGACTTCTACGCGGGGAAGCCGGGCGCGGCGCTGCAGGCGCAGCTGTTCTATCTGCTCAGCCGTCATCGCCAGCAGCTCGCGATCCGGCAGGGCGATCTCTTCGCGCAGACGACGGTCGCCGACTATCTGTTCGATCGCGACAAGATCTTTGCGTACCTGAACCTCGACGATAACGAGCTGTTCATCTATCAGCGGCTGTACGATCTGCTCGTCCGCGACGTGGCGGCGCCGGATCTCGTCGTCTATCTGCAGGCGCCGACCGATGTGCTCCTCCGGCGCCTCCGCGAACGTCCGCGAGGCGAGACGGAGTCGATGCCGCTTCCGGAGTCGGCATACCTCCGCGAGCTGAACGAGGCGTACCAGCACTTTTTCTTCCACTACGCCGCGACGCCACTCCTGGTGGTGGAAACCTCGCACGTCGATCTGGCGGCGAGCGATGGCGCCGTCGAAGATCTGCTGCGCCAGATCCGAACCATGACGGCGGGCACGCGCTACTACGTGCCGAGAGTGTAATAATCTCTCCCGATGGTCTGGTTCAAGAAGGCGCGCAAGCCGCGGGCCTCCTCGACGGCGAAGAAGCCGAGCCGCGTGCCCGAGGGACTGTGGGTGAAATGTCCCGATTGCGCGCAGATTCTCTACAACAAGGACCTGGAAAAGAACCTGAGCGTCTGCCCGAAGTGCGCCTATCACTTCCGCGTGAACGCCACCGACCGGCTTCGCATGTTGTTGGACGAAGGGCGCTGGACCGAGCACGACGCGCATCTGACCTCGACCGACCCGCTCCAGTTTACCGACACCAAGCCCTATCGCGAGCGGCTGCGGACGGCCGAGCAGGCGACGGGCGTGAAGGATGCGGTGATCGTCGCCACCGGACAGCTCGATGGCATCGACGTCGTCGTCGCGTCCATGGAGTACGGCTTCATCGGCGGCAGTATGGGCGTCGTGGTCGGCGAGAAGATTACGCGCGCGGCCGAGCGGGCGCTCGCGGCGCGCCAGCCGCTCCTCATCGTCTCGTGCTCGGGCGGCGCGCGCATGATGGAGGGCGCGCTGTCGCTGATGCAGATGGCGAAGATCTGCGCGGCGCTGGCACGGCTCGATCGTGCCCGCCTCCCGTACGTCTCGGTATTGACCGATCCGACGACCGGCGGGGTCACCGCGAGCTTTGCGATGCTGGGAGATCTCAACGTCGCCGAGCCCAAGGCGCTCATCGGCTTCGCCGGGCCGCGGGTCATCGAACAGACGATCCGCCAGAAGCTCCCTGCGGGGTTCCAGCGCAGCGAGTTCCTGCTCGAGCACGGCATGATCGATCTCGTGGTCGACCGGCGCGAGCTGAAAGCCACGCTCGCACGCGCGCTGCGCTTCATGGGGGCCGAGGCGGCTGCCGTCCCGCCGCCGCTCGCCGTCGCCACCGCCGGCGATTCCGCTCCGTAGGGACACGGCGCGCCGTGCCGCCACTCGAACGCCTCTACGCCCTCGAAACGTTCGGCATCAAGCTCGGACTCGACAACATCTCGCGTCTCTGCGCCGCGCTGGGACATCCCGAGGAGGCGTTCACGTCGATCCACGTCGCCGGCACCAACGGGAAGGGCTCGGTCACGGCGATGGTGCACGCCGCCCTGGTCGCCGCCGGCGTGCGCGCCGGACGCTTCATTTCGCCCCACCTGAGCGACCTCGCCGAGCGCTTCGTCATCGGCCGCGAGCCGGTAGCGCGCGGCGATCTCGAGCGTGCCGTCACGGACGTGCTCGACTGCGCCGACGCGCTGCGAACCGCGGGCGCGCTGGCCGTGCACCCGACCTTCTTCGAAGCGACGACGGCCGTCGCGTTCGAGCTGTTCCGGCGGGCTCGTGTGGAGGTCGCGGTGATCGAGGTCGGTCTTGGCGGCCGCTTCGACTCGACGAACGTCGTCCGGGCGCCGATCGGCGTCATTACCTCGATCGGTCTCGACCATCAGGATCTGCTCGGCGACTCGCTCGAGGCGATTGCCTTCGAGAAGGCCGGCATCATCAAGCCGGACATGACGGTCGTGGCCGGCGCCCTGCCGGACGAGGCCCGAACGGTGGTGACCGCCGTCGCGCGCGATCGCCAGGCGCAGCTCGTCGACGCCGCGAGCGATACCCAGGTCGAAGGCGAGCTCCGTGACGGACGCGGCACCATCAAGATCGTGACGCCCGAGCGGCGGTACGGCCCGCTGACGCTGGCGCTGCGCGGAGAGCACCAGATCCGCAACGCCGTCGTCGCCGTCCGCGCGCTCGAGGTGATGACGCGCATCGGCGTGCGCGTGCCGGGCGAGGCCATCGAACGGGGACTGACCGACGTCGAGTGGCCGGGACGGCTCGAGCTGATTCAGGTGCACGACGCTCCGCCGGTCCTGCTCGACGCGGCGCACAACGTCGACGGCGCCGGCGCGCTCGCCGCCTACCTCCAGCAGTGGCCCCCGGAACGCCCGACGCTCGTCATCGGCCTCATGCGCGACAAGGACGTTGGCGGCATGGTCCGCGCGCTCGCGCCCGTCGTCTCGTCGATCGTCGCGACGGCGGCGGAGACGCCGCGCGCCCTCCCGGCGCGCGACCTGGCGGCGCGCATCAGCGCGCTGGGCATCGATCTGCCGGTGCGTGCCGAGCCGGATCCCATCACCGCCGTCGAGGACGCGCTCATCGTCGGCCGTCCGGTCTGCGTGACCGGGTCGATCTATCTCGTCGGCGCCGTTCGCGACCGCCTGCGACGACGTGCTATCCTGCGGTAATTTCCCTGTATCTGATGGTCCTTTCGCGGCTTCTTCTCTCCTGCGCGCTCTTGCTGTTTCCTGCCGTGGCGATGGCGCAGGCGACGGGGCCAGGCGCCGCGGTGCCCGCCGAGGATCCGTTCTTCCGCACGTGCACCCGGTCGACGCAGTGGCAATTCGAGCAGGTGGCGGCGAATCATCTGCGCCTCACCGGTCAGGTACAGGTGGAGTGCCCCCAGATGGGGTTCTTCGCCGACGCGATCGAGATCTTCACCGAGCCGGAGCTGCGGCTGGTGGCGAGCGGCAACGTCGTGTTCACGAATCCCGAAGGGCGCATCGCCGCCGAGCGGGCGGAATTCAACGTGGCCAAGGGAACCGGCACCTTCTACCAGGCGTCGGGCCTGCTGTCGCTTGGAAACGAAGTCGATCGGGCGCAGTTCGGCGGCCAGGACCCCGACGTGTACTTCTACGGCGACATGGTCGAGAAGCTGGAGAACCGCCGCTATCGGCTGACCCGCGGCGGGTTCACCACCTGCGTCCAGCCGACGCCGCGCTGGGAAGTCACGAGCGGCTCGGTCCTCATCGTCCTCGAGAACTACGCGATCGCGCGGAATACCCTGCTCCGCGTCAAGGGCGTCCCGCTGATGTACCTGCCGGTGCTCTACTACCCGATCAAGAACGACGATCGCGCCACCGGGTTCCTGCTCCCGACCTATGGCGCGTCGACGCTGCGCGGCCAGTCGCTGAGCAACGCATTCTTCTGGGCGATCGGCGACAGCCAGGACGCGACGTTCTTCCACGACTGGTTCACGAACACCGGCCAGGGCCTGGGAGCCGAATACCGATACGTCGCGAGCCAGAGCTCCTACGGGACCTTCCGTTTCTACCGCTTCAACCAGCGCGACGCGGAGTTCCGCCACGCGGGGGGCGTATCGCGGCTGCCGGCGGAATCCGCTTTCCAGGTCAACGGCACGGGCAACCAGGCGCTCGGGACCGCCGTTCGCCTGCACCAGCGGATTGATTACACAACGAGCATCCGCACGCAGCAGCTGTATCAGCAGAGCCTGTATCAGGCGTCGAATGCGACGCGCACGGTCGAAGCCGGCATGACGGGCACGTGGGGCGCGCTGACGACGAACGCGCTCTTTCAGCGCACGGAAACGTTCACCGGCGAGGATGCGTCGCAGCTGTACGGCAGCACCCCCCGCCTGACGGCGGCCATTGCGCCGACGCGCGTCTTCGGCCTGCCGGTGTATGCGTCGGTGAACAATGAGTTCAGCTATCTGCCGTTCCGGCAAATCGACAAAGGCCGCGTCACGGGCGACCGCAGCCTCTCGCGGCTCGACGTGCTGCCGACGGCGCGCGCGGCCCTGTCGCGGCTGACGTTCCTCACCTTCAACACGAGCGCGTCGTATCGCACGACCTATTACTCCAGAAGCGCCGATGCGCGGGGACAGGTGATCACCGAGCCGCTGGTCCGCCAATACCTGACCGTGCGCTCGGACGTCGTCGGGCCGGTGTTCGCCAAGATCTGGGACACGCCGGAGAACCGCTATTCAGAGCGGATGAAGCACCTGATCGAGCCGACCTTTGCGCTCGAGTACATTCCGGGCATCACCAACGCGTCGCGCGTGCTGACGCTGGTCGATCAGAGCGATGTCATCCTGGGCGACACGACACGATTCACCTACGGCCTCAACAACCGCCTCCTCTACCGCTCGCGCACGACCGACGGCTCGTCGGGGTCGACGGTGCAATTTCTCACGATCGGCGTGCAGCAGACCTACTACGTGACGCGGCGTGCCAGCCTCAACGACACCCAGTACGTGAGCACCGGATTCCGATCGCGGTCCGTGGATCTTTCGGACGTGGCGCTCACCGTGAAGGTCACACCGTCGCCGAAGCTCGATTCGACCACCCGGCTCGAGTACGACGTGCATGGCCAGGGGCTGCACGTCCTGACGACCGGCGGAACGACGCAGCTCCTCGGCAGCTCCACCACGGTCAGCTACAGTCGTCAGCGGCGCAACCGGACGGCGACGCCGGAGAGCTCGCTGTCGTGGTCGACGTCGACGACGATGCTCGACGGCCGCGCGCGCGGGATGTACGGGCTGACGTGGGATATCGGGCGCGCCGGCATCCTCAACCAGAGCGTCGGTTTCTCGTACCTCGCGCAGTGCTGCGGCATCCAGGCCGAGTTTCAGAGGTTCAAGTTTCCGCAGTCGGTGGCGGGATTCCCGATTCCGTCCGATAGGCGGCTGAACGTGTCGTTCATCCTCGCCGGCCTCGGGACGTTCTCGAACTTCCTCGGCGCGTTCGGCGGACTCATGGGCACCGGGTACTGACGTTGAAGGGTCTGATCCTCAGCGGCGGCAAGGGCACCCGGCTCCGGCCGCTCACCTATACCAGCGCGAAGCAGCTGGTGCCGGTGGCCAACAAGCCGGTCCTGTTCTACGGGATCGAAGCGATCGCCGCGGCCGGGATTCGCGACATCGGCATCGTCGTTGGCGATACGCACGCGGAGATTCGCGCCGCGGTCGGCGACGGGTCGCGCTGGGGCGTGCGCATCGAGTACATCCCGCAGGAAGCACCGCTCGGACTGGCGCACGCGGTGAAGATCAGCGAGCGGTTTCTCGGCCGCGAGCCGTTCGTGATGTATCTCGGCGACAACCTGCTCAACAAAGGCATCACCCATTTCGTGGAAGAGTTCGCGCGCGAGCGGCCCGCCGCGCAGATCCTGCTCGCCCACGTTCCCGACCCGCAGATGTTCGGCGTCGCGCAACTGAACGATGGCCAGGTGGTGCGGCTCGTCGAGAAGCCGAAGGAACCGATTGGCGACCTCGCACTCGTCGGCGTCTACATGTTCGGGCCGGAGGTGTTCGAGTCGGTCGGGCGCATCCGGCCGAGCTTCCGCAACGAGCTCGAGATCACCGACGCGATCCAGGATCTGATCGACCGCGGCCTCACCGTCCGGCCGCACATCGTCGACGGCTGGTGGAAGGACACCGGCAAGCTCGAAGACATGCTCGAAGCCAACCGGCTGATTCTCGACACCTACGAGCGCCGGATCGCCGGCACCGTCGACGCCGAGAGCCGGATCGAAGGTAAAGTGGTCATCGAGGCCGGCGCCGTCGTCGAACAGTCGGTGATCCGCGGTCCGGCGATCATCGGCCGCGGTGCACGCATCATCCGAGCCTACGTCGGGCCGTTTACGTCGATCATGAACGATGTGGAGATCCAGGACTCCGAAATCGAGCACAGCATCGTGCTCGAGGGATCGTCCGTGCGGGATCTCGCCAACCGCGTGATCGACAGCCTGATCGGCAAGAATGTGCGCATCTACCGGATGCCGGTGAAGCCGAGCGCGTACCGGTTCATGCTGGGAGACAACTCGGAAGTCGGCATTCGGTGGTAGGAATCTCTTATGGGTAATCCCGCCGCGTACCCGGCCAGCGTGACGAAGCATCCACGCATCCACGGCGTCAGGACAAAACCGCTGCGCCTCATTCCCGACGAGCGCGGCTGGCTGATGGAGATCCTACGCGCCGACGAGAGCGAGCTCTTCACCACGTTCGGACAGGTCTACGTGTCGGCCACCTATCCCGGCGTCGTGAAGGCGTGGCACTACCATCAGAAGCAGATCGACAACTTCGCGTGCGTGGCGGGGATGGTGAAGCTCGTGCTCGTCGACACGCGGCCCGAGTCGCCGACCAACGGCGCCGTCAACGAGTTCTTCGTCGGCACGCAGAACCCGCTGCTCGTGCAGGTGCCCAACCTCGTGTACCACGGCTGGAAGTGCATCAGTCTCGAGACGTCGCTCGTCGTCAACGTCCCGACCGAGCCGTACCACTACGCCGAGCCCGACGAGTATCGGCTTGCGCCCCACGACACGCTTCCGTACGACTGGACGCGGAAAGATGGGTGAGAGAGCCGGACGGTGACCGAGATCCTCGTCACGGGCGGCGCCGGCTTCATCGGCAGCAACTTCGTCCGGTACGCGCTGACGCGCCACGCCGACTGGCGGGTGACGACGCTCGACAAGCTCACCTACGCCGGGCGCCGCGAGAACCTGCACGACGTCATCGACCATCCGAGGCACACCTTCGTCCATGGCGACATTCTCGACGCGCGGGTGAGTGCGCCGCTCGTCGAGCGGGCGGAGGTCGTGGTGCACTTCGCCGCCGAAACGCACGTCGATCGATCGATCCTGGCCGCGGGCGAGTTCATTCGGACCGACGTCGAAGGGACGTTCGTGCTCCTCGAGGCCGCGCGCCGGGCCCGCGGCCTCCGCCGATTCGTGCAGATCTCGACCGACGAGGTGTACGGGAGCGTTCCGAGCGGCGCGAGCCGCGAAACCGACGAACTGAAGCCGCGCAATCCGTACGCCGCGAGCAAGGCCGGCGCCGACCGGCTGGCCTACAGCTACTGGGCTACGTACGACGTGCCGGTCATCGTCACGCGCGCGTCGAACAACTACGGTCCTTATCAGTTTCCCGAGAAGGTGATCCCGCTCTTCGTGACCAACGCGATCGACGACCGTCCGGTCCCCCTGTACGGGGATGGCCGGAACGTCCGCGACTGGCTGCACGTCGACGATCACTGCGCGGCGCTCGATCTGCTGATCGAAACAGGCGTCAGCGGCGAGGTGTACAACATCGGGGGCGGCAACGAAGTGATGAACGTCGACCTGACCTGCCGGATTCTGGCGGCGCTGGGCAAACCGGCGTCGCTCATCCAGCCCGTGCCGGACCGCCCCGGACACGATCGCCGGTACTGCCTCGACACCACGAAGCTGCGCGCGCTCGGCTGGACGCCGCAGGTGCCGTTCGATCGCGGCCTGCAGAACGCCGTCGACTGGTACGTCCGCAATGAGTGGTGGTGGCGGCCGATCAAGGAGCAGGACGCCGCGTTCCGCACGTACTACCAGACACAATACGGACGGTGAGACGCGTCCTGGTGACCGGCGCCGCCGGCTTCGCCGGCAGCCATCTCGTCGAGCACCTCGCCGGACGCTGTGAGCTGATCGGCTGGTGCCGATCTGCCTCCCCCTCGCCGTTGGCGCCGCTCGCCACGTGGACGCAGATCGATCTCCTCGATCGCGATCGGGTGCGGGCGGCGATTCGTGAACTTCGACCGGATGCCGTCTATCACTGCGCCGGGGCGCCGCACGTAGGCGAGTCGTGGCAACATACGACCGAGGCGCTGGCGCTCAACGTCCGTACGACCCACCACCTGCTCGACGCCATTCGCCGCGCCGACCTGCGGTGCCGGATTCTCATCGCCGGATCGGGCATGGTCTACGCGCCCTCGCGGAGGCCGCTGCGCGAAGACGACCCGATCGGGCCGTCGAGCCCCTACGCGCTCAGCAAGCTCGCGCAGGAGCAGCTCGGATGCCGCGGCTGGACCGAAGACGGCATCGACGTCGTCCTCACGCGCGCGTTCAACCACACGGGCGCACGGCAGCGGCCGACGTTTTCCGCCGCCGGGTTCGCGCGGCAGATTGCGCTCATCGAGCGTGGTGCCCTCGATCCGATCGTCAAGGTCGGCAATCTCGAGGCCCAGCGCGACTTCACCGACGTCCGCGACGTTGTCCGGGCGTACGCGCTCGTCATGGAACGTGGCGCGCCCGGCACGTTCTACAACGTCGCGTCGGGGGTGCCGCGCCCGATGCGCGCGGTACTCGACGGACTGGCACACCGATCACGCGTGCCCATTCAGGTGAGCACCGATCCGGAGCGCTTCCGGCCGAGCGACACGCCCGTTCTCGTCGGCGATGCCTCGCGCCTTCGCGCCGCCACGGGATGGACGCCGGAGGTCTCCTTCGATCGAATGCTGGACGACCTCCTCGAATACTGGAGAGCCGCGGCGAGCTGAGCGGGCGCGGGACCTCCCCCGGTTCCGGTCGTGCTTCCGTGCGGAGCGAGGAGGCACGCATGCTCCCCGCCCCGTTCGGGTAGTCGGGTCTCTTCGCGCGTGTGGCGCCCTGTGGTACCATTGGCGAACATTCGGCGAATCTGAGCGGATTCACGTGGAAATCTCCCCAGTCCTGTTCGATCTCGGCAAGAAACTGCCGACGACGCGCGAGGTGGCCGACCTGGTTCGCGCCGGCGGCGCCGCGGCGTTGACCGAAGCCGAGCGACGCGCCGACGCCGCCCGCTATCAGGAGATCCGCTGCCGGTCGGCTCTGAACAGGGTCAAGGGGATGCCGTTCGAATGGACGCTCAACCCGTACCGCGGCTGCACCCACGGGTGCCACTACTGCTACGCACGCCGGTATCAGACGCAGTTCGAGCTCGGCGCCGACGACGACTTCGCGTCGATCATCTTCGTCAAAACGAACTTCGTCGACGTGCTGCGCCGCGAGCTGGCGCGGCCGTCGTGGACAGGGGAGTACGTCGCGCTCGGCACGGCAACCGACTGCTACCAGCCGATCGAAGGCCATTACCGGCTGACGCGAGGTGCGCTCGAGGCGCTCCGCGACTTCAGGAATCCCGTCGGCGTCGTGACCAAAGGGCCGATGGTCGTGCGCGACAAGGATGTTCTCGTCGATCTCACCAGAGGTCCCGGCTGCGGCGTGTACATCAGCGTGCCGACGGTCGATGAGGATGCCTGGCGGCGGCTCGAGCCGGGCACCGCGCCGCCGCTGCAGCGGCTGCGGGCGGTACGCGAGCTCGTCGACGCCGGTATCCGCGCCGGCGTGCTGATGAATCCGATCGTCCCCGGCATCACATCCAAGCCGGCCCTCCTCGAGCGGACGATGAAAGCGATTGCGGAGCACGGCGCACGCTTCGTCGGCTGCAACGTGATGTTCCTCGAAGGCGGCACGCGCGACCACTTCATGCGCTGGCTCGACCGGGAGTACCCGCACATGGTCGAGGGATACGACCAGCTTTATGCCGGCAAGTACGCGCCCTCCGCATACCGCAAGGAAGTGCAGCACGTCGTCGGCCTGCTCAGGAAGAAATATGGGGTCAACGGGCGGGACGAAGATACCGAGACTCGAGACTCGAGGCTCAGAACTGAAGAACCTGACGCCCTGAGTTTTGAGTTTTGAGTCGGCTTACACCGCGATCGCGTCGGGATGCGGCGCAAGGAGCAGCCGCGGTCCCACCGCCTCGACGACCACCTGATCGTCGCGCACGGAGACGCGGAAGGCGCTTGCCTCCTTCCAGTGCTGGCTGAGCGGCAGCTTCACGCGATCGTCGATGACCCGTTTCAGGAAGCGCGCGCCGTACGCCACGCTGTAACCGTCGTGGGCGAGCCGATCGAGCGCCGCGGGCTCCACGGCAAGCGACTTGTTCGAGCGCCGTAGGGTGGCAGCGACCTCGTCGAGATACTTGACGGCGATCTGCCGCACCTCGTCCAGCGTGAGCGGCTGGAACAGGATCACCTGGTCGATCCGGTTGCGGAACTCGGGCGGGAAGCGCCGTTCGAGCTCGCGGTTCACCTCCGCCTGCACCTGCTCCACGGGCATCTGACCCGACCGGAATCCCATCGGCGTCGTCAGCTTCCGGAAGTGCTCGGAGCCGGCATTCGACGTCATGATGACGATGGCGTCGGAGAGATACACGCGCTTGCCGCGTCCATCGGTCAGCCATCCTTCGTCGAACGCCTGCAGGAACAGGTTCAGCAGGCTCGGCGTCGCCTTCTCGATCTCGTCGAGCAGCACGACCGAGCACGGGTTGTCCTTCAACTGGTTGGTGAGGAGCCCGCCGCGCTCGCTGCCGACGATGCCGCGCGGCATCCCGATCAACTTGTCGACCGACACGCCGCCGTCCTGGTACTCGGACATGTCGATTCGGATCATCTTCTTCTCGTCGCCGAACAGAAACGCCGCCACCGCCTTGGCGAGCTCCGTCTTCCCGACGCCGGTCGGGCCGAGGAAGAGGAGGACGCCGTCGGGCCGGTCGAAGCCGTCCTTGAGGGGGCCCTTGTTCAGCACGAGCCGGTGGGCCACCGCCTCGACCGCCTTCTTCTGTCCGATCACGCGGCGCGAGAGACGCTCTTCAATCTCCTTGAACCGATCGCCGACGTCGCGGAACACCATGTCCTTCGGGATCTGCGCAGCGTGCGAGATGACTTCGATGACGTCGGCGCTGCACACCTCCCATCTGCGGTCGATTTCCGCGCGCACCGCGGCCGTATCGAGCCAGCCGATCACCTTGTCGGGCAGGTGCAGGTGCCGCTGGTATCGCGGCGCCATCTCGAGCGCGGTCTCGATCGTCTCGTCCAGCAGGCGCACCGAGTAGTTCCGTTCGAGCCGCGGCCGGAGGTTGTACAGGATCCGCCGCGTCTCTTCGAGCGACGGCTCGCACACGTGCACGGTCCGGAATCGCCGCGCCAGCGCCTCGTCTTCCTGGATGTACTCCTTGTACTCGCTCAGCGTGGTCGCGCCGATCATCCGGATCTCGCCGCGCGCCAGCACCGACTTGAAGACGTTCGCCGCGTCCGACGGCGCGCCGAGCGCCGAGCCGGCGCCCACCATCGTGTGCGCCTCGTCCACGAACAGAATGAGATTCGGCCGCTCCTTGATCTCCCGGATCACGTTCTGAATGCGGTCCTCGAACATGCCGCGCAGCATCGTGCCGGCGACCATCGTGTTCATCTGCAGGTTGACGACCTGGCAGTCGCGCAGCCGGACCGGCACCGAGTCGGGCTCGAACTCGATCCGCCGCGCCAGGCCCTCGACGATCGCCGTCTTGCCGACGCCGGGCTCACCGATGAGCATCACCGAGTTGGAGCGCTCGCGGTGGCAGAGAATCTCCAGCACCTGCTGGATCTCCTGGTCGCGGCCGTACACCGGCGCGAGCCGATCCTGACGCGCCAGCAGATTGAGGTTCGTCGCGAAATGCTTCAGGAACGGCGGCAGCTCGAAGCGCTTGCGGAGCCGCTCCTCGCGCAGCTCGGCGTCGCGCATCCGCGTGGCGATGCGCGTGACCAGCACCTCGGGCTCGATCCCGTGCCGCCGGATGATCGAGACGGGTCCCCCCTGGCTTTCCTCGAAGATCGCGGAGAACAGATCCGACGACTCGATCGTCTGCCGTCCCGCCCGGCTCGCCTGATGGAACGCCAGCTTGAAGACCAGTTTCGTGGCGGGCGCTACCCGCAGCTCGCGTCCCGACGCCGTCGGCAGGACGTGCAGCTGCTCTTCGAGCGCCTGCAGGATCTCGTGGGGGTTCAGCTCGAGGTCGCGCATCACCTGCGCGAACGTGTCCCATTCGACCTGCGCGAAGGCCAGGAAGATGTGCTCGTTGGTCAGGATGGCGTGATCGCGCCGGCGGGTCTCCTCGACCGCCCGGTCCACGACTCGCTGTGCTGACTCGCCGATTTTGCTCTGCGCAATGTCGAAATCGTCCACCGCGTCGCCGCCTCCAGGAACCCGGTCCCTGTTGGGAGTTCTCGAGTTCCCACCTTCGCCAGTGGCAAGATGCGAGCCACCGGCTGGAGGCCGTACGACCGGGGTCATCCGTCCCGCCTATAATGGGCGTATGTCTCGGACGCTGCTTGTGTTAGCCGCCTCGGCCGTCGCCGCCAGCACGGCCTTAGGGCAGACGCCGCAACCCTTTCCGCGTCCTGGCGCGCCCACATCACCGGCACAACCGGCCGCCCCGCCGCCCACCCCGCCACCGGTGGCCGCCACCGCGGCCCCGGCCGATCCGGACGCGCCGACCGCCGCCACGCTCGGTCTGCCGATCTACCCCGGCGCGCAGTTCATCGCCTCGTACGACGCCGGCCGGATGCAGCGGTACTACCTGTTCGGGACAGCGGCCTCGTTTGCGGACATCGTCAAGTACTACAGGACAGTGCTCAAGGAGGGCGGCGACCTGGTCTTCGAGCAGCCGCCGACCCACATGTTCGAGGTGGGGCGCTTCCGGCAGGAGACGATGGCGTTCCCGCCCGGCGTGACGGTGAAGGACTGGACGTGGGGCGGGTCCGGAGGCTATCCGAACCCGCGAGCCGGCGTGCAGCCGGCGCGCTTCCCGACGGTGATCATGATCGTGCCGTCTCCACCTGAAACGGCACGCAACTAGTTGTCAGTTGTCGGTTGTTAGTTGTCATTTGCCGGGGCGGCCGGGCTGACCACTGGCAACTGACAACTAGTGCTTCACGTAGATTTCCCCCGCCTTCCGGAACTCGGCCGACTTCTCGCGCATGCCGGCCTCGCGGATCTGCTGCGTCAGTTCCATCGAGCAGAACTTCGGCCCGCACATCGAACAGAAGTGCGCTACCTTGGCGCCCTCCGCGGGCAGCGTTTCGTCGTGAAACGCGCGCGCGGTGATGGGGTCTATCGCCAGGTTGAACTGATCCTGCCACCGGAACTCGAACCGCGCCTTCGACAGCGCGTCGTCCCAGGCCTGCGCGCGCGGATGTCCTTTCGCCACGTCGGCGGCGTGCGCGGCGATCTTGTAGGCAATGACGCCAGCCTTGACGTCGTCACGGTTCGGCAGCCCGAGGTGTTCCTTCGGCGTGACGTAGCAGAGGAGCGCGGTGCCGTACCACCCGATCATCGCGGCGCCGATCGCCGACGTGATGTGATCGTAGCCGGGCGCCACGTCCGTCGTCAGCGGCCCGAGCGTGTAGAACGGCGCCTCGTCGCACCATTCGAGCTGCTTCTCCATGTTCTCCTTGATGAGATGCATGGGAATGTGGCCCGGTCCCTCGTTCATCACCTGGACGTCGTACTCCCACGCGATGCGCGTCAGCTCGCCCTGCGTCTGGAGCTCGGCGAACTGCGCTTCGTCGTTCGCGTCGGCGATCGAGCCGGGGCGCAGCCCGTCGCCGAGCGAGAACGATACGTCGTAGGCGCGCATGATCTCGCAGATCTCGCGGAAGTGCGTGTAGAGGAAGTTCTCCTGGTGATGCGCCAGGCACCACTTCGCGAGGATCGAGCCGCCTCTCGAGACGATGCCCGTCACGCGCTTGGCGGTGAGCGGGATGTAGCGCAGCAGCACGCCGGCATGAACCGTGAAGTAGTCGACGCCCTGCTCGCACTGCTCGACCAGCGTGTCGCGGTAGATCTCCCACGTCAGGTCTTCGGGCCTGCCGCCCACTTTTTCGAGCGCCTGGTAGATCGGCACCGTGCCGATCGGTACCGGCGAGTTCCGGAGGATCCATTCACGCGTCTCGTGAATGTCGCGGCCGGTCGACAGATCCATCACCGTGTCCGCGCCCCAGAGCGTCGCCCACCGCAGCTTCTCGACTTCATCTTCGATCGACGACCGCACGACGGAGTTGCCGATATTGGCATTGATCTTCACGAGGAAGTGGCGGCCGATCACCATCGGCTCGAGCTCGAGGTGCCGGATGTTGGACGGAATGATCGCGCGGCCGCGCGCCACTTCCGCGCGCACGAACTCCGCCGGGAGCCCCTCGCGGGCCGCCGCGAATTCCATCTCGGGTGTGACTTCGCCGCGCCGCGCATAGTACAGCTGCGTGCCGACGCACCCCGTGCCGCGCCGCGCGTCAATCCAGTCCTCGCGGATCTTCGGCAACCCGCGCCGGACGTCGTGCCCCTGCGGGCCGCTCGTGTCGTACAGACGCACCGGCGGTTCACCGCCGGTCAGAGCCACCTCGCGCATCGGCACCCGGAGCGTCGTCTCCGGCCCGCCGGGCACCAACGGGACGACGCGCTCCTCGAACACCTTTCGCGAATTCGGATAGGCAGTCGCAAAGTCGATCATGAGCTTCTTCAGGCGGGACCCGCTGGCTACTGCCGCGCGGTTTCGAACCAGGTACGGGCCGCTCCGTTGTCGCCGCCCGCAGCTTCGTCGTCCGTGCGTCAGCCGTGATATCAGCTTCCGCTGTGGTATCGGTCCAGTAGATCGCCGCGCTCCCTCCGCCGGTTTCAACCGGATCAGGTTCCAAGGGTTTGTCTCAATCCAGGTCCTGCTGGATACCCCTGGCGGCCGTCGACGATTATACTCGCAGGATGCGCGCAGTCATCACGGCCGCCTGGTTGGTCGCCGGTGGCTGGTGGCTGGCGGCCGTCGACGCCCAGACTCAGCCGCCGCCGACGCCGGCCCCCACTGCTCCGGCACCCAAACCCGCCCAGCCGCCGGCTGCGGCGCGACGGCCCCCGGCACCACCCGCGCGCGCAGGCCTCGCGATTACCGTCACCGATCCGCTGGGCGCGACGCTCGCGGGCGTTCGCGTCGAGGTGATCGGCGTCTCCGATCGCAGCGCGGAGACGAACGCGAGCGGCCAGATCAACTTTCCGGGGCTGCAGGCCGGCACCTATCGCCTCCGGTTCAGCGGCGAGGAGGTCATTGCCTTTGAACGAGAGGTGACGCTGCGCGCGGGTCAGGTCGCCGACCTCGACGTCACCCTTCACCGGGCGCCGCCGCCTCGACCGGCGCCACCCCCGCCACCACCGCCGCCCCCTCCGGCGCCCGCGGCGCCACCCGCACCGGCCGTGGGCCCGGCCGGCACGCCGCAGACGCTCTCAATCGTGGGGCTGCTCGAAAAAGAGCTGATTCCCGGCAATCAACCGCGGCGGGAAACGCTCATCTCGTGCAGCGGCAACACGCGGACGACGCTCGTACAGCTCAATCAGGACCAGCCGGAGCGTCTCTACGACACCGCCGAGGTCACGTATTACATCATCGCCGGCGAAGGCGCTGTGCGCATCCAGGGTCGGGAGATACCGATCGCCGCCGGCGCCTTCGTCTCAGTGCCCCGCAGCACGGCGCACGGGCTGGTGCGCCGCGGCCGGCGTCCGCTCATCGTGCTGACGACGCTCAGCGGGGCGCCGTGCGAAGAAGCACGGTAGGCCCGCCAGGCGCCGTGCGACGGACGCGAGTTGGTGCGAAAAGGGTTCGCGCCACAGGAACGAGTCCGCGAAGCAGCGACGTTAGCGCGCGTCGTACGGCAGGCTGACGTAATCGTCAGCCTGCTCGGGCCTCAGCACCAGCGTGGTGAACATGAAGGTCATCGTGTACCGGCCATCCTCGCGCCGCGCCACGTTGAGTGGCTGCTGGTACCGGACCGACCAGTCGTAGAGCGCATCCCAGACGCCGGCCCCAATCTCGATGACATCCGGGAACCTGTGGTTCGCTTTGAGAAACATTCGCTGCTGCTGCCGGATTGCCGAGAGCTCTCCGAAGGGCGGCGTGAGACGGCGCTCGAGCCGCTCCCGCAGCCTGTCGATGGCGCGCGCGATTTCCCGCCGTTCCTCTGTTTGCTGGGCGGCAGCCTCTCCCGAGCTGCCCATGAGCGCGGTCAGCCCAAGCAGGCCTCCACTGACGACATCGCGTCGCTCCACGACGAGCCTCCGGGTGTCGCCGAGCAGCCCGTGTGCCAAACGACTACGCGATCATGCAAGGCCGCGGTGCGTGTCTACCGCGCGTCGATGTGCGGTGTACGCCGCAATGAGGTGACAGACCCATCCGAGCAAACCGCCCGTGGCGATCCAAAAACCGGGCGTGACGATCGGCCAGAAGATGCCGCGGAGGAAATCGCCGTTGTATCTGACCCGTTCCCGAGGATCAGACTGAGAACGAATTATGGGAGATCGCAGCGAGCGCGGGATGAGCCGCCTCCACGCGTCCCGTGTTCGCCGAGACGCCGCCGGGAATGGGGTCCCTCGATTTGGAACGCGTCGATCGATACCGGCCCAGGGGCGGCAGCGCTACTCAGTACGAACAAGAAGGGAACGAATAGGAACGTTCGTGACACGCGATCGGCATCGCACGCTGGCGTAGCAACGCCCGAGCCAGGACCCAGCGGGAAATGGCGGACGGCATCGGCCTTGCTCGTCACGCTAGCCAGACGCGGGCCTGGGGCGATTCAGGGCTGCCGGCGTATGTCCGATGCCAGGTCGCCCACAGGGGCCCCCGTCGCACCGACACCACAATTAGACGCGGATCGCACGCCTCAGAATCCGGGGCGCAACAGCACGCTGGCGGTCCAGCCCTTCCCGATCCGGTCGAACGGCCGCGCGGCGGCGACCTCCAGGATGAAGCCGCCAATGTTGACGCGGCCGCCCGCGCCGACGCTGCGGAAGCGATCCTGCTCGAGCGGCCCTTCGGTCCGCCGCGTCCACAGATACCCCGCATCCACGAACGCGAACGCCTCGATCGGAAGGCGACCGTAGTAGAGATCGCCGGACAGGAGGCCGAACAGCGGCGCGCGCACCTCGACGTTGAGGAGCGCCAGACGGCTGCCCGTGAGCTCGTCGAGCGGCGAGCAGACGCTGGCCGCGCGCCCGCACTCGTCGACGGCGAACGTCCGCAGGTCGTAGCCGCGGACGCGCGACGACAGCGCCACGACGAGCGGCGTCAGCCGGCGATCGCCGGCGTCCGGACCGTAGCGGCCGACGTGCTCCACTCGCACGGCGACGGTCACGGGCCGAACCGGCATGAAGTAACGCCGCGCATCGACGCGGATGTCGGCGAAGAACAGGCCGCCGAACGCCGGCTCCATCTCGATCCGCAGGCGCTGGCCGAGCACCGGGCTCGTCGGGCCGACGACCGCTGTGTCGTGAACGAACGCCGCGTCCGCCTCTCCCATCAGGATCGGCCGCTCGCCGTCCGTCTCGTCGAGCGATCGACTGAGCGTCCGCCGCTTGGAGGCGTCGACGACGCGCGTGACCGTCAGCCATTCGAAGCCGGTGCGGCGTACGCCTGCCCCGAACTCGAATCGCTGCGCGCGGTTGACGTGGTAGTGCGCGAGCAACCGCCCCCACTGGTGCGCATAGCGCAGGTGCGAGGTCTCGCGGGTGACGAGCTCCTCGACGCGGGCGACGGCACGCCGCGCGCCGGCGAACCGCGACGGCACGAAGCCGCCGCCGGCGCCCCAGTTCCAGCGGCCGCGGCGGTTCGTGTATGCCGCCTGCATCGCGAAGTCGTCGACGTCGGTGCCGACCCGCCCGACGAGCTGCAGCTGCCGATCGCGCAGCATGTCGGCGAATGAAACGCCGATCGCGGCGCGCAGCACGCCGCCGAAGCCGGTTCCCGTGGCGGCGCCGATGAACGGCGGCGCGACCGACTCGAGCCGCAACCGGTCGTCGTAGCTCACCGATGCGACGGGTATCGATTCGGGCAGGCCGGTCCGCGCCTCCGCCAGCAGGCGTGCGACCCCGCCGGTCGGCGTCGAAGGCGGCGTCGACGACGCCGCAATGTCGACGACGGGCGCGGCCGCCGCGTCGGCCCCATCGAGGAGCTCGATATCGTAGCGGCCGTTGCGGTACACGCTGAACGCGAGCGTCCCTGATTTCGAGGCGACGGCGAGCGCAGGGCTCGTGGCGGTGATGCCGGTCACGCCGCCGGCGACGTCCGTGACGCGGCGCAGCTCGCCGGAGCCGAGCGCCATGCGATACACGTTGTTGGTGCCGTCGCGGTCGCTCACGAAGTACACCGCGTCGCCCGTCGGCGACCACTGCGGACTCATCTGCTTCGCCGTGCTGGCGTCCTCCAGCAGCGGACGCACGACGCCCGTCTCGAGATCCAGCAGTCCGATTCGCAGCGGGCCGAAGGCCAGATCCTCGAGACGGCTGGTGAAGCGGTCGGTCGTCAGCGCGATCGATCGGCCGTCGGGCGACCAGGCCGGGTGCAGATCGGCGAAGGGATCGGCCGTCAGCTGCTGCAGCGCGCCGGTGGCCACGGTGTAGATGAACAGGTCGGAGAATCCGCGCTTCAGCGCCGAGAACACGATCCGCGTGCCGTCCGGCGACCAGCTCGGGTTGTAGATCTCGCCGAGATCGTCGAACGCAATCTCGGTCCGCTCCGAAGGACGCGCCACGTCCACCACGACGAGCACCGGACGACCGGCGCTGACCGCGGCCATCGCGAGATGGTTGCCGTCATTGTCCCATGCACCCGACGAGCGGATGTACTGCAGGCTGTCGAAGTGCGGGTCGGCCGCCGTGCTCACCAGTTTTCGCACGGCGGTCCCGGTCTTCGCATCGGCGAGGAACAGATCCAGCGAGAGGCGATCGCGCTCGGAGATGAAGACGACCTGCGTGCCGCCGGGACTGAGCGCAGGCGCGACGTGCAGACGCGCCGGGCCCTCCGCCAGGCCGGGAATACGCCGCGGCGCCGTCGCGGGAACCGGCGCCGGGCGCACGTGCGACCGGATCGCTGCATGCCACGCCTGCGTGAGCGCGCCGCGGCCGACGCCGGTAACCTCTTCGAGTCGAGGCAACGCACCGCGCGTTTTCGACCGCAGCACGCGCCCGAAAATGCCGTCGCCGTACCGGCCCGCGAGGAAGGACCACAAGCCATGGCCGTACCGATACGGGAAGTAACGCGGATTGTGCAGGTCCTCGACCGCCGGCAGGCGGTCGTGCGCCGCGGCATCGCGCAGCCACATCGCGGTATGCGAGTCCTCGGGCCCGAGCGAGAGGTACTCTGCCATGCCTTCGATGAACCACCCCGGCATCGTGAAGGCGTCCTGCCCCGCCCGCCGGACGATATCGATCTGGAAGGCGTGTGCGATCTCGTGCCCGAGCACGTGATCGGTGGCGCCGAGGCCGGCCGCAAACGGCATGACAATGCGCGACTTGGCGCGCTCGGTCAGCCCGCCGGTCCCTTCGCCGGGCGCCGCCGGTGTGACGTTGGTCTGGGCGAAATGCGGATGGCTCGCGTACAGCACGAGCGGCTGCCGCCGCGCAAACGTGTGCGCGAGCACCTGCGAGAGGCGCGCGTACCACCGTTCGGCCATCCGCGCGGCGTGGCGCGTCGCCTCTTCTTCCTCGGCGTAGTAATAGATGTCGAAGTGCTCCGTCTGGAGGACCCGGAAGTCGAGGCGATCGTAGTGGACCTTGTTGCGGCCGAAGTACTGCGCTTCCGCCGATCTCACGCCGGCGAAAGCGGTGAGCAGGCAGAGAATGGCGAAGGCCGCCCTTCGGCTCCAGGCGAACAAAAGATAGTCGTGTGGAGCCGTAGGCCGGTCCATGGGCACCCCTGACAATTGGCGTGGGAGGTAGTCACTCTAGCACGAGGGTCCACGGTTCGTACCCCACGGAAACCGCCGTCGCACCGTCGCGGAGTCCTTTCGCCAGGTCCACGCGAAACACGCCGGGCATGCCGTCGATTTCCAGCCGGCCGCCCACGCCCGCGTCGATGTCGACGAGTGGCGAACCGTCCCATCGACGCGTTGTCCGCGCCACGTCGGTGAATGTCGCCACGGCCGCGCGCACCGGCCCGCCGACGCGCCACCACCGACGGCCCTCGAGCGATGCCTGCACGAGCGCTCGCCCGAGCCGCTCGACCCGTAATTGACCTGCGTCGAGCAACGGATGAGCTCGCGCCAGCGGCGCCCGAGCATGCCCGGTGTCGGCTGCGGGCCAGAGATCCGGAGGTGTGCGCCGGGTGGCGAGCTGAGCCGCGCCGGTCGCGACGAGGACCAGTCCGTGGGCAGGCGTCGTCCGCCGCGGACCGGCGTCGACCGACGACCGCACCCGCGCCGCAACACCAACGGTCGAAAACCCGCCCGACCCCGGCCACGCCCGTGCACCCGCGATCGTGTCGACGCGGTCGTCGAGCGACGCCCAGTGGAGTCGTCCGGAGACCGCAGCGCGCAGATTCTGCCCGGGCCACTCGTCAACACCCCCGGCAACGCCCCAGCGCAGATGTCCGGTGACCCAATCGGACGCGCCGAGGCGTACGCCTGTGCGCTCGGCGCGCGGCAACAGGTCGCGCGTGAACGGCTGCCGCTCGGCAAACGCGTCGAGCTGCCACAGTCCGCCCCACGGCGCCGGCGCATGAATGCCGGCGTTGACGCGCCGTCGATGCGGCCAGAACCGATAGCCAAACACCAATTGCTCCCCGCCTCCGAGAACGGCGCCGCTCGTAAGCTGTACTTCGCGCATGACCGCCGCCCTCAGCGCCGTTGTCGCTAGTGTCGCCGTCCCGTGGGGGACGACCGCCCGCTCGACGACTGCCCCGCGCAGTTCCGCGAGGCCGGATGCCACCGGGACGTACTCGAGGCGCGTGGACGCCGCCGCGGGAAGCTCCGCGAGCTGCCGCCGCGCACGAGCGAAACGCGCCGCGGTGAGCAGCTCGCCCGGACGCGCATCGATCAGCCGTTCGACGGCCGGGTGACGCGTGTGGGTGAGACCATCGATGCGAATGAGATCGATGCGCGGCTCCCCGATCGCATTCCACGCGTCGAGCGCACCGAGTCGATCGTCCTGAACGAAGCGGCTGGTGGCGAGCACCTTCCAGGCGTACCCATCGCTGCGATCTGCGGCGACTGCAGCCGACGCCAGATCCGCCGCCTCGGCCCACCGCTTCTGCAGGATACGGATGCCCGCAAGCTCGCGCGTGGCTCCAGGGCATGCGATGGCTCGTGCCAGGACGCGCTCGGCCTCGTCCAGTTGCTGCGACTGCGCGACCCGCACACCTTCGGCGACCGCCTCGTCGCAGGATGCCGGACGCGAAGCCCGGGGGCCGTAGGTCGGGTCTCGCGGCGCAGGGACTTCCGGCAGTGCAGGCCCGGCGGACTCGGTTGCCCGCGGCACGCTGCGCGCCTCCACCACCGCCATCCACCGCCGCGCCGCGCGCCACCGGCGTGTGAACTCGCCAGTGGACATGACACGAAATGGTCCGCGCGCCGGGTCGTGGAAGACGACGCCGCGGTCGTGCCACGCCACCGCGACGACGTAGTGGAAGGCGGACGGCCGGTCCTCGATGAGGAGCATCACCGGCCGTCCACGTCCCAGGGTCGTCCGCACAGCCGCCTCGTCGCCCTCGGCTGCTTGCGCGTTCCACCCGCGCCGCCGCAGCTCCGCCACGAGCGCATCGGTGCGAATACCGGCGGCGCTCCGATCGACGAGGTGCGCGAACGCCTCGGCGGCAAGCTCCCGCTCGCCCCAGTAGCGCAGCACCATCGCGGCGGCAGCACCGCCGCACAGCAGCTCCGACTGCGACACGAAGGGAACGTCGAGGATTGCGACCGGAGCAGGAGACTCGGACTGCGGCTGCGCGTATGCGGCCTGCGCGGCGAGGACGGCCACGCAGCAGAACGGAACGACCCGCACCGGCGTCAGTCGACGGCGACGACGATCAGAATGATCAGCAGCAGCACGATGATGATCACCGTCGTCGAGATCGTGATGCGCGACTGACCGCCGGCGAGCGCCTGTTCCGCCTGCCGTGCCTGCGCGGCAATCTCGGTGAGCGATGCGCCATCGAGCGTCGGCACGGCGCGTTCCGCGCGGCGCAGGTCGATTCCTGCCTCGTCGGCAATCGCCTGGACCTCGGGACGCGCGAGCAGACGCAGAATCGTCGCGCGATCGGCGTCTCGCGACGCCACGTGCCCCTGCACAGCCGCATCGAGCGCCGCAGCGGGAGCCGCATGTGAGCTCTGAGCATGAACCGGGGGAACTGGGGCCACCAGCAGGAACACCAGACCCAGAACGATCGAGGTGAACGTGTGCATGCGAAGCGTGCCTCCTGGCGGGCATTGTAGCTGTGCCAGCACAGCTGAGCTTGGATGCCGATCGCGTGTCACGCACATTGCATCTGCCGCAGAGGAGGCGTGCGATGACTCGACCTATCTCGACCAGGACGCACGGCTTCATCGACTATGCGTGGGCCAGCGCCGCCGGCTCGGCGCCGAAGATGATGAATGGCGCAACCGCGACAGGCAGCCTCGTGCGGCGCGCCGCCGCAGCCGCCGGCCTCAACGCGATGATGACCAACTACGAAGCGGGCGTCGTCCGGCTCGTGCCGATGCGCATGCACCTCGCGATGGACGTCATGCTCGGCGCGGCGCTGATGCTGGCGCCGTGGTTTCTTCCGCGCAGCGAGCGCCGGTACGCGGCGGTTCCCGTGGCCCTTGGCGCCGTGGCGCTCCTCGCAGGCGTGCTGACGCAGCGAAAGGCGCCGGCGGAAGTGACTGGGGAATTCACTCCCTCCCACGAGCTCTCTGAGGCTGTCGGGGATCCCGATGTGGCGCGGTGGCCGCCTTTGCGGGCTCACCTCGAGTAGGGTCCGACCTCGAACGTTCGTGTCGCCTCGTTCACCCGCACGGTGAAGAGGCGATCGAACCCCTCGGCTGTGGACGGCGGTTCGAGCTGCCTGCGGATGGCGAAGATGGCGACGTCGGGGACCCGCTCGCGTCCTTCGCGGGTGCGGTTGCGGCGAAGGGCGTCCGCGGCTTCGGCTGGAAAGTAGTAGCCGGTTACCGCGGCGCCGTGCGCGCGGGCCAGCGCGATGAGGGGCCGGCGCCCCGCGACGCTCGGATTCGTATTGTCGACGACGACCGAGTGGCCGTTCGAGAGCGACTCCGCGACCAGCTGCTCCTGCCGCCGCGAGGGCTTCCGTATGCCGCGCATCAGATCCTTGCTGACGTGGTCGTGCGTGGCCGCGAAGCGCTCGCGATAGAAGGTCGTCTTCCCCGCGCCCGGTAAACCGATCAAAATCACACATTCCGCCATGCCGCGGGCATCAACCTCTCCGCCAGCCATCTTCGCCGAATGGGTGACCGCACTGGAAGCGCGGCATCTGGCCGACCTGCGCGTACCCGAAGTGACGCGCGCGCTGAGGGCGCTGTCGTCCGCGTATGTGGAACGCCGCGGCGCCGGCGTGCCGCGTGTCCTCGACGGCGCCGGCAAGCGCGCCGCCTTCGCGCTCTTCTACGCGCCGCTTCATTTCCTGGTCACCCACCACATCGTCGGTTCGCTCGGCGCCGACACGCCGTCGCCCCGCGCGATTGTCGATCTTGGCTGCGGGACTGGCGCGGCGGGCGCCGCGTGGGCACTGGCGGCGGGCGGCGCACCGTCTATAACGGGGATCGATCGGCATCCATGGGCGGCCGCGGAAGCCAACTGGACCTATGAACAGCTCGGCCTCCGCGGGCGGGCGCGCGTCGGCGACATCGCGCGGCTGCCGCCGCTCGGCGCGGGTACGGCCGTGGTCGCGGCGTTCGTCCTGAACGAGCTGGCGTCGACGCAGCGCGAGCGGGTCGAAGCGCGGCTCATCGAATCCGCGGCGCGCGGCGTTCGGGTGCTCGTCATCGAGCCGATCGCTCGACGCCTCTCGCCGTGGTGGAGGGCAGCCGCCTCGCGCGTCGAAGCGGCCGGCGGGCGCGCGGACGAATGGCGTCTGGCCGTCGAGTTGCCGCCGCGGCTTGCCCTGCTCGATCGGGCCGCCGGCCTGGACCACCACGAGCTGACCGCACGTTCGCTGTACTGTTCAGCCGGTGGCTAGGGCGCACGCCTAAGAGCCTCCGGCAAGGCGTTTGTAATGCCCGCGGCGTGAAACCTCAAGAAAAGGAACCGAAGCCGCCCTTCCCGCCGCAGAAGCTCGAAAAGCCCGGCATCGAATCGGACTTGCAGCCGCGCCCGCGCTACAGCGCCCCGGAGTACAAGCCCGGTGGGAAGCTCGTCGGCAAGGTCGCCCTCATCACCGGCGGCGACTCGGGCATTGGCCGCAGCGTGGCCGTTCTGTATGCGCGTGAAGGCGCGGACGTGGCGATCACGGCGCTGCCCGCGGAGCACGGCGACGCCGAAGAGACGCGACGCGCCGTCGAGGCGGTCGGACGCCGATGCGTCGTGATCGAAGGCGATCTCGCGGAGAAGCGGTTCTGCCGAACCGTCATCGACTACACGGTTCGCGTGCTCGGCCGTCTCGACGTGCTCGTCCACAACGCGGCGCATCAGAACCACTGGAAGCGGATCGAGGACGTCTCGGACGAGGAGTGGGATCGCACGTTCAAGGTGAACATCTATGCGTACTTCTGGCTCGTGCAGGCCGCGCTTCCCCATCTGAAGCCCGGATCGACGATCATCGCGAGCGGATCGCAGACCGGCATTGCCGGCTCGGGAAAGGCGCCGGCGTATGCCACGACGAAAGGGGCGATTCACACCTTCACCAAGACGCTGTCGCAGCTGCTGCTGGAGCGCGGCATCCGGGTGAACTGCGTCGCCCCGGGCCCGGTGTGGACGCCGCTCAATGCCGCAGACGAAGGACGCACGCCGGAGGAAATTGCGCGCTTCGGCGAGCGCGCCCCTATCGGCCGTCCCGCGCAGCCGGAGGAGGTCGCGCCCGCGTACGTCTTTCTCGCCTCTGACGGCGACTCGCGCTACGTCAGCGGCGAGATTCTCAACGTGCTCGGCGGCACGACCACCGCCGGCTAGATCGTCAGCGCCGCGTCGGCGCCGTGTTGTTGTTCAGCCGGTCGTTGATGCGCCGCGCCTCTTCGAGGTGCTTGCGTGCCGTCGGCAGCGTGTTCGCGGCCCATTGATTGACGCTCGCCTCGACGGGATTGTCGCTTCCCTCGGGGCGCACCTGCCCCTGGTTCTCTCCGAACCGATCTTCGCTCGCCCGCGTCTGCAGGCGATCGATCATGTCCTCATGGCCCTGGATCATCGCTTCCATGTACTCGCGATCGAAGTCGGCTCCTTTCAGGTTGTTGAGCCGGTCCATCAGGTCGCGATGGCGCTCTTCGATCTGCGGCTGCGTCTGTATCGAATGCTGCTGCGCCACCTGCCGCAGCGCGTCGCCCGACTGCGTGTGGTCGCGGACCATCATCTCGGCGAACTGCTTCACCTCGGCGTCGGTGGCGCGCTGCTGCGCCATCCGGCCGAGCTCCACTTCGGCCATTCCGGCGCTGAGCGATGCCTCCACGAAGTTCCTGTCGCCGGCGCTCACGCCGGCCGTGCCGACCGCCGTCTCGTCGCGCGCGGCCTCGTCACGAGTTCCCGTGCCGCACGCCACCAGCAGCACCGTCGCCCCAATCACTGCGAATCGACCGATCCGTCCCATACGTTCCTCCTCGGATGAGCTGACACGCGGTTTCCGCCGACACGCGCGTGCAAGTTCGCAGACGTCAGCGGGGCGGCGGATGAGATGCCGGCCGGGGTGGCCTCCTGCTTGCGTACACCCCAGCTGCGCGACGCGATGTCGATCGACGACCTCTGGTACAAGAACGCCATCATTTACTGCCTGGACGTCGAAAAGTTCCAGGACGCCAACGGCGACGGCGTCGGCGACTTCGAAGGACTGATGCGCCGCCTCGACTATCTGAGCGGGCTCGGCGCGACCTGCGTCTGGCTGCAGCCGTTCTACGTCTCACCGAACCGCGACAACGGCTACGACGTCTCCGACTACTACGGCGTGCACGACAAACACGGCACCCTCGGCGACTTCGTCGCCTTCATGAACCACGCCGACGCGCTCGGCATCCGCGTGATCGTCGACCTGGTCGTCAATCACACGTCAATCGACTCGCCGTGGTTCCGATCGGCGCGGGTGGATCCGAAATCGCGCTATCGCGACTGGTACGTCTGGGCCGACGAGCGGCCGAAGAATCACCGCGAGGGCATCGTCTTTCCGGGCCAGCAGACCACGACGTGGAGCTTCGACCGGCGGGCGCAGAAGTACTACTTTCATCGCTTCTACCGCCATCAGGCGGACCTGAACACGTGGAACCCGCACGTCCGCGCCGAGATCCAGCGGATCATGGGCTTCTGGCTCCAGCTTGGCGTCTCCGGCTTCCGCCTCGACGCCGTGCCGTTCCTGATCGAAAAGAAGGGAGCGGGCGTCGCCCGGCAGCAGGATTTCGATCTCCTCGGCGAGATGCGTACGTTTCTCCAGTGGCGCACGGGCGACGCGATTCTGCTCGGCGAGGCCAATGTGCCGCCCGAAGAAAGCCTCAATTACTTCGGGGAAGACGGCGAGCGGATGCAGATGATGCTGAACTTTCCCGTCAACCAGCGGCTGTTCTACGCGCTGGCGACGGGCGACATCGATCCGCTCGTCTGGGCGCTCGAACAGACCGCGCGGCGGCCCGAGCACGCGCAGTGGGTACAGTTCCTGCGGAGCCACGATGAGCTCGATCTTGGCCGGCTCACCGGCGAGCAGCGCGAGAAGGTGTTCGAGGCGTTCGCTCCGACGGCGCGGATGCAGCTGTACGACCGCGGAATCCGGCGGCGCCTCGCGCCGATGCTCGGCAACGATCGCCGGCGTCTGGAGCTGGCCGTCAGCCTGCTCTTCTCGCTGCCGGGCACGCCGATGATGCAATACGGGGACGAAATCGGCATGGGCGACGATCTTCGGTTGCCCGAGCGCGAATGCGCGCGAACGCCCATGCAGTGGACGTCGGGACGCCACGGAGGGTTCTCGATGGCGCGGACCACGGTGCGGCCGGTGATCCGCGATTCGGTCTATGGGTATCGGACGGTGAACGTCGCGGCGCAGCGGCGAGACCCGCAATCGTTGCTGAACTGGACGGAGCGTATCATCCGGATGCGGCGCGAATGCCCCGAGATCAGCTGGGGCAGCTTCGAGGTGCTGCGGACGAAGGGCCCGGTGCTGGCTTTGCGCTACGACTGGCGCCGCACGTCGTTGCTGACGATGCACAACTTCAGCAATCGAACCGAGCGCGTGTCTCTCAAGGTGGGCGTCGACGACGACGGTCTCGTCGTGAATCTGTTCGAGAATCAGCACAGCCGCGCACGCGCCGACGGCACGCACGTGATCAGCCTGCCGCCGTATGCCTGGCGCTGGTATCGCGTCGGCGGCGCCGACAACACGCTCGACCGCAGCGCGCTGAACGTGACGGAGCCGACGGTACTTTCGTGAGCGCGCCGTCTAGCGCAGGAGCGAACGCGCGACAGCCGGGTCGCCGTCGTTGCGGGCGGGCGTCAGCCGGAGCACCTCCGCCAGGACGTTGTAGATGTGCACGTTTTCGAAAGCAGGCACCGTGACGCCGCGCCTGAACGCCGGTCCGGCCGCGACGAAGATCCCGCGCATCGACATCAGCATCGGGTCGTAGCCGTGCTGTCCGCGCACCGGCCGAACCCGTCCGGCGATGACGTCTCTCACCGTGCTGCCGAGCGCGATCTGCCATCCCTCGTCTGCGACGCCGACAAGGGGCGGAATGCGCGGATGGTCGCGATAACGCCACCGCTCGGGCGTCTGCGCCTTCAGGTAGACGGAGAGGTGTGGATGCGCGCGCGCCAGCGCCCTGAATACCGCATCCTCGCGTCCCTGGCGCGGGAAGATGCCGACCGTTGGATTGATATCGGCCACGACGACATCATCCAGTGAGACGTAGTCGTCCAGGACCACGACGCGCGTCGTGTCGACCGCCGCCATGCCGTGGTCGGAGACCACGATGATATTGACGGTGTCCGCCAGTCCGCGGCGGTCGAGGCCGCGGAGGAGCCGGCCGAGGTAGCCGTCGGCGCGGCGGATGGCTTCGCGGACAGCGGTGGACTCCGGGCCCTCGTCGTGTCCCGCGCTGTCCGTGTCCTCGAAGTAGAGCGTCAGGAATGTCGGCCGCTCGGCGGACGGGAGGTCGAGCCATCGCAGCACCTGATCGACGCGAGCATTGGGTGGAAAGCGTTCGTCGTACGGCTTCCAATAGCGCGGCCGCACGCCCCCGATCGGCGCCTCCGAGCCGACCCAGTACATGGAGGCCGTTGGCCGGCGCTGCCGTTCGGCGGTGACCCAGATTGGCTCGCCGCCCCACCACATCGGGTCGCGCAGCTCGCGCGCGTTCGTCATGCGGAAGGTGCGTCCCGTCTGCGGGTCGCGAATCACGTTGGCGACGATGCCGTGATGCCCTGGATAGAGGCCCGTGACGATCGTGTAGTGGTTCGGGAAGGTCTTCGATGGAAAGCTCGGAATGAGATTCTCGGCGCGCACGCCGCGCGCCATCAGGCTCCGAAGATTCGGTGCCGGTGCCTTCGTGTCGTAGTCCCATCGCCAGCCGTCGAAGGAGATCAGGATGACGGTTGGCGGCCGGTCTGGCGAGGCACTCGTTTGGGCGGTCTGAGCCGCGGCGCCCGAGAGCAGGAGCAGCAGAGCGCTCAGGACGGCACGCAGCATCGCCCGAGTGTATCGCGGCGGGGCAGGTTCGGGGTCAGACCCCGCGCGGATCCAGCATCGGGCTCTGACCCTGTACAATCCGGCCATGAGCGGCAGGCGCGTTTCTCTACGTGCGATCATGCTCATCGCCGCCGCCGGTGCCTTCGGCCACGCACAAGCTCCGGCAGCCGACCGTCCGCGCGCCATCGTCGCCGAATTCGACGGCATCATCCACCCGGTCTCCGCGGAATACCTGACCGACGCCATCAACCACGCCGACACGACCGGCGCCGACCTGGTCGTCTTCATCCTGCGGACGCCGGGCGGTCTGCTCGATTCCACCCGCACCATCGTCTCGCGCATGATCACCTCGCGCGCCCCGGTCGTCGTCTTTGTCGGACCCTCCGGCGCACGCGCGGCCTCCGCCGGCTTCGTCCTGACGATTGCCGCCGACATCGCCGTGATGGCGCCGGGCACGCACATCGGCGCCGCGCATCCGGTCTCCGGATCCGGTCAGACGATGGACGACACGACGGCCAAGAAGGCGGCGTCCGATACGGCTGCCTATGCGCGCTCGCTCGCCCAGGCGCGCGCCCGCAACGTGACCCTCGCGGCCGACGCTGTACTCGAAAGCCGCGCGTTCACCGACCGCGAAGCGCTCGAGGCGACGCCGCCGCTCATCGACTTCATGGCGCAGGACGTCGACGACGTGCTCCGCCAGCTCGACGGACGCACGATCCGGCGCTTCGATGGCCGCACGACGACGGTCGACACAACCGGCGTCGAGATCGTGCGCCTCGACATGACCCGGCGGCAGCGCTTCCTCAGCGCGATCGCCCATCCGCAAATCGCCTACCTGCTGCTGACGCTCGGCGCGCTGGGCCTGACGATCGAGTTGTGGAACCCCGGCGCGATCCTGCCGGGCGTCGCCGGCGGCCTGTCGCTGCTGCTCGCGTTCTTCGCGCTGCAGATCCTGCCGGTCAACACCACGGGCCTCCTGCTGATCGCGTTCGGCCTCGGCCTGCTGATTCTGGAGCTCAAGGTTCCGAGCTTCGGCGTGCTCGGCATCGGTGGTACAGTCAGCCTGCTCGTCGGCTCGATCATGCTGACACGGGAGATTCCGGGTCTCCCGGGGATGGGCGTGAGCCTCACGATCGTGCTGCCGGTCGTCCTGGGACTGGCCGCGATCTTCCTGGTCCTCGGCCGGCTCGCGCTGACATCACAGAAGCGCGCGCCGACGACCGGCGCGGAGGGGATGGTCGGCGAGGAGGGACGCGCGCGGACGGCGATTGCGCCGGACACCCCCGGACAGGTCGACGTCCACGGCGAAATCTGGCGTGCGTACAGCCGAGAGCCGCTGCCGGCCGGCGCCCGCGTGCGCGTCGTCGAAGTGAACGGGCTGACGCTGCTCGTCGAACCGGCGCCGTCCACGTGAGAAGGAGAGCTCGATGGAAGGCCTGACGCTGTCTCCCACGCTGATCCTCCTGGTCATCGTTGTCCTGTACCTGATCAGCTCGATTCAGATCCTCAACGAGTACGAGCGCGGCGTCATCTTTCGGCTCGGCAAGCTCCTGCCGCAGCCGAAGGGGCCGGGGATCATCCTCGTGTTCCGGCCGATCGACCGCCTCGTCCGCGTCAGCCTCCGCACCGTGGTGCTGGACGTGCCGCCGCAGGACATCATCACCCGCGACAACGTCTCGGTGAAGGTCAACGCCGTCGTCTACTTCCGCGTCATCGATCCGCGGCGCGCCATCGTCGAGGTCGAGAACTACATGTACGCGACGTCGCAGATCTCGCAGACGACGCTCCGCAGCGTGCTCGGCGGGGCGGAGCTCGACGACCTCCTCGCCGAACGCGAGCGCCTCAATCAGGAGTTGCAGTCGATCATCGACCACCAGACCGACCCGTGGGGCATCAAGGTGTCGGCGGTAGAGGTGAAGCACGTCGACCTGCCGGCGGACATGCAGCGCGCGATGGCGCGCCAGGCCGAAGCCGAGCGCGAGAAGCGCGCCAAGATCATCCACGCGGAGGGCGAGTTGAGCGCCGCCGAGAAGCTGTCGCAGGCCGCGCAGATCATCGACCGGCAGCCGTCGACGATGACGCTGCGCTACCTGCAGACGCTGACGGAGATCGCCGCCGAGCAGAACTCGACGATCATCTTCCCGCTGCCCGTGGACCTTCTGCGCGCTATGATGACCGACCGCGCGCGGACGTAGCCGTCGCGCGCAGGCTCCACTTGAGCGCCGGCGGCGTCACGAGCGTCGTGACGATTACCATCAGCACGAGCGCCGAGAAGACGGATGCGTTCAGGATCGGAGCGCCATTCAACGTGAGTCCTGCGCCGATATTCGCAAAGATCAGGCCGACCTCACCGCGCGGAATCATGCCGATGCCGATCGCCAGGCGATTGGCGCCGGGGGTCAAGACCCCGAGCGAACAGAGCTGCTTGCCGACGATCGCGGCCGCGATGAGGGCTGCGGCCAGACCGAGCGCACCGGGCTGCGCAAGAGCGCCGAGGTCGGTCCGCAGGCCCATGAGCACGAAGAAGATCGGCGCGAGAAAGTCGGTCAGCGGGTGGACGAGAGCCTCGAGGGGCCGCTCGCCGCGACTGACGAAATCCCGGTAGTGCACGTTTTCGAGGATGAGCCCCGCCGCGAACGCGCCCACGATCGGCGCGAGCTCGATACGATCGGCGAGCCACGAAAGCAGGAAGCAAAAGCTCAACCCGATCGTCAGGAGCACGCCGCCCGTGCGCAGCGTCGCGCCGAGCGCGAAGACGCGCGGCGCCAGCGACACGCCGATCCAGAGCGCGCCGACCAGGAATAGCGTGGCTTTGGCCGCCACCCAGGCGACGTCCCCGACGGAGATCGTCCCGCCCTCGGCCGCGGCGACGATCGCCCCGGTGACGACCGTCAGGATGACGAGACCCATCACGTCGTCGATGACGGCCGCGCCGAGAATGATGCGCGCCTCCGCCGTGCGCGACGAGCCGAGGTCCTGAAGGACCCGCGCGGTGATACCGACGCTGGTCGCGCAGAGCGTGGCACCAAGGAACGCATGCACGTAGATGCCGGCCTCGGGAAGGAGCCACATCCCCACCGCCCACCCAAGCGCAAATGGCGCGAGCACACCGAGTGTTGCGACGAGCAGCGCCGACGCCCCGACCTGGAGCATCTGCGCCACTGTCGATTCCAGACCGACCGCAAAGAGCAGAAGCAAGACGCCAAGGCTGCCGAACAACGCGACCGCTGGGTCGGTCTTCAGCGGTTCGAAGACACCGAGACCCAAGGCTGCCGCGTTCCCGAGCGCGATGCCGCCGACAAGTTCTCCGAGCACTGCGGGCTGTCCGAGCCGCGTGGCGATTTCTGCGCCCATCTTTCCGGTAATGAGCAGGGCGGCAAGCGCCAGGACCAGGGGGGCGACGGGGTCGCCGTGGCCGGTCGCGGGCTGCGGCCACGCAACATCCGCGGCGAGCAGCACACATGCGGCGCCGACGACGCTCACGCGAACGGCCGATCGAATGGTCATGACGGCGCGGGCTACTGTATCGTAGCGAAAGGCGCCATGCCCGCCTATTCGCTGACCGACCCCGTCGTGCTGCTGTTCGTGCTCATCCCGCTTGCGCTCGCGGGGTCGCTCGTATGGGGCGTCACCGCCGCCTCGCGTGCGCTCGGCGAACCGGACGGCACGCGGCGCCGTACGGTCGCGACGACGGTCGTCGTCACCGCCGCCTGGATGGCCGGAACCTGGATCGTGGCCCAAAGCGGCGTGCTGCGGGCGTGGGACGCGACGCTCCCGCCGTTCGCCGTGCTGGTCGTCGCGATTCTCGCGCTCGCCGCGATGCTGTCGTTCACGACGTACGGCGCCAGGCTCGCGCGCGGACTGCCGATCGCGCTTCTCGTGGCGGTCCAGGGCTTCCGCCTTCCGCTCGAAGTGGCGATGCATGCGATGTACGAGCGCGGCATCATGCCGGTCCAGATGAGCTATTCGGGACGCAATTTCGACATCGTCACGGGACTCTCGGCGTTCGCCGTGGCGTGGCTCGTCTCGAGCGGACGCGGCGGTCTCCGGCTCGTCCTCGCCTGGAACATCCTCGGGCTGGTGCTGCTCGTCAACGTCGTCACCGTCGCGATCCTGGCGACGCCGCGGTTCCGCTACTTCGGCGACGATCAGCTGAACGTGTGGATCACATATCCGCCGTTCGTGTGGCTTCCCGCCGTGATGGTGCTGGCGGCGCTCGCCGGCCACCTCCTCGTCTTCCGGGCGCTGCGAGCCCAGACGCTATAATTCGTCGAGTTCCTCGCCCGTCCATAGGGAGTCCCGTGAAGCGCAGTACGACCCGCATCCTGACCACGCATACCGGAAGCCTCGTTCGACCGCCGCAACTGCTGGAGTTCGCGCGCAAACGCCAGACGGGCGAGCCGATCGACGAGCTCGCGTTCAAGAAGGCACTCAAGGAAGCGGTCCACCAGGTCGTGCGGCAGCAGGTTGCCGCCGGCATCGACATTCCAAACGACGGCGAGTTCGGCAAGTCGACCAGCTGGTCGCTGTACGTGCTCAAGCGCCTGAGCGGCTTCGAGATGCGCGAGGTCAAGGGCGCCAACCCCTTCGCGCGCGGCGCCGACCGGCAGCGCTTTCACGACTTCTACAACGAGCTGGAAGGGCGCGGCGACGGCACGGACTGGTCGAACGTCACACGGTTCGACGCCGTCTGCGTCGGACCCATCAGGTACAACGGGCTGTTCGAGCTTCAGCGTGACATCGACAACCTCAGGGCGGCAACGGCCGCCGCCGGCGTGGACGAGGCGTTCCTGCCCGTTGCGGCGCCGTCGAGCGCGATTCCCGATCGCCGCAACGAGTACTACAAGAACGACGAGGAGCTCGTCGTCGCGCTGGCCGAAGCGCTGCGGACGGAGTACCGCGCGATCGTCGAGGCGGGGTTTCTCCTGCAGGTGGACGATGCCCGCGCGGCGGTGACGTACGACCGGATGGTGCCGCCGGCGACCTTCGACGACTACTATCGCTGGCTTGCGCGGCACGGCGACATCCTGAACCACGCGCTCGCGGGGATTCCGGAGGATCGCATCCGATATCACGTGTGCTGGGGCAGCTGGCCGGGGCCGCACACCACCGACGTGCCGCTGCGGAAGATCGTCGATCTGATCCTGAAGGTGAAGGCCGGTGCGTATCTGATCGAGGCGGCTAACCCGCGCCACGAGCACGAGTGGAAGGTGTGGCAGGACGTGAAGCTGCCGCCCGGCAAGATCCTCGTGCCCGGCGTGATCAGCCACGGCACGAACGTCGTCGAGCACCCGGAGCTGGTGGCGGAGCGGCTCCTCCGCTTCGCGTCATGCGTCGGGCGGGAGAATCTGATCGCCGGCACCGACTGCGGCTTCGCGCAGGAGGAGCTGAACCGCCGCGTGCACCCGACCGTGATGTGGGCGAAGCTCGAGGCGCTGGCCGAGGGCGCGCGCCTCGCGAGCGAGCAACTGTGGGGGGCGGCCGCCGTTTAACTCTGCACCCAGAGCTTCGGCTTCCCGGTGCCGTCGTCCGTGCCCTTGATGTACCAGTTCTTCCCCAGCGGATCGTGATCCATCGTCGTCGAGAAATCGAACGGCGCCTGGAACTCGATGTAGTCGAATCCCGTGTCCGACGCGAGGAGCTGATGCCATTCGCCGGCCGGAATCAAGACGAGGCTGCCAGGACCGACGGGCAGGGTGCGGGTATCGTGCTTCACCTCACCCGTCCCCTTCTCGATGAAATAGAAATGCTCCGGCGTGACAGTCCCGGTCTTCGATCGATGGTGGACGTGCCGCGGCGAATAGGCGTGTGGCGCGTAGTACATGCGACCGAGCTGCAGGTCCCACGAGTCCGACAGGCCGGTTTCCTTGTTCACCCAGAAGGTCCGCTCGCGGAACCCCTTCTCGTCGATGAGCGCCCGGAGCTTCGCTTCCTCGAAGAAGTAGCCGGCCGGCGACGGGCTCGCACCCGCCTTGCCGGTGTGTTTGGGCACGGTCACGAGCAGCAGGACCAGCGGGGCCGCCGACGCGGTGACCGTTGCTTCCTCTGACGGCTCCAGATAGACGCCGGCGCGGCGCTGGGCGGCGTACTCGGTCGTCGCGCCCGCCCGCGTGTGCGCGACCCTCGCGTCGTGTCCTTCGAGGATGTACACGACCTGCGTGCGATCGCTCGGCGCCAGACGGAACGTCCTGCCCGGATCGACTTCTCGGATGGCGACGTGCACCCTGGTCCCGTCCGTCGATGGATCGAGCACATTCCGTACGTGTCCTTCCGGAACGGGAATCCTGGTCTTGCTCTCGAGATTGATGACTTTGATCATGAGCTCACCCTGAACAGTTCGTCGGCCGCGGTCAGGATCGTCCAGCGCAGCCGCTGCGGATACTGCAGCTCGCGGCCGAGAAAATCGCGCACGATCGCGGCGGCCTCGGCCGAACGGTGCCCACCGAGCACCGCGTCGATCCAGCGCGTCGGAAAGAAGATGTCGCCGGTCTGCTGCACCTCGCGCAGCAGCTCGAGCGCCGGCCGCACGAACCGCCGCGCGTGCGGATCGCGCAGTGGATGGTTCAGATAGGCGAGCGTCTCGACGACCCACGGCTCGCGCCGACGGTTCTCCAGCTGCCGCAGGCGCGCAAACGCCTGCACCCGTTCGGCCGCGTCGGCGGAGAGGGCCGGCATGACGAACGCGAACCGGGCTTTGCGATCCGGATTCTGGATGCGATCGTGCTGCGTCTGCAGAATCTCGCGCCAGGCCGGCACCTCGCGGACGGCCAGCTCGAGCGCCATCGCCATCTCGTCGGTCTCGGCGAGCGGCAGGCCGGCGATTCGCTCCTCGCGCCGCCAGATCGCTTCCAGCCACCGGACGCCGTCCGGCGTCAGGACAGTGTCGCGCAACGCGGCAAACCAGGCGGCCTTCGCGCTTGCCGTGGGCGCTCGTTCGAGCCCCGCGCGCAGTGTCGATTCGAGAGTCGAGGCGCGCCGAACGCGCTCCTCCGCGGGCAGGTGACGCCAGAAAGCGCGCACCGCATAGGCGAGGATCCGCTGCACGTTCTGTTCATCGGTCTCGCGCGGCACCGCGCGGACCATCGCGTCGAGCAGCGTCGCCGGCGTGATGCGCCCCTCGAGCATGTTGTCCCACAGCGTGATCCACGCGCTCCCGCGCGTGAGGGGATCGGCGACGTCCTCGACGCGCTGGAGCAGGTACGTCCGGCTCGCCTCGTCCAGGACGAAGAGGCCGTAGCCGAGACCAGCGACATTCGGCAGCACGAAGAGCGGCGCCGGCAGCCCCTCGGCCTCGCGCACGCGGGTGGTACGCGCCGTGACGTAGACTGGCACCTCGCGAACGCCGTCGGCGTACCCGAGACCCACGCGCAGCCGTTCGGGCCAGACGAGCCCGCGCCGGAGCGGATCCCCCATCGTGAGTGTCAGGCGCCCGATGCGGCCGCGCTCGACGCGCAGCGTGGTCGTGAACTCGGGGCGGCCGCGCTCCTCCACCCACGCCCGGCTCCACGAGGTGATGTCTTCGGGCGTTCGGGCGTCGAGCATGCGCACCAGGTCGAGCCATGTGGCGTTGCCGAACTGATAGGTGGCGAGGTACTCGCGAAGACCGTCGCGGAACGCGCCCTCGCCGACGATCATCTCGAGCTGACGCATCATGATCGGCGCCTTCTGATAGATGATCGGGCCGTAGAGCTGCCCGGCTTCTTCCAGGTTGGCGAGCGGCTGCCGAATCGGATTGGCGCCGGCCGTGCGATCCACCTGATACGCGCCGGGGTAATGCGCCAGGAGGAACCGAAGGTCGTGGTTCACCTGCGGGAACGACGGGTTCACGATCTTCGCCGCCATGAAGTTCGCGAACACTTCCTTCATCCAGACGTCGTTGAACCACCGCATCGTCACCAGATCGCCGAACCACATGTGCGCCGTTTCGTGCGCGATGACGCTGGCGCGATCCAGCAGCTGATTCTGCGTGGCCGAGGCCTCGAGCAGAATCGAGTTGGCGTTGTAGTAGACGGCGCCCGGGTGCTCCATCCCGCTGAACTGGAACGACGGCAGTGCGACGAAGTCGAACTTGCCGAACGCGTACGGAATGCCGGTGTACTCCTCGAGCCACGCAAGGGCGGCGGCATGGAGATCGAATACCGCCTCGCGGTTGCGTGCGACCTTGGCGGCGTCGGTCTCGCGGTGGAAGAGCCGCAGCTGGCGGCCGTTGCGCTCTGCGGTTTCCACCGTGAAGCGTCCGGCAGCGAAGGCGAACAGGTACGTCGGGATGGGCGGCGTCTCGGCAAAGCGCACGCGCGTGCGCTGGTCGGCGGGCTCGGTTGTCACAGCGGCCGCGTTCGATACGGCCTGCCAGCCGGCCGGCACTTCGAGCGTCAGCGTGTAGCGCGCCTTCAGATCGGGCTGATCCAGGCATGGAAACGCACGATGCGCCCGCGCCGGCACGAACAGCGTATAGAGAAACTCGCGATCGCGGTTGAGCGGCTCGTCGCCCGCCACGAAGTCGATGGCCACCTCGTTGGCGCCGGCACTCAGCGCCTCCGCCGGAATCGTGAGATGCCCGTCGCGGAGGTCGACGGCCACATCGGCGCTGCCCACCCGCACGCTCCGCACCCGCTCGCGCGGCTGCGCGAAATCGAGCACGAGCGGGCGCGGGGCCGCAAGCGCGAAGCGCAGAATTGCACGCCCCTGGACGGGCGCCGCCAGTTCGAGCGGAATGACGAACGTCAGGTCGTACCGCAGATCGCGAACGTGCGCCGCCCGTTCGCGCGCGAGATTCTCCGCGATCCCGCGGCCGGGCGGCTGCGGCGCGCGTTGCACGGTCAGCGTCCCTGCCGCCATCACGGTTGCCAATAACAGCGCCGACATGAGTGCCCGCTCTCCACTATACCCTCCGCGTCGCGTCGGGAAAGCGCCGTAGAATGCGGACGATGCGGGTTCATCTCCGGCCCGGCCCGCGCGCCGTGGCCCTGGCGTCGCTGCTTGCCTTCGGTATCGTAGAGGCGCAGGAGCACGCGAGCGTCGTCGGCCGCGTGGAGATCGGCATTCCGATCGCGACGCGCCGGCCGACCACCGCGTACGGCCGCTCGGTGCCAACACCGGCGCTCGCATCGGAGTCCGAACGGCGCAATGTCGTCGTCTATCTGCGCAACGCGCGCCCGCAGCAGGTCGACCCGATGCGCGTCTCGATCCGCCAGCGCAACGAGACGTTCACGCCGCGGGTCGTCGCCGTCACCGTCGGCTCGGAGGTCAACTTTCCGAACGACGATCCGTTCTACCACAACGTGTTCTCGCTCTCGCGCGTGCGGACGTTCAATCTCGGACGCTATCCACGCGGCGACACGCGCCGCGTGCGGTTCGACCGTCCCGGCATCGTGAAGGTGTTCTGCGAGATCCACTCGCACATGAGCGCCACGGTCATGGTGTTCAATCATCCGTGGTTCGCCATGCCGGACGAGACGGGGCGCTTCTCGCTCGGCGCTGTCCCGCCCGGTGACCATGAAGTGACCGCGTGGCATGAGCGGCTGGGCGACACCACCACGAAGCTGCGCGTCGAGGCAGGACGCACCGCAGCCGCTGACTTCGTCCTCCCGGTGCCGGCGCAATGACACAGCCGCCGCGGCTCGTCGTCCGCACGCTGACGGTGGTCTTCATCACCGTGGCAGCCATCCTGTCGATCGTCTTCATGATTCTGATGGTGGACATCGGCGAGCGGGTCCGCGCCGCCGAACTCGAGAAGCTGCGCGTGAGGGAGCAGGTGTTCACGTCGCTCGAAGCGCGCCGCCAGCAGGAACAGCTCGCCGCGATGACCACGCTCGCGGAAGCGTCATCCGGGACTGGGCGCGCGCATCTGCGGCAGTACGTCGGCACGCAGTTCGACGAAGCGGCAGTGGAGGCCCTCGCTGCGGTCCAGCCGGTGGTGGCGCGCGCGTCCAGCCCGATGCCGCACGAGCCCGACCAGGCGGTGATGTGAACGTGACGCGCGGCGCGTTGTGGATCGTTGCGGCATCTCTGATCGGGGCGTCGCCGCTCCTGGCGCAGGAGGCCCGGCCGTCACTCCTCGCGATCGACACGTCCGCGGCGTTCGAGGCGCTCGCGGATTTCGACGGCAATACGCCGACCGGGCTGAGCCTCGACGCCGTCGTCTCGATCGGTCGCCCCGGATTCGAAACGATCTTCTGGCCCGTCGTCCAGCGGCTCACGAACGGGCAGCGGATCCGCGACCTCTGGATTGCCACGGTTCGCTACGAGCGACCCGGCCCGGTCGGGCTGCGGGTGGACGCCGGGCTGATCCCATCACCCGTTGGCCTGGCAAATCTCACGATCCGCCGGCCGCATCTGAATCCCACCATCTCGCAGCCCTCGTCACTCTTCTCGCCACTGCCCGCGCCCGAGCGCGGCGCGCCTCGTCCGAATCTGCTCGGCGCCGTCTACCCGCTCGGCACACAGGTGACGCTGTCGAGCGCGCGATGGGATGCGCGGGCGGCGGTGATCGACACGTCGCCGCTGCGCCGACGCCGCATCCTGTACCGAACCAACCCGCCCCGATTCACGAACGTCGTCATCGGCGGCGGCGTAACGCCGGTCGTCGGGCTGCGGATCGGCGGGTCGGTGACGCGCGGAGGCTGGATGCGGGCGGGCGAAGGTCCGGCCGTCACGAGCGATCTGGACGCGACGATCGTCACCATCGAATCCGAATTCGCCTTCCGATACACCAAGGTGGCGGGCGAGTGGGTGCGCGACTCGATCGAAACGACGCTCGGCACGCGCGTCGCCTCGGGCTGGTTCGTCCACGGTCAGCAGACGCTGGCGCCGCGCTGGTTCGTCGCCGGCCGCGTGGAGCGCATCACGTCGCCGTTCATCCTCGCCACGGGCGCGGGGCTCGATCAGGCGCTCGCAAGCGTCGAAGAAGCGGTCGGATTCCGGCTCACACCTGAAATCACGGTGCGCGTCGGCCACCGCGCCCGCCGCGGCTTCGGGGTGACGTCGTACGATCATCAGGCGGCCGCGTCGCTCGTCTGGTGGAAGCGCTGGATGTAACCGAGGGGTTCGTCGTCAGACGCCCGCGGGAAAGAAGACGCGTTCCACGAACCAGTACGCGCCCGCGGCAATCACGACGATCGATCCGGCCGACGCGACGCGGTGGCCGAGCGCGCGGTTCCGCCGCCGGATCAGCCCGAGCGCGGTGGCCACCAGCAGCACGATCCCGAGCTGCCCGATCTCCACGCCGACGTTGAACGAGAAGAGCGACCAGCCGAGCGCCTGCCTGGGCAGTCCGAACTCGCGCAGCACGTTGGCGAAGCCGAAGCCGTGAATCAGCCCGAACGCGAGCGCCGCCCACGCACGGACGTCGCGGCCGGCACCGCGTACGAGATTGTCCGTCCCCACGAAGACGATGCTCAGCGCGATGGCGGGCTCGATGAGCTGCGGCGAGGGCATGATGATCCCGAGCGCCGCGAGCGAGAGCGTGATGCTGTGGCCCACCGTGAACGCGGTCACGATCTTCACGAGCGCCAGCCACGAGCCGCCGAGCAGCAGCAGCCCGATCAGGAACAGCACGTGATCGGGCCCGATCACGATGTGATGGATGCCCGCCGGGATGAACGTCCGCATCACGGCAACGGCGCCCTGCGTGGTGCCCGTGTAGTAGACGTACTCCTCGCTCCTCGCGTTGAAGATCAGCTGCTGCCGCAGCGCGCTGCCTTCGTAAATGTTGACGAACGTCTGGTGCACCGGGTCGTATGGAAAGAGGTGGCTGCGGACGTGAAGCGCTCCCGGCTGCACGGGTATGCGGAACCGCAGGAGCACCGCGTGGCGGTCGACCGCCGGCTCCATGCCGAGCCACTCGATCGGACCGTCCACGTCGGTCCGCACGCGGAGGCGCGGCTCGATGAGCGCCACCACGCGGTCGCGCGTCCGCGCGAGCTCCGCCGGCTCGAGGAGCCGATCGGCCGGCTCGATCTTCAGTTCGTTCGCGACGTCGACGACGTGCAGCGCGAGCGTGCCGTGGACGGCGCCGTCGCGGATGACGAGATCGAGAAAGCTGAAAGGAGCCGGATGCGCTGAGGCCGCCCGCGCGGCAAGAAGACACACCAGACCGGCGAGAGCTGCAACCCGGGAGACCATGAACCCACGAATTTTACCCGGTTCACGACCGTCGACCGGCATCGACCAGCCGGGCGTGCGCCCGGTCGACGCCGTACGGGTCGTCCGTGAACGCGACCTCGCCACCGGGCCCCACCCATGCCGTCCAGTAGCCGATGTGCACCGGGATGGGACGCTTCAATTTCACGTGCCGCTCCTGCCGCGCGTGCATCGCCTGCTGGATGCGTGCCTCCGTCCACTCGGGCTGGTCGCGCAGCACGTATCGAGCGAGGGCGACGGGCTCGGAGACGCGAATGCACCCGTGGCTGAGCGCGCGTTTCTCCCGCTGGAAGAGGCGATCCGACGGCGTGTCGTGCAGGTACACACTGAATCGGTTCGGAAACATGAACTTCACGAGCCCGAGCGCGTTGGCGGGGCCAGGCCGCTGGCGGAACCGCAGCGTGGAGACGGTCGATTCGTCGCTCCAGTCGATCGACCACGGATCGACAACGCCGGACGTGCCGACGACCTCGATATTGTTGCGCAGCAGGAAGTCCGGATCCCGGGCGATTTGCGGCAGCGTCTCCTCTCGCTCGATGTTTTCGGGAATGTTCCAGTACGGGCTGAAGATCACATGCGTCATCTCGTCGCTGAAGAGCGGCGTCGGCCAGTCGGGCTGCCCCACGATCACCCGCATCGAGAGCACCGCGCTGGTCCCTTCCATCACCTGCATCACGTAAGCCGGGACGTTGATCAGGACGTACCGGTCACCCAGATCGCGCGGCGCCCATCGCCACCGCTCCATGTTCATGCGGATGCGGTCGGCCTGTCCCGTCGGCTGTTCGCGTTCGCGCGCGAGCGCCGCCTGAAGGCCGCGGTACTGGGGATGTACAGGAGCCAGCTCCTCCAGACTTTCGCGGATGCGACCGTCGCGCACGGCGGCGGTCAACCGCGCCGCCAGGTCCTCCTTCGTCGGGGCCGCCTGCCAGTGCGGTGAGAGCTGCGCGGGCCTCGTGCGCCAGCCGAGCAGATCGGCCGCAAGCGCGAGGTACGCATAGGTCAGGCGCGCGTCGAGCGCGGGCACCGTCTCGGCGTCGAACCGGACGCCGAAGTGGCCCTTCGCTTCTGTGTGCACCCGTTCGATCGCATCCAGGCCGTACTGCGCGGGGTCGAGGCCGTGCGTCGGCGCGCCGCGCAGCTGTTCGAGAAGCGCCTCCATCTGCCGCGTCGGCCGCGTGCCGTCGATCCAGGCGGGCAGGTGTTCGCGGGACTCGTAGAACGCGCGCTCCATCGCCCAGACCCGGCGGTCGAGCGCCGAGCGACCGATCCAAGCGGGTGTGCCGCTGACGACTCGACGGATACCGGCGGCGTGCTCCCGATTGTCGACGCGGTCGCACGCGGTCGTCAGGATCGCAGCCACGAGGAGAAGAAGAAGAAGCCCCATACACGACCTCGGTTGCAAGAGTCGGGACCACGCCCCTCATCGCCGCGGCCGCAGTACCGCTCGAGCCAGCGGCGACACGTGGTAGAGGGGGAGCGGAAGTGCTCGAGGGTATCGTTCCAGGAGGGTCGTAGAGCTGATCAGTAGCTCAGTTCACGATCGCGCGCGCACGCATGGGGCCGTGCATGCGCCGGCCCACGGAAGGGTCGTCAGACCGCTTCCGTGGTGACGACGGCCGCCGCGACGACGGGGCGGCCGACTGAGCCGTTCCGCTGGAAGTGGTGCAGCGTCTGCTTGATCTCCCAGCCGACCGCCAGCGTGTAGACAAGCGCGTTGACGCGCAGGTGCCGATCCGGACGGAAACAGCACGCCGCAATGTTGTAGGCGGCCATCAGTGCCGCAATCGCCATCGCCGCCCCGTGCACGCCGCACTTGAGACCTTCGTGATTGCCGCTCGTGCACAACGCCTGGACCATGACCGTTGTCTCCTACCGAGGGCGCTGGCCCTAACGCCATACGGCAGAGCAAGGCATGTGCCACGGCGGACGTCTAGCTCCGCCGATAACGGTGCGCCGTTCGGCGTCCCAGCGCGACCAGAAGCCGCCGTGGAATGATGCGCGCCAGCCACGCAATGACACGATTCACGCGGCCGACGACAGACACGGGGGTCGCGGCCGAGACGGCGGCAAGGCCCTCGCGAGCCACCGTCGCGGCATCGAGCCACATCCAGGGGGGGAGCTGGTCGACCTTCGCGCGCGTGCCGGTGACGTCGTGGAACTCGCTGCGCGTGAAGCCGGGGCAGATCGCCGTGACGTGCACGCCCGAATCGCGCACTTCGGCCGCCAGTGCTTCGGAGAACTTGACGACGAATCCTTTCGTCGCGGCGTAGAGCGTGTGACCCGCGGGCGCCGGCACGAGCGCCGCGAGTGAGGCGACGTTGATGATGCGGCCGTAGCGGCGCGCGATCATCCCCGGCAGCGCACGGTGCGTCAGCTCCGCGAGCGCCACGACCATCACCTGGAGGAGCGCCTGCTGGCGCGGCCACTCGGAGGCGATGAAGGCGCCCGGGATGCCGTACCCCGCGTTGTTGACGAGGGCGTCGATCGTCAACCCGCGTTCTTCGACGGCCCGCCATAGCATCGCTGGCGCAGCCGGGTGCGACAGATCGGCGGGGATCACGTGTGCCGTGACGCCAAACCGATCCCGGAGCCGCGTGGCGACGGCATGCAGCCGGTCCTCGCGGCGCGCGGTCAGCACCACATCGAACCCGTTGGCGGCGAAGACTTCTGCGAATGCCTCGCCGATACCCGCGGAGGCGCCCGTGATAAGAGCCGTCCGTCGATTCATTCAACGCGTCTGAGAATGAAGCACTTCAGGTAGTACGTTTCCGGTACGCTGACGAGCACGGGATGATCGCGCCCCTGCATGCGCTTCTCCACGATCGCGACGGGCACGTGGCTGTCGACCGACGCTTCGTGCAGCACGGCCGCGAACATCTCCTCGTTCACGTTGTACGAGCAGCTGCAGGTGATGAGATATCCCCCCGGCGCCAGCAGGCGCATCGCACGGAGGTTGATTTCCTTGTAGCCGGCGAGCGCGTTCGGGATCGACGCCTTGTTCTTGGCGAAGGCGGGCGGGTCGAGCACGATCGTGTCGTACCGCTCGCCGGCGCGCTCCAGTCGACGGAGCTCGTCGAAGACGTTCGCCTCGCGCGCGTCGATGTGGGGCACGCCGTTGCGTTCTGCGTTCGCACGGATGCGCGCCACCGCGTCCGCCGAGATGTCGATCGCGAGCGTCTCCGGGCACTGGCGCGCCAGCCGCAGCGCAAACCCGCCGTGGTAGCTGAAGCAATCGAGCAGCCGCCCGCGCGCGTAGCGGGCGGCGGCTTCGCGGTTCTCGCGCTGGTCGAGGAACAGGCCCGTTTTCTGGCCCTTTCGCAGGTCGGCCTCGTATTCGACCGGCCCTTCGCGCACGACGACCGCTGGCGGCACGTCGCCGTGCAGCACGTCGACCCGCTGCGCCAGCCCCTCGAGCGCGCGGACCTTGGCGTCGTTGCGCGCGAGAATGCCCGCCGGTGCCGTCAGCTCGACGAGCAGCGCCGTGAGATCCGGCAGCAGCCGATCGATCGTCTGCGAGAGCGCCTGCACGACGAGGTAGTTGCCGTAGCGATCGACGACGAGCGACGGCAGCAGATCCGCTTCGGCGTGGACCAGGCGGTACGCCGTCGCGTCGATGTCGAGCGCCGCCCGGTACGCGATTGCGCGCTGGAGGCGCGCGCGAAACAACGCCAGGTCGGCCGCGGCCTCGCCGCGCGTGAGCATCCGAACTGGAATCTGCGACTGGTCGCTGAACAGCGCGTACCCGATCGTGCGGCGCCGCGGCCCGATCACCTGCACGATCGCGCCGCCTTCGGCGTCGACGTCGACGACATCCGCGCGATAGATCCACGGATGCCCGCTGCGCACGCGCTGCTCGCCGCGCGCCGAGATCACGACGGTGCCCGGCATCGCTGCATAGTACAATCATCGCCCTATGGCCGACGCCGCGCTCGTCGCAATGCAACGGACGCTCGCAGACACCGATCCTGAATTGGCGAACGCCATCCGCAGCGAAACACGGCGCCAGGCCGAAGGCCTCGAGCTCATCGCGTCCGAGAATTTCGTCAGCGCCGCGGTGCTCGAAGCCGCGGGTTCCGTGATGACGAACAAATACGCCGAAGGGTACCCGGGCAAGCGGTACTACGGCGGGTGCGAGTTCGTCGACGTCGCCGAATCGCTCGCCATCTCGCGCGCGAAAGCGCTCTTCGGCGCCGAGCACGCCAACGTCCAGCCGCACTCGGGCGCGCAGGCGAACATGGCCGTCTACATGACGCTGCTCAAGCCGGGCGACACCGTCCTCGGCATGAACCTGGCGCACGGCGGCCACCTGACGCACGGGCACCCGCTCAATTTCTCGGGGAAGCTCTACACGATCGTGCCGTACGGCGTTCGCAAAGACGACGAGCGCATCGACTACGAAGAGCTGGAGCGCCTCGCGCACGAGCACCGGCCGAAGATGATCATGGTCGGCGCCAGCGCGTACCCGCGCACCATCGACTTCCCGCGCATCGCGGCCGTTGCCGCCGCGGTCGGTGCGCCAATGGTCGTCGACATGGCCCACATTGCGGGACTCGTCGCCGGCGGGGTCCATCCGAGCCCCGTGCCGTACGCCGACTTCGTCACCTCCACCACGCACAAGACGCTTCGTGGCCCGCGAGCGGGTGTCGTGCTGTGCCGCGAGAAATACGCGAAGGATCTCGATCGCACCGTCTTCCCCGGCATCCAGGGCGGTCCGCTCATGCACATCGTCGCGGCCAAGGCCGTCTGTTTCAAGGAGGCGATGGAGCCGGGGTTCGCCGAGTACCAGCGGCAGATCGTCGCCAACGCCCGGCGTCTGGCTGGCGCCCTCACGGCCCAGGGGTTCCGTCTCGTGAGCGGCGGCACGGACAACCACCTGATGCTCGTCGACGTCTTCTCGAAGGGGTTGACCGGCAAAGTGGCGGAGGCAGCTCTTGGCCGGGCGGGCATCACGGTCAACAAGAACGCCATCCCCTTCGACCAGAATCCGCCGATGGTGGCGAGCGGCATCCGCATCGGCACGCCGGCCGTCACGACACGCGGCATGCGCGAGCCCGAAATGGATGCGATCGGCGAGTTGATCGGGCGTGTCCTGCAGTCGCCCGACGATGAGCGGACGCTCGGCATGGTGCGAAGCGAGGTCGAGCGGCTGTGTCGCAGATTTCCCCTCTACCCGGAACGTCTGATCTAGCGGAACTGGTCCGCGCCGTCTTCTCCGACGCCGGCGCGCTGGCGCGCGTCGTCGATGGCTACGAGGCGCGCGAGGGCCAGCGGCGGATGGCCGACGCCGTGTCGGCCGTAATCGAACACGGCGGGATGCTGCTCGCGGAAGCCGGAACGGGCACGGGCAAGACGCTCGCGTATCTGGTGCCGGCGATTCTGAGCGGACGCCGGGTGCTCGTCTCCACCGGCACGAAGAACCTCCAGGAACAAATCTTCTTCAAGGACCTGCCGCTGCTCCAGCAGGCGCTTGGCGGGCGGTTCACGGCGACGCTGATGAAGGGGCGCAGCAACTATCTGTGCCTGCACCGGTGGGAGCTCTATCGCGACGCCGTCGACGACGAGCGCTTCGCTGCCGGGCGCCTCATCGACGCCGGCGACCGCGTGCTGCTACCGATCGTCGACGCCTGGCTCGCGAGAACGGAGACCGGCGATCGCGCGGAGCTGCGCGACCTGCCGGAGGACATCGGCCTCTGGAAAGCGATTGCCGCCGAGGCGGAGACGTGTCTCGGTTCGGAGTGCCCGCATTACGACGACTGCTTCGTCACCCGCATGCGCCGCCGCGCCGCCGAATCCGACGTCGTCATCGTCAATCACCATCTGCTGTGCGCCGACGCCTCCGTCAGGCGGGGCGCCTACGGCGAGGTGATTCCCGACTGCGCGACGCTCGTCGTCGACGAGGCGCATCAGCTCGAAGACGTGGCGACGCAGTACTTCGGCTATTCCTTCAGCGCCCACCGCGTGGACGATCTCGTGCGCGACATCGAACGTCTGCTCGGGGCGCCAAGCGCAGAGACATCTGCCGAGCTCCTTCGCGCGCTGGCGCGAACATCGGAGCAGTCGCGCATCTTCTTCAGCGGTCTTTCGCTTGCGCGGGCGCTCGAAGCCACCCGGGGGTCCGAGTCGCGAGTGCGCTACACGGCGGAGGCGCTCGCCGAACATTACGAGGACGGCGATGCTCTTTGCGGCGCGCTCGCGGAGCTCGAACGCGCCCTGACGGACGTGAAGACATCGGACGAAGCCGATCTCACCGGGGCGCTCGCGGCGCTCCAGCGCCGCGCCGGCGAGCTGGCCCGTGATCTCCGGTTCCTCCTCCGCGCCGCCGATCCGGACTTCGTCTATTTCCTCGGGACGCGCCCGGGACGGTCCGCAACCGCGGACCGTCCGGCCGCCAGCGCCGGCTCGTCGGGTCGCTACGCGACCCGACTGTTCCTGCGCGCCTCGCCCATCGACGTCTCACGGATCGTCCGTGACGCGCTGTTCGACCGCATGCGCGCCGTCGTCCTCACCTCGGCGACGCTCGCGGTCGACGGATCGTTCGCGTATGTGAAGGGGCGCCTCGGGATTCGGGAAGCCGAGGAGTTGCGGGTCCCCTCCGAGTTCGACTATGCGCGGCAGGCGCTCGTGTACCTGCCGCGGCGCGTCCCTTCGCCGCGGGCGCCGTCGTTCGCGGAGGCTGCTGCCCGGGAAGTGATTGAAATCCTGCGGCGGTCGCGGGGACGGGCGTTCGTGTTGTTCACGAGCTACAACGTGCTCCGCAGCGTCCAGCGGCTGGTCGAAATCGCGCTTCCCTATCCGGTCCTCGTGCAGGGCACGGCGCCCAGGACCGAGCTCATCGAGCGCTTCCGGACGACGCCGCATGCAGTGCTGCTGGCGACGTCGAGCTTCTGGCAGGGCGTCGACGTCGGCGGCGAGGCGCTGAGCTGTGTAATCATCGACAAGCTGCCGTTCGCCTCGCCCGGCGACCCGGTCACGGCGGCGCGCATCGACGCCATCAGGGCTCACGGCGGCGACGCCTTCGCCGACTACCAGGTGCCGCTCGCGATTCTCGCGCTGCAGCAGGGACTCGGACGGCTGATCCGGCATCGGACCGACCGGGGCGTGCTGGCCGTGCTCGATCCGCGGATTCGCACGATGGGCTACGGCCGGCGGTTCCTCGCGTCGCTGCCGCCGGCGCCCGTCACCCACGAGCTCACCGCAGTCGAGCGTTTCTTCGTGTAAGCTGAAAGAGGGGTCGTTTTCCGGTTCTGACTTCCTGTTCGGCATTTTCCTGGAGGTTTTTGATGCGGACCCATTTGATCCGCGGAGTTCTGGCGCTCGCCGTGCTGTTCGTCGTAGCGGGCCCCGCCGCAGCACAGAGCGTCATCCGAGGCCGCGTAGTGGACCAGGGCGGCAAGCCCGTCGAGGGGGCGGTCGTTTCGATCGAGGCGACGGAGTCGAACCGCCGCGCCCAGGTCAAGACGAACCGCAATGGCGAGTACATGCAGATCGGCCTGCCGTCGGGTCGCTACAACGTGACCGCCTCGAAAGACAACCTGAAGGCGGTGCAGCAGGCCACCATCAGCCAGGGGACGCCAACCGAGCTGAACTTCCAGTTGTCACCGACCAGCGGGCTTACGCCGGAGCAGGTGAAGGCGCAGCAGGAGACCCAGGCGCTCGCGCAGAAGGCGATCGACGCCATGCGCGCGGGCCGCGACGACGAGGCGATCCAGCTCTTCAACGACCTCGTCGCGAAGGTGCCGACCTGCAGCGATTGCTATTACAACCTCGGCGTCGGGTACTCGAAGAAACAGCAGTACGCGGAGGCGGAAGCGGCGTTCCAGAAGGCGACCGAGCTCGCGCCGAACTCGGCCGACGCATATACCGGTCTCGCGAACGTCTACAACGCGCAGAAGAAGTTCGACCTCGCGCAGCAGGCGAGCGCCAAGGCGGCCGAGCTGGCCGGGTCGGCTGGTGGTGGCGGCGGCGCCGAGGCGCTCTACAACCAGGGCGTCATTCTGTGGAACGCCGGCAAGTTCGCCGAAGCGAAGGAGCAGTTCGAGAAGGCGGTGCAGGCCGACCCGAAGCTGGCGATGGCGTACTACCAGCTCGGCATGGCGAATCTGAATCTTGGCCAGATTCCCGCCGCGCGGCAGGCGTTCGAGGGCTACCTGAAGGCCGATCCGAACGGGGCGAAGGCCGCCGAAGTCCAGGGCTTCCTGAAGCAGCTACCACAGTAAACGTGGTTAGAGTCCCAGCACGTGGTGGAAATTCAGTAAGGCCGCCCGAGTAGACAGCGGAGTCGGCCATCGCGCATCTTCCGTGAGTTCTCTCTAGCCGGAGAAGGACGTCACGGAGGTGTTGAC